>Ga0134100_1000261_pt1 | contig 66904 bp, 45 predicted proteins | sample 11_taG_2_FD_94444 | JGI IMG/M metagenome (GOLD analysis project Ga0134100, IMG submission 94444) | Switchgrass degrading microbial communities from high solid loading bioreactors in New Hampshire, USA - 11_42_5_180_A3 metaG | ecosystem: Engineered > Bioreactor > Semi-continuous > Anaerobic >...
AGGACTGGGCAAGCCCCACAAAACTTGACGCTACTGAAGAGAATGGAGATGAATATGGTGAAAAAGGATGAGGAAAGGTACCCTAAAAGAGAGCTTGAGATCCAGAAGGTTTCTTGCCTCATTAAAGGGGGAACTTTCTTTTATATATTTTCAATAAACTTTAGATAAAAAGCATGTAAGTTACTGGGTATATCCTTTACCGGACTACCTGGTTAATTTAGCGGTATAGTCATAGATATGGACATTTCTGGCGATTCTGGTACCATATCATAACAATGCCGGAATTCATTTCTTACAATAACTTCCCCGCCTTAATATAAATGCTGAAACAGCGTTTTTGAAAACTCTTAATAAGATTTTCTGGCAGGAAGTGGGCTCATGCTTTTACCGTATATTCAATGAATAAAATAGTTGACGATGCCCAAATACAGCTTTATAATTTATTTTATCGGTTGATTAACTCAGTGGGAGAGTGCTATTTCACATGATAGAAGTTACTGGTTTGAATTCTGTATTCCCATCATATTTTAAACATAAAGTTCTTGATATAAGGGCTTTTATTAAGAACAGCAGTCTAAAAGTATGAAAAAATTAATTATGCTACAGAGGAGAGGTTTATGGATAAAAAAACATTTGTTCTGTCTAATACCAAGGAAGTAAACAAGCTTGCTTCCACACTCTTATTGGTCGTATGTTTAGTGGTATTTCCTGCTTTGATTATAATAACCCGTATCGGGATATTTGGAATCGATATGACGCAGTTATTAATTTTTACGATAGTTAGCTTTATTTTGGTTATTTTGAACTTTATATTTGTCAGAAAAGAAATGAATCCAACCTTCCTGAAATACTTCAACATTTTTATAAGCACAGTGGTTGTTGGAATGCTCGCTACTAACATCCATATCGGTGTTTATCTTACCTATCTTTTTGCCTGTATATTAAGCTGCCTTTATTATGACAAAAATCTTACCTTTACCGCATTTATAATTGGCTTGATAAATCTGGCTGTTTCTCAATATTTCAGATTGCATAACACTGAAAAAGCGGCTACATATTTCCCCATACTGATGGGCTTTGTAATTGAGTTCATTGCTATGTTCTTATTGTTCAATCTGCTTATAAGACGCTTGAATAGAATGTTTAATTCGCTTGCAGATTCCGAGCAGCAAAAGCAGATTCTGAACGCCCTTGCTTTGGTAACTGAAAAGTCAAAGGTTTCTTCCGAGGTGCTTTTTGACTCAATCAATCAGTTTGCGGCTGCAATGGACGAGACAACAAAGTCCAATACAGAAATAGCCGGTAATGCACTTTCAGCAGTAAATAGCTGTAAAGATAACCTGCAGTATGTGCAAGCTTCATCAGATTTTATAATGAGTATTTCTAAAGATTTGGAGACGGTATCAGTCAAATCCGCTGAAATGGCTGATGTATTCAATTTAAGCTATCAGGCCACACAGCAGAGCAAGGATTATATGGATGTTACGATACAGGATATGGGTATAGTTGAAAAATCAACGGTTGATATAAGAGAGGTCATGACTTCGCTTATTAAGACGACCCATGAAATCAACAGCATCCTTGACATAATAAATACAATATCAAGCCAGACAAACCTTCTGGCCTTGAATGCTTCCATTGAATCGGCAAGGGCTGGAGAAGCAGGAAAAGGCTTTGCTGTGGTTGCAGATGAAATAAGAAAGCTTGCAGAGCAATCAGGAAAGGCTACGAAAGATATAAGTAAATTGGTTACGGAATTACAAAACAAAACCAACTCGGTATATGAGGCAATAGATTCCGGAACAAATACAATCAAAGCGTCCATTCAGAGAGTAATGCAGACTGCAGAGAAATTTGATGAATTGAAAGAGCTTCAAGATATTATGAAGTCGAAAGTAAAGGATATAGGATCAGCTTCCATAAATTCCTCATCCCATAGCAAGAAGCTCATAGAGGTTATTTCCAAAATAAGCAGTCTGGTTGATAGCTCCCTGAATGAAATTCAGTCCATAGCAAATGCAACACAGCAACAATCTGCTATAATGGAGGAAATAACGTCATCATTTTCTTCGATAGAAAATATCGCCTCCGACCTGAAGAGCCTGAACGAAGAATTGGCAAGCTTGAAAATATAGCCGGCAGGGCTGGCAGGGAATTTAAAATATGTGACTATGTAAATGGGGACAGTTCTTATAGATGGGGACAGTTCTCATTTTTTTATAGATGGGACAGTTCTCATTTTTTAACAAAAGCGAAATAATAAGTGGGTAATGAATTGGGACAGTTCTCAATTACTTAATAAAAAGCCACATGCATTTTAGGGATAGTTCATTGTGAGGGCAGCTCTTAACTATTCACCATCATTCCTGGTTTTTCAGTATTTTTACTTTTACCTCTTGGATTATTAATAAGAACATCAGGAAAGCAGCATGTAACAGATATTTTTCAATAGACAGCGTATATCAAGAGAGTGTTTGCATTATATTCTGGATATTTTTGTAAATGCATTATGAATCAATACTATTTTTGCAATGTACCTTAAGCTATACATTTATTTTGTTATGCCATACATTTTACTAGTTCATCAAACAGCTTTGAATATATCAGGCTTTTATTTGCCAAAAGCTCATAACCCTTGTTGCATAGGCGGGAACAATTAGATATGGTGGTATTATACATATTATCGCAAATTTCTTTATAACCAAGACCACATAGCACTCTTAATGTGTATGCGCAAAAAGCCCTGAATTCAAGGAACTTTCTGCTTGCCTTTAGAGATATACTGCTTTTTTCTGATATCATCAATCTGGATGAGATAAAAGTAATGACTTTCGAAGGACATAGAGACCTTAGTATAATCTTCCTCCCGCTGACATATTCATTTTCTACATAAGAAGATAACTTTTTCTTTAGTTCTTTAAAACTACCTGCGTCTCTTTGATGGCTTACAAATGCAAAATACTTTTTCGAAAAATCCTCTTGATTATATGTGTTAAACAGTCCCATAATAAAGCTTATATCTATTAATTTGTGAAAATCATTTCTGATGCCGAGATAAATACCATAGGAAGAATAATTGTAATTCTCCTCTTTGCCGCAGAAGCCTTCAATTGAATGAGGATTATTATGGATATAAGCTGATACTGCGAGATTATATTCGTCGGTATCTAAAATTCTGCTTTCAAATCGGCCTTGAAAAACAGGTCCATGCCGTTGATACTTCATATTATAATATCTGACATATGAGACATTGATGCATTGCATGAACTTAGAAACATCAAATCCCTTGGGGTCAAGGTGAAGGTGCAGATGGTTATCCATAAGACAATATGCGTAAATGCAGCACTTTAGCTTATCGGAATATTTTTTCAGCAAGCAAAGGTAATAATCTTTATCAGAATCATCACGGAACAGCAGAATTTCAGACACACTTCTGCAGATAATATGAAAAATAGCTTCCGGATACTTTTGCCGAGCTTTTCTTGGCATATAACTGTTACCTCCCTGTATATAACAAAATAAGTAAGTATCTCTAATAAATGTAATAATATTTCCTATATTTTACCATAAAACAAATGTTCGGTAAAGTAGTTTTTTATGTTTTTTAGCTTTTGCTAAATTATTGAGAACTGTCCCCCAACCCATGTCCCCCAACCCGATAACTGCTACTCAATTCTCAGGCTTTTTTCTCCATCTTTATTTGTTGAGAACTGTATTTGAAATTGCTAAAATAACTTATATAAATTAGAAAAGAAGGTATGTGCATGCGTTTGTTTATTGCAATTAACTTTGATGATCAAATGAAAAACAGACTTCATGAGATTACACAAAAACTTAAAAGTGTTTCTATCCAAGGGAATTTTACCCGGAAGGAAAATTTCCACCTTACAGTGGTTTTTATTGGTGAAACAAATAAAATAAACACTGTAAAGCAGATAATGGATAAGATATGTGCAGAGCCATTTGATATTACAATTGGCATATTAGGCAAATTCCAGCGTAGCGGCGGGGATATTTACTGGGTAGGGGTAGAAAATAATGAATATCTTTCTGCAATTTATAAACAACTTGCTGAAGAACTTGCAAGTGCTGGATTTAATATTGAAAAGAGAAGCTTTAAGCCTCATCTGACTTTAGGTAGAGAAGTGATATTATCTGAAAAATTTGATGAAAAAGCATTTTCCAATACAATCTCACCAATGACTATTAGAGTTGAAAGAATCAGTCTGATGAAGTCAGAGAGAATAAATGGAGTATTGACATATACTGAAGTTTATGGAAAGGAACTTTATAAAGGTTGATATTAGGGAGAGTGTTTTATGCCTATTGGCATTTTAGAAACTAATTGAGAACTGTCCCTCTGAAGGATAACAATTTTTGAGAACTGTCCCCATAAAGGAGGTATGTTATGAAAATACTGTTGGCGCCGGACTCATTTAAAGGAACTTTGTCTTCTATAGAGGTAATAAATATATTAGAAAAAGTTGCAAAGAAGCATTTTGAAGATGTTGAAATAATAAAAGTACCAATTGCTGATGGAGGCGAGGGGACAGTTGATTCTCTCATAGCAGCCATAGGCGGAGAATACAGGGAAGTTGAGGTAAGCGGACCACTAAGGGGACAAAAAGTTCGGGCTAAGTATGGCATTATAAATGGACATACAGCAGTTATTGAAATGGCCCAAGCGTCAGGGTTACTTCACATAAACCCTGAACAAAGAAATCCTCTTCTTACTACATCATTTGGAACTGGTGAACTGATAAAGGCTGCACTTGATGAAGGAATAAGGGATTTTATTATAGGTATCGGCGGGAGCGCTACTAATGATGGAGGAATTGGTGCAGCACAAGCCCTGGGAGTGAAATTCTTAGATTCAAATGGTGAAAATGTAGGGCTTGGTGGAAGAGAGCTTTTGAAAATCAAAAAAATAGATCTGACGGAAATGGATCGAAGGATAAAGGATAGTAAGATTTCTGTTATATGCGATGTAACCAATCCGCTTACAGGACCAAACGGGGCTACAGCAATATATGGCCCCCAAAAAGGAGTAAAGACTCTTGAGACCTTTGAAATATTGGAAAAGGGCATGAAGAACTACGAAAAGCTTATTATGGGCACAACAGGGATGGATATGAGTACTATACCTGGCTCGGGAGCTGCAGGCGGATTGGGAGCCACGATGGTAGCGATTTTTGGAGCTGTTTTAAAGCCTGGTATAGAGACAATGCTTGATTTTGTCAATTTTGATAATCTTATTAAGGACGTAGACCTTGTAATTACAGGCGAGGGAAAAATCGATGGACAGACTGTGTTTGGTAAAGTTCCGGTAGGTATCGCAGAACGATGTAAAAAGAAAAATGTAAGTGTTGTAGCTATTTCAGGCGGAATGGGCAAAGATGCGGGAGAAGTTTATAAATTTGGTATTGATAGCATAATGCCTACAATAAATAGCGATATGTGTCTTGAAGAAGCTTTAGCCAGGGCTGAGGAACTACTCGAAGACGCTGCAGATAGAATGTTTCGATTTATCAAGGTAGGTATGTCTTTGAAATGAGAAAGAAGGACAGAAAAAGAGAAAAAAGAAACAGTTCTCAACAACAGAGGGGACAGTTCTCAACTATTGATCGTTTATTACGCCTAGAAGCTAATGAAATTTTCATTTTCTCCAAATTTAAAACAATTTCAAACAAAAAATGAGAACTGTTCCCTTACTGAAAATTGAGAACTGTCCCCATTACTTCACATTACTTCATTACTTCTTAAACAAAAATTGAGAACTGTCCCCCTTACTGCTGTTCCTTAAACAGGATTAATCCAACGTATGAAACAGTGTCTTTCCCATTGTAATAGGGAATACCACAGCATGTTACCAACGCTTTTGCATCTATACCGCAGGCTTCTACCGAAGGAAATGCCCTGTCAGGAAAGCGGCATTTTTCTCCCTTAACATACGTACATTCCTTACATATACTGCAAGCCCCGGCACCTAGCGGAAATAAATCTTTAAATGAGAGCTCATCTTTCATTTTTTTCAAAATATTATTAAGCACAGTTTCAATATTTTCCTTTGCAATCATCATACCTTCAAAATCAAAGGAATCTTCCAGCTGCTGTACTGTTTGAAATACGAGTCCATGATTATAGCAGTATATTTTTGCCTTTAATTCATCCAAAGTTCCTACTCCCGGTGGACACATCCAGTTGGTACCGTACTTGCCGCATGCGTTTAATTTACACATATGGCGCAGTTCATCAGAAAACACTATCTTGTTTACATCTATGATTGAAGAGCGATCGGCTCCACATTCTAGTGCCAACTGAACCAGTTCTTCATTGTTAAATCTCAAAATACTTGCCCCCTTGATTTTCTATACTTTCCTGGAGTAGCGCCGGTAATCTTTTTAAATACTTTAGAAAAATAACTTTGATCTTCAAAGCCTATAAGATTTGAGATATCCACTATAGGTATAGACTCATCCAATAACAGTTTTTTTCCCATTTCTATCCGAACATTATTTAAATAAGTGTTGAAGTTATATTGAGTTTCATCTTTAAAAAGCTTACTGAAATATGTGGGGCTAAGATGTACGTATGATGCAACGTCCTCCAGGGTTATCTTTTTCATATAATTCTTATTTATATACTCAAGAGCTTTATAAATGATATCAGCATGTTTCACATTTGCCAGGTTGAATACGCAATCAGTAAACCTTGCCAGTATTTTAGACAACCAGAAACTTATATCCTCAATCGTCTTAAAATTATAAATCTGACTGATAAACTGATAATTTAAGCCAAATACCTCTTCAGCATCGGCGCCGCCTTCCATTGCAGCTCTTGACAGCAATACAATTAATTCTAAAACCCTGGATTTTATTAATTCAAAATCTCCGCCTGTTGAAAAGAAAACATGGCCTAAAATTTCATTGAGTATTCTCTGTGCCCCTGGCTTATCCCCAATAGAAATACGTGATAACAGTTCCTTCTCTTTTTCCAAAGGATAGCTTTTTACCGGGCTTTCATCTCCACCCATGGTCTTAATGTAGTGAATATACTGTGAAATACTAGACTGCTGGTTATTATAGTCAAGAGCATCAAGGTATGGCGAAGGCGTTGTATCAGTAATGTGTGAAGCAACAATAAACAGTAAATCGGATAAGCTTGTGACAACTTCAGGTTTAATAATAGGAATTTCAACCAGGTGTTCTTTCAATTCCTTAATTTTGTTTTTATCAGATATATTCTTCTCCAAAATTTCATCCAATAAAAATTCATTTGGATCAACCATTAATACAGGACCACCTATTAAAGAACACTTGGAAACAGTTTTGGAATGTAGAGGTGAAACCCAGTGCACGAGACCCATAGGACAGAAGAATATATATTTGCCTCCAAAGCGTTCCGCCTGATAACTACCATATAAATGAGCGCTCTTACAAATATTGGGATTATTTAATATACATTGAACATTTTGGCAGAAATTGCTGCACAATTTCCCCGATGCCTGATAGATATTTTCTCCTGTGGAATCAATGATAAAACTTGATACCCCTGTTGATCTAGTGTAAGTATCCAAGCATTTCTTGGCTTTTTCCAAATCAATTCCTATATCATCGAATAATTTAATTGGGGACATTTACTCACCTTTCTATTTTTCTATATTAAATTTTCTATATTAAATTAAATAATCCTAGTATGAATTTTATCAAATGTAAAGTAATATGTAAACTTTACATTTTATCCAGTGATGGATGATGCATGCTGCAAAAAGGATTCTCAACATGAAAAGAAGACTGAATATTATGCCAACTGCCTGTTTTAACAGCAAAACAAATAACAAAGACGACCTAGCACTGGTAATCGATGTGAGTACAATATCCCACTATTATTCATATTCTGGAGTAAATATTAAATAATGAATTCAAAAACCAAATACCAAGTACCAAATATCAGCTACTGCAAATATATTGCATAATAACAGTAATATACTCAGCCTTACGTAAACCAGTTTTAAAAATACATGCAATCAATAAACTCATTTTGGAATTCAGGCAAAGAAGACAGCTCTATATATTTGGATATATCCATCAAGTTGAATGATTCCAGTAACTTGCTGTTAGAGAGCAAGCACATCTTAGCACCGGTACCTGCTGCATTTCCAATGGCAACAATCTTGTTTTCAAATTCCTTTGGAATCAAACCAATTTTTATAGCGCTGCTTTTATTTATATAACTTCCGAAGCCTCCGGCAAAAAATACTTTTTGTATGTCATTTACGCTTTGTCCAGAGTATTTAATCAATATTCTGATTCCTGCCGCAATGGCTGCTTTTGCCAGTTGAAGCTCTCGAATATCTTTTTGGGTAATTGCAATAACCTCATTTGTTGCCGGATTCTCTGTAATTACAAAGGCCGGTTGACCGTCAATCTCAGTAATCCTGTTAAACAGCTTTTTGCCCATTTCATTGCTTATATATTCTTCTTCTTCAGTAAAACGTCCGGTTTCGTCTATTAGTTCATTTTCAATCAACATGGCTACTACATCAATAATAGCAGAGCCACATATTCCAATAGGTTGAATATTGGATATTGTAGTATATTTCAGTTCTTCGTTTTCAATCCTTATACTGTTTATTGCTCCAGGGATACCGCCGCAACCATTACGAATATGTGCGCCTTCGAATGCCGGACCTGCAGCAGTTGAACAACAATATATTCCGTTTTTGGTTGAAAGGGCAATTTCTCCGTTTGTACCTATGTCTATAAGCAGACTAATTTCGTTCTGCTTTATCATGCCACTAGAAATAATACCTGCTACAATGTCAGCACCAACATATGCAGAAATGCAAGGTAGCAAGGTTACTATACAAGCTCTGTTTAGATTGAATCCAAGTTCATCAGCAGTAAAATCCACACTTGCAGTATTTACTGGAATAAAAGGGGAGAGAGCAATATTCTTTGGCGCTAAACCTAAAAACAGGTGAATCATTGTTGTATTTGCTGCAATCATAATCTGATATATATTTTCTATATCTACATGATTTCTTTTAGCAAGTACTTTTATCATATTGTCTAATTGTGTAACAATCTTACTTCTTAGCTGCTCAATTCCAGCACTGTTTTCCATTGTATAATTGATTCTGGATATTACGTCTGCTCCGTAGGATTTTTGTCCGTTCAGCTCAGAGATGACATCTACTTCCTTACCGGTTACCAAATCTACAAGGTATACTGCAATAGTCGTGGTTCCTATATCAATGGCAATTCCAAAACTAACTTTTGTAGTGTCTCCACCTTCAATTTTTAAAATGTTGTGATAATCATGTACAATTGTGATGTTATAATCATTATTTCTCAGCATTTCAGGCAGATACTTCATAACACTCAGAGGTACATTTAAGTTTGCAATGCCTGCAGCATCAATTACTCTTTTTACGTCATCTCTCTGATCTTCAATTGTGGGATATTGTAAGCTCAAATATTGTTTAGCAACCTTTGGATTTAGATCAACTTTATATTTCTGACCGGAAGTTACAATTTGAGCATCTCCGCGGTCATGCTTGATTTCGACTTCAATATCCTTTGTGACTTTGAAGGCGCAAGCCAGACGATAGCCTTTATCCAATTCTGTACTATCTATAAACCGCATTTCTTCATTTGTTGGCAAGATATTTTCAGCACCTGCTACCTTTACCTTGCACTTTCCACAAGAACCTTTTCCTCCGCACGGTGCATCTATATAGAATCCATTATTGGCAAGTACTTCCTTAAGGTTGCTGCCTTGCTCACACAAAAATTCACTTTTCTCATTGTTGCGGTAAACAATAACTTTACACTGTTCTGCTCCAGGCATGAAATGTACCTCCATTTATTATATATTTTTATATAATTAGTACTCCATTTTTCAATTCCATTAAATGAATCAATTGGATGTCTATGACAGCTTTCTTTGATTATCCTTTTAAACGGACTATTTCCTGAAGCCAATATATAAGATATGGCTCATCCTATGCTTCATTGCATAAATCGATTTTATCGATAATTACAACGTTACCGCTTACCACCCGCTGGCTTACAGCCGCTGCAGTATTGACAAACTTGAGAAAACTAGTTGTGTCCACTATTGCAACGGCTCCAATGCAATAAAAACATAATCAAATCCTATTTGTAGCAGACTATTTACAACACTTAATTATTTTCCATATCTGTCGTGTCAGAAAAGCCAGAAACCTCAACCAAAATAATTTCTGCATCTGTTCTCAATGTCTGTATCAAGACATCTACAAACATATCTGAACGACAGATGCAGAATGTGGAACCGATAACATATGTTATATTATCCTGCTAAGTACCGTGCAACATAACTGAAACAATACTTTTACAGCTTTTTTATGTCATAAAGCAGTAGACAAGAGTTCTTAATATGCCATATCAATATTTGTCTCTGACTTTCAATATGCTTCTTACTTTAACTGTATAATCTGCAGGATTTAAATACATAGATGATACAATAAAAATTTACGTAGCATAGCGAAGTTATAGCAAAATAGCTTGCAAATGAGAGAATTTTATCCTTCACATATACTTAATGCAACATCAGCTGCTGAAGCAGCATCTGGCGTATAATAATCTGCCCCGATTTTTTTGCAGTAGTTGTCTGTTACTGGTGCTCCACCAACCATAATTTTAATGCTGTCTCTAATTCCTTGTTCTTTTGCAGCGGCAACGATATTTTCCATTTCGCTCATGGTAGTAGTCAACAGAGCTGAGCAAGCTACAATCTGTGCGTTATGCTCTTTTGCTGCAGTTAAGAATTTTTCTGCAGGAACGTCTACTCCAAGGTCGATAACTTCTAATCCTTTTCCTTCCATCATCATTTTTACGAGGTTTTTGCCTATATCGTGGAGGTCGCCTTTAACTGTACCAATGATAACTGTTCCTTTTGCTTTTACTCCACTTGCTACAAGATGTGGTTTAAGTACTTCTACACCTGAGTTCATTGCTCTTGCAGCAATTAATACGTCCGGTACATATACTTCGTTGTTTTTGAATTTCTCTCCAATTACGTTCATGCCGTCTAAAAGGCCTTTTTCGAGAATATCCTTTGGGCTTGCTCCTTCATCTAGAGCTTGCTGTACCAATGCCTTTACATTTTTTGCTTTACCCTGTTGAAGATTCTGTGAAATTTCCTGGAAAATACTCATACTAACACTCCTTTTCTGGCTAAAATGTTATTTGTATTTTGCTAAGTTAATGATACTATGCATTTCCAAAATAATATTGGAGAATCATAATATTTTTTGTATTTTTTTATTAAAACAATATTCAATTTTCAATTATAATTCCAAAATATAAAAAATTATTTGCACAAAAAAGATTATTTTAGCTTTCCTGATGATAACATAAATAATATGTGATAAGATTTCTATGTTTAAATATTGTACCCATCCAATTGTTACAATTAGTATTTAGGCAAAATTTATTACGGGGTATAAAAGAGGTGAGACACTTGAATGATGTGATATATATTACTGGACATAAAAGTCCCGACACAGATTCTATTTGTGCTGCCATTGCCTACGCAGAACTCAAAAGAAGGCTTGGAGTAAATGCTGAAGCAAGAAGATTGGGAGAAATCAACAGGGAAACTGAATTTGTTCTGGATTATTTTAACGTACCGGTGCCGGATATTCTTACAACAGTAAAGACACAAGTATGTGACCTGGACATCGACGTGGTAAATCCCACTTCTCCCGATATTTCCATCCGTACCGCATGGACGATTATGCAAAAAAATAATATAAAGGTAATACCGGTTGTTGATGAAAATGACAGACTGATAGGAATAGTTACTCTTTCGGATATAACAAACAAATATCTCAATATAATGGAAAGTGGCATTATTGCATCCAGTAAAACACCACTGCGAAATATAATTGAAACACTAAACGGCCGATTGCTGTGCGGTTCACCGGAAAGTTTCAATGTTACCGGAAAAGTTGTGATTGCAGCAATGACCCCGGATGAGATGGCTCCATTTATTGAACAGGGTGATATTGTTATTGCAGGAAATCGTAAGGATAGCCAGCTAAAAGCTCTTGAGCTTGGGTCAGGTTGCATGATTATAACCTGTGGTTGTGAAGCTGATAAAGATGTCCTTGATGTTGCGAAAGAAAAAAATTGTGTCATATTGACAACACCTAATGACACTTTCACTGCGGCAATGTTAATCAATCAAAGCATACCGATAGGTTATGTAATGAGTTCAAAGGATATAATAAGTTTTAACATAGATGATTTTATAGATGATATTAAAGATAAAATGCTGCAGACCAGATTCAGGAGTTATCCTGTAGTGGATGACAATAACAGAGTAAAAGGTTTTATATCAAGATATCATTTGATATCCAAAAGAAAAAAAAGGCTGATCCTTCTTGATCACAATGAAGTCAACCAGTCGGTAGACGGGATTGATCAGGCAGAAATACTTGAGGTCATAGATCATCACAAAGTAGGTGACATTCAGACTAAAAATCCTATCTATTTCAGAAATGAACCATTAGGAAGTACATCTACAATTATTTCGAATTTGTACTTTGATAACGGCATAAGACCTAGCAGGAGAATTGCAGGAATTCTTTGTGCTGCTATTATCTCAGATACACTGAAATTTAAGTCACCAACCTGTACGTATGCTGACATTGCTGCTGCTAAAAGATTGGCTAGTTTCTGCGGTATAGACATTGATAAGTTTGCAAATGCCATGTTTAAAGCAGGTTCATCACTTAAGGGCAAGACTCCAAAGGAGATACTTAACAATGATTTTAAGAGTTTTAATATTGGCAAATACAAAGTTGGTATAGGACAGATAAATACAATGGATGCTGAGAGTATACAAGAAATGCGCCATGAAATAATTAGTTTTATGGAAGAGACCTGCAATAGCGGGAATTACAATTTATTGATGTTATTGGTGACAGATATTCTCAAGGAAGGTTCCGAAGTTCTATATGCAGGAAAGGAATTGTGGCTTATTGAAAAAGCTTTTAATGTAGAATTAAAAAATGACCGTGTTTACCTGCCCGGAGTAGTTTCAAGAAAAAAACAGGTTGTTCCTGTTCTGTCAGTGGCTGCTGAATAAACGGATGAGGATAACTATATGGCACAATAGATGGACTTGCTCCTTTAGAAAATTGACGTTTGTTTTAAAAGGAATATAATAGACATAAGGCAAGGCTACTTAAGATTATAAAGATAGATACATAAAATTTGTATTTTGGAAGAAATATCAGAGGAGGAGAAATTGTGGCAAGGATACATTATGGGGAAAGGTTAAACTTAACCATGCTCACTGACTTTTACGAGCTAACCATGGCCAATGGATACTTTAATAACGGTTTAAAAGATAAAATAGCTTATTTTGATGTTTTTTTCAGGGCGGTTCCTGACAATGGCGGATACGCAATAATGGCAGGAGTTGAGCAGGTTATAGAGTACCTGGAGAATCTGCGCTTTGAGGAAGAGGACATTAATTATCTCAGAAGCAGGAATATGTTTAGTGAAGAGTTTTTGGATTATCTTAAAAACTTCAAATTCAGCTGCGATGTCTGGGCAGTTCCTGAGGGAACTCCCATATTTCCGGGTGAGCCGATTGTTACGGTAAGAGGACCGATAATTCAGGCTCAGTTTATAGAGACAATGGTTTTATTGACAATTAATCACCAAAGCCTTATAGCTACAAAGGCAAACAGAATAGTGAGGGCTGCACAGGGCAGGCCTGTTATGGAATTCGGCTCCAGAAGGGCACAAGGATATGACGGAGCTATTTTTGGGGCGAGGGCAGCATATATAGGAGGATGTGCAGGGACAGCGTGTACTATCTGTGACAGGGATTTTGGAATTCCTGCTCTTGGAACTATGGCACATAGCTGGGTTCAGATGTTTTCCAGTGAGCTGGAAGCTTTTAGAGTGTATGCCAGAATGTATCCTTATGACTGCACTCTTCTCGTTGATACCTATAATGTGCTCAAATCCGGTATACCAAATGCAATAAAGGTATTTAATGAAGAAATAGTGCCAAGAGGCTACAGGCCTAAAGGTATTAGGATTGACAGTGGGGATATTACATATCTCTCCAAAGAAGCCAGAAGAATGTTGGATGAAGCCGGTTTCCCGGATTGCAAGATTGTGGCGTCAAACTCTTTGGATGAATACATTATCAGAGATATCCTGATACAGGGAGCAAAGGTAGATACTTTTGGTGTTGGCGAAAGGCTGATTACTTCAAAGTCTGAACCTGTATTCGGAGGAGTTTACAAGCTGACAGCAGTGGAGGAAGACGGCAAGATAATACCGAAGATTAAGATAAGTGAAAATCCGGAGAAAATAACAAATCCTGGATTTAAGAAAGTTTGGAGGCTTTTTGACAGAACGAGTGGGAAGGCAATTGCAGATGTAATTACTTTAGCTGATGAAGTTATTGATGATAATGAGCCTTATGAAATATTTGACCCTGAGTATACATGGAAGAGAAAGGTAGTTACCAACTTTTACGCAAGAAATCTTCAAGTACAAATTTTTGATAAAGGAAATTGTGTGTATAAAAGTCCTGATTTAAAAGAAATAAGAGATTATTGCGCTCAGCAGATAGATGCATTATGGGATGAGGTTAAAAGGTTTGAAAACCCACATAAATACTATGTGGACTTGTCAAAGCCTTTGTGGACTTTGAAGAAAAAGTTGCTGCATGAACACTATATTGAATGGGCTGTTAGATAATTGGTGCGACTAAATAGGAAGATAAATTTGGGATTAGGGGGACAGTTCTCAATTATACGTACTTGCTGACAATACGAAAATGTGCATGTTCGGTGAAAGACAGTATTGTCTGCAAAACTGTGTATTTCAAAAAATGAGAACTGTCCCCCATTATTTTTGATCATTGCTTTCTTGTATTTCCTCTTTTGCGTTAAATTTTATCTCATTTCTCATTACTTGGTTAAGGGCTCAAGCTAAGAGTATTAGCTGTAAATAAAGCCTTTCCTGTTATTCTATCTTGCCAATAAAAATGAAAAAAATGTAATTTAAAATTTCTCTTGACTTTATGTTATTCTTTCTGTTACAATGAATAAGCACGTTAATTGAAAATTGCTGTGACGGCTGAAGTGCTTAATATGGTAATTTTCAAGAAAGATATGGCGGCGTAGCTCAGTTGGCTAGAGCATGCGGTTCATACCCGCAGTGTCGTTGGTTCAAGTCCAATCGCCGCTACCATTTTTTATGGCCCATTGGTCAAGCGGTTAAGACACCGCCCTTTCACGGCGGTAACAGGGGTTCGAGTCCCCTATGGGTCACCAAATTCTTCTTACTTTTAACCTTGAAATTATTTGATTATATTTGATTATATTTCAAGGCAAAAGCATAGAATTATTAATAACAGGATGTGGGCGCTTAGCTCAGCTGGGAGAGCACCTGCCTTACAAGCAGGGGGTCATAGGTTCGAGCCCTATAGTGCCCACCACAATATGCTGGCGTAGCTCAGCAGGTAGAGCAGCTGACTTGTAATCAGCAGGTCGGGGGTTCGATTCCGTCCGCCAGCTCCAAGAAAAGGCTCCGATATTATAATCGGAGCCTTTTCGCATTAGCTTTTCACATTAGAAGGTGTAGACGGAATCGAAGCCGGGAGGGCACAATCTGTAAAAAAGTGTGCTAAATGCACATTTTTTCATTTTACCTGTATTGTTAAACTCTTCTTCCCCACAGAATGCGATGTGACCTCAACATAAACATTTCCCGGCTTGTTGATTGTTTCAATCCAAAATGCCACGGCACCTCCTTTTAATGCCAGTTCTGCAGGTCCTTGCAATCTTGCGGGCCCTTCTACCATTATTTTTATTATTTCATCGGTAAAAGGCAAAATGTTACCCTTTTGATCCAGCAGTTTTACAACTACCCTGGTGGCATCTTTTTGTGTTGCATCTAATACAAGGTCATCAGCAGATACATATAGCTCGGAAGGAATGGGATTATTGCAGAATTTCTTTTCGATTACCTGTTTGCCTTTATAATAGCCTATAATAACTGCGTCTTCCCATGCCATTCCCCATGAACCAACCTCTTCGGGCGTTATTACGGTATAATCAATAATCACCGGAGGGTATGGGATACCCTTATAAATTTCCCTTCGTGGGTATATATTTTTAACAGGTGGCTTATCCCCATACTGAAAGTCGATATAATCACAATTGGTGAATATGATTAAAGGAATGATGCCACCAATGCTTCTTTCCCCCCGTGCCCAGAAGGTAACAGGTTCTAATACGGGCTCGACTTCAGGTGATACCTGTGATTTATATACATATGATGCAAATTTGTGAATACGGAACATATCCATAACGCCATGGTAGCATATCCGGTCACCGGACCCAAAGTCTTTATGGGTATTGTAATCAAAGGCAACCCAACCAATTGCTCCTGAAATACTGTCATCCTGGTAGGACGCATCCTGGACTCTCAAATGTCGGAGTGCGTGCTCCATCTGCCTTTCTTCACAGTCGAAGCGTTTGGTAGGATACATGTGTCCGCTGAATTCAGTTACCATATAAGGGACATTATAGCTAAGTCCTGTAACTTCCTGTTGATCTCTCAAAGGTTTTGAAATGCCGTCATGTATAAAGTCATTCATTGTGTATACATCTTCCAATAGATTGCTGTCTGTGATATACCGTACCCCTCCTGTCTGTCTGGTGCTGTCCAGACTACGTGCTATTTTATTTGTGTCCGTATAAAATTCATCATCATCTAATGATTCATTTATGCGAACACCCCACAAAATAATTGACGGATGATTCCAATCCCTTTCTATCATTTCCCTTAGATTTTGCTTTGCGACTTCTTTCCATTCTCTGTTTCCGATATATTGCCATCCGGGAATCTCCTCGAATACCAGCAGCCCCAGCTCGTCACACTTATTGAGAAAGTGTTTGGATTGGGGATAGTGTGATGTCCTTACCAGGTTCACGTGAAGGTCGTTTTTTAAAATATCTGCATCTTTTTCCTGCACCCGTTTAGGCATTGCATAACCGACATAGGGGTATGATTGATGCCTGTTCAAACCCCTTAGCTTCAGAAGTTTGCCGTTTAAATAGAAACCGTTTGCAGTAAATCTAGCCTCTCGAAATCCGAAGCTATCAATATATTCATCCGAGGAAGTTTCCGCTTTTATACTGACGGCAATTTCATATAAATTTGGGTTATCTATATCCCAAAGCTTTATATTTTTTAAACCGCCTATATTAAAATTATAAACACTGTTTGATTCTGTGGTAGCTTCTTTGAAATCTGCGCAGAAAATTTCCTTCCCGCATTTTTCTCTTATTTTAACATTGAAGTCAACGTTAGTTTTTTGCTGGTTAATATTTTTTAGAAATACCTTAAGATTTATACGCTTTTCGTCTTCCAGAACATTTGGAGTCTCAACTTTTATATTACTGATAAATATTTCATCATAGATGCCCAGGCTTACTTCGCGATAAATGCCTCCGTAAGTGAGATAGTCTATTTGTCCTCCAAAAGGAGGGATATCGCTTCGCTCGGTTGAATCTACCACAACAGTCAAAATATTGGTTTCCAGGTCCCAATTATAGTAAGGGTCTATCCTTATATCGAATGGTGTGTATCCGCCCTTATGATCACCAAGGAATATTCCGTTTAAATAGACCTGCGCATATGCCATTACACCTTCAAAATGAGTATATATTACGTTGCCTTTATACTCTTTTGGCAAACAAAGGGGGTATTTATAGCATGATATTATTTGATATAACCCTTCATCGAAATAATTATAAGGTAATTCCACATTGGAATGTGGCAGATGAACCATCTCGAATCCATCTAGACTATTAGATTGTTCAAGGCCTTGTTCATATTGTTTTTTAAAGTACCAATTATTGTTTAAAGGAATTATCTTTCTCATAGCCTACTCCCGTCTATTGTTTTATTGAACCTAACATACCTTGTACAAAATATCTCTGGAATGTAAAGAACACTATAATTATAGGCAAGGTTGCAATAACTATTGCTGTCATAATAACTCCGTACTGCGGAGTATATGCTGATGACATAGAAGATATCAGCAGTGTGACCGTCTTCTTTTCATCTGTCTGCAATACAATGAGTGGCCATAGATAAGCATTCCAACTGTTCATAAATGAATATATTGCAGCAGCTGCATAAGTAGACCTCATAGAGGGCATAAAAATGGTAAAGAATATGCGAAATTCTCCTGCCCCATCCACTCGTGCAGCTTGAATAATCTCATAGGGAAAGGATTTGATACTTTGCCTGAAGAAAAATATTATGAACACAGATGCTATTGAAGTAAGTATCAAGCCAATGTGTTTGTTAAGCAGTCCAAATTTTACAATGAGACGGAATAGAGGTATCATTAATGCTGCAAATGGAATCATCATGGATAGCAATATCGCATTATATATTTTTTCACGTGCAGGTGAAGAGAATATTTGAAAGCCATATGCCGCCATTGATGATATTAATAGCGTACCCATAACTGTCAATGCTGAGACCTTTATGGAATTCAACAGGATTCCTTTCATATCAAAAGAAGTAAACAATGTTATCAGGTTGTTAATCAGCTGAGTGCCAAAAGTCATCTTACCCTTTATTACATCTACCGATTTGTTGGTCATGCCTACAATCATCCAGTAGAAGGGAAATACTGATATAACAAACGCGCTTATCAGAAAAACATATACAATGACTTTTTTTGCAATATTACGAGTTTTCAACTTTTATCACCTGCCACTTTAAACTGAATCATTGTAAGTATGGCTACAATGAAAACTATTACATAAGATACTGTAGCTGCATATCCGAAATCAGGCATGTATTTAAAACATAAATTATATATGTATACCGATAATGTTAAAAGCGAATTGCCTGGACCAGTTGTTGCAGAAGTAACGCCTGCCTGTGCCAGGTTCATAGGTTCATCAAACAACTGCAATGTTCCTATTGTTGACATAATTGATGTAAATACAATCAAAGGCTTTAAAATGGGAATTGTAATATGAAAAAACTGTTGTACTTTACTTGCACCGTCAATTTCTGATGCTTCATATATTTCATCAGGTATATTTTGCAAAGCAGAAAGATAGAAAACCATATTATATCCTGTCCACCGCCAGGTCAGAGCGATCATTATTGTTATTTTTGCCCAGACCGGGTCCAAAAGCCATGGTATAGGTTCTTTGATAATATGTAAGTTCATTAATGCAGTATTGATAAAACCGTCAAGTGCAAACATCATTTTGAATAGTATTGTGTAGGCAACCAGAGATGTTACGGCCGGAAGAAAGATTCCGGTTCTGAAAAGGCCCCTGAACTTTATTGTTTTATCATTTAAAAGTGACGCCAGGATAAGTGCCAAAAAAAGCATAATGGGAACTTGTATAATAAATAAAGTAAATGTGTTTTTCAGTGCAAGTAAAAACATAGGGTCTTTGACAAGCCTTACATAGTTTTTTATGCCCACAAAGTTTTGCACTATACCTTTTGACGAAGTAGTTGACAGATATAAGGAATAGACTATCGGATATAACAAAAATGCTGCAAGTAATATAACTGCTATAGATATAAATAGCCAACCATATAAATTATTGGACTTTACGAATGACCTACCGGTAGTAGCCCCCGTCATAATATTTCACCTCATTTAAAGAAATCCTGCTTTGCTTGCAATGTCCTTTTCCATGCATTGAATTGCAAAAAGCCCGCAGCTAAATATTTCCGCGGACTTAATCAGCCACGGAAATATTTAGCCGGTTAATTAGTTCAACATATTTTTCGTTAATACTTACAAGGCTTATTGATATTTGGTTAATTTATTGGTTAATTTATCTGATTCTTCAGTTGTTCTTCAGCCTTTTTTAATGCCTCGTCAATTGAAATGCTTCCGGAGTAAACTTCAGGCATTACAGTGAATATTGCAGCGTCTGCTTCATATGTGTATAATCCGTAGTTGATAGGGGGTATTGATTTCATCCACTCTGAAAAATCAGCGTAAACTTTTTGCCCGCCGAAGAAAGCATCCGCACTGGCATACGATGTACCACTCTGGGCAGGTTTGTAAGTGCCGACAGCTCCCTGGTCAACGAGTATTTTCTGATAGAATTCATTATTTCCGCCGTAAATTGTATTGAGGAAGTCTATAGCAAGATCTTTGCCTTTTGTCTTTTCGATCACATACCAGCTTGAACCACCCAGATTGGATGCATTAACTGATCCACTGATATTTAAACGGGGTATGGGAGCGACTTTCCATTTGCCTGACTGACTTTCTTCTGCCTTGATGGAACCAATAATCCATACACCTGTGATAACCGAAGCACTGTCTCCTGCGTTAAATGCAGCCACCCATTCATCCCATCCGCTTGTCTGTTTGATTATGCCTGAATCTGCAATTGCTTTATACACTCTTATAGCTTCTTTTATGACATCATTGTTTGCAATGTTAATTTCACCATTATCATCAAAATACCACTTTCCTGCTGATTGCATCATTGTTCTCATCAGACCGCCATCGTTCAGGTCAAATGCTAACATAGCCTTGCCTGTTTTTTGTTTAACGTTTTTGCCTATTTCTATGAAGTCATCCCATGTAATGTTCACCAGGTCCTCGTGTTTATAACCTGCCTGCTCCAGATAATCTGATCTGTAGAAAAAGCCTGTAACACCTGAATCAAAAGGAACGCCATAAACTTTTCCGTCCAGTGTCATAAGGCTGACTTTGTATTCTGCAAAGTCACTATGATTAATTTTTCCCGTCAAGTCAGCAAAGGAACCAGGGTACGATTGGAGATACTTTTGTGCATTGTAGTCTTCTATAAGAGTGATTTCAGGCAAACCATCTATTACACCTGATGCAAGATTTGTATGCAGTTTCTGCTCTAAGTCACCTTTGGCAATTTCAACAACGTCGATTTCTACCTTGGGATTGTCTTTGGTATATAATTCCTTGGCATAATTCATTATTGCGATATTAAAGTTGGGGTCCCATGCCCAGATTGTGATTTTGCCGGACTTTTCACTCGAAGTGTCTGAAGTGTCTTTAGTGTCCTCTTGCTTCTTGCTTGTATCAGCCTGAGGTTGTTGTGTATCAGTCTTAGTTTCTTTAGAACTGCCGCCACATGCTGCAAATGACAGTAACATTAAAATAGCGAGTAATAGTGATAATGCCTTTTTCATGTTTTCTCCCCCTTTTTAATCTTTTAAGAATGTAGTGTGGTGTAATATCCAAACATAAATTCAATAATATTTGAATATTTGGTTGAAAGAATGCGATGGTTGATGTTTCGATGCTTGTTACTTTACTTGTTGCTTTATTTAAGAATATAAGGCAAGGAAAAATTGAAATTAAGTTTGGATATCATGTACTACATTCGTTAGTTGATCATTTCACTTATAGGGTAATAGAAACAGATAAAAAAGTCAATAAAAATTTACTAAATTTTTATTTGAATTAAAAATAAAAAATGTTATTAATACTTGAACAAAAGTAAAATTATAATATAATAAAAGTGAGGCAAATATTGTGGCAAGTGTTATAATATCAGTATATAAGCGATTGTCAAAATAAAACGAGATATGGTAAATTACATCATTTGTTTTATGGATATTCATTTATTACAAAATAGTATAATAAATATTTACTAAACATTGAAATATTATAAAAACTATATATAATTATAAATATGAACAATGTGTTTGAATAATTATTAAATAATTTTTAATAATTATAATTTTGTACAAAGAAAAGGAGACCCGACATGGCTACTATAAGGGATATAGCTCTGAAAGCAGGTGTTTCGCCTGCAACTGTTTCAAGGGTTTTGAATCACGATGATACTCTGTCTGTTTCGCCGGAAACGCAAATGCGCATTTTTAAGATAGCTGAAGAGCTTGAATACAAAACTGTTCGCGAACGCAAAACCAATAGCGCAAAGAAGGAACGGCCTAATTTAGGTATTGTAGATTGGTATTCTGATGTTGAACAGCTAGATGACCCATATTATCTATACCTCATGACATCAATTGAGAAGCAGTGTTCTCTTTCGAATATAAATACATTTAGGGTCAACAAGCATAATGGGAAATATCATGTTTTTATCAATTCAGATATAGATGGAATAATTGCTATAGGGAAATTTTCTGATGACGAAATAGAGGAATTGTCTAAATTGACTGAGGACATTGTATTTGTGGATTCTTCACCTCATGAAAGGAAATATGATTCAGTTACAATAAACTATAGATTGGGTGTTTCAGAAGCACTGCAATATCTGGTGGATTTGGGGCATACTGAAATAGGCTTTATCGGAGGTTGTGTAGTCGGAGATAATAAAGAAGTGACTGACGATCATAGAAAGAACCTGTTTATTGATATTATGAAAAAATATAATCTTTATAATCCCTATTATGTTTATGTTGGAAACAGAATTTCTTTCGGCGAAGGTTACAGGTTAATTAATGAGGCTGTCAAATCGGGTCATATCCCTACAGCATTTTTTATTGCAAACGATACCATGGCTACCGGTGCGTTAAGAGCACTTCATGAGGCCAAAATTCATGTTCCTAATGATATAAGTATTATAGGATTTAATGACCTTCCAACTTCGAAGTACCTGATACAGACATTGACAACAGTGAGGGTGCCCATAGTTTTTATGGCTGAAACGGCTATTGAATTATTACAGGAAAGAATTTATAAAGACCGCACTCTACCTAAAAAAGTGCTTGTCCCCAGTGAATTAGTAATACGCAATAGCTGCAGGAAAAGGCCTGAAACAAGAAAATAGTCATACGTTGTAAGATATATAACATGAGTTAGACCCGAACCTATTAGAAAGCAACTTCGGGTACAAAAGTTACAAACGGAGTTAAATCAGGAATATGAGTGAAGCAAACTTAATTCCATAAGGCGTTACTATGTATTTATAGAGCATTAATGGAAAAGGGGATATATATCCGATAGTATATTTAACAAAATCATAATAGAAAAAACTAAAAAGAATATCTATGACAACTCTGGTTTAATTATTTCACGAATCGAAAGCGAACTGGAAAGTGCTGAGAGTTGTGCAAATACACTTGTTATAAATTTAGTAAAAGAGTCAACAGAAGATACGGAGCCAATGACGGACTTAAGCCTGCATAACAAGATAAGAAATCAATTGAGTTTTGCATTATAATATCCGTATGCTGAATAATTGGAATTTATTTATATAAAAGGGAAAAACAGAATATGAATTAGCGTTGATACAGTCGCAGATAAAACCGCATTTTTTATACAGCACTCTTGATGTTATTTATGTTTTAGCTGAAATGAATAAAACACAAAGGAAAAAACCTCTTTTGAAATATACAGCGTTCATGACAGAATCAGATTATTTTTCGGAAAAAAACACGGCCTTGATATAAAAAGTAAACAAGGAGAAGGAACTGAAGTTACCATTTCTTTGCCGGGAAAAGAAAAGGAGGTTGAATAATGGTTAAAATGATGGTAGTGGATGATGAGCCTATATTACAAGAATATCTGCGTTCCCATATAGACTGGAAATTGTATAAGGTTGAATTATGCAATGAGGCCAAAAACGGAGTGGATGCATTGAAAAAAATTGAAAAAAATACTCCTGATATTGTATTGGTGGATATTAATATGCCGTTTATGGATGGTATAGAATTATCAGAGAAATTAAAGAGAAAATATCCGGAAATGTCAATAATCATTTTAACCGGATATGGCGAATTCGAACATGCCAGGAAGGCTATCGGACTGGGGGAAATTGGCTTTATTACGGAACCCTTTGAAAAGGAAAAATTATTGAAATCAGTGATTAAGGCTAAAAATATAATGCAAAAAGAAAAACAGGAAAAAGCCAACCTGGAAAATCACTTGCATTTTGTTAAGGAATGGCTGTTTAACTATCTGGTAAGCAGCGATTACACTTATGATGATGAGCAAACATACACATTACTGAAGAATCTGGGAATTCACATGTTTTCACAGAAATATCTTGTTTCCTGCATCGAAATAGATAAAATATATCAGAATATGGAGGAACTAAAGGAGAGGTCATTGTGTAAGTTTGCCGTATCAAATATTTTAAATGAAATTGTTGAGACAAAGGATAGCCATATTATTTTTAACGGACCGGAAGGAAGAATAGTTTCCATTTTAGAATTTGATAATGAAGAATGCAATAATATTAACATAGAAGCATTTGAAAAGGTGTGCCGCCTGGTAAAACAATATCTCGGATTTACCATTACAGTTGGAATTGGCTCAGTACAAACAGGTTTCAGGGGAATACGCAAATCATATCTTGATGCTCTTGCCGCTCTTCAAAATAAATTTATTTTGGGATGCGACAGAGTAATTGAATATGACAATCTGAATCTTTTTGGTCTGGGAAATGGCCTATACCCGGCTGCAATAAACGAAGACATTTTAATAAATCTAAGATTGGGTAATTTTAATAATGTTGAAGCTAAGCTGAAAGAAATACTGTTATATCTGAAGAGCCAGAAAGTTACGGTAGAATATGCATATGCTGCTTTTATGGGACTCATCTCGTTACTTTTATCATATATGACAGAGTGCGGCAATGATATTCAAAGCATATTTGGTAAAAACTTTTCTCCTTTCTCTGAAATAAAAAATAAAGATTCTATAGATGAAGCGTATAACTGGCTGGTAAGTCTTTTTAAGAAAGCATTACAGAGTTCTGCTAATAACAGGATTACCAGAACCAGAAAAATTGCTGAAGCTGCAAAGAATTATATTGATACTCATTATCCTGATCAAGATTTAAGTATTAATAAAGTAGCATCTAGCGTGTATGTCAATCCAAGCTATCTCAGGGCCGTATATAAGAAAGAGTTTGGAATTACTGTCAATGAATATATCATAAATGTGAGAATGAACAAGGCAAGGGAACATTTGAAGGCAGGCAATTTGAAATTATCCGAAATTTCAGAATTGATAGGATTTAGTGATGCAAGTTATTTCAGTAAGTGTTTTAAAAAGCATTTTGGTGTATCTCCCAGTGAGTATGAAATCATTTCAAAGTAAAAAACTACTAAAATAAAAAAATCGTATAGTACAAATAACCTTCAGTTTTTCCATGGACAGCTAATCTAACGTGGAGCTAACATAGAAAGAGGCCGGTATAAAAGTAAATAATCTGAGTTTGCTCAAATTTTAAGTATAACTTAAAGTCTTGATATGATTACTGTTTGTTACTAATGAGCTTCACATAACCACTTATAAAAAATGAATTACGTAAAAAAGAATTAAGATAAATATTTAAATAATCATCAGTGCCATTAAATGTGCTCTATGAATTGGTAATTCGCAGCAGGTTAATATCTGCTGTTTGATTACAAATAAATTCTGTTAGGGGGAGGATGAGTATTTTGAAAAAAGGTATTGCATTATTGCTTGCTGTGCTAATTACTATTATGAGTACACCGGTTTTTGCCAGTACTGAGATTGATGACGATCAATACGGGGAGAGAGATTTGCCTATGGAAGAACAACTTACAGCTGAAGATGACACTGAAAATACACAGGATACTGAAGCGCTTTTTACATTACAAGGAAGCGAATTGCAAAATAACAGCAGATTTTTCGAGGATTCATATAATTCGAACATATTAGGAAAGGAAATGACATTTAGGGTCTATCTCCCGGAAGGTTATCATGAAAGCAAGCAAAGATATCCTACTGTTTATCTGCTCCATGATAATAACAGTTCCAGTGAACAATTTGAAGCAGATAAAATAGACGAAAAACTGGACACATGGATAAGCGAGGGCATTATTCAAAAGATGATAGTAATAATGCCCGATACTGAAAAAGACAGCTGGTTTGCCGGTGTATATAAGGACACAATTGTACAGGAACTTATCGCAGTTGTTAACCAAAAATACAGGACAATACCAGATCCGCAATACAGAGGTATTACCGGAATTGGAATGGGCGGACATGGTGCATTTATGATAGGCCTTCAGCACCCTGAAGTATTTACTTCAATAGCAAGCCATATGGGAGACCTCGGAACTGAAAATAACCAGGGCGAAAAACCAATAGATAAAATAAAGGAATTGGGTAGAAACGGGCTGGCAAGTTATTCTTTATATCTTGACGGAGGAACAGATGATCCGCTTACATCAGCAACAGACTCGACAAATGATATACATGTCTATCTAAGAAATCAAAGTGTTTCACACCAATATACTACAAGGCCGGGAGGCCACAACAGCGAATTCTATCTGGCATCTATGGACAGATCTTTTAAGACGCACAGTGACCATTTTACAAAAGGGCTTGTAAGCGGAAGTATTACAGTTTCACCTCAGGCACTTGAAATAAGTGATACGACCATAAATGTGGACTATGCAATAGATGTTGGAAGCAACATCTCAAAATACCTTGATCCCAACGATGGAAAAGAAGCAATTCCCATGACGCTGACATTGGAAGTTCTAGACGGGAAAAGCGGTCAAAGCCTGCTGGTCAATACCACTGCTATTGAAGATGTTTACAACAGTGAGAAACAGACTTATGAAGGACGTTTTATTGTATCGAGATCAAGTTTAAGTGAAAGTGATACCTTTAATGTCAAAATTACCGCTACTTTATTGGAAAAGAAATTCGAAATTGGAACAAAACCTATAATAAAGGTAGCGCCTATAGGAACTGAACCCGAGGATTTACAGGTTGACTTAATGGGTAACTGGTACTTCATAAAAGAACCTAACAACAACCGTATTGACGGAGCTGCGGTTGATCTTGATGTCAGTTCCTGGAGAATTGTACAGCCCGGTTTGGACTGGTGGGCTAATGGGTTTGGCGGTTATGCCGATATGGGAAGCTATGTAGGCAGAGCATGGTATAGAAGGGAGTTCTTCGTTCCTGCTGATTTCCCCACTGAGGATTTGACACTTCTAGCCGGAAAAATTGATGATGCTGACGAAGTATTTATCAATGGACAAAAAGTTGGAAGTACAGGAATGGAAAACGGTGAATTTGTAGCATCATACTGGGCGGAGCTCAGAGAATATAAGATACCTTCCTCTATCTTGAAATATGGTGAGAAAAATGTAATAGCAATAAATATGATCAATAATTCAGGTGGAGGCGGCATATATTCAGGTCCAATTGGCATATATACCAAGGCAGCATTACAGAAGGTTAAAGGATTGCCGTCTACACTTGCACCTGAAAATATGCGGAGTTCAATTATGGCCTTCGTCAACAGCCAGAATAAATATATTGTGGAAAAGAATATTTTAAAATACAGAGATACAATATCAAATAAATTCTTCCATTCAGGATATAATAAGGACAGATTGACAGATGAAGCAAGCAGTATGATATCATTATACAAGACTCTGAAAATAGAGGATAGTAATGCAGCTGTGTTTGTAGTAGGAGATAAATATCTATATGATGCAGACCGGGTAATAACAGGCATTGCGGAAGACGGAACGGAAGCAGAAATAAGTAACAGCCACATCTCTAAATTCTATTGCTTCGAAAAAGGATCACTAAAGGAGATCGGAGATCAAAGCAGATTCTACCTGGATCACTACTATTCCGAGTTATTTGGCAGAAACATGACATTTAGGGTATATCTGCCCGAAGGCTATTTTGAATCCAATAAGAGGTATCCTTCAGTATATTTGCTGCACCAGTTCCAGAGTGACAGTTCGTCCTATGCGCTGGACAAAGTAGACCAGATATTGGATCAGGCAATAGCAGAAGGATCAGTTAAAGATATGATTGTTATTATGCCTGACTCCAGTGGAATGAGCTGGTGGGTTAACCAACCGGGTGCGCCGTGGCAGGATATGGTAACGGATGAACTTGTCCCTGTTATCGACTCACGTTACAGAACTATCCCGGATGCACGTTACAGAGGTATAGCAGGGGTATCCATGGGAGGCTTTGGTGCCTATGTAATAGGATTGCAGCATCCGAACATCTTTACATCTATTGCAAGCTTTATGGGTGCATTGAGTTTTACACAACAAGGACAGAATCCAATCACTATAGCAAAGTCATTAAGTCCGGAAGCCCTGAACAGGTTTGCGCATTACTTTGTATGCGGCAATTTGGACGGATATAGGTTTGATGTACCTGCAATTCAATTAGATCAGTACTTAAGACAAGTGAACATACCACATTACTTTGAAATCGGTGACGGAGCACACGACAGCGCATTCTACACCCGCTATGTTGCACAATCATTTGCATACCACAGCAATCATTTTGCCGGTGCGAATGTCAGGGATGATGTTTTGACAGGTAAAATAGTATCCAATTCAGTGCTGAATCCTAAAAATGATATTAATATCAGTTACTCTGTAAATGTAAAAGAGGGAATAAAAGACTATCTGGATACTGTGCCGGAATCAGCATTTAGAACTGATCCCAATCCTCCCATCAGCATACCGGTAACTGTTGATATTATAAAAGGAGGAGAAAAAGTACTTTCTTATAATGATGTATTTGCAACTCTCGAAGCAGCAGAGTTTGATGGTGACATTAACATACCGGCAAATATTTTGGCAGAAGGAAATTATAGTATAGTGCTTACTGCATCGGTACTGGACAGTACTTTTGAATTAGACAGAAAAAATATTACTCTGAGAACAGGTACTTCAGGTGGTGGAGTGGTTATCATACCGACGGAGCCTGAAGGGACACCGGATACAGATACGGAATATAAAGATGGACAGTCAAAGGAAATAACCATAGATGATGCTAAGGCCATACTTAAAGAAGGAAAAGGATTAGAAGTAAAATTTGATAGTGGCTTAGTCCTTACAATACCTCATGAGGTTATTGCCCAGGTACTTTCTGCAGCGGATGAAGACAATATTGAAAAAATAATTATTAAACCCAATATTATTCCGGGTGCTGAAAGAGAATCACTTATTGAGGATGCAGAATCTCAAATGAATGCAGTAATCAAACCTGTTGGAGATATATATGAATTTAACATAACAATTGAAACAAAAGACGGAAGAAAAGTTGAAGTGAAATCTGAATTTACAGCTGCTTTGACTGTTGAGTTTGAATACCCAAAAGGATTGAAAGACGAACTGGTGGGTGTCTACTACTTTGATGAAGAGCGCAAAGAGTGGAAATATGTTGGTGGAATAGTTGATCCTGAAAACAATAAAATAACTGTAGAATTGACGCTGGCAGGGAAATACGCAGTGTTTGAAGTTAACAAGGTATTTGACGATGTAAGCGAGAATTTCTGGGCAAGTACACCGATTAAAGTTCTGGCAGCAAGAGGTATCGTTAAGGGTGTTTCTGATTCGAAATTTGCACCTGACAAAACAGTTACCCGCGCTGAATTTGCAGCAATGCTGGTACGAGCTTTAAACTTAGAAAAAGTAGAGTATAGGGATGAGTTTATTGACGTATCAAAGAGCGACTGGTTTGGTTCGGAAGTTGCTACTGCAGCAAGGGCGGGCATTGTAAAGGGTGATGATCAAAAACGCTTTAATCCCAATGACAGCATTACACGCCAGGAGATGGCAATAATGGCTGTAAATGCATACAGGCTGCTAAGAGGAAAAGGTGAGTACATTGAAGATAATCTTTCACAGTTTACAGATGCCGGTGAAATAAGCCCATGGGCAAGAGAACATGTTAATGAAGCGGTAGCCCTGTCAATAATAAGAGGAACTCCACAGAAAACTATTAATCCTAAGGGAACAGCAACAAGAGCTGAAGCTGCTCAGGTAATATACAATCTGATTAATATAATTAATAAATAGCTGTTTATGCTAGAAATTTAGGTTTACTGTTTTTTCAAAGTGAATTCACCACTAACTGTGGGACTATTGGGGCAGCTATGACAATAGCCAGCTTTCCTGCAATTCCGGTATATTTGTTATTTGGCGAACCGGTGAAAAAAGCTTTAACAGCCGGTTCGCCTGTTAAAGAGTAGCAGGATGGATACTGCCTTGTTTCAGGGGACTTGCGTGTTTATACAAAAAAAGGGTATAATAGCTATAAATTAACTAAGTGGAAAGAGGTGCCATATGCTGTCAAATATAGATGTTCAAAAATTGCTTCCTCACAGGTATCCATTCCTGCTGGTAGACAAGGTGCTGGAAGTTGAGCCGGGTAAAAGGGTCGTAGCTGTAAAAAATGTCACGGTAAACGAGCCGTTCTTTCAGGGACATTTTCCGGGAAATCCTATAATGCCGGGGGTCCTGATAGTTGAAGCCCTTGCCCAGGCGTCAGGCATAGCTGTCGCCATGATGGAGGAAGGTAAGAACAAGCTTGGTGTTTTTGCTGCAATAGATTCAATGAAATTCAAAAAGCAGGTAGTTCCCGGAGACGTTCTCATGTTGGAAGGTGAAATTATTTCATATAGGATGGGTGTAGCTAAAGCCAAAGTAAAAGCAACTGTTGATGGTACACTTGCCGCTGAAGGTGAAATCAAGTTTGCAATGGTAGACGTAACGGACTTTTAATATATCTTGTTGTGCCGGGCAATAGCATTGCGGAGGGCTTCAGAGCTGTTTTTTCAGCTCTGAAGCCCGAAACTCCTGCTATCAAAATGCCGGTACAACAAGTTAATTTGTCTTAGCGCCATCAATTAGCTTACCGCCATCACTTTCTTATTTTCAAGAAACATTTCTCCTATCCTATATACATCTCCTGCACCCATTGTTATAATAATATCGCCGGGAGACGCTTTGTCTTCCAGATATGATACTATATCCTCAAATTTCTTGATATATACAACCTTTTTTCCGGAACTTCTTATTCTTAGAGCCAGGTCTTTAGCACTTATTTCGCCGGTATCCACCTCACGGGCCGCATAAATATCCGTGATAATTATCTCATCGGCATCATTGAAGGAATCCGAAAAATCAGACAGGAGAGACTTGGTGCGGGAGTATGTATGGGGCTGAAATACACACCACACCTTTGAATGGCGAAAGTTCTTTGCAGCTTTTAAGGTCGCCTTAATTTCAGTAGGATGGTGTGCGTAATCGTCTATTACCTTTATATCGTTTGAGGTTCCCTTTAATTCAAAACGCCTATGTGTTCCCCAGAAGTCGCTTAACGCAAGCCTTATAGAATCTATGTTACAACCAAGAATATGGCATGTTGCAGCCGCTGCAACAGCATTGCTTACATTGTGGATACCAGGTACATTCATTTTTATAACACCCATATCTTTCTTGTTAAACAAGAGATTGAAGGATGCGCAGCCGCGATCGTCGAACACTATATTTGCAGCACTCCACATAGCTTTTTCCGGGTCGAGGCCAAATGTAACCTTATTGCAATATACGCCGTCAAGTATTTGCAATATATTCGAATCATCTGCACATGCAACAACATAACCATTTTCAGGTACTTGTGAAATAAACTTTGCGAAGGTATCTTTTATATGAGAAATGTCCTTGAAATAATCGGCATGGTCATACTCTATATTCAAAACTACAGCTATGTATGGATAAAACTTGAGAAAGCTTCCGCAGTACTCACAGGCTTCCGCGATAAAACAATTGTTGCCTCCTACCCGTGTAGTTCCACCTATTGCATCAAGTTCTCCACCTATGTGAATAGTTGGGTCAAGATTGCATTTGAGCGCCGTGGTAGATATCATGGAAGTGGTGGTGGTCTTGCCGTGAGTGCCGGCCACTGCTATACTGTGCTTATACTTTCTCATAATCTGTCCTAACAGTTCTGCTCTGTCTATTGCCGGTATTCCTAATCTGTGAGCTTTTATAAGTTCCGGATTGCTTTGATTTATTGCCGCTGTATATACGACCAGGTCCGGAGATTGAATATTGCTTTCACTGTGTCCTATAAACACTTTAACACCCAATTTTTCAAGCTTTTTAGTTATACTTGAAGACCTTATATCAGAGCCTGAAACTTCATAACCGAAATTCAGAAGTATTTCGGCAAGTCCGCTCATGCTTATTCCGCCTATACCTATAAAGTGTATTTTTTTTATAGATGGAGATCCCAATAGGTTTAGTTCTGTCAACTTTTAACACTCCTCATATTCCATTATAAGTCTCTTAGCACTTAAATAATACATTATTTTAATAAAAATGTAAAACTTTATTGTTTATAGTAATTTGGGCAGATTGCTTACTAACCTAAAACATTTCGGATAAATTAGTGCAATTATTATTATATGATAAAACCCCCTTCATTATTAATTTAATAATAATATTTAATATTATTCGAATTGTTCCGGTGAAAAACAGTGCACTTTATATTATATGTTTGCACTTTTGAATGTGACAAATACATTTTTGGGAAATATTATATTTTTGTCAATAATCAAATATATGGAAATATTATCTGAATAATAACTTGAAGAAATGTTAAAATATTCGGAATTGTGTAGTATAATAATCATTATTAAAGAAAACTGGCTCTATAGAGAAATCTAACAGAGCCGGCTGATTTAAGGGAAAATCATTTTTACCTGGCAGACTGATGCAATATGCATAAGGTCAGTATTTGGAATGAGGGATAAAATGGATAAACTTCAGAGAAGTGAACGTATTGCTATTTTGACGAAAATTTTTGCCGATTCACCGGGAAAACTATTTAGTCTTGGCAATTTTACGGAAATGTTCGGGGCTGCCAAGTCCACTATCAGTGAGGATATAGATATAATACAAAGAGCGCTTGAAGGATTCGGTATAGGGACTATCAGAAGCATGCCAGGTGTCTCCGGTGGAGTATTTTTCGTGCCTTCCGTTGGAAAAGAGCGAGTTTATGAAATACTGAATTCACTATGTTCTGAGCTTTCCAAAAAAGAAAGAATTCTGCCTGGTGGTTATCTTTATATGCAGGATATAATATATGACCCTTGTGTAGTATTTAATGTAGGACGTATTTTTGCACAGGAATTCATTGACAGAAAGATTGATTATGTTGTGACAGTTGAAACCAAAGGCATTCCCCTTGCTTTTGCTACAGCTAACAATCTCAATACACCTCTTGTAATTGTAAGGCGTAACAGTGAAGCTACCGACGGCCCATCGGTAAATATAAATTATGTATCCGGTTCGTCAAGAAAGCTGCAGACTATGGTGCTTTCTCTTAAAGCACTGAAGCGCAAATCACGCTTGCTTTTCATCGATGACTTTATGAAGGGTGGGGGTACTGCAAGAGGTATAATAGAGCTGGCCAAGGAATTTGAGTGCGAGGTTGCGGGAATAGGTGTGCTTATTGCTACGGCTGAACCGGCAAAAAAGCTTGTTGACAGTTACTTTTCACTGCTGACGCTCAACAGAGTTGATGAAGAAAATAATATAATAGATATAAGAAACGGCTTATGCTAATTTTTACGGGGTATGTAAAGGCATGCAAAATTATTATAAGTATTATTTATTGGTTTTGTGGGAAATAATACTTATTTGAAAATCAAAAAATGCAAGAAATTTTCAATAAAAGAAGGAAAAAATAAATTTTTATAGAATATATTAAGGAACATAAAATTACGGAAGGTGGTAACATCTATGGAAATTACAGATGTCCGCATAAGAAAAATTGACGTAGAAGGTAAAATGAAGGCTGTTGTTTCTGTGACATTTGACAATGAATTTGTTGTTCATGACATTAAAGTAATAGAAAGTCAGAATGGACTGTTCATTGCTATGCCGAGCAGAAAGACTCCCGACGGAGAGTTCAAAGACATTGCACACCCGATAAATGCAGCAACCAGAGAGAAAATTCAAAAAGCAATACTTGAGAAATACGAATCTACAGCTGCTGAAGAATAAAAATAAAAGACACTTATTACTAAGTGTCTTTTGTGTCTGCTACCCAGGATTATAACATAATATCCATGGTTGTATGCTCCGCTCGTAATATGTTTGTTTTTTGTTTATTTTAAAGACAAATTTCTGAGCGGTTTTGTTTTTTTATACATAATAATATTTCCCGATTTTTAACGGTCTGCCTGGTATGTGGCCATAAAACTGTCATTTTGTAAACTTGGTCTTTCCTACTCTAGTGTCACATTATTTGCTTTCATTTCAGGATAGCTTGTCTTGATAACTTGTTTTGCCGAATAAGAGCTCAGCTTTTTCATAATAATATGTCTGTTGGATGTGTATGTTTCTGATTAATTGCCACGTTACGGCTTCTGCCACATTGCGGCCTCCGGGAATGAATCCCGCAAGACCGCAACGGGAGAATAAATGAAAGCATGGCGGTGGTAATTAATTGCATAACAAACATGAATTTGGGATATTCATTTATCTATTGAAAAAGTATAATAAAAATGAGAAAATAAAACCTGGAAATGGAGGAATTATGTATGGAACAAAATATGGCGGTTATCTTAGCGGCAGGCGAAGGTAAGAGAATGAAGTCCAGGAAATCTAAGGTAGTACATAAGATATTTGGGAAATCACTTATTGAATGGATATATACATCAGTTAAAGAAGCAGGAATTGAAGAAAGTGTTGTCGTTGTAGGTCATAGATCGGATCAGGTTATTGAATGCATGGGCGACAGAGTCAAATATGCCGAGCAGAAGGAACAGCTTGGCACTGGACACGCAGTTATGCAAGCTGAAAAATATTTTAAAGATAAAGAGGGATATGTGCTTATCCTTTACGGAGATACTCCGCTTGTTACGTCAAAGACTCTTAATGATGTTATTGACTACCATAAGAATAACAAGTGTGCAGCAACCGTTATTACAGCTGAAGTTGATGATCCGACAGGTTATGGAAGAATAATCAGAGACAGTAACGGTGATGTGATAAGGATTGTTGAGCATAAGGACGCCAGTCCTGAAGAAATAGCTGTAAAAGAAATAAATTCCGGTATGTACTGTTTTACAATAGAACATCTTGTCAAAGCACTGAGATTGTTGAATAATGATAATAATCAAGGAGAGTACTATATAACAGATACCATTGGTATTCTTGTAGAAATGGGTCTTAAAGTGGGAGCTTTAAAAATTTCGGATTCCAGGGAAATATTGGGTATAAATGACAGGGTTCAGTTATTTGAGGCATCGGAGATAATAAAGGCGAGAATAATGGAAAGACTCATGAAGTCCGGAGTTACTATTATTGACCCTGCTTCAACCTATATAGATGAAGGCGTGGAGATAGGAATTGATACAGTGATATATCCGGGAACCATCCTGGAGGGCAATACCAGGATAGGTGAGGACTGTATAATAGGTCCGGGCAGCAGGCTTGTAAATGCTGTCATAGGCAATGGTACTGAAGTTAATAACTCAGTTATACTTAATAGCTCAGTAGGTAATAATACTCACGTCGGGCCTTTTGCTTATATAAGGCCTGACAGCAGTATAGGTGATAATGTAAAGATTGGTGATTTTGTTGAAGTAAAGAAATCAATAATCGGCGACAAGACAAAAGTTTCACACCTTACATATATAGGTGATGCACAGGTGGGAAGAAATGTAAATGTAGGATGCGGTGTGGTTACGGTAAATTATGACGGTAAGAAAAAGCACAAGACAATTATCGGCGATAATGCTTTTGTAGGATGTAATGTAAATCTTGTTGCTCCAGTCGTTGTAGAAAATGATACATACATTGCAGCAGGCTCTACAATTACCGATGATGTTCCTCAAAACTCTCTTGCCATTGCCAGAGAAAGGCAAAATATAAAAGAAGGATGGGTCATAAGGAAAGGAATGCAGAGAAAAGAGTAAAGGAGATTTGAAATGAACATTCGTGGTAAGGATATTAAAATATTTACTGGTAATTCCAACAGACCGCTGGCTGAAGAAATAGCGAATAAAATGGGACTACCTGTTGGAGCTGCTACTGTTGGCAAATTCAGCGACGGTGAGATTCTGGTAAATATAAGAGAAGTTGTAAGAGGCTCTGATGTCTTTATAATACAATCGACGTGTCCTCCCGTGAATGATAATCTTGTTGAATTGCTGATAATGATTGATGCCCTGAAAAGAGCATCTGCAGGCAGAATTACTGCGGTAATTCCATACTTCGGATATGCTAGACAGGACAGGAAGGCAAGAGCCCGGGATCCGATTTCAGCAAAACTTGTCGCAAATCTTATTACAACCGCGGGGGCAGACAGGGTGCTTACAATGGACTTCCACGTTCCACAACTTCAAGGCTTTTTTGACATACCCGTTGACCACCTTCTGGGAGGAGCAATTCTTGCCAGATACTTTGCAGGAAAGTTTGAGAAATTGGAGGATATAGTTATTGTTTCACCTGACGTTGGCAGTGTATCCAGGGCCAGAAAGTTTGCGCAGAAACTTGATTCGCCCATAGCCATTATTGACAAGAGAAGGCCAAAAGCAAACGTATCTGAGATAATGAACATTATCGGTGATGTAAGAAATAAAAGAGTGATATTAGTTGATGATCTGATAGATACTGCAGGTACTGTGGTAAATGCGGCAGATGCGTTGCAGGAGTTCGGAGCTAAAGAGGTTTATGCCTGCTGTACACATGCAATATTGTCAGGCCCTGCTGTGGAGAGAATTCAAAACAGTTCAATAAAGGAGCTGGTCTCTCTCAATACAATAACACTTCCTCCTGAAAAGAGAATAGACAAGATCACACAGCTATCGGTAGCGGATGTTTTTGCTGAAGCTATTGAGAGAATTTATGGAAATTTATCAATAAGTACATTGTTTACTCAGGAAGATTGAAAGAATAATAGAGAAAGCAGTGGAAAGATCAGCCCATGAGTATAGAGAAAGTATTGAAGTGGGTAATAAAAGCGACAGAAAAGAATAACAGAAAGAAAGTGGCAGAAGAGAGCCATAACAGGGCGCACCGGGAGGGGGAAATTTTGGACGGTTTATATTTGGTAGCGGGTCTTGGAAATCCCGGGAAACAGTACGTTAATACAAGGCATAATGTAGGTTTTGACACTATTGATCTGATATCCGAAAGAACAGGCATAAAAGTTGCAAAAGTCAAGTGCAAGGCTTTGATAGGAGAAGGGGTTATAGAAGGGAAAAAGGTTATACTGGCTAAGCCCCAGACTTTTATGAATCTCAGTGGGGAAAGTATCAGAGATTTGGTTGAATGGTATAAAATTGATATAAAAAATGTCATAGTGATATATGATGATGTAGACCTTCCTCTAGGCAAACTGAGAATTCGTTCAAAGGGAAGCGCAGGAACTCACAATGGAATGAGATCAGTGATATACCAAATACAGTCTGATGAATTTCCGCGGATCAGAATTGGAATAGGAAAGCCCCCTGAGGGATGGGAGCTTGCTGATTTTGTTCTTGGAAGGTTTGACAGCGAGAGCAGAAAAGTTGTAGAACAATGCATTTCAAAGGCTGCAGATGCAGCAGTGGATATAATAAAGTCTGATGTTGAATATGCCATGAATGTATATAACAGGTAAGGTATTTATGGATTATTTGTTAGATCCTCTTCTAGAGATATGTGAATATAATAAAATACTTGATGCAATCAGAAATGGTTTGATGCCGTTGAATATTACGGGTTCTGCTGATTCACAAAAGGCTCACATTTCAAGTGCCGTATGCAAGCATCTTGAAAGTAGGGGCCTTTTTGTCGCATTTAATGAAATGCAGGCAAGACGGATGTATGAAGATATATCCTATTTCTTAGGCGAGGGTGTGCTTTATTTTCCGTCAAAGGAAGTAATTTTTCATGATATAGAGGCAAAGAGTTATGATGCCGTCTATGAGAGGCTGGAGGTATTAAACAAGCTGATTGAAGGAAAATACAGATTTGTTGTTACTTCTGCCGAGGCAGTGGCCCAGAAACTTATGCCTAAATCTTTTTATGTGGAAAATTCCATAAGACTGTCGGTGGGATCAAGGATTGATATACAGGAATTATCAAAAAAACTGGTAACGGCAGGCTATGAAAGAGTAAGCATTGTTGAGGGTAAAGGACAATTTGCCATTAGAGGCGGCATAATTGATATATTTTCCGTAGACAGTGAACATGCTGTACGTATGGAATTGTTCGATGATGAAGTTGATTCTTTAAGAATCTTTGATGTCATGACGCAGCGTTCCGTAGGCAGGTTGGACAGCATACACATAATACCTGCAAGAGAGGTTATTTTCTCACAGGATATGCTGGAAAATATCATTAGTGAAATTGAAACGGACCTTGCCGGATCTAAAGGAAGCAATATTGGTTCAGAGCAGAAACAAAAAATTTTATCTGATATTGAACGGTTGAAAAATGACTCCAATTTTCCGGGGATTGACAGATATATTCCTTATATTATTAATAATCCATATTATATTTTTGATTATCTGACTGATGATACTGTTGTTTTTGTTGATGAACTGTCAAGGTTGAGGCAGAGAGTAGACAATTTGGTCCTTGAGCACCATGAATTGTGTAAAACACTGATTGAAAAAGGCCAGTTACTTCCCAGATGTGAACAGGTATATTTTGATTCAGAGAACATTGAAAGGAAGCTTAAAAGGTGCAAGACCATCTTCATGAGCGCTCTATCTCCCGAAACCAGTTTACTTGAATATTCTAAAACGTTTAATGTTCCTTCACGCTCAATCAGCCCGATGCGGGGACATATCGAATTTTTAAAGGAAAGCGTAAGGAGATGGAAGGAAAACGGCAGCAGAGTGATAATTCTTTCAGCCACGAAAGGGCGCGGAGAAAGACTTGTCAATACACTTCGGGAGGAAGGCATAGAATCGTCTTTTCTGACCGGCGGTGATGCCCCAATGCAGCGTGGGCAGGTTGTAGTAATGAAGGGTAGCATGAGCAGGGGATTTGAATATCCTTCCATAGGATTTGCAGTCATTAGTGATAATGAAGTGCTCGGGCAGGAAAAGAGAACAAGAAAAACAACAAAGAAAATCAAGGGAAGAGAAATTAATCTTTTTACAGACCTGGACCAAGGAGATTATGTTGTTCACCAAACACATGGCATAGGTCAGTATGTTGGAATTGAAAGCCTTGTTGTAGACGGTGTGAAACGTGATTATCTCAAGATAAGATATCAGGACAATGGGTTCCTTTATATTCCAACCAATCAGCTGGACCTTATTCAAAAGTATATAGGGAGCGAGGGGAAAACCCCAAAGCTGAGCAAGCTTGGAGGAACTGATTGGATAAAGACCAAGAAAAAAGTAAAAGAGTCGCTTAAAGAACTTGCAGGCGAATTAATAAGGTTATATGCTCAAAGGCAATCTATTAAAGGCTTTACATATTCAAAAGACACAATATGGCAAAAACAGTTTGAAGAGCAGTTTCCCTATGAGGAGACAGAGGATCAATTGCGTTGCATAGAAGAAATAAAAAAAGATATGGAATCGGGAAAGGTAATGGATAGGCTACTGTGTGGTGATGTTGGCTACGGGAAGACAGAGGTGGCCATGAGGGCAGCTTTCAAGGCGGTTATGGACGGAAGGCAAGTAGCATATCTTGTACCTACCACCGTGCTTGCCCACCAGCATTACAACAATTTTTTAGAAAGAATGAGCGATTTTCCTGTGAAGGTGGAAATGATAAGCAGATTTCGCAGCAGGGCAGAACAGAAAAAAATTTTAAAGGATGTAAAAACCGGTGCCATAGATATACTGATAGGTACGCATAGACTGTTACAGAAAGATATTCATTTTAAAAACCTTGGACTGTTAATTATTGACGAAGAACAGCGTTTTGGAGTGGAACACAAAGAAAGAATAAAAAATATGGCGCCGGACGTTGATGTATTGACGCTTACAGCTACACCTATTCCCAGAACCCTCCATATGTCTCTTGTGGGGATAAGGGATATAAGTGTTATTGAAGACCCGCCTGAAGAGCGGTATCCTGTTCAGACATATGTCATGGAATACAATGAAGATGTTATAAGGGATGCTTTAATCCGTGAATTGAGCAGGGGAGGGCAGGCCTTTTATCTGTTTAACCGTGTCAGATCAATTGAGTTAAAGGTTTCGCAGATACAGGCCCTTGTTCCTAATGCAAGAATTGCTGTTGCCCATGGACAGATGGAAGAAAGACAACTGGAAAACATAATGCAGGATTTTATTAACGGTGAATATGACATTCTCGTTTGTACAACTATTATAGAGTCAGGGCTTGATATGCCAAATGTAAACACCATAGTAGTGGAAGATGCCGACAGGATGGGTCTTGCCCAGTTGTACCAGCTAAGGGGCAGGGTTGGGAGATCCAACAAACTTGCCTATGCATATATAACATACAGGAAGGATAAAGTGGTGTCTGAGATAGCTCAAAAGAGACTCCAGGCAATAAAGGATTTTACGGAATTCGGTTCAGGCTTTAAAATAGCCATGAGGGATATGGAGATAAGGGGGGCAGGTAATCTTCTGGGGCCTGAGCAACACGGAAATATGGAATCAGTAGGTTATGATATGTATTGCAAATTATTGGATGAGACTATTAGAGAGCTAAAGGGAGAGCCGGTTTCTCAAGACGATGTGGAGGTAACAATAGATATTAATGTTGATGCATATATAGACAGAGAGTACATAGACAATGAAAGTGAAAAGATAGAAATGTACAAGAAAATTGCCTCTATACAGGATGAGCAGGACATAGTGGATATAGAGGATGAATTGATAGATAGATACGGTGATATTCCACAAGCTGTAAGAAATTTAATAATGGTAGCCTGTATAAAATCCCTCGCGAAATCCGCAGGTTTTTCGTCAATAACCGAAAAAGGTGAAGCTGTCATATTACAGTATATGGACATGAAGAAGGTGAACATTCAGACTATAGGCAAACTTATGTCAAAGTACAGGAGGCAGCTGTTGTTCAATGCAGGCAGCAACCCATACCTAATGTACAGGATATCAGGTGTAAAGAGGGATAAATTGCTGGACAATATTAAGATTTTGTTACAGGATATTAAAAGCTTTGAACTGCATTGAAATTTTGAGTATAATAAATATGTTAAGCAATAAGTAAATAATATTGACTTAGGAGAGATTATATTGAGGAAAGCTGATATTGATAAGAAAAATAAAAAGAACAAAAAAAATGATAAGTCCAGCTTGAAATCTTCCAGGTATATACTTATTTTAGGTGCATTAGTTGTTATAATAGTGGCTATTGTTTTAATAACAGCGTTTAGTCAGAATTCTAAAAGTTATGTAGCAAAAGTGGGAAGTGAAAAAATAAGTGTAAAGGAATTTAACTTTTACCTTGAACAGGTAAAGAGTGCAATGCTCGCTGAAGCAGAGATAAACCCGGACACTCCTGAAGCTGAAAACTTCTGGAAAACTGCAAATTTTGACGGTTTGAATGCTACTGAAGAAGCAAAAAGACAGGCTCTTGACGCACTAAGGCAATTGAAAATTCAGGTAATAAAGGCTAAAGAAAGAAATATAAAGCTTAGTGATGAGGAGAAAGAAAGCATTTATGCTCAAGCTGAATCAGATGCGTCAGCTTTGGAAAGCGATGGTTTGGATGCAAATAGTTTAAAACAGATGTATACAGAGCAATATCTTGCATATAAGCTTTATTTAAATGAAATTTCATCAATGAATATTACGGATGATGAGGTAAAGAGTGTTTATGACAGTGATACCAAGTCCTTTGATAAGGTGACAGCAAGGCATATTCTTTTCTCAAAGATGAATACCACGACCGGGGAGTGGCTTTCAGAGGAGGAAAAAGCAGAAGCGGAGAATAAAGCAAAAGAGATTCTTGAAAAGGTTAATGCAGGAGAGGATATGGAGAAACTTGCAAAGGAATATTCCGAAGACCCACCGGTAGAAGAAAACGGAGGAGTGTATACATTTACAAAGTTTGATTCATATGTTGATGAGTTTAAAGATTGGGCTATTAATGCCAATGTAGGTGATACAGGTATTGTTGAAACCGCTTACGGATATCATGTGATGAGGCTTGAAAACAGGGAAGCAGTTCCATTCGAGGATGTTAAAACAAGTATTAGGAATTCTATGTTACAGGAAAAGTTCATTGAACTTCTTGATGAATGGGAAAAAGACCCTGCATATGTTGTACAGACTAACGATAAAGTATACAATACATTACAGTAAAATCTATTTGGATTTACACAATTTGCAGTTATCAGGGACATGCCTTATAACATAAAGAATATCTTGTGTTTAGAAAGGCATAAATATTTTAATCTTATAAAATAAAAATATACCCGATTAAAGTATGCCGGCTTATAAACAAGCCGGCTTTTTATTTTTATCCAACTTTATTTTAAGTTATCACAATTCACCACTAATGTATAAAACTCCAATAAATAATTAATAATAAAAACGTAAATCAAAATATAAGCCGATAAGGAGGTAAGGGAATTGAAGGCAACTGGAATAGTAAGAAGAATAGATGATCTGGGAAGAGTTGTAATTCCCAAGGAAATCAGAAGAACCTTGAGAATAAGAGAAGGGGATCCCTTAGAGATATTTACCGATAAAGAAGGTGAAGTTATACTTAAGAAGTATTCACCTATTGGTGAATTAAGTGATTTTGCTTCCCAGTTTGCCGAATCCATCCATAAAACCAGCGGGCATATTACCTGTATTTCAGATAGAGATACAATAATAGCAGTTTCAGGCGCTTCGAAGAAGGAATTCCTCGAAAAGTCCCTGAGCCCAGAAGTTGAAAGAATTATCGAAGAAAAGACTACTCTTGTAGTAAAATCACCTGAAGAAAAAGCAATATCAATTATAGCGGATGATTCAGGAGAACAGAAATATACTGCTCAGGTTGTGTCCACAATTGTTTCTGAGGGAGACCCAATTGGAGCTGTGATACTTCTGTCAACAGATCCAAACACAAGGATGGGCGAAGTTGAAGCAAAACTTGCACAGTCAGCTGCAGGTGTACTTGGAAAACAAATGGAACAGTAACATAGTAAGAATAAAAAATAGCGGGTAATTAAAAATTACCTGTTATTTTTTTTAACAATAAAAGAAGGAATTTATATTTTTATGAAGAATATTATAATACATATGTAATCGTGTGCATAGGTGAGGTTATAATGTCAATAACAGTAAAAGATGTAGCAAAAGCTGCAGGTGTTTCAGCAGCGACTGTATCAAGAGTCATAAATAATGACCCCAGAATAAGTGAAAAGACAGCAAAAAAGGTAAATGATTGTATACAGGAACTTGGGTATAAGATTAACAATGTTGCCAGAAGCCTTAAGACGAATAGGACTCGTACTATAGGCTTTATAGCTCCTGAAATAGCGAATGACTTCTTTATGAATATTGCTAAAGGCGTGGAAGATGAGCTGAGAAAACACGGTTATAGCGTAATAGTGTGCAGTTCCAATGAAAGTTCCACAGAAGAAAAAGACCGGATACAGCTTCTTTCAGAAAAGTGCGTTGACGGCTTAATAATAATACCTGCCAGTGGTGAAGGAAAGCATTTCAATAAATTGAAGGAGATTAATATGCCTGTTGTCCTAACAGACAGGCTTGTAGCCGATTTTGAGACAGATGCGGTGCTGGTTGATAATATAAATGGAAGTTATACAGCAGTGGAGCACCTGATTAACAGCGGTTGCAGGAGAATTGGTTTTATAGGGGGAGATATGAATGTAACTACGGCCAGGGAACGTTATGAAGGATATCGTAGGGTACTTAGTGATTACTGTATACCTGTAGAAGAAACAATTGTAAAGTTTGGCAACTATCATGTGCAGAGCGGTTATGAGCTCATGAAGGAACTTATGGAGTGCTCTGATCCTCCGCAGAATGTATTCATTTCAAACTATTATATGCATGTTGGCGCGACAAAATTTTTGATGGAACACAGGGACACTGGAACGGGTAACGTATCTATTGCAAGTTTTGATGATATGGAGTTTTCATCTATTCTAGGTTTTTGCAATGTAATAATAAGACAGCCTATGATTGAGATAGGAAATAGGGCAGCACAGCTTCTCTTAAAAAGAATCAACGGTGATTACAGTAATTTTCCGCAGATTATAAGGTTGAAAACAGAGTTAGTTATAAGAAATTGTTAACTTATAACAATTTACAATGCTTATATTTTTGTCTTATAAAAAGACAGAATTATAAGAAAAACTATTATTGATAATATTATAAATAATATTATAAATACTATTAAAAGCATTTATGCACACGTGTGCATAAATGAATATAAAGGAGGATTAATTATGGCAAATGTTAAAGACATCAAGCTTGTTCAGCCACACAACAGACTTATTGGTTCAATGCCTAAGGTAGGTATTCGTCCTGTTATTGACGGAAGGCGGAGAGGAGTAAGGGAATCCCTTGAGAACCAGACTATGAACATGGCAAAAGCAGCAGCAAGGTTAATAAGTGAAAATCTCAGACACCCCAACGGTTTACCTGTGGAATGTGTTATCGCCGACAGGTGTATCGGGGGCGTGGCAGAAGCTGCAATGGCTGCTGAGAAGTTTAAGAAGGAAGGGGTAGGAGTTTCTCTTTCTGTAACTCCTTGCTGGTGCTACGGTACAGAAACTATGGATATGGATCCTTTTACACCAAAGGCAATATGGGGATTTAACGGAACAGAGCGTCCCGGAGCAGTATATCTTGCTGCCGTTTTAGCAGCACACAGCCAAAAAGGAATACCTGCATTCGGAATATACGGAAGGGATGTTCAGGATGCAAATGACACAACTATACCGGAAGATGTAAAGGAAAAATTATTAAGGTTTGTAAAGGCCGGTCTGGCTGTTGCATATATGCGTGACAAGTCTTACCTATCCATCGGTAGCGTTTCCATGGGTATTGCAGGTTCTACAGTAAACCCGGACTTCTTCCAGGAGTATCTTGGAATGAGGAATGAGTATGTTGATATGTCTGAAATAATCAGAAGAATCGACGAAGAAATATACGATAAAGAAGAATATGAAAGAGCATTGCAATGGGTTAAGGAGAACTGCAAGGAAGGCGCAGACAATAACCCGCCTGAAATGCAAAAGAGCAGGCAAGAAAAGGATAGACAGTGGGAATTTGTTGTTAAAATGACCATGATAGCAAGAGACCTCATGATAGGCAACCCCAGACTTGCTGAGATGGGATATGAAGAAGAGGCAATGGGGCATAATGCAATTGCTTCAGGTTTCCAAGGCCAGAGGCAGTGGACTGACCACTTCCCCAATGGAGACTTTATGGAGGCAATGCTTTGTTCGTCTTTTGACTGGAATGGAATAAGAGAGCCGTATATCGTTGCAACTGAAAATGACAGCCTAAATGGTGTTGCTATGCTGTTTGGGCATCTGCTTACAGACAGGGCACAATTGTTCTCTGATGTAAGAACCTACTGGAGTCCTGAAGCTGTTAAGCGCGTGACTGGAAAAACGCCTACAGGACTTGCTGAAAACGGTTTTATACACCTCATCAACTCAGGAGCAACGACACTTGATGGAACCGGACAGCAGACTGACAAAGACGGAAATCCTGTAATGAAACCTTTCTGGGAAATTACACCTGAAGATGCGGCTAAGTGCCTTGACGCTACATCATGGAGACCTGCAAGTCTTGGCTATTTCAGAGGCGGCGGGTTCTCATCCAACTTCCTGACTAAAGGCGGAATGCCTGTGACTATGTCCAGAATTAACTTAATCAAGGGACTTGGACCTGTGCTCCAGATTGCAGAAGGTTATACTGTTGAACTGCCTGAAGATGTGCACCACATTCTTGATATGCGCACCGACCCAACATGGCCGACTACCTGGTTTGCACCAAGATTGACCGGTAAAGGTGCTTTCAAGGATGTATATTCCGTTATGGCCAACTGGGGAGCAAACCATGGTGCAATAAGCTATGGACATATAGGAGCAGACCTCATTACTCTTGCTTCAATGCTCAGAATACCTGTGTGTATGCACAATGTTCCAGAGGAAAAGATATACAGGCCAAGCAGCTGGAACGCTTTTGGTACAGCAGACCTGGAAGGTGCAGATTACAGGGCATGTGCGAACTTCGGACCATTGTATGGTAAAAGATAGTGTTTGCTAACTCAAAGATGCAAAAATGCAGTATAAAGTTGCATAGGGAAAATAGTATATTGTTACTCGAAGATTGTTACTCAAAGTTGTAAAAGATGAAGTTAAAAGTTGCAAAAGATAAAGTTGCAAAAGACATTACAGAAGATAAAGCTATAATGTAAAGTGGGTCTGTTGATGAGCATCTGCTAAGGATTCACTAAGGATTCACTGAAAAACTGTGGTAGAAATTTTTCTATCACAGTTTTTTGTTTTTATATATATCCATTATTTATACAGTATTTACTGATTTTGTGTACTGTATTTATCGAACATTATCTCCTGCTGGCAAGTGTATATTTCCTGTAAGGCTAAATTCTAGGCCTGCCCTCACTTTGTAGAATCTTTTATCGAATGTTATAATATGAGAGCGAAAGTTATGGACTAGCGAAATTTATTTCCGAAAGCCGTAACATGGCAGTTAATATGCAGGCGGTGCTTGGAAATAATTATTTACAAAATTTTAAATTTTCTGATAAAGAAAGTCAGATTTGCTGCATATATCAGGAGTGAATCAGATTTTCAAGAGGCAGGTGATGATATATGCATTTTGCTTCCCTTGATGAAAGGGTAGAAAAGATACGGGATTGCGAGGAAGAAATAAATAATTTAATAGAAGAATACAAGCCCTTTATTGCTTCCTGCACCGAGAAGGCTACCGGAAAGTTTGTACGCTACGGAGAGGATGATGAACTCAGTATAGCTCTTATTGCTTTTGTTGAAGCAATAAAGGCATACGACAGTACTAAGGGAAGTTTTCTCTCTTTTGCTCAAAATGTTATTCGCAGACGCCTTATAGATTATTATAGAAAAGAAAACCGCAATAGTAATGTAACTTACTTAAACGAGTACATAGATGATGAAGGTGAACAAGAGTCAGATTTGAGCATAAGACAGACTATAAGTGAATATTCTTCAAGTTTGATAAATGAGTATAGGAAACTTGAAATAGAGGAATTAAAGGTTGAACTTAGTGAATGGGGTATTTCTTTTTTCGATCTTGCAAAAACTTCACCTAAACACAAAAGAACCAAAAAGCTCTACAGTGAAGTTATGCAATTTGTTTTATCAAGGCCTGACCTGATTGATCAATTGAGGAAGAAAAAACAGCTTCCAATTACCGAAATAGAAAAGTATTTAAATATACCCAAAAAAAAGATTGAACGCGCTCGAAAATATATAATAGCAGCAATAATTATTATGACAGGAGATTACCAATACATAAAGGAGTACATAAGCTGGGGGGGAGATTGTGAAGGTAGTAATAGTTGACATAGAAGGGAAATATGCAGTTGCATTAAAAAAAGACGGAGAATTTATAAAGGTAAGGAATAACGGAAAATACAAAGTTGGATATGAATATGATATTGAAAAGAATTTCTCGACAGGAAAAGTTGCAAGGATTGCTTCTATAGCTGCCGTGTTTGTACTTATAGTTGGTATGGGTGCGGGTGTATATAGTTACAATATGCCTTACAGTTATGTTGATCTTGAAATAAATCCGAGTATAGAGATTACTGCAAATATTTTTGACAGAATAATAAATGTTAAGAGTTTAAATGATGACGGAGAACAGATTTTGCCCCGGAACAGCATCAAAAACAGGGTATTGCAGGAAGGTATCGATATAATTTTAAGCAATGCTGTGGAACATGGTTATCTGAAAAAAGATCAGGAAAATGCCATTATTATAACCGTATCTGCAAAAGATTCCAGTAAAGCCGGACAGCTTGAAGAGAGTATTGAGGCAGTTGCATCTGAAAAACTTCAAAGTTATAGCGTCAAGAGCGAGATTTTGATTGAAGAAACGACAGTTGATAAGAAACAGGAGGCAGCAGAAAAATATGGTATAACTTCGGGTAAAATGAATCTAATAAACAAGCTCCTTGAAAAAGACCCGGAATTAAAAATAGATGACCTGAAAGACAAGCCTGTAAAGTATATAATGGAATCAATAAAAGAATTTAAGAACAACGAAGAAGACGATGATAAAAAAGATGAAGGTAAGAAAAATGCACTGAACAAGTCTGACAAAGACAGTGATAATTCGAGTAAGGATAATAAACAGGTCAGCAGTAGTATTAAAGGCAACATCAAAGGCAATAGTAAGAGCGATAATAAGGGCAAGGACAGTAACTATAATAACAAGGGAAATAATAAGAATAACAAAGACGATGACGGCAAGCGTGATAGCATAAAAAATAAAAAAAATAATAAAGACGATGATGACAACATAGGAGTTAGCAAGAGTAATAAAAATAATTTTGACAACCGCAACAGTTGGGGAAATAACAAGAGTAGCAAAAACAATAATGGTGACAACCGCAATAACTGGAGAGATAATAAGAGCAGCAAAGACAATGATGACAACCGCAACAAAGTAGATAAAAAGAGTAACAAAAATAATGATGACAACAAAAACAATAAGAACAACAAAGTCAATAAAGACGATGATGGCAACCGCGGTAATAACAAAAACAAAAAAGGAAGTAAGAACAAATAAAGGGAATTTAAATAAACTACAAGCAGAAGGAATTCTAATAAGCTAAGTTAAAACAAGGGGAAAATTCCTGGGGTAATAAATGATAAATACGTAAGAAAAGCTTTATTATTTAAATAAAGCTTTTTTTATACCCCTATTTCTATAACCCTTTTTACGGTCTCTTATCATAGTCGGTTAAAAAAGTTTATGACTAAAAATTACATGTTTATTTTTTATATTTAACATTTCAAACTTTAACTCAATATTAGAGTTCTTGCTTTTCAAAGCTCTCTATGTAATTCAAAAGAATCTTTTGAAGTTTATTGTCAAAAAAATCTTAAGTCTACTTTACGCCGTTTGACAAATATTTTCCAGGGACAGCGGTTATAATCAGTGCTGCGAATATAATCATAGGAGGTACAAATGATGAGAACTGAGACTTTACAGTATGGAAGAACAACAGGCATATTGGGTGAAAAGAAAAAAACAAAAGGTAAAAGTACTATTGAACTGTTAACATCTAAGAACAACCTTCTATTTACAGCAATAGCATTCTTTTTAGGCAGGGCGTTTATTGCAGGGGGAATGATGCCGTTTGGAATATCATTCTTTGCAGCTGCGGCAGGTGCCAACGTAAGCATGGCATCCATATCAATATCCGTACTGATAGGGATGCTTACTGCAGGTGCAGGTTTAAAAATACTCCAGGCTGCAGCTTGCATGGCACTTATCAGTATATTGAACATTTTGCTTAAGAATAAAAACCCAAAACGGGTTATTAGCTGTGCGCTGCTGGCATTTATCAGCGCGCTTATACCTCAGCTTATTCCTATATTTATAAACGGTTATTTGTTATTTGACCTTCTCAATGCATTTTTATTCTCTTCTATTGTGTTCTTATTGGTGTTTATTTTCAGGAATGCCGTATTGTTGCTGGAAAACAGAAAAAGTCTCTATACGGCTTCAAATGAAAGAATTATAAGCTTTGCAATAACTATGGCTCTGGCAGTATCCGGTTTGGGCGCTATAAGTATTTTAGGGATAAATATCAGAAATATTTTTTGTATTATGATAATCCTGATATTGAGTTACAAATCGGGTGTAGGCGTTGGCGCAGCAATTGGAGTGGTTGTGGGCTTAATCGTAAATATGTCGGGTAAAACAACTCCACTCATAATAGGGTCATATGCATTTTGTGGACTGCTTTCGGGACTTTTCAAAAACCTGGGAAAATTAGGATCCTGTCTTGGATTTGTTATGGGAAACGCAATGCTGACACTTTATTTGAATGGTTCTACAGATATATTAATTCACCTCGGTGAGATAGTTGTTGCTGTAATTGCATTTATGATAACGCCAAATAAATTTTTAAACTTTATATCCTCTGTTCTTATAAAAAAGGGTTTCTCAAATACTTTTACAGACTCTCTCAGCACGCGGGTGAGAGAAATAACAGCTGCCAGGCTGAATAAATTTGGCAAAGCATATGGGGAACTGGCTGCTACCTTTACAGATTTGCCTCAGACCAACGTCGCTGCAAATAGCCAGGACATAACAGTCATGTTTGACAGGGTTGCTGACAAAGTCTGTAAAGACTGCAGTCTTTGCATGCACTGCTGGGACAGAAATTTCTATGAGACATATCAGGTGATGTTTAAAATAGTGGAACGGCTTGAGTCAAAAGGTTGGCTTGGTGCCGAAGATATACCACAATCATTTTTAGACAGATGTGAAAGAATTAATGAGTTTGTAAATGCTGTTAATAATGAATATGAAGTGTTTAAACTGAACATGGTCTGGAAGAGCAGGCTTGGAGAAAGCCGGCGCCTTATATCGCAGCAATTCGAAGGCTTATCAAAGGTTATATATAACCTTGCCTCTGAAATCAGTGAGAATGTGCATTTCAAGGTAGATCTGGAAGATGCTCTGTTAGTAGAACTAGACAAGGAAGGTATAAAAGTAAATGAAGTTTCCGTGATTGAAAACAGGTGGGGCAAACATGAGGTAACGGTTTCCCATAAGGGGTGTGGAGGAAGAAGAAACTGTATCAATACAATTGAGAAGGTTATCTCCGCCGTCATGGGCAGGAAAATGGTAAAAGAGAACAGTGAATGCTTCAGAAATTTCTCTGACGGCTCATGTACAATTAAATTTGTAGAGGAGGAGGCCTTCAGGGTAACAACGGGTGTTGCAAGAATTTCAAAACATAAAAGTTCTACGTCGGGAGACAGCTATACCTTTTTTAGCACCGGCGACGGGAAATATATCGCAGCTTTGAGTGATGGAATGGGATCAGGGCAAAAGGCAGCCATGCAGAGCAGAGTGACAATAAATCTGCTTGAACAGTTAATGGAATCAGGATTTGACAAAGATCTGGCAGTAAAGATGATAAATTCAATACTTGCTCTAAGGTCAGGTGATGATTCCTTTTCCACCGTTGACCTGTCAATAATAGACTTGTATGAAGGCAAGGTTGAGTTTGTAAAGGTAGGAGCAGTACCGACATACATAAAAAGGCCTGACAGAGTGGAAACAATTAAGTCAGCTTCGCTGCCTGCCGGATTATTCAGCAATATAGATGTTGAACTTGTGCATAAAAAAGTTAATAGCGGAGATTTTGTAATTATGGTTACGGATGGAATTGAAGACTGCTTTGGAGAAAGCTCCGGCTATGGGAAGAGTCTTAAGGATTTTATCCAGAATATAGACAGTACAAATCCGCAGGAGATTGCAGATTTGATACTGGATAGGGCATACAAAAATTCCGACGGGATGCCGGCAGATGACATGTCCGTGATCGTGGCAAAAGTTTGGGAGAGTGTAAAAGTATAATTTTCTCGGTTTTTTCATAAACTACCGTATATGAAGTGCGGGACATGTTCTGTAGAGAAAAGCAACGATAAATAAGAGGGGTAAATTGTCTTTGCACAAATTATGATATGAAGCTTTACGGAGGTTTATATGGTAAGCGGAATCACCAAAAAAATCGTTGTACTAAAGGATATACCGTCTAATTTAATTGAAGAAGCCATTTTAATATTAAAAAACGACTATGATATAAAAAACAGCTCTGATTTAGGGAAATTATCCCTTGCTAAAGAAAATACCGAGAATGGGAAAAGGAGGAAGGATGATTTTCTGCTGATTGAGGCTCAGTCAATTATCGATAATTATATAAAAGAATGCAAACAACAGGCAGAACTAAGGCGTGATGTCAACGGCGAAAAAAATAAACTCCGGAAAATATTTTCATTAAACACTGTAATAAATCTTGTATTAACAAGCAGTATAGTATTATTTATTCTGCTGTTATCAAAATTGTTATAGGGTAAGGTATGTCCTTTATATCAGATTCTGCAACAACTATAAAAATAATATTTATCACTTTACTATTGATTTCATTCCCGGCTAATATGTTATACTATAAAAAGTTATAGTATAAAAAAGTTATTACTTGGCAAATAAAAACTACAATATGTGTGACGGGAGATAATACTATGAAGTTTTCGGACATACTCCTTCTTCCAAGGTCATTATATCAGAAAACAGATGGGAGGAAGGTTACACTCTACATAGGCATATTTCTTATTGGCGCTGTTGACATTGCATCTGACATAGTTTACAACTGGCAGAATATTTTTGGGAGCAAGTCGGAGGTGAATTTAGTTTTAAACATTTTAATTACCCTCTTTTTAGCGGTTATAATAGGCTTTATAGATGTAACATTTTTTGCGCTACCTCTTTTTGATATATTTAAAAAATTTAAAAAAGAGGAAGAGGTCAGGGAACCGCATGATGTACAACGTATAAGATTAATGAAGATATACATGCTGGCACACGTTGTCATAGTGCCGGTGGAATTAATAGTTTATGCAACATTGGGGAACAGTACAAACTTAAATTATAACCTTGTAACATATATTGCAGTTCTGTTGGCATATGTCGTGCCTTTTTGGTTTGCTGCTGCTATATCAAGGGGCATTAAATCAATTTATAATTTTGTGCCTGTTTTTAGGGGGCTGGTCTTTATTCTGGTTTTCATATGGACGTATGCTCTCTCTTATGCTTTTGACTTCGGGATAGATTGGCTGATGAAACTGTTTTATGGTTTGTGAGAAAGGTCATATGAAAATATGTACCAGCTAAAGGTGTTGATAATACTGCTTTATTGGTTTATAATACAATATAGATTTATGATAAAATATTATGATATAATATAATGGAATTTTATTTGTGCCTCGGTGGCCTAATGGATAAGGTAGTGGATTCCGGTTCCACTGATACGGGTTCGATTCCTGTCCGGGGCACCATAAGACATAGCAAAGCGAAGCTATAGTGGCGGCTTTCAAAATTGAAAGACGCTAATTTTTTATTAAAGACACTAATTTTTGTTTTGACAGGATGTGTTTATGAAGATAGGAAGTGTAGAACTTAAAAACAATGTATTTCTCGCTCCCATGGCCGGAGTTACCGACTTGCCCTTTAGAATACTGTGTAAGGAACAGGGATGCGGTTTAGTGTATACTGAGATGGTCAGTGCCAAGGGAATGCACTACAACAGCGAGAAGACTTTTAAGCTTACTGAGATAGATAGTGAAGAAAAACCTGCAGCTATCCAGATTTTCGGTTCAGACCCTGAAATAATGGCAGAAATTGCGCAAAAGCTAAATGAGACGGATGCGGCTATAATTGATATTAATATGGGCTGCCCTACCCCCAAAATCACGAAAAATGGAGAAGGTTCGGCACTTATGCTAAATACCCGCCTTGCAGGAGAAATAATAAAAGCTGTGGTAAGTGCATCCAAAAAGCCTGTAACTGTAAAAATGAGAAAGGGTTGGGATGAAGACAGTGTAAATGCTGTTGAACTTGCCAGGATAGCAGAGGAAAACGGCGCAAGTGCCGTTGCTGTTCATGGAAGAACCAGAAATCAGTTTTACAGTGGAAAAGCTGATTGGGATATTATCCGTAAAGTAAAAGAATCGGTATCCATACCTGTTATTGGAAATGGTGATATTTTCGGACCTCGTGATGCAGAGGCCATGTTTGAACATACAGGCTGTGATGCGATTATGGTGGGCAGAGGTGCACAGGGAAATCCATGGATATTCAAAAGAATACTTCATTTTTTGGAAAAAGGAGAAATTCTTCCTGAACCTTCTGCTTGGGAAAAAATAAATACAATAGCAAGGCATATGGATATGCTTATTGCATTAAAAGGTGAACGAATGGGCGTACTTGAAATGCGCAAGCACATAGCATGGTATATTAAGGGGATGAGAAATTCAACAAGCATAAAAGAGCAAATATTTAAATTGACATCCCCTGACCAGATAAAAGCCCTTTTGGAAAGCTATTTGTGCTCCATGGCTATTGAGTAATGTTGGTTTCTGTTGAGGTACCGGTATCTGTTGAACCGATATCTGTTTTTGAATACAAAATTTCAACTGCTCTTTTGATACCGTGTGCAATACCTTCGGCGGCCTTCTGCCTGAAATCTTCAGAAGTCAAAAACGCGAGATCAGAAGGGTTCGTAATAAAAGCAAGCTCTACAAGTGCAGAAGGCATCTTCGAATTTTTTAAAACAATAGTCTTGGGACCTGGAATTATACCCCTGTCTTTTGTACTGATTTGTTTCATAAGCTCTTCCTGAATAATGGTTGCAAATTCTTTTCCCGGAAGATTACCGGCATCTTTGTAATCCGAAGGGTAATAATATGTAGATGTTCCGTTAACGGAAGTGTCATCGAAGTAATTACAATGTATGCTTACAAAGAGACAGGCATTGTTTTCATTGGCAAAACCAATTTTTTCGCTGGGCTTCATGAAAGTATCGTCGTCTCTGGTAAGCATTGTCCTGACTCCTGCTTCCTCCAACAGTTTACCAATCTTTATTGCTACATCCAGATTTATATCCTTTTCAAGAACGTCACCGTTATTTGAACCAGGATCAACACCGCCATGTCCTGCATCTATTACTACAGGTTTGTCATTAAGATAGGTTTTAACAGCATTTTCTTTAGTCTCGGGTACTACCCGGGTAATACTCCTGTTGCTTTTTTCAGCTGCTATATTGCCACTGTCCCCCACCGGGTCAGAGGTTGAAGGCTGTGGGCGAAATACCATATATAAAGTGAAACTCAAGACTAAAACCAGACAAGCAAGAATGGCTATTCTTCTAATAAAAAATTTCCTTCGCTTATTGATACTAGATGACCCTTTTACTTCTTTAATAAAACCTAAGTATTTATTGTTAGACGAATGCATTTGTGTTTCTCCATTCTTTGTTCAGCAGTATAATTTTGTCGTGATGTATAAAAAATTATACCATAAAAGGCTGATGGAAAAAGTAAAAAAATTGTGAATAATTGAGAGTGATTTTCAGGTTGATTTTCAAAAGTCGGTATAATAGAATATATTCAAGAATATATGTTCGATATCAATTAACTGCCATGGCATTACTTTCATTGATACTTTCGTTGCGGTCTTGAGGGATTTATTTTCGTAAGCAGCAACGTGACGCTAATTTTCAAGCAGCGCTTGCATGTATTGCGCAACTGCCTGTTTGCGAAGCAAACAAATGGCAGGTGAAGACACAACATGGCAGTTAATATGCTAGGAGTGGTGTCTTGTGAACCTGGAACAAATGCTTGATTATATAAAATCATCAGATGCAATCATGGACAATATTACAAAGTGGGTGGAAATACCTCCGAGGGAGGGCATTTATTCCGAAATCCCCAATTGTGTTGACCCGCGTATAAAAAAAGCCCTTTCAGCCAGAGGAATAAAAAAGCTTTATTCCCATCAGGCTTCAGCTATAGAAGAAATTGAGAAGGGCAAAAATGTCGTTGTAGTAACCCCTACTGCATCGGGGAAGACTTTATGCTATAACATTCCTGTTCTCAACGCCATTTTAAAGGACTCCGATTCAAGAGCTATTTTTCTGTTTCCTACAAAGGCACTGTCCCGCGACCAGATGACGGAGCTGCACGAGCTTATAACAGAAGCTGAAATTGATATAAAGACCTATACATATGATGGAGATACTCCACAGTCGGCTAGGAAAGCCATAAGGCAGGCAGGCCACATTGTAGTGACAAATCCCGATATGCTTCACAGCGGTATACTGCCGCACCATACTAAATGGACAAAGTTGTTTGAAAACCTTAAATTTGTAGTTATAGATGAAATACATCATTACAGGGGTGTGTTTGGCAGCCATCTTGCAAATGTTATTAGGCGGTTAAGGAGGATATGCAATTTCTACGGATCCAATCCCCAATTCATATGCTGTTCCGCAACTATTGCAAACCCGGCAGAGCTTGCATCCAAAGTAATTGGAAGCGATGTCGTATTAATTGATAACAATGGAGCACCCTCCGGTAAAAAGCATATTATTCTTTATAACCCTCCTGTCGTAAACAAAGAGCTTGGCATAAGGAAAAGCAGTTTGCTGGAATCCAGAAGAATTGCGGAAATGCTTATAAGAAACGATATACAAACCATAGTATTTACAAGAAGCCGCCTGAGTGTGGAAGTGCTGGTTACATACCTGAAAGATATATTTCACGGGAAAATGGGTATGGAAAGCAGAGTTAGGGGGTATAGAGGGGGATATTTGCCCAATTTGAGGCGGGAGATTGAGCAGGGACTGAGAAGCGGCGAGATTACAGGGGTTGTTTCCACCAATGCTTTGGAGCTGGGTATTGATATAGGAAGCCTGGAGGCGTGCGTTATCTGCGGATACCCGGGCAGTATAGCCAGCACATGGCAGCAGGCAGGAAGAGCCGGAAGGCGAAGCGGCGAATCTGTGGTATTTATGGTGGCAAGCAGCAGCCCTCTTGACCAATACATAGTAAACAATCCGGATTACTTTTTCGGCAGCAGTCCGGAGTACGGTTTGATAAACCCCGACAATTTGGTGATACTTTATAATCACATGAAATGTGCAGTGTTTGAACTGCCTTTTGAAGATGGGGAGAAATTCGGTGTCGAGACCACAGACCAGATGCTTGCATATATGGAGGAAGCGAGGCTGGTAAGGCATGTGGGCAGCCGCTGGCATTTTATGTCGGACGTTTTTCCTGCAGATGACATCAGCCTTAGAAGTGCATCAAATGAGAACTTTATAATAATAGACATATCTGAACCACAACATAGGGTTATTGGGGAAGTTGACAGATTCAGCGCGCCAATGCTCATTCATGAGGAAGCTATTTACATTCATGAAGGCCAGCAGTACCAGGTTGAGAAACTCGATTTCGATGATAAAAAGGCATATATAAGAAAGGTTGATGTTGATTATTATACTGATGCAAACCTTGCTGTGGATCTCAAGGTCTTAGATGTATTCCGGGAAGAGATGGACGGCAGGATACAAAAGAGTGCCGGTGAAGTTATGGTAACGGCGCTGGTCACAATGTTTAAGAAAATTAAGCTGTACACTCATGAAAATATCGGCTCCGGTCCTGTAAATTTGCCGGAAACTGAAATGCACACCACATCTTACTGGATTGGCTTTCCTGAAGAAAGCGAAATCGGTATTTCAAAAAATGATATGCAAAATGGGCTTTTGGGGTTGTCAAACATTATTGCCAATGCGGCACCTATTTATCTCATGTGTGATCCGGGCGACATAAGGGTGGTTTACCAGGTTAGATCTACATTTACGCAAAAGCCGTCTCTTTATATTTATGACAATTACCCGGGAGGAATAGGATTCAGCGATAAGCTGTATGAGCTGCACAGAGAGCTTTTCACCGCAGCCAGGCAAATGATAGAACAGTGTCCTTGTGAACAGGGCTGTCCGTCATGTGTAGGACCTGTGGAGGAATTTTCAGGCAGCGGGAATCCCAAGAAGACAACTCTTAAAATGATTGATATTGTTTTGGAGGATGTATGTACCAGGACTTAAAAAGCAAGCTTGAAATGTATAAAAAGAGCCTGGCTATGAAAACGGATTCTGTTACAAGACTGCATGAGCCTGCAAACAGTAATTTTGACATAGACAAACTTATGGACGGATATATATGCAATAATGGAGAGGGTTCCTGTTTTGTAATAGAAGAAAGATATCCTGCGTCATATATTTATGGCGGGTGCTGTATCGGGGATACGGAAATGCTCAGCACCGGTGTTTTAAGGAAAATTTGCGCAGAGATTCATAATGATATGAGTCTGAGGGATTTTTTGTTTCTTGATACTGAGACCACCGGGCTTTCCGGAGGAACAGGCACAGTAGCATTTTTGATTGGAACGGGCTTTTTTGATGCTGGGGAATTTGTACTGCGTCAGTTTTTTATGAGGGATTATGACGAAGAACCGGCCATGCTCACTGCACTTAACGAACTGCTGTCAAAGTATAAAGGGCTTATAACCTTTAACGGCAAAGCTTTTGACTGGAATTTACTTCATACGAGATTTATTTTTAACAGAATCAAACCATCGATGAGCGGGCCTGTACATCTGGACCTTCTTTTCCCGGCAAGAAAGATATGGAGGCTTAAACTTGAAAGCTGTTCTCTGGTGTCGATAGAAGAAAATGTGCTTGAAGAATACAGGACTGATGATATTCCCGGTGCCATGATACCCTCAATATATTTCAAGTATCTTGAGAACAGAGATGCAAGGGATATTAAACGAGTAATAAAGCATAATAAATTGGATATAATGTCTATGGTATCACTTTTAAGCAGGATATGCTCAATGATTCAAAATCCGTTGGTGGAAACCGACAGAGACAGGGAACTTCTGGGGGTTGGTAAAATATTTGAATCAAGCGGTGATTATCAGAATGTTATAGACTGCTTTGAGGCATGCATGGATTCCGAATGTGTCATGGTTAAGGAATCTGCTTCAAAAAAGCTGTCCAGTATTTATAAGAGAAGCAAAAATTATGAAAAGGCCGTTGAACATTGGAACAATATGCTCAAAGACCCCTCAATTCCCAAAATATTTCCCTTGATAGAGCTGGCAAAGTATTATGAGCACAAGGAAAAGGATCCTTTCAAGGCACTTGAAATTGTAGAGGAGGCTGTTAGAATTAGTGCCGGAATGGGTATTATGAATAACATATATCATAAAGATTTGAAAAAGAGGCTTGAACGGCTTAGGAGAAAGACAGGGAGTGTTAAAAATGCATGACGTAATAAAAAACAATGATAATGATAATAACTGCAATTGCACAGGAAAGCCGGCATCTGCATCGCAGGTGGAGATGACGGAACTTGTCCTTCCGAACGATACCAATATATTGGGCAATCTACTGGGAGGAAGGCTAATGCATTGGATAGACATTGCCGGAGCTATGGCAGCTTCCAGACACTCAGGCAGGGTTGTGGCAACTGTTGCCCTTGACAGCCTTGATTTCAGGCATCCTGCAAGAATGGGAGAGCTGGTCATACTGAAAGCAAAACTAACATGGGTTGGCAGAACATCAATGGAGGTTGTTGTAAAAGCATATGCGGAGAATTACAAGACCGGGGGCGTTATTCTTACAAACAAGGCATATGTAACATATGTGGCACTTGATGAAAACGGAAGACCGACTCCGGTACCGCCGCTTATTATCGAGACAGAGGAGGAAAAGAAAGACTTCCTGGAGGCTGAGCAACGGAGGCGTGAGCGTCTTAAAAGAAAATGCAGCGATTCCTGATAGTGATTTAACATTAGTTTAATAAGTTTAATGAGCAGTTTGTCATAAGTATGCACTTCTGAAAATAATAATTAAGAAGAATTATATTTTTACGAGGTTGCAATGTCTAAGAAGTCATTTTTCAGCGGTGCTATAATACTTATGATAGCAGGGCTCATTGTAAGAGTTTTAGGATTTATATATAGAATATATCTTTCAAATCTTATTGGGGCAGAAGGTATGGGCCTTTTCCAACTTATTTCGCCCGTATATTCTTTGATTATTCTTACTCTTACCTCAGGAATATCCATAGCGGTATCAAAAATGGTTGCTGAAGAAGAAGCCAAAGGCCATAATATTAATTTAAGAAGGATAACCTCCTGCGCGGCTGCGTTTGTACTAGTCTGCGGTGTTATTATATCCATTCTCATTGTACTAAATGTTGATTTCATTGTAAGAACAATTTTAAAGGATAACAGGACCTATTTATCTTTACTTTTACTCTTGCCGAGCATTCCGGTTATCGCAATTGCGTCTGCTTTAAAAGGATATTTTTACGGCACACAGGATGTTACACCAACAGCTGTTTCACAGATTGTGGAACAAATTGTGAGAATAGGCCTTGTTTTATTAATGGCTTCATATTTTCTTAAACTTGGGCTGGAGTACGCATGTGCCCTTGCTACAGCGGGCATGGCAATAGGAGAAATTTCAAACCTTGCTGTGCTATATATAACATATCTTACAAAAAAGAAGAAATCAAAACATTTTTCAAAAGCAGGCATTTTGCGAAAAAGGTTTATTTTTAAAAAGATGATAACTATAGCGGCACCTATATCTTTTAATAGGTTTATAACCTCTATAATGGCTGCAGTGGAATATATAATGATACCAAGGATGTTACAGACAGGAGGAAATGATTATCAGACCAGTATTGCACTTTACGGTAAGCTGACAGGTATGGCAATGCCCCTTATTTTTTTCCCATGCATCGTAACATCATCCCTTGCTACAACTCTTGTACCTGCAATTTCAGAAGCAATGTCCCTTAAAAACCTCAGAGCGGCAAATTATAGAATTACGAAATCAATACAGATAACATTTGTGCTTGGCTTTATGTTTTCTGCACTTTTTATGTCGTATCCCAATGAAATTGGAAGCATATTGTACAGGAATGAAGATATAGGATGGATACTCCGCCTGCTGTCATTCACCTGCATTTTTCTCTATCTTCAGCAGACTCTTCTGGGTATAATGAACGGCCTTGGCAAACAGGGAATTTCGCTGAGAAACTCCTCAATAGGGTACATAATAAGAATATGTTTTGTGTATTTTTGTGTTCCCAGGTATGGTATCAAAGGTTACATATGGGGAATGATTATCAGTCTGGCAATTGTGTGCATACTCGATTTGTATAAAGTCACTTCAGTTACGGGAATGCATATTGACCTTAGAAATTGGATTTTTAAACCGGGAATTGTGGGAATTGCTGTGCTTGCTTCAGGCAAGTTTATATACAGCTTTTTTACAATTTTTACAGAGAATCGTATTATTAATGTGATACTTGCCATAGCGGGCAATTTGCTTATAAGCTTTGCCTTGAACGTTATTACCGGTGCTTTGGATAAGGAAGAATTAATGAGATTGGTAGGATTCAAAAAATACCAAAATAATGTGAAACTGTGAGCATTATTCAGATATTTTCATAAAATAAAAGATTTTACTAAATGAAAGTCAGATAAAGTCAAAAATAAATTTTGCAATATAAATATTGGTGTGCGATAATGTAAACGAAAGGTCAAAGATAGTCAAAGACAGACAAGCGATAAATAAGTTTAAATATTTCGGAGGTGTCAAATATGTTTGGACTTACACCATTCAATAATAGGAGAGAAAACAATTTAATGAGGAGAGATCCCTGGGGGATCAGGTCGGTATTCGAAGACTTCTTTGATGACGCGTTTTTTCCTGGCTTTTTTGCGGCCGGCAATCCAATTAGAGCCGATATTCGTGAGACAGACAAGGAATATATAATTGAGGCGGAAATTCCCGGAGCAAGAAAAGAGGATATCAAGCTTGATCTAAGGGATGATGTGCTCACAATATCAGTAGAGCGCAATGAAGTTATAAACGAAGAAAGAGAGAACTACATCAGAAGAGAAAGAAGATACGGTACTTGCAGCAGAAGTTTTTATGTAGATAACATTAAGCACGAGGATGTAAAAGCAAAATACAATAACGGAATTCTTACCATCACGCTTCCCAAGGACGAAAACCGTAAGAACAGCGGACACAGAATTGATATTCAATAACAACGGCTCTGGCAGCTCCAACAGTCTGACAGCTTTTTGAGATTTTAGCAGTGATTTTGACAGGGGACGGTTCTATGTCATATGACATAGAACCGTCCCCTGTCATGCCCCCCCTATCATGCTTTTCCTGTTTTCAATTTACAGTTGGGGTGCTTTACAATAGAGGTAGTCTTCTGTCCTCTGTTTTTCTGTTTCCAAGCCGCGAAATCATACCGCACAATTTCCTGATACCGTCTTCAATCTGTTCTATATATACGGATGCAAAGCTTAGACGTATGTTATTAAGCTTTTGTACGTGCGGGCTGCTGTAGAAAATTCTGCCCGGGGCAAAGACAATATCTTCCGATGCTGCCTGCCTTATAAGTGTCTCAATGGGAAAACCGTAAGGAAGGCTGAGCCATATGTTTAGACCGCCTCCCGGCCTGGAAAATCTGACACCGGCAGGCAGATAATTATCAAGTGCCTGGATAACTTTAAGATACCTTTCCTTATATATATTAAACATGAATTCAAAATGCTTATCCCAATACCCTTTTCTGATATAGAGGTCAAAGGACCGTTGAATTAAGCCTGAAGTGGATATATCTGTTGTATGCTTGGCCTGGAGAATAATGTTTGTCAATTTGGACGGTACTATTATGAATCCCAGCCTCAAGCCTGGCATAAATATTTTTGAAAAACTTTTTATGAATATAACTCTGTCATGCTTATCAATAGCCTTCAGAGGCAGGTAATTCCTGTTTTCAAAGTCAAGGTCGCTTACATAATCATCTTCTAATATATAAAAATCATACTTAATGGACAGATCTATAATTTCCCTTCTTTTGCTATTGCTGTAGGAATATCCGGTAGGATTCTGAAAAGAAGGTATGGAGTACACAAGCTTCGGACGATACTTCTTTATATTGTACTCAAAAATATCAAGGTCAGGTCCGTCCTCCAGCATTTCAATATCTACTATATGAGCACCTCTCGATTTAAACACTGCAAGTGCACCTGTATAAGTGGGGCTTTCAGTAACTACATAATCACCTTGAGTAAGAAGTGCTTTTGAAATTATATCTATACCCTGTTGAGCTCCTGAAATAATTTGAATACTTTCAGGCGTGGCTGCTATATTTGATTTATGCAGCGTCCCGAGTATTGATTCCCGAATAGGATAAAAACCTTGGCTGTCCTGATACCCGAAGGCATTTCCCCTGTCACGCTCAAGCACTTCATCAAGTACCTTCCTGAAATCCTCTACGGGGAAAAGGTCCGGTGTGGGAGTTGCGCTGGCAAAGTTGACAGTGTTTGCTCCTATTTTTATTTGACCGTTGCTTATCAAAAATGTATCATCCTGCTGATAAAGCTCGTCGGAAATTGGATTTGCATCACCTGTAACATTATATGATACTGTAGGTATACTGCGGGACACGAAGGTACCGCTGCCTGGTTTCTTATACACATAACCTTCGTTTTCCAGCATCTTTAATGCAGAAACCACTGTTACCTGGTTTATTTGAAGCAAGTCTCTGAATTGCCGAACTGAAGGCAGCTGAAAATCAGGGAGCAGGATGCCCTGCATTATCATTTCTTTTATCTTATTATACAGCTGCATATACATGGGTACTTTTGATTCCTTGTCAAGTTTTATGGAATCTAGCAACCCTGGAATATCACTCATGAAAACATCTCCCTGTAAACCGTATTCCTGTAAACTGCATATTGTAAGCTGGGTATTATTGTTCACAAAACCAACAACTGTATCGATACAATTTTAACAAAATGGATGCTTCAAGACAAGGGCAAAAGACAAGCAAGACAAGGGGACGGTTCTTCCGCCTGAAAGCTCAGACAGAAGAACCGTCCCCTTGTCTTTTCTTTGTCTTTCCTAAAATTTAATTACCTTTGGCTCATCGGTAAATGAATAGAAGGTAGCTGTTGCATCCTCAAAGTAGAGAACCTCTGTATTGTCATCCTCTGCTGAATACATAGACTGGAGTTCCGGATAATTGTCAAGCATATGCTTCTTTGCCTCTACTCTGTCATCTCTTATAAGCTTACCTGATACCCTAAGCCATTTTCCATCAGCATAAGCACAAATCTCAGCTTTTGGATTAGCCTGGAGCTGTTTGGAAACTTTTTTTACCTTGCCTGTCTGGATATAAAGTTTACCTTCAAAAATATCCACTGTACCAAAGGGCCTGACTCTTGGCTGGTCTCCTTCAACTGTTGCCAGATAATATGTTCCGCATTTCTTTAAAAACTCGTAAACTTCCTGCATTTCTTTCCCTCCTGTGCATTTTATTATGTGTATTGAAACAATAATTATTTGCATATGTAGGAAAGTGTCTAAAAATTAACAATATGTTCCTGGGAACATTTTAAGCAAAAATATGGATTATGTCAACATAAACTGTCTTTTAACCCTATTGGACTATTGCTTTTGCTGATGATATAATTATTTGCAAATAAAATGGTTTATAATTATTTGAAAAAATAATCATTATGAAATAAATCAGCGGAAGGATATGCGAAACAGATGAAAAGTACTGCAAAAACAGTTGGAATAGTAATGTTTATCACCGTATTCTCAAGGCTTTTGTCTCTTGTAAGCAATATGGTCTATATTGCCTTTTTTGGCATTGATATTTATATGGATATATATTCGTATTCATTGCAGCTTCCCAACATAATTTTCAATAGTTTCGGAACTGCTCTGGTGACGGTGGTTATACCTATTTTTGCCGGATATATAGCAACAGGAGAGAAAGACAGGGCTTACAGATTTGCCAATAATATTACAAGCCTCTCAGTTGTTTTCACCATGGGACTCACTCTGGTTGGAATGGCAATTGCACCGCTTATAATATCCCTTACAAGATTTAAATTTGAAGGGTTTGAATTTGCCGTTTCCTCCTTGCGGATAATGTTTCCGGTAATGATTTTTTACGGACTTAACTACATATTTCAGGGAATACTTCAGTCCATGGGACGTTATAACATGCCTGCCTTTGTAAGTGTTCCAAGTAGTTTGATTGTTATATTTTATGTTATTTTTCTTGGAAAAAGATTTGGTGTAAAAGGCCTGCTAATCGCTACATTTATCGGCCTCGCTTCTCAGGCATTAATCCTTATTCCGGCGCTTATGCGGACTGAATACAGGTTCAGAGTCTCTTTCGATTACAGGGATGAGGATATCAGGTACGCGTTGAGGCTTATACCGCCTGTCCTGATAGGCACTTCAGCCTATCAGCTCAATATGCTTTTCAATACCACACTGTCTGCAAACTTTAAGGATACGGTGGCACTGCTTACAACTGTACAAAACCTCGTACTTTATGCGGTGCTGGCTTTTATATATTCAATTACTTCTGTATTTTTTCCAAAATTCACAATGCTTGCAGCCAGGGATGACATGGAAGGCTTTAAGGATAATCTGATGAAGGTGTTGAAGGTTGTCCTCTTTTTCCTTTTGCCCATAGCCACAGGCTTTATTGCAGTAAGATACCAGTTAATTGATTTCCTTTATGGCTGGGGAAAGGTAACAGCAGACAATGTATCGCTGGCAAGTAATATGATGGCTCTGTATTCTCCGGGAGTAATAGGAATTGGAATAAAGGAAATTGTAGACAGAGCTTTTTATTCTCTAAAAGATACAAAAAGGCCCGCTATAAACGGTGTGGTTATTATGCTGGCGAATATAGCAAGCAGCCTTTTGCTTATCAACTTCCTGGGTGTTCTTGGAATTCCCGCTGCCTACTCAATATCGACATTTGTCGGAGCATTGACCATACTGTTTATGATGAGAAAAAAGGTAGGTGCATTTGGTGGAAGGATACTTATTTATTCAACTTTAAAAACTGCTGCTTCAAGTGGTATAATGTTATTAGCGATTTTACCTTTGACTTCTGTATTAAAGCAGTTCAGTTTTGGACATGTTTTCGTAGACAAGGGGCTAAAGCTGGCTATCCCGGTGATAGCAGGTGTTGTTGTATATTTTGCTGTAGCTTATTTGCTCAAAGTGGACGAGGCTATTGAAGTTGTTGAAAAAATTAAGAATAAATTTGGAGGAACAAATGCTTAATGTTTTGCATCTAATTAACTATCCCGGAAAGGGTGGGTCAGAAAGGTACATATTATCGCTTGCAGAAAAATTGCACGACAACAAGTGTAAGTTCTATGTTGCTTACTCTGAAGACGGGCCCATGTTGAGACAGGTCAGAAAATTGGGGATAAAGACTTTTAAAATTGCCATGAAAAGCCCTTATGATTTTAAGGCTGCATGGCAGGTTAAGAAATTGTGCAGAGAACTATCAATTGATATAGTTCATACTCACTTTTTAAGAGAAAACTATATCGGAGTGCTGTCAAAGCTTTTGGGTAATAGGGTGGTGTTGGTTAATACAGGACATCTGCTTGCAAAGAAAAATATTCTGGTTAAGTTTACAGACCTTTTGTTTTCAGCAGCTACTGACGAAATAATTGCAGTAAGCAAGGCTGTAAGAGATATGCTGGTATCGCAAGGGATAAGGCCTTCAAAAATCAGTGTAATATATAATGGTGTTGACCTTGACTACTGGAAAGGAGAGCGCAGCTTAAAGGCAAGAGAAGATTTCGAAATCGGTGACCAGGAATTTGTCGTGACTTCAGTAGCAAGATTCAGTGAGGAAAAGGGCCATATATTTCTGATGGAAGCCATAAAGCAATTTTTGAAAATGAGGAAAAAAAGCGATAAGGGTTTCGCTAAAAAAGTCCGGTTTCTTCTTGTGGGAGACGGTGAGAATCTTGAGCACTGCAAGGGTCTTGCGGGTATGATGGGAATATCGGATTCGGTTATTTTTGCCGGCTTTAGAAAAGATGTCAGAAGCATTTTGCACAGCAGCGACCTTTATGTGTCTCATTCTATGAGTGAAGCCCTTGGAATATCAATTCTTGAGGCCATGGCTTGCGGCCTTCCGGTAGTAGCAACCAATTCCGGCGGACCCTCTGAAATCATAAATGCGGAAAATAACTGCGGAATACTGGTGGAATGCGGTGATACAGACGGTTTTGCCGCTGCTATTCATAAAATTGTTAATGATACTGAGCTTTATAATACATACAGGGAGAATGCCATAAAAATTGTTGAAAAGGAGTTTAATCTGGACAACACCGCGGAGAGTACATATAATTTATATATCAAAGGTTTGAAAAGATATTAAATAGAGGAAATGGGGACACTTATTGGCATAATAAGGAATACATTCTGTTTACAAATGAGCGTACCCTTACCTTATCCAGTCAAACGGTAGTGTTAAATAACTTATGAAAAAAGCAATATGGGAGTAGTTAGGTTTATTGGACATTGAAAAGTGAAGAATATACCAGATTTCCGCATTTATTCCACGGTCCTCTTGACAATGAGCC
>Ga0134100_1000262_pt1 | contig 66724 bp, 66 predicted proteins | sample 11_taG_2_FD_94444 | JGI IMG/M metagenome (GOLD analysis project Ga0134100, IMG submission 94444) | Switchgrass degrading microbial communities from high solid loading bioreactors in New Hampshire, USA - 11_42_5_180_A3 metaG | ecosystem: Engineered > Bioreactor > Semi-continuous > Anaerobic >...
ACCCATATACTTACTATTATCCACCATAAGGGTATAGATGAAGTCCTGCTTGCTTCATTTGCAACAGCTATCATTGGCTCATCAACGGTCATATATTTAACAGGTATTACTTGTATAGTCTGCATACTTGGAATTTCAACAGGAAGCGAAACCACATCAAGCTGTGGCCTAAAAGGAAATATCCAGCCTATTACAATTACCAGCCAAACATAATATAGCCATTTTGCACTATACCGCTTAGATAAGAGGGGCGTGGCAGACATATAGATTAAGGATATTACCGTCATAGCAACAGAGCATTCCAGTAAGGTTCTTATAAATGCCTCCATACTAATCCCTCTTTTCTTTTAGCCACTTCATTAACTCGTCGAGGTCGCTGTCTTTTAGTTTTTTACCGTCATACAGCGTGGCAACCAAGCTTGTAAATGAATTATCGTGAAACCTTTCCATAAAGTCGCCGGTTTCAAACTTTAGATAGTCTTTTTTGGTGACGAGTGGGAAGTAAGTGCGTTCTTTACCGTTTTTCTCTGTCCTGACAAAACCTCGTTCCACCAGCCGAAGCATCAAAGAAATAACAGTAGGTGCTTTCCATTCCTTTTCCTTGCCCAACTGTTCCATGATCATATTGGTGGTAATAGGTGGTTCATTTGCCCATACCACTTTCATAACCTCAAACTCTGTATCGGGCAGTTTTTTAATTTTGTTCATAGAATCAACTCCTTTTAGACAATTGTCTTTAAACATATTATACAATTGTCTAACATCAATGTCAATATGTTTTTTACAAATGTCTAAAATACTTGTAATAGCCGTATGTAACATGCAATCTTTTATAAAAGTACCTGTCATTTCTAAATGCATGGCATTCAATTTGCAAAAGCAAATAATAATGATTTGTCTTTTCAGCGAAAAATCCAATAACCAGCCGAGAAAAAGGAAATTAATCATACACAAAAGCACCTCTCCAGTAATCAAAACTGGACAGGTGCTTTATATTCTATACTACTGCGTTACCTCTTATATTTCACTTGTATATGATTTGATAGAGTGCAATTTCCTCTGCTTCATGCTTTAACTCATTCATCACACCCACCCATTCTAATGACTTGCTTGACTTATTTGGTAGAATTCTTCCTTGGCTGGTTTGACATGTAATTTCCCATACCATCACCCGTACCTGTGAGTACACTTCGGCAAGATGGGCTTGCAGTTTTCCAGATAATATAAGCTTTACATATAAGCCACGCTTATGTGTTTTCAGGTAAGTATGGTGTAGCATGCCATACTTACCTACTGTAGCATTTCCCTGTTTTGGTAGCTCTAAATCAGGAAACAGGTAATCTCCAGACTGCTAATAAGTAATCTCTTTCATTTTTTGCCTCCAATACGTTTATAATTTGCTGGTTCCAGCTTATTTACAATACCGTTTGCCGACTATCCAATGTTTAATTGAGATTACTTCCTTATCACATGCCCCCTAAAGCCCGGTTTTTTTATTTTACTGCTTAATGAATCGAATCCGATCTTCTTATATTTTTCTGTGCATGGCTATATAGGATACCAACCAAAGCTAAAAGTATTCCAGATACAATCATAATAGACTCAACGGATATAATATCTGCCAGGGGACCAAAAAATAAGATTGCAATGGGCATGGCACTGGAAGAAATAATCTGAACAATGGAAAAGACCCGTCCCATCATAGCAGGCTGGGTATTTTCTTGTATAAAAACCGTTTCTGCCGTAGTAATAACAGGCATAAAGAAGCCAGAAACCCCTATAATGATTAAATATACTACAAAGTTGCCTGCTACCCCCAATAAAGCAAATGTTATCCCAAAAGCCACAAGGCACATGGCGATGGTACGAGTTTTATCTTTGAACTCTCCATACAATGAAACAAACACCCCACCAATTATGGTTCCTACTGTCCAAACAATCTCATTGGCAGTAAGCCTCCATACATCGCCCCCAAAACTTCTTTCAATCATAAGTGGCGTCATTACCGCTGCCGGAGTAATTAAAAAGAATGAAAATAAATAGCAAATTATGATGCCTTTTAAAAACGGATTAGAAAATGTATAATGAATGCCTTCTTTTAGTTCTGTGAACACAGAAGTAGACGGATCCATTCTTTGAATTTTTTCTACTTTAATAAAACTAAAAATCAAGATCGCCAGAGCGGCCGTAGCAACATCTATCATAAAAGCCCATGCAATATCCACAGAATCTAATACTATGCCCCCTACTGCAGGTGCAAGCAATGTCAACAGAGAATTTAGCGTTTGGTTGATTCCCTGTACTTTCGTAAGCTTGTCCTTGGCCACAAGCTGAGGAAATACCGCGTTCACTGCTGGAGTCTGAATACCAGCTCCAATAGAACGAACTGCTGATACTGCAAGTAACAGTTCCATACGCCTAAAACCGGCCCAAAAAGCAATCGCCAGTCCAAGAGTGGACAAAGCAATAAAACCATCGGAAAGCATGATTAAGTATTTGCGATTATAACGATCTGCCCAGACTCCGCCCCATAAAGATACCACCACTTGGGGAAGCATAGAGCAAATGGTGGATAACATCAACCATATTCCAGAAGATGTTTCCAGAGTAATATACCAAATAATAGCAAAGGCAACAACGGAGGAACCAAATAATGATATATTTTGACTTAGCAAAAATAAAGCTGCTTTTTTGTTAAGCAATGAAGTTGCTTGTTGCTTACTCTCTTGATGCATAATTTTTATCCTTTCAAAAATACTAATATCTAGCCTCAAAAAACGGCAGTCACATAATCCTTGTCGGTTGATCATAAAAATTTTGTGTCATATAATATCATAAGAAAAATTAAAATTCAAGATCCTAACAATTCTATTTTTGATTACCTATAATTCAAAACAATCTCTAAAAGATCATGTCCGTTAATTCTAATATATGGTAATACCCCAAACCATAATCGCCAGTCAAACAGATGTTTTTTCTTTATCACAACCCATAATAAAAAATTCACCTTTATATACTATATACAAAGGCGAATTATATAAATTATTTAACTTTTTTCTCTTGCACCGGTTTACTTATGATTGACACGTCTGTACTTCTTTCGGTCCAAAAAAATCTCATTTTTTTACAGATCCAATAATGACTTATAAATGTGCTTCTGTATTATTTTCAATATGAAATACAGATACCAAGTCCTGCAATTGCTTTGCACACATAAATAAATTTTCTGAACTGGATGCAACTTCCTGGCTTCCCGTTGATACTTGCCCGGATAATCTATCCACATCCTCTACTTTTGACAATACAGATACCGTTAAATCATTTACATGAACAACAGAATCTGTGACGGAAGCAATTGACTTTTCCTGTTCTTGGGTATGAGTGGCAATTTTTTCAATAGCATTCTTTGTTTCCTGTAATGCTAAGAAGATTTCTTTAAATAGCTTTCCGGTCTCTTTAATCAAAATCCTTCCTTTTTTAACTTCTTCTACTCCTTCATCGGTAACTCTTATTGTTCTCTCTGAAATCTGTTTTTCTTCCTGAATTAAAGTCTCAATAGATTTTGTAGCTTCTCTGCATTGGTCTGCAAGTTTTCGTATTTCTTCTGCTACCACAGCAAATCCTTTGCCTGATTCACCTGCTCTTGCAGCTTCAATGGCAGCATTGAGCGCCAATAAATTTGTTTGTTCTGCAATGTTATTAATCAGCTGAATGGTTTCCCCAACCTTCAAAGAAGACTCTGTAAGCACTGTAACATTATCTTTAATCTCATTCATCACTTCGCCAATATGATCCATTTCAACAATAGTATTTTCAACTTTTTCTTTTCCTCTTTCAGAGATTTCATATGTGTTTTCAGCCTGCTCATTTGTTTTTATTGCATTTTCTGCTACTGTAATAATAGATGCATTCATTTCCTCCATCAAACTCATAATTTCTTCGATAGAATGGGCTGTTGAACGCATGTCTTCTGTTAACTGCTCCACAGACTCAAATTGCTTTTCCACCGAATGGGACATTTGTTCAAAAATACTGCTTGTCTGTTTTGAAAGCTCATTAACCTGGTCTGAAGCAATTAAAATATTTGAGATGACATTACTCTGCATAGAAACCATTTTATTCAATGATCTTGCCAGTACCCCTATCTCATCTTTTTTTGAAAGATATTTTTCTTTAATTTTAACCCGATAATTTCCTTCTGCAATTTCATTGGTAACAGAAGCCATTTCACTCAGCGGATTACTGAGAACATTTGAAAAAAGTATGCTAAAAACAATTCCTGCAATTATTGCAACAAATATTATTGATAAATATATATTTTTCAAAGCATTAATTTCTCTTAAAAGAACTGTTTTCTCCAACGCCAAACCTAATACCCATCCAGTAGAAGGAATTTTTTTATAAAAAATCAACTTGGATGTTCCATTATCTTTATATTCGATAGAACCAGTTTCATTATTTAATAATTCTTGTGCATAAGTTTGCATTTTTTTATTATTTGATATATTCGTTGCAAGCAACTCAGAATCAGGGTGGGCAATATATGTACCGTTTTTGTCCAATAAAAATCCGTAGCCGTTACCGTCTATTAAATCTATTTGATTAACCGTATCCGTAACCGTAGTGAGCAATATATCTCCAGCGACAGCGCCTTTAAAATTTCCATTCTTATCTTTTAGAGGTATACAAGGTGTTACAACATATTCACCTGTATCCGCATCTAAGTAAGGGTCGGTAAAAAGGAATCGATCCAATTCCTGAGCCTTAAGATACCATTCTCTTGTCCTTACATCATAATCACTCGGAGGAATCCAACCACTTCCAGCTATAAGTTCTCCATTAGAAAGTCCAGTATATATATCTATAATATCATCATCTAAAAGATGTGATTTTAAAAATTCAACTGAAATATTTTGAGCATCTAATAAATTAGTAGTATTCTCTGTAACAATTTCTATAACTTTTTGCTTCCCATTTAACCAACCTTCTATATTCTCAATATTTTTATCTAAAGTCACATTCATCAACTCATGGGCATTATTTATAATTCTCTGTTTACTGTTAAAATAACTGAACCATACAATGATGTTCAAAAAAACAGCGATAATACCTATCATACCAAGCATCAGTTTCCACTTAATTTTCATACTCACACCCCAATTATATTTTTCCTGATAAAAAATGTTTAATATACATTTTAATACAAAAATACAGTTGATTCAACACGATATTTCGACAGCATGTGAGTATGTATCAATCAAAAAAATCTAAATTATATAATCAAATAAAAGGATCAAAAAAATAAGAGCAATGGATCTCCTTCCAAACCATTGCTCTTAATAACTTTAGTACCTCAAAGCATTTTCGCTTCTGACTATACAGCTCCAGATATATCTATAATTTAAAAATAGTTCATCCAAAAAATAACTTAATTTCTATGTTATCAACAAAAGCAGATCGTTGCTTTGCATCAGAAATCACTTCTTTTGATTATTTCATAAAAGAAAGTTTTTAAAATGCCAAGAATTTATTTACTTAAGACAAAAATTCTGCCTCCTGAATCTCGACTTCTCTCAATAATGGAGTAAGTTTTCCCGTATAATAAATATGCAAAACATGAAGGGCTCTGGTGCACGCTGTATAAAGCAATAACCGTTCTTCTTCGCAATTATAATTCTCATTCCCTGCATTATAGATCAGAACCACATCAAATTCTAGTCCTTTTGCAAGATAAGAAGGTATGATTACTGCACCACTTATATATTCATCATCATCTTTCTGTATAACATGAACATCGGCTTTATCTTTCAGAAATTCATATACTTCCTTTGCTTCTTTTACTGTCCTTGTAATAATACCAATGGATTTATAACCTCTTTCTTTATAGTCTTCTATATCCTGAATAAGTCGTTTTCTGATCTCTTCTGTATCGAAAAATCCAATTACTTTAGGTTGATCTCCGCTTCTCTCTATCCATTCATGGGTAATGTTTTTATTAAGCAATCTGCTTGTAAACTGTGCAATCTCCATGGTAGATCTGTAGCTTTTCGTTAAGTCAATCCTGCAAGTGTCTTCTTTTGCAAATATATGGACTAGATTTTCATAATCTCCAACATTCATATAAGGATTAATGGATTGGTTTAAATCCCCTAATATGGTTATATTGGCAGATTTAAAAAGTTGATGAAAAATTTCATACTGCAGTGGTGTATAATCCTGCGCCTCATCAATGATCACATACTTTATGTCAGAGGTTTCAGGCAAATCTCCCAGTGCTCCTTTCAAATACAAAAGAGGGGGTTGGTCTTCATAATAAAGCACCTTCGCCTGCAAGTTTTCAAGAGTGTACTTCTTAATTTCATTCAGTTTAATGTCGGAGCCATGATCTATTAATCCTGCCGAAAAAAACTCCAGGTTTTCAAAAAGGTTTTTATAAATTTCTATTAAATCAAATGCTGTCATTTTATCAATTTCATCATATATTTCTTTCATTTCATCTTTTACAAGGGCTGTACTGCGTTTCATACTTTCGGCCTGGTTCATGGAAGAATCTGATTCATGCATTTCTTTTGAAAGAGTTTCTATAAGCTTCTTTTCATAAGGTTCTATAAGAAACAGAATTCTATTTTTTAATTTTTGAAGTCTTCTTTTTAATGGCAGATGAGCATAGTCTTTAAAAAATAATTCTTTTATGTCATCAGATGAAGCAATTAACTGTCCTTTAATTACGAGATCTTTAAATCTTCCATATTCTTTTTCTAAATGAAATACATAACGTTTTAATATATGAATAAATGTTACAGAGGACTTAAATTTAATATTGTTAATTCTTCTTCGATAAGCCTGTTTATTTTTAGCCTCCAAAATATATTCCATCATTTCAGAATAGCTTTCTTTTCTAAAATCATTTCCTAATGCTTTATTCATATACTGCCTAAAGGTAGTCTGAAGCATATTTTCCTCTCCAAGTTCTGGAAGCACATTAGAAATGTAATCATTAAAAACATCATTGGGAGAAAATATGACGATATTTTCTGGTTTAATTGTGTCTCGATGTTTGTATAAAAGATAGGCGACTCTGTGAAGAGCAACAGATGTTTTACCGCTTCCGGCAGGCCCTTGAACAATCAGATTCCTGTATTCTTCATTACGAATGACTTTATTCTGTTCTCTTTGAATCGTTGTTACAATCGTCTTCATTTTACTGTCCGTACTTTTGCCCAATAGAGCCTGTAAAATCTCATCGTCAATCTTAAGACTGCTGTCAAACATATACTCGATTTTTCCATTATGAATTTTATAATGCCTTTTTAAAGTAAGTTTCCCACGAATGATACCTTCCGGAGACTCATAACTGGCATCTCCAATTTCACATTCATAATACATGCTGGAAATAGGTGCTCTCCAATCGTACACCAAAAATTCATAGTCATCCGTTATAAGATTAGAAATGCCTATATAGCACATTTCAACATTTTCTTCCCCATCTTCAATGAAATCCATTCTTCCGAAATAAGGCGACAGCAAAATCTTCTCAAATTTCTCTTCCTGTCTTTTTATAAACTCATGACTGCTTTTTTGTATTTTCATTGTATCAATCAACTGCATAAAATCTACAAGCTGATCAAGACCATTATCTTTGGCAACAGAACCTATATCTTGCCACATCTCTTTTTGAGTTTCGATGCCATCTCTTTTTAAACGCTCTTTTAAAGCACGATTTTCCTCTAACTGTCTTCGTGCCTCTTTCAGAACTTTTTGCAGACGTTCATTTTCAAATCTCCATTCCTCTTCGCTGATACTCATGGCATACTCACTCCTTTTATAAATTAAATAAGATTTTTAACAAAAGCCTATTGACATTGCTGTTTTAATAATGTATAATTAAAATGTGATATTTTAATCTAAAATTAAGGTAGCAAAGTCTTATTTATATTATCATTTCTACTTTATTATGTCAATATCAAAGACATTTGTCTTAAGGCAAATGTCTTTTTTATTACATAAGAAATTCCTCCTGATTTCCTATGCAATAAAAACTTTCGGGCAGAATGGAAACTTTCGCGTATTGTATTTTGTCAGCTTTGACGACCGCGCTCGGCGCCAGAGTTTCGTGAGTAAAACTTTTTCTTGTATTCAAAATATGCATATTTATAGCCAGATTACTTCATATATACTGGTTTCAATATATTTACTCAAGTAATTCAAGAAAGGACTGAGAATCCATGAAAGCAAAAAGAATAACGGATCATACGGACTTTCAAAAAGCACTGCAAATCAGAAAAGAAATTTTTGTTCAGGAGCAAGGGGTCCCTATAGAAGATGAATTTGATGAATATGACACCCTGGATGGACAGTGTGAACATGTTCTGGTCTATTATAACGAAGAACCAGTCGGAACCGGAAGAATCAGGATCATCGACAGTTTTGCCAAGGCAGAAAGAATATGCGTCTTAAAACCCTACCGCAAGCTTGGTTTAGGCAAAATTATTCTGAATACACTAGAAGAAATTGCCAAAGAAAAAGGAATTGTTCAGATTCGATTGCATGGTCAGACTCAGGCTGAAAGTTTTTATAAAAAACTTGGATACAGAACTTTGTCAGATGTATTTATAGAAGCCAATATTCCTCATGTATTAATGGTTAAGGATTTATCTACAAAATAGGAATATCCTATGGATATTCCTATTTTGTAACTGTTTTGTCTGATTCAATTTTTTCAAATATTTCTTTTTGAATTCTTATTCCCGTAGGCGTAGCAGCCAATCCTCCCTGTGCAGTTTCTTTCAAAGAACAGGGTAATGCTCTTCCTACCTTATACATAGCCTCTATCACTTCATCAAATGGAATAATACTTTTTATACCTGCAAGAGCCATGTCTGCAGAAATTAAGGCATTGGCTACTCCGATGGCATTGCGTTTCATACATGGAGCTTCCACTAAACCTGCAATGGGGTCACAAACCATGCCCAATATATTTTTTATAGCCATGGAAGCTGCATGCAACGCCTCTTCGGGAGTGCCTCCTAACATCTCTACGATTGCCGCTGCTGCCATAGCTGCTGCAGAACCTGTTTCTGCCTGGCAACCCCCTTCAGCTCCTGATACAGTTGCATTTTTTGTAATGATGTATCCAACTGCTCCGGCGGCAAACAATCCATAAATCATTTCCTCTTCTCCAAGCTTAAAGTCTTCTCCTACTGTTATTATAGCTCCCGGCAATATCCCACTGGCTCCGGCAGTAGGAGCAGCAACAATCAATCCCATAGAAGCATTGACTTCCAGGACTGCCATGGCACTGGCCACTGCTTTATTTACTTGCTTCCCACAGACAGTCTTTGTCGTCTCATATCTGCTTTTTAGTTTTTTGGCATCCCCACCGATTAATCCGCTGACAGATTTTATATCCTTGGTCAATCCTTTTTCAATAGCATCTTTCATAGTCTTCAAACTATCTTTCATTGCTTCAATAATCTCATCTCTGGTTTTCCCTGATAGATACATTTCTCGTTCTATCATAACTTCGGATATTTTTTTACTATTGGCATTACATATTTGAATTAATTCAGTTCCATTGCGAAAATCTTTGCTCATCCGCTCGTCCTCCTACAAAGCTTCTACCATATAAACGCTCATAATTTTATCTTTTAGTCCACAGATTTCATCCACAATCTTTTCAGAAACCACGTGGTCTGTTTCAATGATCATAAATGCATCTTCGCCTTTATGCTGTCTGAATACATTCATGGATGCAATATTAATATTGTGATGACTCATAATCTTTGTGACTTCAGCAATCACTCCGGGACGATCTATGTGTCTGATCACTAAAGTAGGATATTCAGCACTAAATTCAACATCCAAACCATTAATCTGAATGATTTTTATACTTCCTCCCCCAATGGATGAGCCTACAAGTTCAGAATGTTTCCCATCATTATATTCCAGCACAATTTTCACGGTGTTAGGATGGACATCTCCCAAATCCGTTTCAATAAATGAATATTCCATTCCCTGCTCTTTTGCAATCTCCATGGATCGGCTGATATTTTCATCATTGGGCTGCAGGCCTAGAACTCCGGCAATTAATGCGCGATCCGTACCATGCCCTCTATATGTAGACGCAAAGGAACCATGAAGATAAAAACTTACTTTCTTTATCTTATCTCTGCTGATTTTTCTTGCCACCCTTCCAATCCTTGCAGCCCCTGCTGTATGTGAACTGGAAGGGCCAATCATTTTAGGGCCAATGATATCAAAAACACTGTATATTTTATTGTTCATTCTCAATCCTCCGACATAAAAAATGATCGCTTGTGTAAATTTATGAAAAACCAATTTCTATTATCTGTAGTATAACATTCACATATTCTTTTTCACAAGGAGAAAGCATCTTTACATATCTGAATATCTCTAATTAATCAACAAGTCTTTTTCAGAATATCAACTTTTCCTATAACTTTTAAAAATAAAATGATATTTCTCATATCTATATATGCTAATAACAGCTGCCTGTCACCAAATAAAATAACATTACTTTTTCCATTTAAATAATCTTTAAAAAACTGCCTGTCATTCATATTTCAGATTTGCTTTAAAGAAATATAAATGACAGGCAGTATCAAATTGTTGCTTTTATCTGGCTGAAATTATCTTTTTTAGTTTGAAGTTTTTATTTTACATCTTGCAAGTAAAAATCCGCCTATTACAATAATACCACCACCATAGATTGCTAAAGACTTTACTTGTTTTTCCTTTTGCACATCATCTTCATTTACCATTGTCGCTTGGGTCTCTAAAACGGTTGAGTCAGCTGCATTGGAATCATAGAGTTCAGCCAATTCACCTTCTACCACTTTAACCTGTTCTTTTCCAAATATACTGTAAAGATACTGCGCATTTTCCTCAGTGTAAGGAGTAATACCTATTTCAACATACTCTTCTGTAGGAACTGTGTGGCTAACTGTGAAGCCTTTTTCTTCAATATCCTTCATATAGTCTCCAAAAAGATATTGATCAATTTCCTTTTGCTTATTCAATATATCTTCAGTGATTGCTGGTTCTTCTGCCATATGTGAGACGGCTGCGTCCGGGGCATCTTCTTCCATGATCTGAATAAATACATCTCCCTCTGCTTCTTCCATTTTTACTGTATCAACAGGCAGAGATTTCAGCATTGGTTCCACACTTTGGTCGTTTGCAAAAACTGCTCCTGAGAACACTACTGTAAAACTTAATCCTAATATAATATTTTTAATGAATTTACTCATTTATAATTCCTCCTGGTTATTTTTTATAATCATTACAGAATCGCAAGTATCTCCTCAGGTACCATCAAAAAATACATCAATTCTTATTTCCTGTTTCAGTTCATTAGACGCGTTTTTCAGGATTTTCGTTGCAGATAAGATAGAGAAAAAAATGGAAATTAAATAATTTTTCATATCCTACTTATAAATACCTTATTGACAAAATTTATCCTCTGTGCTATGCTATGAAAAATGTTAAAAGGCTATGAAAAGAAGTAGTAAGTATTGATGAAATTTCAGAGAGAAGATGGGTGGTGCGAATCTTCATGTAGTCAATACTGAAGCAGTCTTGGAGCTTTGAACCGAACGGCTTATGGGCTAAGTAGACTTCAACGGTTTCCCCCGTTACAGGGAGACAGTATGTTAGTACTGGTAGAGTGCAGAGTTATTCTGAATTTAGGTGGTAACGCGGATTATATATTCGCCCTAAGCATATTTATGCTTAGGGCGTTTTTTAATATAAAAAAAGGTGGGGTAAGTATGAGGATATTTGAAAAATCAACGAAGCTTAATAATGTATGTTACGATATCAGAGGTCCTGTAATGGACGAAGCAAATAGAATGATTGCAGAGGGGATCAACATTCTTAAACTGAATATTGGTAATCCTGCACCCTTTGGATTTCAGGCTCCCAGTATACTACTGGAGAAAATGTCAGAAAACTTAAGCAAAACGGAAGGTTATTCAGATTCAAAAGGTATTCTTTCTGCAAGAGAAGCTATTGTGAAATACTGCAAAAAGAAAGGGATACCAAATGTTACCGTTGATGATGTCTATACCGGAAATGGTGTAAGTGAACTGATTACTCTGTCCTTGCAAGGCCTTCTAAATTATGGGGATGAGATCTTGGTCCCTGCGCCGGATTATCCTCTATGGACTGCTTCTGTTACCCTTGCCGGAGGGAAAGCAGTACATTATATATGTGACGAAAAAGCAAACTGGTATCCTGATATTAAAGATATTAAGAGTAAAATCTCCGACAGAACCAAAGGAATTGTAATCATAAATCCAAATAATCCAACTGGTTCTTTATATCCAAAAGAACTTCTGGAGGAAATTGTAGAAATAGCACGCCAAAACGATCTAGTCCTGTTTGCAGATGAAATATATGACAGACTGGTTATGGATGGGTTAGAACATGTATCTGTTGCATCCCTGGCTGAGGACCTTTTAACCGTAACGTTCAACGGTTTGTCAAAATCTCATCTCATAGCAGGCTATCGATGCGGCTGGATGTGCTTATCCGGAGACAAGTCAAATGCCAAAGGCTACATTGAAGGCATTAATTTACTGTCCTCTATGCGCCTCTGCTCCAACGTACCTGCTCAGTCCATTATTGATATTGCCTTGGAACTTGAAGAAGAAACCAAAGAACTTCTAAGACCTGGCGGAAGAATCTATGAACAAAGGGAATTCATATATAATGCTATCAATAATATACCAGGACTTAGTGCAGTGAAACCTCAAGCAGCTTTTTATATATTCCCTAAGATTGATACAGAAAAACTTCATATTGTGGATGACGAACGTTTCGTTCTTGATTTTCTAAAAGACAAAAAGATTCTACTTACCCATGGAGGAGGTTTCCACTGGGAAAAACCAGATCATTTCAGAATTGTTTATTTGCCGGAGATCTCTCAACTAAAAATGGCAACCGATGCACTGGCAGATTTTATGTCTTATTATACACAGGAATAGTTTATAAAAAAGTATTTAAGCATGTATTCTTGGAATAATCCTATCTATAAAGAAGTTCACTCTAAAAAGATGAAGGTTAATAGTCAGATCAGCAAAAAGGCAAGGCGTTTTTTCGCCTTGCCTTTTTGATCAGTATAAATACGAATTACAAAAGTAATTCATTATAAGAGAACTCTCTTAAAATATTATTGGTTCTTGCTATACAAACTCATAAAATATTTTCTTGTGGCATTTAGGGTTTCATGTTTCACTGAAGTTGCATCAAACTTCATGATGACAAAAACAGTCTGTATACAAAACCCGATTCCAAAAGCCGCAAGTACTGTTCCGAGTCCTACAGGCCCTCCTAATAACCAACCTATCGAAACAACAGTCCCTTCCAGAAAGCCGCGGCATAAACCTACCGGAAGCCCAGTTTTTCGCTGCAAAGCAACCATAAGACTATCTCTGGGTCCTGCTCCAAATCCTGAAGCGATGTAGAAATAAGAACCAAAAGAAATAATAAAAAGACCTGTGATTATCATAATGATCCCCATAAACAATCCGTTTACTTCAGGAATAAAGGAAAGCATTAATAACAAATCCATAAAAACGCCAATCAATATCATATTTAGTATGGTACCTAATCCAATTTTTTCTCCCATCCATACTGCACACAAGCAAATGATAAGGCCCACAAGAATAGAAACAGTGCCAATCGTTAAATCTATGGTTTTTCCCAATCCATAATGAAAAACTTCCCATGGAGCAAATCCCAGATTCGCTTTCATAGAAACTACAATTCCTAAAGCATATAAAAAAAGGCCTAACAGCAATTTCATCAATCTTTTCAAATAATGAGGCACATTTTATCCCCCCTAATTCTGCAAACCCTTGATATCCAAATCACCCATTCAAGTTTAATGATATTTTCGTATTTTGTCAGCAATTGCCCTTTCCATCAATTGAGCATGCAATTACTCCTGATTCTGCATCAGAGCTCTTTATATCAAGATACTCCTCTATTTCAAAAGTTTTCGTCCCATCTTCCAAAATAAAAAATGGAATACCGATCTTTCCCTTTTCTTTAATTGGAATAAATATTTCTTCATGATCTCTGTAAGCTAAGAATTCTTTTAATAATGCCGTATTTTTTGTGATGTTTCTGTAGTCTAATTCTATATTTGGATATTTTTCCAGCTGAGCTTTGGCTCTTACACAGCCCGGACAAATCTCAGCACCATACATAATAAGTTTCATAATTTTTCCCCTTCCTTCTTGTATTCTTTCGTTGAAATAAGCACAACACATTAAGTGCTTTTTACATTATACCATATTTCTCACAAACTTTTGGGGATAAAAATTTTTATAAAAAATTTACTATATATTTCTTGACAAATAAAATTTTCCATATATAATTATAACTAAGTAATAATTATTATTACTTAGTTATAATTCAACTTACATATTCAATTCATAATAATTTAAAATAAATTTTTAGGAGGTAATGTATTATGTCATTAATTGGAACTGAAGTAAAACCATTTAAAGCTCAAGCTTATCACAATGGAAAATTCATCGAAGTAACTGAAGCAGATTTTAAAGGAAAATGGAGTGTAGTTTTCTTCTACCCCGCTGACTTTACATTTGTATGTCCGACAGAATTAGAAGACTTGCAAAACAATTATGAAACCTTAAAATCTCTAGGCGTTGAAGTTTACGCTGTATCAACAGACACTCATTATACTCATAAAGCATGGCATGACAGTTCAGAAACTATTAAGAAAATTACTTATGTGATGATCGGCGATCCTTCCCATACTCTATCCAGAAACTTTGATGTTCTCATCGAAGCAGATGGGCTTGCAGATCGCGGAACTTTCATCATTGACCCAGATGGGGTTATTCAGGCAGTAGAAATTAATGCTGGTAATATAGGCCGTGATGCTAATGTTCTTATTAATAAAATCAAAGCTGCTCAATACGTAAGAAATAATCCAGATGAAGTTTGCCCTGCTAAATGGAAAGAAGGAGCTGCAACACTTAAACCAAGTCTTGATTTAGTAGGAAAAATCTAAAAAAAGAGGCGGATTATGATATTAGATTCAGATATAAAAGCACAATTAACTCAATATCTTCAATTAATGGAAAATGATATACTGATTAAAGTCAGTGCAGGGCCTGACGATGTATCCAAAGACATGTTAGCCCTTATAAACGAAATTTCTCACATCTCTCCCAAAATTAAAGTTGAGGAAGCTAAGCTGGGACGGACTCCCAGCTTTAGCGTCAACCGCATTGGAGAAGATACAGGGATCATCTTTGCAGGAATCCCTTTAGGGCATGAATTCACTTCTTTAGTATTAGCACTGCTGCAGGTCAGTGGAAGACCTCCAAAAGTGGATGAAAATTTAATCGATCAGATTAAAAATATTAAAGGGGAATACCACTTTGAAACCTATATCAGTTTAAGCTGCCACAATTGCCCTGATGTTGTTCAGTCTCTTAATTTGATGAGTCTTTTAAATCCAAACATTACACACACCATGATTGATGGATCTGTGTTTAAAGAAGAAGTTGAAAGCAAAGACATTATGGCAGTTCCATCAGTTTTCCTAAATGGTGAGTTCTTCGGCGGCGGCCGAATGAGCCTGGAAACTATTTTGTCTAAGCTGGGTACTGAAGTAAATACTGCCAAATTAAACAATAAAGAGCCTTTCGATATGCTCATTATCGGAGGTGGCCCAGCTGGCGCCAGTGCAGCCATATACGGAGCCCGTAAAGGCATTCGTACAGGTATTGTTGCTGAGCGATTCGGTGGTCAGGTACAGGACACAATGGGTATTGAAAACTTTATAAGTGTAAAATACACAGAAGGTCCAAAACTGGCTGCAAGCCTCGAAGAACACGTTAAAAGCTACAATGTCGATATTATAAATGGGCAAAAAGCTGTTGCTTTAAAAAAGAAAGAATTTGTAGAAGTTGAACTGGAAAGCGGCGCTGTTTTAAGAAGCAAAACTGTAATTCTTTCTACAGGGGCTCGTTGGAGAAATGTCGGAATACCTGGAGAAATGGAATTCAAGAACAAAGGTGTAGCCTACTGCCCCCACTGTGATGGTCCTTTATACAAAGGAAAAAATGTTGCCGTAATTGGCGGGGGAAACTCAGGGATCGAAGCTGCAATTGATCTTGCAGGTATTGTAAACCATGTAACTGTTCTTGAATTCATGCCCACTCTAAAAGCCGATGCCGTTTTACAGGAATCTCTTTTCAAGCTTCCTAATGTCACTGTCCTTACAAACGTTCAAACAAAAGAAATCACCGGAACCAATAAAGTTGATGGTATTACTTATGTTGAACGGGACACAGGCATAGAAAAGCATCTCGATCTTCAGGGTGTTTTTGTTCAAATAGGTCTTGTACCTAATACAGATTGGCTCAGAGATATCGTTGAATGCAATAATTTTGGCGAAATTATCGTTGACGCCCACGGGGCCACAAACATCCCTGGAGTATTTGCTGCAGGAGACTGTACGAATACCTCCTATAAGCAAATTATAATTGCAATGGGCTCAGGTGCCACTGCTGCCCTGGGAGCCTTTGACTACTTAATACGAAATTGATTTCTATAAAAGAGAATTGCTATACTGCTTTCAGCAGGATGCAATTCTTTTTTTATTGATCAAATTTATAAAAATTTCTCATAAAATCTTGACACAGGAGAATATAATGGATTATAATTCAAGTAAATATATGAACATATATTCATATGTTTGTTGGGATACTGCTTCTGCTCTTCCAAAATCTTGTAACCAAGGAGGTATTTTTATGAATATGCTTCAGATCTTCGCCATAATAATACTTCTCATTTTTTATGGAGTAAGTATGATTAAGTTGATTGCACAAAGGCGAAAAGGAATCCAAACAATTCAACTGGGTATTGGCAGTAAAGACAAAAAAACATTATTGGTTGAGAAGTTGTTAAAATTTGCTTTTATTTTGATTGCACTCATAGAATTGGCAAGTATTCTGCTCAATACCAACAGCTTTTTTCCGGGAAACATAAGAATAGTAGGTCTAGCTCTGACGTTTACTGGAACTTTAGTATTTATTATTGCCATGTTAACAATGAGGGACAGCTGGAGAGCCGGAATACCTGCTAAAGACAAAACTGAGATAGTAACATCGGGAATCTATAGCATTAGCAGAAATCCTGCATTTTTCGGATTTGACCTCACATACATAGGTTTTTATTTGGCCTTTGACAATCTCCTGCTTCTAGTGGCTACCCTATTCGTTATAACTATAATACATCTGCAGATATTGGAAGAAGAAAAGTTTCTCACTTACAGATTCGGTGAAAAATATTTAGAATATAAAAAGCGTGTTGGAAGATACTTGAAATTGTCTCCATTTCGTTTATGAAAAGAGTACTGCATACATATATATAGCGCTCCCACTCAGAACAGCAAAAGTCTTGAATTATTACTCAATAATCCAAGACTTTGCTTAAATGATTATTTTACTAAGAAGCGTTTAATTTCACATGATGCCTTCCCTTTGGCACGACAAACGGAGAGCCTGAAACGGGATCTTTGATCACTGTGCAATCCAGATTGAAAACCTGCTTAATTAATTCTTCTGTTATAATTTCAGAAGGGGCTCCCTGTGCGATAAGTCTCCCTTTACGAAGGGCAAAAATATAATCAGCATAACGGGCTGAAAGATTAATGTCATGAAGAACCATGACGATTGTGGTTCCTCGTTTTCGATTTAAATCTGTTAACAGGTCAAGAATTTCAACTTGATAAGTGATGTCCAGGTATGTTGTAGGCTCATCTAAAAGAAGAATATCCGTCTGTTGGGCAAGCGCCATGGCAATCCATACTCTTTGCCGTTGTCCACCAGATAACTCATCTACACAACGATTCGCCAAATCTGTAATTCCCATAATTTCTAAAGCTTCTTCCACTGCTTCATAATCCTTGGCACTCAGTCCTTTTAAAAAAGACTGATACGGAAATCTGCCTCTTGCAACCAAATCAGCCACAGTTATACCTTCAGGTACAATCGGAGATTGAGGCAAAAGCCCTAAAGATTGTGCCAGCTGTTTAGGAGGAATTTCACTGATTCTTTTTCCGTCAAGAAGGATTTCGCCTGAGCTTGGTTTGATGAGTCGTGCAAGCGTCTTAAGTAAAGTGGATTTCCCACAGGCATTCGCACCTATGATCACACTAATTTTATTATCAGGAATCCTGACATCTATACCATCAATAATAATTTTTTTATCATATCCTGCAACGATATGATGCGCTTTTAAGGATTTTACGCCTTTCATGCTGCCCCTCCTGTTCGGTTCATACGAATGAGTAGTACGATTAAATACGGTGACCCTAAAATACCTGTAATAACCCCCACTGGAAATCGAGTATTAAAAGCAAACTGGCCAATGAGATCAGCGGCTAAAACTAAAATAGCACCTATAAACCCTGCCGGAAATTCATTGGGAGCACCCGTGCCTGCAAGCTTTGATGCAATGGGACCAGCCAAAAAAGCTACAAAGGAAATAGGTCCTGTAACTGCAGTAGCACAAGCTATTAAAACCACAGAGCTTGAAACCAGTAAAAGCCGTACCAGATCAGTTCTGATACCCAAAGTGGTTGCAGATTGTTCCCCTAATTCTAGAATCCTAAGATGCCTGCCCAGTAAAATAATGATGAGGCCAAAAAAAATGAGAGCAAAAAAGAGTTTGGGAATATTGGTCATCTGTACTCCGTTAAGACTTCCACTAAGCCATCTGTAAGCAGCAGGAATATCATGTTGCGGAGCCTTAAGTAATAAAAAGGATATCACAGCATTAAGCATTGCCTGTATGCCTATCCCAATAAGTATTAATTTTCCTCCAGAAAATTTACCTATCTTAGAAAGCATATAAATCAAAAACGCAAAGAAAAGCCCGGAAATCGCAGCAACAATAGAAGCAACAGCCCCACTCATTTTTAATAAAAGTATGCAAACCATTGCTCCTACACTGGAACCAGATGTCACTCCTATGATATCGGGACTGGCTAAAGGATTTCGTAACATTGTTTGAAAGGTACTTCCCGCCATCCCAAAAGCTATCCCAGCAAAAAGTCCAGATAACATTCTGGGCAAGCGTAAAGTCCGTATGGCAAAAGAAGCTCCCTGAATCTGTTCCCCCATCAATACTTTTATCATAACAGGAATTGGATATATACTGTTCCCCATAATCAATATAGATATACATAGCGCTAAAGTCAGAACACCTAAACAAAGAGTCACGATCCTCCAACGATACTGCCTTCGTCTATATCCTACTTGAATACTGCTAAGGTTGTTTCTACCAATCATAACGCTCGCCCCTTCGCTCTCATTGCAATAATAATAAGTATTGGAGCCCCTATAAATGCTGTCACAATGCCCGCTTCCAATTCTCCTGGACTACCAATCAGTCTTCCAAAAACATCTGAAAGAGTCAATAGAATTGCTCCGCCTAAAGCCGACATAGGTACAATCCATCGCAAACTGGGACCGCAAATAAGACGCATAGTGTGGGGAACCATGAGACCTACAAAACCGATAGGACCTGCAAGAGCTGTGATCGCACCACAAAGAAGAACTCCGGATAATGCCCCTGTAAGTCTTACAATTCCAACGCGAACACCTAAACCGGTTGCCATCTCATCTCCCATTGCAAGCACATCCAATGCAGGTGTAGAGATCAATCCCAAAAATAATCCAATCAAAAGAATTGGCAATACAGAAATAATTCCTTCCCATGTAGCACCGCTGATGCTTCCGATCTGCCAGAAACGAACAGCATTCATCACTTGCTCTCTGGGCATAATAATTGCATTGACCAATGAGGATAAAGCTGCACTGGTAGCCGCACCAGCCAGAGCAAGTTTAATAGGTGTCGCACCCCCAGGACCCATGGAACCTATTCCATAGACAAATATTGCTGTTATTACAGCACCAAGCAGAGCAAGAAGTATATATTCCTCTGGAGAACTAATCCCAAGAAAAGCAATGCCTCCCACTACAAACAATGACGCTCCAGTATTAACACCCAAAATACTTGGATCTGCGATTGGATTGCGGGTAATAGCCTGCATAAGGGCACCGGATATCCCCAGTGATCCTCCGGCTATGAGCCCCAAAACAGTCCTTGGAATCCGTTCATGAACCACAATCTCATTGATTGATGTCATCCGGGAATGTATTAAGGTATCCCATACTTCATGAAAACTGACAAATCGGGCACCAAATGATAAAGATATTAAAACACATAATAGCAAACTAAATAAACTGATCATCATCAACAGGATTTTATTATAAAGCTTCATTCTACTTGATCAGCTGCCTCTCCAATAACCTTAAGGTATTCATCGATTGTTGCAGGAATGGAAAGTGCACTGGGTGTAGCAGATGCAGCCAAAGGTGAACCATCTTCAATCAATACTACAGAACCTCTTTTAATCGCTGGAAGACTTCCCAGCAATGGATCTGCTTTAATTTCTTCTAGCAATTTGTCATTGCCGTAGGTAATGATCACCTCAACATCTTCAAGCAAATCCACATTTTCTGAACTCAATTCAATGTAAAAACTATTGGTTTCTTGAGCTAACTTTTTAATGCTCTCTGGCAATGCCATACCTAAATCCAAAAGATACGCTGTACGAGGATCGTTAGGATGATATATGTAAAACTTCCCTAAATCTAACGGATCAAAAGCAAAGAAAGCTACTTTTTTACCTTTTATGCTCGGATATTTATTAACTTTTTCTTTTATCAGAATTTCTAAATCCTGAACCAATTTTTGACCTTCAGCTTGCATGCCGATACCAGTTGCATTGATTGTAATCTGTGCTCGCCAAAAAGTTTGCCATGGATACTCTGGATATGCCACAACAGGGGCTATTTGACTTAATAAATCGTATTCTTCCTGAGTAATTCCTGAGTAAGCTGCAAGAATCACATCAGGCTGAATATCACTGATTGCTTCGTAATCCAAGCCATCTGTATCCTTAAAAACAACAGGTTCTTCAACACCCAATTCTTTAAACTTGTCTAAAGTCCAAGGCAAAAGATTATTACCATCAAGAACTCCATAATTTGCCTCTGAAACACCTACTGGAACAACGCCCAATGCCAAAGGTACATCTTGATTCCCCCATGCAATGGTGGCAACCCGTTCCGGTTTACTTGCTATAACCGTTTCTCCAAAAGCATGTTGAATAACTATGGGATATTCAGTAGAAACTTCTGACTGCTGAGTATTTTCTTCTGGAACAGGTAGTGCAGTTTCTGAGCTTCCGCATCCTGTTAATACAACACTAAGTAAAAATATAATCATAAAAATTGATTTAGCCTTCTGATAACACATATTCCTTCTTCCTTTCTTGTAGATAAAATCATAAACCACTTAGTTTTATTGTTTGTGTTGATAATGATTATCGTTATTATACTATAATAATAATCATTGTCTGTCAACTGTTATAGTATAATCCAATCTAAAATCCCTATGACTCCCTTCCTAGCTTTGGAGAATTAAGCAAAAAAACGTGCAAGCTGCACGTTTTTCTTTCAATTTTAATTCAGCGATAAAAGTACCAAATTACATCAGACAGCATGGCTGACATCATATCCCGAGGGTTTTTGATAAATTCTTAAATCAAATTCAGGTACAACAGCCAGCAAATGTTCAAATATATCTGATTGAATTCGTTCATAGTCTGACCAGGCAATTTCATTTGTGAATGCATATATTTCAACAGGCAATCCATTTTCACCCGGAGAAAGCTGCCTTACAACCTGCGTCATATCTTTACTTACTTTGGGATGATTTTTTAAATAATTTTCTATATAGATTCTAAAGATCCCTATATTTGTTAAGTGACTTCCTTCCGTAATATACGAATGATCTCCGTTATAGTCCGTATGATATTCCGTAATTTCCTTTCTTTTATCCTTAATATATTTATGAATATGAGGAATATTCTCCAGTCTGCTTAACAAAGCTTCATCACAGAGTTTTATACTCGTCACATCAATATGAATCGCTCTTTTAATTCTTCTTCCCCCTGATTCCATCATTCCCCGCCAGTTTTTAAATGATTCCTGCATAAATGCATGGGTTGGAATATATGTAATGGTCTTATCAGAATTTTGTATCTTCACAGTATGAAGTGTTATTTCCAGAACATTCCCATCAGCTCCGTATTTGGGCATTTCGATCCAATCCCCTATTTGCAGCATGTTATTGGATGTAAGTTGTATGCTGGCGACAAGTCCCAAAATAGAGTTTTGAAAGATGAGCATTACCACTGCTGTGGCTGCTCCAATGCCACTTAGTAAAATCCACGGTGACCTGTCAATGAATACACTGATCACCACTATAATGCCTACGGTATAGGAAAGAATGTTAACGACCTGAAGATATCCCTTGATAGGCCTTATTTTAGAGATTTCAAACTTAGAATAAATATCATTTACCCCATCTAAAAGTCCATCAACGGCTAATAGGAGAAAAAAAATCATGCAGGAATAAGCGATTCGCTGGATCCATTCTGTATATGGAGGAAATAATGGAGCAAATGCGTGTATTATTCCGATGGGTATAATACGCACCAATCGGTCAAAAATCCTTCTCTCTGTAAAAACAGTATGCCAGTTAGCTTTACTTTTCTCAGCGTATGACTCCAAAACCCTGAACAGGATTTTACGAACAACTGAGGCTGCAGTCAAACTAATGACCATAACGGCCGTAAGGGTTATGATATTGGATAAAAAGGGTGCTAAATTTTCATTCACTCCATAATTTATCATCAAACTTTTAACTTTTTCAATCAAATATGAATCCCTCCCGGAAACAAAAGTTATCACTCCAATATTAAATATATCCTTTCAGAAATCAATTAGAACACTGAAACATATATATTAATATAGATAAAATGATTTGGAGGAATAATCATGTTTATGAATCCCTATCCCTATTCTAGAACAGATGTCAATCCCCCTCATATTGTGTCTTCAGCCCAGGGGGATGTAACCGGGGATGGAATACCGGATACGGTTTATCTCACAGGGATAAGAACCGAAGACAGTCCTTTTATCCAAAAAATTACGCTTGTCATACGGGATGGTCGAACCGGCAGGATAACTTCTGTTCCACTTAAATCTGATGCAGGCTATAATCCTTCAATTTTTTTGGGGGATTTTACCGGGAACAGAGTGAAGGACATCTTAATCAGTATTGCATCGGGAGGCAGCGGAGGCATTATGTATTATTACATTTACTCCGATATTGGAAATATGCCTAAACTGCTCTTTGATTATGAAGTCTTCAATGAAAGCTATAAATATGAGATAATTTACCGAGACCAATATAAAGTCGATGTAATCAATCTCACAAATCAACTCAAATACATCATAGATATCTCTAATAAAGGAAAGGATTATTTACAGGAGATATATAATGCAGACGGCACCTTAAAAGAGCCCATAAAAGGATTTGTCAGTCCCTTAAGCGGCCTTTATCCAATTGATTATGATTCCAATGGTGTGTATGAACTTCTGGGATTTCAGAGAATTTCAGGAAGATTTGCTGCTGATGCTTTAGGTTATATTCAAACCTCATTGGAATGGGACAAAGAAAAATTCAGATTCAGAGATCAATTTGCAGCCATCTATGGATTCCCATATAATCAATAATACACACGTATTAAAAAACCATCTTCTGTGATCACAGAAGATGGCTTTTTAATATGTAGAAATATAAAAACAGACACCTATTTATTAATCGTTCACTCTATAATACCAATTCCAGTCCCCATGATAAATCATTCTTTTATTCATTCCACCATCTACAGTAATGGTTTCTCCTGTAATGAAATCCTGCTCGCATAAAAAGAGAACCATATTTGAAATATCTTTTGGTGTTCCGATCTTTCCTGCTGGTATGGCAGCACGATCTTCACAGCTGAAATTTTGCTCGCCGGTGACATTGATCCAACCTGGCGCAATGCAATTCACAAGTACATTGGGAGCCAGAGACATTGCCAAAGCATGCGTCAGGGCAACTATTCCGCCTTTCACACTGGTATATGCTTCTGTATCAGGCTCGGATTGAAATGCTCTGGAAGATGCTATGTTAATGATTCTCCCTTTGTTTTTTATCAATTCATCTTTGCATAAACGACTTAGTTCATAGGGGGCTTTTAATCCAATAGATAACATGTAGTCAAACTCTTCATAACTTAATGAGGATAAAATACCTTTGCTGCCACGACAAGCATTATTAACCACGACATCGATTCTTCCCATTTTTTCCATTGCAAATTCAACAAACTCTTTTAAAGTCAGGGGATTCGCAATATCGCCATGGAAAAAGAAAAGTTCTGAGTGCTCTTTTGCAAATTCAGCTGATCGCTTTTCGTCTATGTCTATAAAACATACTTTATCCCCTGCCTGGATAAAATCCTCACAGATCTGTTTTCCTATACCATGGCCGCCTCCGGTAACAATAATTCCTCGCTTCATCGTATTCTCCTTTCATGCGCACAGTATAAACATGCACTTTGGTTTGAATAGCTGCGTATATGATTATTAATTTTTCATTAGTAAGAATGGGTGAGTGCCTATTCACCCACCCTTGTTATTTTTATTATATTATTTTTCTTTACCTGTGTAAATCAAAATCGCATCTTTTAAAAACTCTGCCATTCCTGGCTGTTCCTTATCATAATATGCTTTAAATCGCTCATCGCACACATACATCTGTGCTACACCTGCATGAGCTTCTTTGTTATAGGTTCCCCATGCCAAAGTAATCCATTGGCGATGTAGGTCAGCTGCTTTTTGCGCCGTTTCTCCTCCTGGATCTCCAGTGGCCATGGCTTCTTTTAAAGTGTCAAACATTTCCCTCTCTAAATCTTGGAATTTATCGTATTGATCCCGGGTCATATTTTTAAATTGCTGGTTAGATTTTTCTACTTGTTCATCCCCATATTTTTCTCTTATTTCTTTACCGTATTTTCTTTCATTTTCATCTATGAGTTTCTGTTTAAATCCTTCAAATTTCTCTTTGTCAGACATTACAATTCTCCCTTCTTGTGCTGCAATGGTTTTCTCAACATTGCTAATCAATAAATCCAGTTGCTTTCTTTTCTCGAGGAGTTTTTGACGATGTTCTATCAGTGCCGCAGTAGCATTAAACGTAGGAGACGATAAAATCTCCTTGATTTGCTCCAGACTTACCCCTAATTCTCTGTAAAATAGTATTTGCTGCAATCTGTCAACTTCCTCCTGACCATAAATACGGTATCCAGATGCATTGATTCTTGCCGGCTTAAGAATCCCTATTTCATCATAATATCTCAGGGTTCTGGTGCTTACACCTGCTAATTTCCCAAGCTTTTGCACTGTATATTCCATCCTGCTACCTCCTCACACCATGAGCATACACCTTAACGTAACGTCAATGTCAATAACTTTTTATTTTAAAGAATTTCCGCAATAGGGACAAAAACGATAGCGGGGATCAACTGTCGTACCACAGTAATGACATATATTGGACATATCCGTATCCCCTAACGATTTCAGATTGCTGGATTTAAGTTCCACCAATTCGCCCTCCTCTATTCTTTTTCCTAAGTCAGAATTGATTTCAAATATTTTTTGACAACAGGCTGTTTTTACATAATAACGAATATTCCACTTAAATAAGGGAATAAAAAATATATGGAAATAATCATAAACCTTAATCAAACGGTAACTGCCTAAAGCTTCACATGAGGGGCAAATAATATTGCGCCTGTCTGATATTTCTTGCTGTTTTTGCTCAATACCAAATACACCAATAAAAAACATATACTCATCTCCCTTTTAAAATCATATCTCAATAACTATTTTAAAATGCTTTAAATATCATTTGAATTAATTTAATTTCACTACTCATTATTCTATCATTAAATTCTATAAACATAAATCAAGCATATGAATAATTCATATCATTTTACATACAATATTCAAGATTAAAAGATTTAAGTAAGGAGGATTGTAACATGGATTATCATGAACCGGTAGAATTGCTTGATGAAAAAGCCAGAGATATTGCCAGAGTGCTTCATAGTTTACAAGAAGAAGTGGAAGCAGTGAATTGGTACCATCAAAGGGTTTCAGCTACCCGAGATCCTCAGGTCAAAGCAATTTTGGCCCATAATCGTGACGAAGAAATCGAGCATGCAGTAATGGCAATCGAGTGGCTTAGAAGAAATCTTCCTGCATGGGATAAAGAACTTCGTACATACTTATTTACGGAAGGCCCAATTACAAATATTGAAGAAGAAGGAAACGAAGATCATTCCTCTATAAGTAAAACCACTTCATCTTATTTATCCATTGGAAATATGAAGAAATAATGATTCTACAGGTATTTAAAGGAGGTTGTCCCTATGGATATTCTAAAGAGAAGTTTAGCTCCCCTGACGGACGAAGCTTGGAAAGAAATAGAAACAAGAGCTCAAGAAGTCTTTGAATCCTATCTGTCTGCCAGAAAATTCATCCATGTAGAAGGCCCTTTAGGCTGGAATTACACCGTTCTTGCTGAAGGACGTTTAACCAATATAGAAGGAAAAGATGGAGAAGTTTATACAGGAATCTATGAAGCTAAACCTCTCATCGAAACAAGAATTAATTTTGAACTGAGCAGATGGGAAATGGATAATCTCATCCGGGGAGCAAAAGACATCGATTTGTCTCCTCTTGAAGAAGCAGCCAGAAAATCTGCACTATTCGAAGAAAATGTATTATACAACGGTCATGCTTCGGCCAATATTCAGGGTTTGCAAAATGCCTCGTCTCATAAACCTCTTCCTTTTGGAAACAATGGTTCGGAAATTATGGATGCCATTACCGAAGGAATGTTGCTTTTAAAACGTTCTTTTACCAAAAAACCTTATACCCTGGTCGTTGGGAAAGAAGCTTTAAAGAGAATTCAAAGAGAAATACAAGGGGATTCCTTAAATAAACGCATCACTGAATTACTGGGAGGCGACATTGTATATAGTGAAGTCGCGGATGGAGCCCTTTTAGTACCTTATGACCATGAAGATTTAGAAATGACCATAGGAAGGGATTTTTCCATCGGTTACGAAACCGCTGATGAAAAAAGAGTTCAGCTCTTTATAACCGAATCTTTTACTTTCAGAATTCTGGATCCCGACCTCATTGTTAAATTTACAATTTAACTATATATCTCTGTATAAAAGTCCTACATAAACCTTTAGCTTATGTAGGACTTTCTTGATATTGACCAAAAAATGTTATAATATGAATCTATAATATTTTATGATCCAATTAAACCATTTGCACGGGAGGCACTTATGAGTAAAATATGTATTTTAGATTCTAAAACGCTGGGAAACGATATTGATTTATCCCTGTTTAAAGAGTTTGGAACCCTCACTGTATATGACACAACTGCACCTCATGAAGTTGTAGACAGAATTGCAGACCAGGATATTATTATAACAAATAAAGTACGACTTCATTCAGAAAATCTGCCTGCTGCCAAAAATCTTAAATTAATCTGCATTACTGCTACTGGTACAAATAATGTAGATTTAAATTATACCAGAGAACATGGTATTGCCGTTACCAATGTTGCCGGATATTCTACAAACACCGTTGCTCAACATACCTTTGCAATGGCCTTTTACCTTATGGAACATTTACCTTATTACGATCAGTATGTAAAATCCGGAGACTACTGCAAAAGTGATATTTTCACCCATCTGGACAAACCTTTTCATGAACTAGAAGGAAAAACCTGGGGTATTATCGGCTTAGGTGCTATTGGTCAAAAAGTAGCCCAATTAGCCGATGCTTTTGGCTGTAATGTAATCTATTACTCTACATCAGGCAAAAATACTAACCCAAATTACAAACAGGTAGACTTGGATACCTTACTGAGTAACTCAGATATTGTTTCTATCCATGCGCCTTTAAATGAAAACACTAAAAATCTGATTACTTATGAAAAATTGTCCAAAATGAAAGCAAGCGCCATTTTATTAAATCTAGGCCGTGGCAGTATCGTAAATGAAGAAGACCTTGCCAGGGCATTAGATGCTCAACTTATTGCTGGTGCTGCCCTGGATGTGCTGGAACATGAACCTATGGAAGAGAATAACCCTCTCCTAAAAATTCAAAATAAAGACAGACTACTCATTACGCCTCATATTGCCTGGGCAAGTATAGAAGCAAGACGTCGACTCGTTCATGAAGTTGCAGAGAATATTCGCGCCTTCTTAAACGGCATAAATAGAAACCGAGTGTAAAAAACCTGCCTGACCGGGAAAATCGGTCAGGCAGGTTTTTCTTTAATTCCTGGAATATTGATCTTTATTAATGGATCACTACACGATCAAACCATTTATTATTTCATATTATACAATTTCGCCAGCTTACTAAAAGCAGGTAAGGAATTTTTGATTTTCTCATAAGAAATGCAATAAGACAATCGAATATGCCCAGGGCAGCCAAAAGTTGAACCAGGGACTAATAGTAAATTGAATTGCTTTGCATCTTCACAGAACTTCTTATCATCCTCAATAGGCGTTCTGGGAAACAAATAGAAAGCTCCTTCCGGTTTAATACACTTAAAGCCGATCTCAATTAAATGATTATACAGTAAGTCTCTGTTACGTTTGTATATATTTACATCTACTTCAGCATCAAGACAATCGGCAATGACTCTTTGGAACAGAGATGGGGCATTGACAAAGCCTAAAATTCTGTTGGCAACATTGAGTGCAGCCATTATATCTTCAAAATCATCCATCTTAGGATTCGCCACAATATACCCTATTCTCTCTCCCGGAAGAGACAGAGATTTACTATAAGAATAACCAATAAATGCATTTTTATAGTATTTTAAAATATACGGCACTTCTACGCCATCGTATACGATTTCTCTGTAAGGCTCATCTGAGATCAGATATATACTGATTCCTAACTCTTCTTCTTTTTCTGATAAAGTTTTTGCCAGTTCTTTAATCGCTTTCTCTGAGTATACAACACCTGTTGGATTATTAGGAGAATTGATGATTACTGCTTTTGTCTTGCTGGTTATTTTTTTCTTTAATTCTTCTATGTTTGGTTCAAAGGTATCAATATCCGGTGGAACAGTAACAAGCTTTCCGTCAAAATTATTAACATAGTTGTTATATTCCCCAAAGAAAGGTGCAAAAACGATGACTTCTTCTCCAGGATTTAAAAGAACTTTTAAAAGAATATTCAGTCCCCCTGCTGCACCACAGGTCATAACAATGCTCTCATAGGACAAATCTAAACCATGTTTTTTGTTAATAAACTCAGCAATCTTACTTCTCACATCTTCGTATCCGGAATTGTTCATATAACCGTGTACTAAATTTGGAGATTCTTCATTTAATATTTTCAGGATGGATGCTTTAATGTGCTCCGGTGGTTCTACATTAGGATTGCCCAAGCTAAAGTCAAATACATTTTCTTCTCCATGAATCTTTGCTAATCGCTTTCCTTCTTCAAACATTGCCCGAATAACAGAGCTGTTTGCTACTAAAGTTTTCATTTTATTGGATATCATTTTACGCTCTCCTTTATATTTCATTTATTTGAATAGGATAATGTTATAATTTCAAAAATATTTGAATTATATTTTACTACTTTAACGTGAGAAAATCAATTAAATATATTATGATTCTATAATCTTAGAATTTTTCTTATAGATAACCTATCATAAAATGTCGATATTCATTATAGAATGCTTTCATTTGGATTTACTGCATTCATAACTCATTATAAAGGAGGCAGCTTATGGATATCGCAGCATTATCCTCTAACATGGCAATGCAGCAATTAGGATTAAAGGTTTCAGTGGCGGTTATGAATCTCGCAAAAGATCAAATAACGGCACAATCTCAGCAAATGGTTCAAATGCTCCAAACCAGTGCACCAGTAATGGAGCAGTCTGTTAATCCCCATATCGGCGGAAACATCGACATTAAGCTTTAATACAGAATAAGAGCTGAACCTCAAAACACGGTTCAGCTCTTATTTGCTTGAGAAAAAGTTAAAATAGAACCCACATCCATCAAAGGACGATCGGGAACATATGCAATATGCAATCCTTTAGCATAAATAAAACTTTTTATTTTTTCATAATCAGGATGTTTTGAAATGTCCCCGATAAAGTAGATGGTATCCTTTACTCTTCCTGCAGTACCACCAATAAAACCATATAATTGGCCGGGTAATGAAACAAAACCCGGTCGAATCAAACATACATCTATACCGTGGGGAACAACTGCTTTAGCAATCCCTGCATCCGATGTAATAAGACTTGAATCATCGATGGGAAGGGCTGAACATCGGGTATAACCTTGCCTGACATGAATTAAAATTTTCTTCTTTTTTTTCATATCTTCCAAAATAGCTGATGCGGTATAATTCAAATTATGAATAAAATATTTGCCCAACATTACTCCGTTAAAACTGACAGTATAAGGATATCGATGCCCCAGCTGATTTTCCAAAACTTCTATGGGCAAAGAAGAACTAATATGATCTTTTATACATTGGTACTGCTCAGCTGATATATATATTTTTTCATCTCCACAAAAAAGGAAGATATCAGGATGATGATTAATGCTTTCATAGACAGTGCCCAAAGAGTGAATTTCTATTACTTCATCATTCTGACGAAGAATGCTTTTCAAATGATCGTAAGTATTTGGGGATAGGAATATCATTTAGCTTTCTTCCCTCGCTTTCCAACAGTAGAGAACATCTTTCCCCGTTTGCTCGTTTAAATTGAATGGGTAACCCTTGTTTTTTTATATCATTCAGATATTTTCTCTTATGCCCGATCAAACTTTGATATATTCTCTGATTAGCATAAACAACGAGCGGTTTTTCTCCATTATCCTCATATACCTTTAAAATAAATTCATGCAGCATCTTTTCTTCTACCAATTGTCTAAATGCTGGATGATAAGGTCCTGCCACAATTCCTTTTCCGAGATCCACTTCTTCCGAAGCCTGAAGCCCTACACGAAGTACGGTAATTCCCGCTTCATAAAACAAAGGGAGAATTTGGCTTGTCCATTCTATTCCCTCATCTAAACTTAAGGGTTCATAAGTTCCCTGATGATACATGTTTTCTAGTTCTGTATCTTTCATAATGATTGTAGGGTAAATCCTGGTGGTATGAGGCTTTAAAGCTATAATTTTTTTAGCGGTTTGCAAGCTCTTTATCAGCGTATCTTTTGGCAAACCAATCATCATTTGAAGACCCAATTCTATGGAAGTATTCTTTATATAATGGACAGCTTTATATACATCTTCCGCTGTGTGATTTCTCTGACTGGCCTCCAATACTTCCGGATCAAGGGACTGAACGCCCAGTTCTATTGCTTTTACTGGATAATAGGATAAAAGCTTCAGAATGTCTTCATCAATATAATCCGGACGGGTAGATAGCCTTATGCCATCCAGTTGGTATTTCCTTATATATTCTGTTGCCAATTTCAAATACTGCTTTTGAATTTCAGGATGAATTCCTGTAAAACTTCCTCCGAAAAATGCTATTTCAACAGTCTTATCTCCCTTAAAACCTTCTAAATAGCTTTCGATATGGTGTCGTATTTGCCTTTCATCAAATACATCTTTTACACCGGTTATTCTTTTTTGATTACAAAATACGCAGTCATTAGGACACCCTTGATGGGATATAAATATGGGAATAATCATTTTCTTTTTCATATCTACCTCTGCATTTTAAAGTATGATAGGATTACAGAAAACAAATCACTCTGTACGAGTGAAATTATGAAAGGTTCTTTAGCAACTCAAGCATTTTATTTTATAGCAAAACGTAGGGTTGCTGTACCCTACGTTATATTTTATACTTCTTAACTTATCTCTACATTTAAATTGTAAATTCTGTTGATGAACTTATTTATAGATGGCACCTTTTCTATCAGAAGAAAAATAATAACCATAATCAGACATCCAATGAGAGCTCCCTTTCCATCTCTGATCACATCTTGGATCTGAGAGCCTCTGCCCGGAACAAATAATTGATGGATTTCATCAGTAATACCATAGATGACTGTTGCAATCCAGGACCATATTCCTGTCTTAATTGCCTTACCGACATATCCATAAAAAGAAGCATAGAATAGCATGCATAAACCTCCAAAAATAATGACATGAGCCATCTTTCGAATCCACATTTGCAAACTCATTGCCTCTATATTATCTGTATCCATTGCTTCTTCCTGAGAAATAATTTTAGTTTTATCCAACAGCCACGCAGAGTCTTTGCGAGACAAATCTCCAGGTCGTGACGACAAAAGAAATATAACTGCCATCCACAAAATTGTTAATATCCAAATGATTTTTCTAAGTCTCATAGGTAAACCTCTCTTATGATGAAATCTTTCTGGCAGGCACACCTACAGCAGTCACTCCACTTTCAACAGAATGAATTACCACAGCCCCTGCACCAATTACAGAATCCTTTTGTATGGTTAAACCTTGTTTAATAAAAGCTTTACTTCCTATTTCTACCTGTTCTTCTATGATAACATTTCCGGAGACATTTACATTCCAATAAAGGGTAGAATAATCGCCTATTGATGTATCATGGCCTATTCCACATTGAGGATTGATATGAACATAATTCCCAATAGTAATATTGGTTGTAAGAACACAATAAGGACTGATTAAAACCCCTTCTCCTATTTGAACCTCCGGAGAAATATATGCCATAGGATGAATAATATTGATTGGCTCAATATGGTATTCTTTCATCTGAAGTGCTAAACGTCTTTTAACACTGGGTTTGGCAACAGCACAAAATCCGTATAACTTTTCATCGGGTTCTGATAAAGAACTCAAATCATCAAAGTCTCCCAGAACAGGTACCCCAAAATATTCTATGCCTTTTTTTTCAGGATCACTGTCAACAAATCCTATGAGTTGATAAGTAGGATGGATCTGATTGATATCCTTTATATAACGTGCTACCTCTTTTCCCAGTCCTCCGGCACCGACAATTACCAGCTTTTTCACATCATTTCATCTCTTTCCCCGTAAACTCCTTCTGCCGTTAATACCACTTTAACGGTTTTAATCATAATCTTCAAATCTAACCATAAAGAATAGTTATTAACATATTCTATATCATACTCTATTCTCTTTGACCAGGGCAGGGAATTTCTACCGTTAACCTGGGCAAGTCCCGTGACTCCAGGCCGCATTTTAAGCCGCCCCATTTGGTACTCATTATACTTGTCCACTTGGTATCTTAAGGTAGGTCTTGGTCCTATAATACTCATATCCCCTTTTAAAATATTAATTAATTGGGGAAGCTCATCCAGACTGGTCTTTCTTAAAAATCTTCCTATTTTAGTGATTCTGGGATCATTTTCTTCTGTATAAATACCGCTTCCTATATGCTCTGCATTTTGCACCATGGTTCTGAATTTGTAAATCTTGAAATCTTTCCCATTTTTCCCTACACGGTCTTGTATAAAGAAAATTGGCCCCTTTGAGGTTAGTTTAATACCTAAAGCAATAATTAAGAATACGGGACTTACTGCAATGAGTAAAATAAAAGCAATTAGTTTATCCAGTCCATGTTTGATCATTATTTGGATTTCTCTCATAAGTACACCTCAAATTTCATATCTAGTATCCATTCTTATTTAAAGCTCTTTATGGTATCTACAACGTAGTCAATTTCTTCCCTTGTCAAATTAGTATAAAAGGGAATTGCAATACACTCATTGCCTGCTTTTTCCGTTACAGGAAAGTCTCCTGGTTTATACCCGAATTCTTCTTTATAGAAAGGTTGAAGATGAATAGGTGTAAAATAGGGTTTTGAGCTTATTCCATTTTCCTTTAAATAATCTATTAAATCATTCCTGATTTCTTCAGGAACACGGATAACGTATACAAACCAACTCATTCGGCTTACATCAGGATCAATGAAAGGTGCCCTAACCCATGGAATCTCTTTTAATCTTTCTGTATAGTAGCTGGCTGCTGTATTTCTTTTTTCTATGATTTCGTCAATTCTTTCCATTTGGGCAATGCCTAAAGCAGCATGTAGTTCGCTTAGACGATAATTGAATCCTAATCGTTCATGATAGAGCCATAGGCCTGTAATCGCTCTTCCCTGGCTTCTCATGCTCCTGCATAATTCGGCTACTTTATCATTATTGGTGACAATCATGCCTCCTTCTGCAGTTGTGATTTGCTTATTGGGATAAAATGCAAAAGCAGCAGCATCCGCACTGCTTCCGGCTTTAGTGTTTTGATAAATACTTCCAAGGGCTTCACAGGAATCTTCTATCACATAAAGATTGTGTTTATTGGCAATTTCTTTTACCCTACTTATATTCAAAGGTTGGCCAAAAACATCAACCACCAAAATGGCTTTCGTTTGATCAGTAATTTTTTCTTCTATCTGATCTATATCAATATTGAGGGTTTTTTCATCAATATCAACAAATACAGGCACTGCTTTTTCAAATAAAGCACAGTTAGCCGAAGCCACAAAACTAAAAGGGGTAGTGATGACTTCGTCCCCTTCTTTTATTCCTAATGATTTAATAATAAGATGAAGTGCACTGGTTCCGCTGTTCACCGCAACAGCATGCTTGACACCCACATAACCAGCGATCATTGACTCAAATTCTTCTATTTTCGGTCCAATGCTTAAAATTCCTGAACGGAGCACTTGATTCACATATTCAATTTCTTTATCTGTAATATCAGGTTTTGCTAGAGCTATTTGTCTTTTCAATTTTATCACTCTCAATAATTATCTTTTTTTAATCAAACTATCATAAATTACACAAAATATTAATATAAGGGATTTGATTTTCTTTTAGAATGACTTCACTTTCCTCATTCCAAATGAGTACAATAAAATCCTTTGTTTCCTTAATATAATCTATATTATTGATTAACTCATAGTGCATATCCAGGTTTCCTACAACATCACTCATAGTAATCCGAAGAACATTATATACTTCATCTTGATTTCCGTAAAGATATATGGTCTTTATTCCTTTATTCTTCTGCTTTTCCAAAATGACTTTGGATACTGCCTGTATACGGGTAATGGTTTCATAGGTTCTGACTATGTAGTGATAGGTTTTCGCTGTTTTTTCCTTTAAGCCTTCAGGCGTCAGTATGTACTTTAAAGTTCTGGCATTTAACTTTTCAATCTTTATAAGCCCTGTCTTGATCATCTTCTTTAACAGCAAGTTAACAGCACCCAAAGAAAGACCAGTTTTTTCTGCAATTTCTCTCTGGGTAATATGCTCATTTTCCTGAATATGAGTTAGTATTTCTAGTTCTTTTTCCATTTATAACGCTCCTTGTTCATCATTTGAACGGTTTTATTGTACTGCATTTTTAAAGCCCTTGTCAATGTAAATGTATACATAAATAAACACTACAATAAATAGCTATAATGAATCAGGGCGGACAATGCCCGCCCATATAAATAATCCATATGACATTTAATAAATTTTTGTAATTTCCGTTCCAGGATAATAATGCTGAAGAATCTGTTTATAGTTATATCCCTTATCCACCATCCCTTTTACACCATTCTGACTCATCCCTGCTCCATGGCCATTTCCTCCTCCATAGAAAGTATATCCTATGAGCTTTCCGTCTTTGCTATTGGGTTCGATTACGAAAAAAGCACTGGGCATAATACTGTAATCTTTCACTGTACTTCCATTGGATAAGTTGATAATAATGGGGTCTTTCCCTTCAATATACTGCTTTGGCTGCAGAAGAAAACGAATATTGTATTCCGTCAAAACTTTTATGGTTGCCTTAGACCCCACTAATACCATTTCCATAATATTGCCTCCCTGTCCCCTCTTTACAATGTCAATCTTCTTTAGGTTCCCGATATTTTCTACAGGACGGCTTCTAAAAATATTATTTTCATCCAATACTTTAATAAGCTTTGGATTGGCTTCATAACGCTGCTTTAAATGGGCATTTATTGAAGCACTAAGTTCTTCCAGGCTCATCGTAACATTCCACCTGAACCAGCCAAATTCCTTATCATAACCATCTATATTGCTTGCTTTAAAAAATCTTTTAGCATTCTCTTCTTTCGTGAGATCTCCGAAACTTTCGCCTTCAAATTGCTTTTTGGATATCATATAAGGTGGTGTATAACTGGGAAAAGATTTATCGTTATAATCTGCCCATACTTCCCCTGAATTGGCGGTATATCCGGAAGATGTTGAGAAAAAGTTGGCACTGATCACACTTCCATTATATTTGATCCCTTCATTTTGTGTGGCCTTAACTGCCTGTATGGAAATGTCGGTTTCAGGCGTGTTATTATATACCTGGCACTGAACAGAATCGTCTACATTGCCTCCATAGGAATGAAACCGATTGGAATAAAACTGGACATAAGCATAACTTCTCGCCGTCACCGCTTGTACTTTTGCTGCCTCCAATCCATGAGACGTTGGCATTTCACTGGGAATTACAGCATACAGATATTCTTCAACAGGTAATTCGTTTACAATGCTGTAACCCTGATCTAGTTTAACAATGTCTAAAGTGCCTCGGTATTTAGGATGTTGGCCGTTTCTCTGGATGGACAAGATCTTTAATTTTCCATTGCCTGATTGAGTCCTTATATTTACTCTGGGCGTTTTGTCCGATAATTTTTCTGCTACCTGCTTAATATTGAAACTTTCCCCGCTTTTGTAAATCTGCTCTTCATCGCCTATTTTAACGATAAAACTCTCATCACTTGTAACGCTCACTTCTTGATGAACTAGTCCTGTAAACCCTGTTTTATGAAGGGCTACTCTGATTTTATTAGGAACCGGTTTTTTCTCGATGATTGCGGCACATATTTTATTATTCTTTAAGATAAATCGTCCAAGATCTTCTCCTATAGTCAAATTACTCAAACTGCACCACTGGGGCTTTTCTCCTGCAATGCTGTATAATTTATAATCATTGGAGAGCTCTATGTTTCCTATCCCCTCTAATTCTATTTTTTTTGAATCTACTAAAAGGATTCTTCCCATAACAGTTTCTTCACAGGTTTGTAGATCAAGCAATGTTCCCCCTTGAACCTGTATATCTCCAATCTTTCCTTTTTCCCCACTGTAATCTTTAAAAGTTTTATAGGTTCGATGTACCCCTCCAACAAAAATAGTGATTTCGTCTTTTGATGTATCTGCGATATATGTATTCGTAATTACAGGCTTTTCATCTTCAACCCGTAAAAATGCAAAAACTTCATTGTCTTTTATCAACACTCTTATTTGCTTGTCGATATAGGCATCCATAGGAAGTCCTGCAAATCCGTATATGCCTTTATCCGTGCTCATTTCCCATGCATCCAGCTCTGTACTGTTAGCAGGGGTGGCCACCAATACAAATTCTCTTTCTCTGATTCCATATGCCTCTTCTAAACTTTTTTCTCCGCTTAATTTGCTTAAAAGGCGCATATAAATATTTACCCAGTCATTGTAAGTGATATAACTTTTTTGTAATTCCTTGCTTAAATTCATCTTGACCTTAAACTTGCCTTTTGCAATTCTTTCCAGCAAGGTTTGAGCATTGGCATAGGTTAATGGTTCTAATGGATTAAACATCTTTCCGCTGCCATTCATGAATCCTTGAACTGTTACTGCATTAACATATATATCATACCAATCGCTCGGGGTTACATCTTCATATTGTATTTCCCTGTCCATGGTCTTAATATCTGCATAATCATTATAGGTTAAAGCGATCATTTTAGCTGCTAACGCTCTTGAAACAGGAATACTGGTATCTACTTTATAAAGGTCTGTTTCAGTCTTATCCGATGCTGTTTCATGGTTTTTTTGATCTAGTAAATTAGTCCCATCTGTTGCCTTTGGAATTTCTTCTTGAACGGCCATAGTATTCAAACAGCCGGATAAAAATATCACCATGGCTGTAAGAGTTACAAAAACTTTAATTTTTTCTGACGTATTCATAGATTTTTATCTCTCCTCTAATGCTTTTTTGGTGCTTTTTATACTAATATATGTACATACTCCCATAAATATCTTTCATAATTATATTTGCAATATTCTTACATTATGCATTTAAAATATCCACAATTCACACTTTTCGATATTTATTTATTATTCATTTTAGAGTATAATAAAGGAAAATAACATATCGCTGAGGGTGATACTAATGATTTATGAAATTTTATATTCTAATTCATATATTCAACTGATCCGAAAAGACGATGACTTCTATATTGAATCCTTTAGGCAGGGTTACACATTGGACGAATTCAATCAGGTATTGATGGATTTTCCTCAAGTGAAAATTACCAATTTTTTAGCCTTAAAAAAGGCCATTACGAATGCACCGCAATATTTAATTAAATTTGGAGATGTACGGGATCGGGTAGAAGTTGAAATCAGCAGCGACCATTTAAAAGGATACATTACCCTTTATGTAAAAGAATCTGAATTGGTAGGGGCAGGACTGAAGCAAATCATATCAGAAATTTCTGAAGCCTTACAGAAAAAAGGGATCGTATATGGTATCAAGCAAGATGTTTTAATAATGGATTTAAAACCGAAAGTAAAAATACTCATTGCTGAGGGTAAGCTTCCTGTTAATGGCGAAAATTCTAAAATAAGGATGTATGAAATCAAAGAACCCAAGCCAGAAATTACAGAAGATGGTACAGTAAATCATTATGAACTAAACTTAATCAATAAAGTAAACAAAGGGGACTGGCTTGGAGAACGAATTGATGCAACTCCTGGAGAGCCTGGAAAATCTATTCTGGGAGAAATCATTCCTGCAAAACCAGGTAAGCAATTTCCTCTGTTATACGATAAACAGTCTGTTGAAGAAGTATATGATCCCGAAAAAGGTATTACAACTTTAATAGCCAAAAAAACAGGAGCTGTATTTTATCGTCAGGATGTCATATACGTATATGATTGTCTCGAAATTGAAGGAAATGTATCCTTTGATACAGGCAATATTAATTTTGATGGTTTTGTAAACATCAGAGGTTCTATTGATGACAATTTTTCAGTAGAAGCCAAAAATGATATTCAAGTATTGGGTGCAATGGGTGTTGGAAGCGTAGATAAAATTTATAGCAGAGACGGCTGCATCTATATCCGTGGTGGAATTGCCGGAAAAAATAAAGCTCGTCTTTATTGTAAACAAGATTTATATACCAAATTTGCTTCTGAATGTACTATTGAATGCGAAGAAACAGTACATATTGGATTTTATGCTATCAATTGTAATATTAAGGCAAAACAAGTTATTTTTGAATCAGCTCACAGTCGAATCATAGGTGGAAATATAGACGCAGAAATTAAAGTAATTGCCCATGAAGTAGGAAATCTCGCCGAAACTCCAACCAATATTACTGTACAGGGATTTAACAGAAAAGAATTAAAGGAAAAATTTGATGCAATCAATAAGTCTATTGAAGAAATCAACGAGCAACTGGTTGAATTTAAGCATAAAATTGCTGTTTATGCCGGAAGTGAAAAGTTAACTGAACAGCAGGAATTTGATTACAGAAAAATAACAAGACAGTTCCAAGAAGTTAAAGAAACACTTAGGCAGCTTCAAAGCGACCGAAAAAAATATCTTTCTTATCTTCGTACTAAAGGAGATGGAGAAATTTCTATAAGTGGCCGCATCCACGGAAATACAACTCTTACGATCAAAAAAATCAGTAAAAGAATTATGAACGACATAAGAGGACCGGTTACCTATTACCTCATGGATAACGAATTGATTTGCGAATAATTCACCGAGGGAATATTGTATCTTAGGGAGGAAATAGAAATGAATTATGAAGATGTTTTATCAAGGATTGATGAGCAAAAGAAAAGTAACAATATTACGAGCCAATTGTACCGTTATACAGGATTACTTCAAGCTATAGAATTTTTTTCTCAGAGATTTAGTGCCAGCCAAATCCTAGAATATACCTATGATTTTGTAACTGAACTTCTGATTGTAGATCAAATTGCAGTATTTTCAAAGCAAGAAAATCGATATGTATTAATTAAGTCCAAAGGATATAAGTTCAGTACTTATATTCTGCCTTTTGATGAAAGCTTTGATATGATTGCCAAATTCCATGGACATATAATGAATACAGAAGATATGGAGCGCTTCCTTCCCTCTGATCTTCTTAAAGTATTTCCATCCAATCTCTGTATTCCACTCATTATAGAAGACCAGTTATATGGTTTTATATTAGTAAACCGAATGAATAAAAAAGCGCTGTTTAACGAAGACGATTATATCATTGCAGAAGCATTAATGCAGCTCTCTAATACATCACTGTCCAATTATAAAAGTTATCAGGATCTTCATAATGCAAAAGCAGAGCTAGATGAAAAAATCTTTAATCTCTTTGCAATCAATCATTCTTCAAAAGTGCTTCTTAGTGAACTTAACTTATCTAATCTTTATACTCTTTCAATTGACGTCTTTTCTGAGTTGACCCAAAGTTCTGTTACGGCTTTTTTCCTGTATGATGAAATTTCAGAGTCATTCAAACTTAGAGCAATGAAAGATGCTTTTCACCCTTCTAAAATGCTCAATATTTCATTATACTTAACCCCAAATGCTGAAATTAATCCTTCCAAAACTATATTGGACATGCAGAATCCAGAGGACATAGATTATTTCAACAGCCTTTATCATAATGGATATGAAACAGTTCAAGCCCTTGACCCTCTATATATAGTTATGGTGACAAAGAATACAGAATTATTGGCCTTTGTAACACTAGGAAAAAATTTGGCAGACAGACCTTATCACAAAGGGATTTTTGAATTAATCGAAAGTTTATCTTCTTCCAGTTATATTGCCTTATCCAATGCCAAATACTTTAAACAAGCAAATGAGCAAAAGCAATTATTGCAGAAAAAATTCGACCGCCTTATGTCACTTAACAGCCTTATGAAAAACATTAATAGTGCCAAAACCATTGAAGAATTATCTCAACTGACACTCAATACTTTAGAGATTTCTTTTGGTATGAAGACAGGATTATTTGCATTATATAATCCAAAAAAGAATGCTTTTGAAGTTTTAAACTCCATTAATATAGACAACTGTCCTTCCGAATTTTCTTTTTCAGAAGATTTAAGCTGCCTCCTCGAAGGTGAGAATTTTATACTCAACAGTAAAGATGAAATCCCTCTCTATCTTCCTTCTGAACTGTCTAATACCTTGAGTGACGCATCTGGTTCCCTATTTGTACCCATTGTCATTGAAAATGTTGAAAATGAATTACTTGGCGTTATAGGCGTATTTGATTTTGCTGAAAGCATTATTGCAGAATCTGAAAATGTTCTTACTGTAAATAGCATTGCTAATCATATCGCTCCAGTGTTATACCACTTACATCAATTAAAAGAGCAAGTAGAACTGTTATGCCCGAATTATGAGAATATATTCATTAAATCTTTAGAAAAATACATCGAAGAAGCTGAAGAATTGTTTATGAATTTAGAGGTTATTCATATCCATTATCCTAAATTTTCCTTTACTCCAATTCGATTATCCGATAAAGCTTTGGAAAAGTTTAGTAAAGTGTATACCCTCACCAACAGCGATCTGTTTATCATAGATTTTGATTCATATACGGAAGAAGACTTAAAAAATATTATTTCTACTGAATCTGAAGCAGAGATAACGATATACAAATATAAGAAAGATTTCACATCAGTGAATGAGTTTATGAAATGCTTTGCAAAATAATGACCTAGTTCACAAGGGGACCCTCTCCTTGCTGAACCAGGTCATTTGATTTTTAAATAAAACAAGCCTTACAAAAACACAAAAAACACACCTGTACAACGCAGGTGTGTTTACTTCATCTCAAAACCCAAAATGTCGTTTCCCTGCATTTTGACGCCCTAGCTCAAGCTAGGTGGGTGTTCTCATTAGAATTTCTGCCTTCCTCCGCCCAAAAGGGAATTAACTTGAGGCCCGACATCCATTCTAGAATATTGAACTCCCTATCAATATCTGTAGGTTCAAAATAGCAGGTTCGTCGATCATTCCAGGAAATGAGATCGCTTAATTTATGATAATTATATCATATCCATATGAAAAATCAAGTGCCTATAATATCCATTTTAATTTTAAACTATAAAATAATTAAATAATTTCTTCAATAAACAAATCCTTTTCTTCACTCATATCGATTAAAGTATTATCTACCCGAACAATGGGACGAGAAAGGTGATGGGAATTAATAAAAACAATTTCTCCTTCTTCTCCGGTAGATAGTCTCACCCAACAATTCAAATAATTATAAGCAATGTTTTTCAAAAATTCCAGCAGAAATCTTGTATCCAACTTACCATAAGACTCTTGCTCAAAAGATTCGATAACTCTGAAAGGGCAAAACTTTTCTCTGTAAGATCGATTTGAAGTCATTGCATCGTAAATATCTGCTATTGACACAATTTTGGCATACTCATTAATTTGCTCGCCTTTTGCGCCTAAAGGATAACCCGATCCGTCAAATTTTTCATGATGCATCAGTACTGCCATTTTTATATTCTTGTCGATATTTTGCTTCTCTACCATTCTGAAGCCATAAACTGTATGTTTTTTTATTTCTTCAAACTCTTCAGGGGTTAATTTCCCAGGCTTATTCAATATTGCAGGATCAATTTTCGTTTTTCCGATATCATGTATTAACCCAGCTACAGTAATATTCTTAAGATCTTCTCCACTTAACCCAACCCATTGACCAAATATATTGCATAAAAGAGAAACATTAATAGAATGAGTATAAGTATAGTCATCGACCATTCTCAAGTTATGAAGAAAAGCAAACAGATCTCTTTTAGATTCCATTGTTGCCATCATATCTTCACTTATTGAAAACAATTCAGATATATTAATACTTTTACCTTCTCCTATGTCAACAATATGATTATGCAATTGGTTTACACCGTGATTATAAGATTTTTCAAAAGCTTTAAAGGTTTTTAACTTTCTAATACTCTGGCTTTTAAGAACTTCATGTTCATTTTTCCTTGCATACTCAATAGAAAATTCTTCAACAATGTGGACATAATCTATTCCATACATATGAAGCTTAGCAATATTCTTATCATTTAATACTGTTCCACTGGTTAATAGCCTTAACCCTACAGAATTAAAAACATCTTCTCCTAAAATCATACCAGGCTTTAAGTCACTAACAGATACAATTTGAACTAGCTTTTCAGACATATTAATCCCCCAATTATTATAGTTTAATCAATAGGAGTTTTTTTAAAAAGGAGTAAAAACTGCAACAGTATTGCTCCAAAAATGATGAATAAATCTGCTATATTAAATATAGGACATTTTTTAAAATTGAAGTAAAAAAAATCGACCACATACCCCTTTTTAATTCTATCAATTAAATTACCTGCTCCTCCTCCTGCTATGAATGCAATAGCAATTTTAGTTAAAGTAAAGCCTTTATTCTTGATGATTTTTAATAAATATATTATAGCAAATAAAATAGTGGGAGCTGTAACTATTTTTATAAATCCAGTATGATTTTCAAATAAATTCAACGCAGCTCCTTTATTTTTATGAAGTGTTAATCTCATTATATTATTTAATATCGGCCTGGATTCTCCAGATTTTAGATTTTTTTCTGCGAGCTTTTTTGTCCATTGGTCAAGGATTATTATACTTATAAAAATAATTAGAAAAATCATGGAATTTATCCTTTCTTTAATCGCTTTAATCTGAAAAAGTCTTCTCTTTCTTTTTCCTCCAATACTTCCTGGATATATTTTACCTGTTCTTTATACTTAGGAATTTGAATACTCTCTAAAGCATTGGCTCTTTTGCTGGTTTTCTTTATTTCTTTTGCTAATCTGTAAATTGAATTTTCAATCTCTGTAAGCTCATAGATTAAATATTTAACTTCATTAAACCTGATCACAGCAAAATCAAGGGCAGAATTCGTGCGATAAAAACCATAAGAAGGCTCTACATCCTTTTTTACATATTTAATTGAAGGAATTTCTACTCCCATTACACTTTTAAGTAGAATCTCAAACTCTTCATCTTTTGGAATAGACAGAGCAATTTCTTCAACATTTTGAATTCCCAGTGTGATGTTTACTACTTGAAGCGCCTTATAAGCTTCTTCAAAAATAGTATTGATTTTCCCTTGGATTTCTTGCGCTTTATCCATCAGTTCCATCATTTCACGAATGAGAACATTTCTTTTCTTATCTAATAACTCAAATCCTTTCTGTGAAAGCTCTAGAGCACTTTTTGCTTTTATTAAATTGGATTTGGTCGGTGCGACGAGTACTGCCATCAAAATCACCCTTTTATAAATGTTTTCGGGCGAACAGTGTTCGCCCCTTTAATTTATATAAAATTTTTCTATTAACTTCGGATTAAGTCTGTCAAGTTCTTCCTTCGGAAGAATAGAGATTAATTTCCATCCGAGATTAAGTGTATCTTCTATAGAACGGTTTTCATCCATGCTTTGACTTAAGAATTCCTCTTCAAATCTTTGCCCAAACTCCAGATACTTTTTATCTATCTCTGACAAATCGTCTTCTCCGATAATTTGTGCCAACGCTCTGATATCCTGAACTTTTGAATAGGATGAGAATATTTGGTTTGCTAAATCTCCATGATCTTCTCTTGTATAGTCCTCACCAATTCCATCCTTCATAAGTCTGGACAAAGAAGGCAATACAGAAATAGGTGGATAAATATTACTTTGATACAGTTCTCTGCTTAATACAATTTGTCCTTCTGTAATATACCCCGTCAAGTCTGGAATGGGATGGGTAATATCATCATTCGGCATAGTCAGTATAGGAAGAAGTGTGATGGACCCTTCCGTTTCTTTTAACATGCCAGCCCTTTCATATATTGTAGCCAGGTCACTGTACAAATATCCAGGATACCCTTTTCTGCTGGGTACTTCCTCCCTTGCAGCTGAAAGTTCACGCAATGCCTCACAATAACTTGTCATGTCTGTCAAAATGACAAGAATATGCATACCACATTCAAAAGCCAAATATTCTGCTGCCGTTAAAGCACATCTGGGAGTAGAAATTCTCTCAATGATCGGATCATCTGCTAAGTTGAGATACATTACTACCCGCTCTAATACTCCTGATTCTTTAAAACTTCTGATGAAATAATCCGCATCATCATGACGAACCCCCATAGCACCAAATACAATAGCAAAATTTCCATCTTCCGCTCCTCTGATTTTTGCCTGCTTTACAATTTGAACAGCCAATTCATTATGGGGTAGTCCATTCCCGGAAAAAATAGGAAGTTTCTGCCCCCTGATCAGGGTCATTAAGGCATCTATTGCAGATATTCCTGTATTGATATAATCTCTCGGGTATTGTCTTGAAACTGGATTGATCGGCCTTCCATTTATATTGTAACGTTTATCAGAATAAATCGGAAAATCAGAGTCAATCGGATTACCCACTCCATTAAAAGTTCTCCCCAAAATATCCTTTGATAAAGGAATTTCCAATGGAGTTCCTGTAAACCTTACAGAAGTATTTTGGGTGGATAAGCCTGATGTTCCTTCGAAGACCTGAGCTACGATTTTATCATTATCAATTTTTACAACCTTACCTTTTCTATGGGTCTTACCATCTACTGTAATATCTATTATTTCTCCATAGGCAACATCTTCAACTTTTGAAAGTATAATCAGAGGACCTTCTATTTTATTCAAGCTAAGAAATTCTTTCCTCACATTATCCTCCTTTCCGCCAACTTCCGGCAAAGGTTTTCAATTCATCGTTAATATACATTTAGTCTTTATATTTGCTTTCTAATTGCTCATAATACTGATCAATTTTTTCTATAACATCATCAATTAAATCTATTTGATCATTGGGTACACTATATTTTATTTTAATGACTTCATCAAACAGTCTTTCTTTTCTTATTTGCGAAATTGGTATGCCTGACTTAACACATTTGTATGCGCGATCATATAAATGATTTATTGTCTTTATCATTTTGTACTGTTTTGCCAGTTCAACATATGTATCCTCCGGATGCAAAGCATTTTGCTGAAGAAAGCCTTTCTTAAGTACTTTTGCAATCTCAAGGATCAGTCTTTGATCGTCAGGAAGTACATCTTCACCTACCAGTTGTACAATTTCCATAAGCTTATTTTCTTCTTGTAAAATTTTTAACATTTTTGCTCTAAGTTCTATAATATCTTCACCGACATTCTCACGGTACCATTCCTCTAACATCTTTATGTAACCACTGTAACTGGTTAAATAGTTTATGGCCGGATAATGTCTTGCATATGCCAGCTTTTTATCCAGAGCCAAAAATGCGTTAACAAATCGCTTTGTATTTTCTGTTACCGGCTCAGAAAAATCTCCCCCTGGAGGAGATACAGCCCCTATAATCGTTACGGAAGCTTCTTCGCCATTAAACGTTTCAACCATCCCAGCCCGTTCATAGAATTCTGCTAGCCTTGAAGGAAGGTATGCTGGATATCCTTCTTCTGCTGGCATTTCTTCCAATCTTCCAGCTATTTCTCTTAAAGCTTCAGCCCATCTGGAAGTTGAATCTGCCATAATAGCAACATCATACCCCATATCTCTATAGTATTCAGCCATGGTAATTCCTGTATAAATACTGGCTTCTCTGGCTGCCACAGGCATATTGGAAGTATTGGCTATGAGAATTGTTCTTTCCATAATGGGTTTTCCAGTCCTTGGGTCAATGAGCTCTGGAAATTCCTCCAAAACAGCAGTCATTTCATTGCCCCGTTCGCCACATCCTATATACACAATGATGTCAGCATCGGACCATTTGGCAAGCTGATGCTGAGTAACTGTCTTTCCTGTTCCAAATCCTCCGGGTACGGCAGCCGTACCTCCTTTTGCAATAGGAAAAAATATATCCAACACCCTTTGACCTGTCCTTAAAAGTTGTTTAATTGGTATTCTTCTGGCTGAAGGTCTTGGAGTTCTTACCGGCCACTCCTGAACCATTGTTAATTCATGGATTTTTCCATCATCATCTTCTAAAACGATTAAGCATTCCCGAATGGAATACGATCCATTTTCCTTCGCGGAAATCACTTTTCCACTTATGTTCGGAGGCACCATAATTTTATGGGTGATTACAAGGGTTTCTGGTACTTCTGCAAATACCTGACCTTGCTTTAAATAATCACCTTCTTTTACTAACATTTTTACATCCCATTTTTTCTCTTCGTCAATCGATAGAAGTCCTATACCTTCTGGAATAAAATTAGGAGAAATACTTTCTATAGTCTTTAAAGGCCTCTGAATTCCATCGAACATGTTTCCAATAAGTCCTGGCCCTAGTTTTACTGAAAGTGGCATTCCTGTGGAATTTATTTTCTCTCCGGCTTTTAGGCCTTCTGTTTCTTCATAAACCTGAATAGTCGCCTCATCTTTTTCTAAAGATATGATTTCTCCAATTAAACGTTTTTCTCCGATTGTAACCATTTCTCTTACTTTAAAAAAAGACATATTTTTAGCTTTTACTACAGGTCCATTGACAAGGGTTACAATTCCTTCTCTATCTGTTGTCAACCTATATCACCAACTTTTTCTAATTCTTCATACATTCTTTCCATAATAAAAGCTTTTTTATCCTCTAACAAAGAGGAAATAGAAGCATCATAGCGAATGGTTCCTTCCAAATTGGATACGATTATACCTCCGATCATCCCTTTGCTTCCTTCGAGATAGGAGATATTTTCTAAAGGAATGCCTCTGGCCATAGCTGCCTGTTGTATATAGTCCTGAAAAATTTTACGATCACGTTCCAATATTTCGATACGTAATCCTTTAATATCAGTCAATTCATTTAAAATAGCTTCAAAATTTTTTTTAAAAAACAAAACGTAAGCATCAGTACGAATAAACTCTTTTGCCTTATTTTTTTGCTCTTCAATTAAAAGCTCAAGCAGCTCTTCTTTTTTGGACAGTAATTTTTGCTTTGCTTCCATCTTAACTTTACTAAGCATTTCACTTTTCTTCTGTTCAATTTTTCTATCCATGTTTGAAGTGATCTGCTTAGATTTTTCAATGAGCTCTTTTCTGTATTCTTCAATCAATCTTGCATTTTTTTCTTCGATTTCTTTTATCTTTTTTTCGGATTCATTTAGTATGTCCTGATATACCAGTTTAGAAAATAAACTTAATTTCTCTTCTATGGTAACCATTTCGCTCACCTCATATGCCTATCCCAATGGATTCTTTAATATAACTCATAATTCTGTTATCGTTGTTTCTAAATCCATGGCGGTCGGGTATTTCGATCACAAGAGGGTAATTGGGTTTCATTTTTAATTCCATGAGCTTTTCTTTTGCAATTTCCATGATTAATTCAGTAACAATAAGTATACCTATTTCTTTATCTTGCAACACTTTATCGATTTCTTTCAATATTTCATCTTTCTCATGAACAACAACCCCGCTGATTCCTGCAAGGCGCATGCCAACCCAAGTATCATGATTATCACTTATTACAAATGATTTCATATTATAACCTTCCTAAAATCATAATAGATATGATCAAACCATAAATTGCAATACCTTCTGCCAATCCAACAAAAATAAGAGTTTTCCCAAGAATTTTGGGATCTTCAGAAACAGCACCTAAAGCAGAAGAACCAACAGCACCTACTGCATAACCTGCTCCTATAGTAGCCATACCGGTACTTAGGGCAGCAGCAATGAATCCAAGACCAGACCCTGAATTAGCTCCCGATGCAGCAGCAGTTTCGGCAGCCATTATAATGTCCGGAACGAGCATTGTAATCGCCCCCAATAATACAGCAGCAAAAGATCCTGCACTAATACCAATAGATTTTTTCAATTGACTTTTTGATGTTTCCTTCTTCTTAAAATAGTCTATGCATCCTAAAATAACCGTAATACCTGCAATAATACCTGCAATAATTAATAATAAATTCATGTTATCCCTCCTAAAAATTAATCGATAAATTGAATAGGTTTAAATTCAACACCTTCACCTTTGAAATATTTGCCAAATAATTCGTAATATTGAAGACGTAAGCCTTGAATAAATACAATTAACCCTTCCAGTCCTATAATAATGATATTGCCAATGATCATTATTATAATTCCGGCTACCCCTCCATTAGCCATTTCAGCCATTGTTTTAAATGCTAAAAACAATCCAACATGATTCAGAGCAAAAGCCCCCACTCTGATAAAAGAAATTGTATTACTTGCAAGGCTTAAAATAGTCTCTACAATATCAAATCCACTTTCTACATAGTAGCTTGAAACTTCTTCATGATAAAGTGGCAGTTTATTTTGAAGTTTATTGGCCAATGGTTCTCTGATGACCATAAGAATCATAGATATAACTATTAATGTAATCAATATCCCTCTTGGGATAATAATTGGAGCAAAGGCAATATCATAAACTATTAAAAGTAAGGCAATATAAAATACAAGACCAGCTAAACCGTTTCTTCCAAACAATCCATCCTGTATATTACCTTCTTTTAAGCAATTGATCATGCTGTATCCATATCCAAATAGAAGTAAAATCACTCCAAGAACAACTGCAGAAATAAGTATCAGATTCATATTTTCCATAGGATTTATAATAAGTTTTGTCATAATGCTTTCAGAGCCAAATACACTACGGACTATATGCGGAATCCATTCTTCATTTCCAAAGATACTTCCGTAGAAAAAGCCAAATATCGCAGAACTCATTCCAAGTTTCATAGCGATAGGACCAAAGAAAGAATCTTTTTGCTTCTTCGACAGAATGTATCCAGCAAGTACAAAAATCAGTCCTTGCCCCACATCTCCAAACATCGCTCCAAATGTAAGTAAATAAGTAATGGTTAAAAACACTGTAGGATCCAACTCCGTATAACTTGGTGTTCCATACATTTTAACCAAATTCTCAAAGGGTTGAAACCATTTGTGATTTTTTAATTTGGTAGGGGGCATAATGCTTTTCCCTATTTCATTAATATCTTTAAACACTGTCATGAACTTATTACTTACAGTCGATATTTGAGTTGTAATCTTCTCTTTTTGGCTTTCCGGAACCCAACCGGATAAAATAAACACACTATTGCCTCTTTCTATGTTTTCTTTAATATTACTTATTTTTTGCGTCATTTTAACTCTGGTAATTGCCTGGCAAATGAAATCCTGGTAAGTATCTTTCATTTCCCTTATTTTTTGATAGAGCTCATTAAGCTTATTTTGCTCCTGTCTTAAAATCTTTTCTATCTGTTCATTCATTTCTATAGGAGTTCCCCTTAACTCCTCTGGAATTTTAACCTCTTCAAAATTAACAGATTTTAAAATCCTTTCTGTTTCCATTTCGAATTTTTGAGGATAAATGATTAAAAAAACTTCTAGGCCGTCGCCTGTCCCAATAGCTTTGGCAATTGCCGTAATGTTTTCATAATTTTTAGCTATTTCCAATTTATCTTCATGGGATATCTTTCCTATTTTATAATTAAAAAAATGGAGTTTTCCCAATCCACTGAAGTCAATATTTTTATCTAAAATATATTTTATGCTTTCCCTGAAAGACTGATATTTCTTTATAGTTTCCTTTGTTTTCAGGATTTCTTCATAAATTGGGCTAACTTTATGATACATCTCGTCGATACTGTTTTTGCAGGAACCGTATTCAAAGGAACTTTCAAGAAAAGCCTGATCCACTTTAGGCTTAATATCCAAAGCCTTTGATATATATTCAATCCTGCTTAATACTTCGGAATAATTTTCATCATTGGGACCTCTCGTGTTGACCTCTCCATTTTCTCTCATTTCATTTAAACTTTCTTCCAAAACATGGAGAGCAAAATGACTTTCATAAAGTTCACTCAAATCAGTTTGTAAATGTACATTTCCCATTAAAATAATCTGCTCCAGTATTTTATCTTCATCTTCCAGAGCACCGACTAAATTCATCATGACCATTTTTTCTACAGCCATAGTACTGCCCCCGTTTCATTCTTATCCCTTTCTAATCAAATATCGTTTTGAAAGCTCTTTATCTAAATTATATCTGATACATTCAATAATGGATATTATATCCTTTACTTCATATTTCAAGAAGTAAATATATGAAATGCACTCCATTATATTCATGGAATTTTGCTTTCGTCTCATCCCGTAGAGATTGAATAAATATCTTTCGATTCTTCTTTCAATAAAAACATCCTGATCGTTTGGGAAAATAAACTTATATTGTGTTTGCTTTATTTTTTCTATAAACGCTTCTATATTTTTAGAATAAACCAATTCTTTTAACTTTAAATAATTTAATTTATATCCATTAGAAATACAATAAATAAGTATTTCCTCAGGAGAAATACTATAGTTCTTCATCGCCCTATAAATCCACTGGATATTAATTAAATCTATATTTGCCCCGATACTTTCTTTCACCAGCTGCTGATCTTCCTTTGATAATTTATTTGCTTTTTCAATTAAAATTCCATAAAACATCGTTTCTAATTTCATTTCAATATGAAATACTCTTTTGGTAATATCCTCATCGGTAATGGTTTTTAAGGGATGATAGTAAATAGTATGTTTTAAATTCTCCAGAAACTGTTCAACATTTTTTGATTGAAGCAACTGATCATAATCCAGGTGACTGCATTTTTCTGAATGAACAAGACTGTCTTTTATTTTTGTAATATCTTCGTTTCTGCTGATCATTCTAAGAATCAGTTTTAAATCTTCTATTTCATATTCTATTAAAAGACTTAAAAAAAACTGCCTATAATCTCCTTGGAAATAAGATAGGATCGCTTCTATCTGATGAACAATATTTTTGATCAGTTCTATTTCCAGATCTCCTCTATGAACATCTGATGGATCAAAATTTCTTAACACCTCTTTATAGCCTGGATGCTCTTTGAGATATCTTGTAATCTCACCAACAAAATTTTTAGAAAGTAAAATACGAAAATCCTCGTCAGTCAAGAATTTTCGTTTTTTTACTCTGAGTTTTGTATTAACTGCGGCAAAGCCAGTAACATTACCCATTTATAAACATCTCCTAAGAAAGCTCAAAAATTTCTTTAAACAAGGACTCTGATAATTTTTCATGAATAACATTAAATTGGGCTTCTAATTTTTTGATTTCCTGATCTCCTTGTTCTTTAATTTCATTGATTACTTTAGTAAATTTAGCCATCTCTTCCTCATATTTTTTTTCTGCTTCTTCCCTAGCTTTTTGCATAATTTCTTTTTCCATATCAGCATAAACTTCTTTAAGCTTTCTTTCATTCTCTTTTATTCTCTTTTCAGTGGCTAGCTTCTGTTCAAATGCTCTATTATCAATCTCAATGATTTTCTTGATCATATCTTCCATAGGGTCATCTCCCATAATTCATTACATATTTTCAATATATTCTTTACAATTTTGTGCACTATTCTACTCCTTTTTTTTTATAAATTCAAGTAGAAAATAAATAAAAAAACAGCAGGCTAATTACCCCGGAAATTGCCGGAGTTCCAAACCATCCGAATAAAATGTTGCGAATCGCTTTAATGCTAACAGTATTTACTCCTTTTACTAATCCAATACCAATAACTGCCCCCACAATTGCATGAGAAGCAGATACGGGAATACCAATTTGTGTATAAATATACACTACAATCGCTCCCGTAAATACGGAAATAAGTCCTGAAACAGGAGAAAGTGTAACCAAACTTTCACCTACCGTTTTCATAGCTCCCTTGCTATATGTAAGTACTCCAAGAGCTATCGTTAAACCTCCGATGAATACAGCCTGCTTAGTAGTAAGCAAATTGATTTTTCCGGCATAAACAGAAGTTACATTGGCTACATTATTACCACCTAAAGAATAGGCTGAAAAAATCCCAGAAATGTAATACCCTGCTTTAATAATTGGATCATATATTACATAATCTTTTATTCTTTTTTCTATAAACAGTTCAAAGCTCTTATATAAAATAAAGGCAATGATAATCGCTCCAAAGGGCGTTAAAAACCATGCATAAAAAAACTTAAACAACTCTGAAAAATCTGCCTTCCCTTCTAAAAGAGCTCCTCCAATAATAGCCCCTATCACGGCCTGGGACGTAGATACCGGTAAATGAATGACAGTCATTAATGTGATTGTAATGGCGGCTGCCAACATAACTAAAAATGCTTTCATTGGAGTATTAATGCCACTGTTGTAAGAATAATCACTTATTTTGTGTACTCCTTTGCTTCCTTCCAAACAAGCGCCAAGAATTACGAATACTGCGGTAAGTATAATTGCCGTTCTATATTTTACTATTCTTGTAGAAACTGCAGCAGCAAAGCAATTGGCTGCACCATTGCTTCCTAATGCCCAGCCTAAAATGGCTCCAGAAATGACTGAAGGTGATATCATAATAATCATACCTTTCTTAATACCATAATCATTTCCAGCATATCTGAAATATCTTCTCCAATATCGGATAACTCTGCAATATCAGATATGATCGCTTTAATTTGATTTTTCTTTGCCAATTCTATATCCATATTAAATAACGTACGTATTGCATTATATTCAATCTCATCAATTTCTGATTCCAGCTTTACGATATCAGCAAGCTGGTTATGGTACTCTTCTCCCTGATAAAATTGGCCAAAGATCTTATTAATCAATTCCTGTAAATATTGAAGCTGCAGTTTTGTTTTTAAATTAATTTCTTTGACAGCAGGCTTTAGTTCATCAAAAAACTCAATATTTTGAAGATAAATTTGCTTGATAATTTCTTCACATTTATTAGCAATATCATCCATCTTTTTTATAATATTTAATATTTCTCTTCTTGATTCAGGCAAAAGTACTCCTTTTAAAAGGGAGTGAATGATTTCGTGGCGAATGTGATCTGCCTCAGTTTCAGCTTCTCCTACTTCCTTAGCCATTCTTTCTATTTCAAAGCCCGTGCCTTTTTCATTAAGTACTTCCAATGCCTCAATAAATAACTGGTTACAATAAATTACTGCTTCTATATGCTGATTCATAAGCTCCAAAACTTTTTTTTCCTTTTTAAACAATGGCATTTCTCTCACCTCTTTTACATAAATTTTAATGATTTGACATATTAATAATATTACCTTAATTATTACTTATTCACTATAGCATAAAAAAATATTATGGAAAAGTACTGCCAAAGATGTTGTAATCCGTAACATTAAACATTATAATAATATGGAATAATTTCTCTGATGCATCGTTTTCATCATCAGACGATTAAATTTTTGAAAGGTGGAATAATAAAATGGCATTAGTAACAACAAAAGAAATGTTCCAGAAGGCATACGAAGGAAAATATGCAATTGGTGCTTTTAACATCAACAACATGGAAATCATTCAGGCAATCACCCGAGCTGCAGGAAGATTAGGATCCCCTGTAATCCTTCAAGTTTCCAAAAGTGCTCTGAAATACGCAGGCCCAGGATATTTAAGAAGAATGGTTGAGGCTGCAATCGAAGAAACTGGAATCGATGTTGCTCTTCACTTGGACCATGGCCCTGATTTAGAAACAGTAAAAGAAGTAATTGAAGCTGGATTTACCTCTGTTATGTTTGACGGTTCTCATTACGACTATGAAACCAATGTGGCAAAAACAAAAGAAGTAGTTGATTATGCCCATGCAAGAGGAGTTGTAGTAGAAGCTGAATTAGGTAAACTTGCAGGTGTTGAAGATGAAGTTAAAGTATCTGCTGCTGATGCTACATACACCGATCCTGACCAAGCTGTTGATTTCGTAAAAAGAACAGGCGTTGATTCTTTAGCAGTTGCTATTGGTACAAGCCATGGTGCATATAAATTTAAAGGTGAAGCTAAGTTGGATTTTGATCGTTTGGCAACTATTACTGCCAAATTAGAAGCTGCTGGCATTCATAATTTCCCAATCGTATTACATGGTGCTTCTTCTGTTGATCCAGAATCTGTTGCGCTTTGTAATAAATATGGCGGGGACATTAAAGGCGCTGCCGGAGTTCCAAATGAAATGTTAAGAAAAGCAGCTTCTATGGCAGTATGTAAAATTAATATGGATACAGACATCAGACTTGCTATGACAGCTGCTATCCGTGAAGTATTTGGGGAACAGCCAGCTGAATTCGATCCAAGAAAATATCTTGGCGCTGCTAGAGATAGAATTGAAAAATTAGTAGAAGATAAAATTAAAAACGTTTTAGGATCTAATACAAAATAATAAAAGCCACCTAAGGTGGCTTTTATTATTTACAAATATTTTGGAATAGTTACTTTCCACAACACTTTTTATACTTTAATCCACTACCGCATGGACAGGGTTCATTTCGTCCAACTTTTTTAGGTTTTACAACAATCTTGGATTGTTTATAGTCTTTTGTGATTTCTTCTCTTCTTTCCTCTGTTAAAATATTCTCCCATGCCGGAAGAGTATATAACCATTCTGCTTGAGCATCCAACATGTTCCAATATAATTTTTCATAATCGATATCAAGCGTTACATGGGTATCTTCAGTTAATTCTTCCAGATTGATTTCTTCTTTTAAGCTGGTATTAATCCCATCTATGAAACCTGCAAATTCAGGAGCGGACATACCGAATTTCTTAGCCAACTCACTGCAAGTTCCACTTACTGTTTGAGTATGATCCGCCAAAATCTGTTCATAGACTTCTTTCTCTTTTTGAAGATATTCTTCAATAAATTTGTTGTAGTCTACTTTCTTACTTCTGCCTTGTTCTTCGATCATTTTTTCCCATTGTTGATACAAATTCATTTGTCTTACTCCTTTTCTTCTAAAACTTTCAGTCTATTTTTCTTTAATATAAGATGAGACAATCTCCCCATAGTATAACACATGATAATCATGATTGGAATAACATTTTTCATCAATTATTTGATCTAATGTTGCAGGTTCCATTGCCTGCTTATATACAACCTTACATTCGTAAAAAAGGTCACATTCTCCAATAACAGGTGTATCCACTTCTCTTCCTTTTACTGCAGAAAGTCCACATTCTTTAAATTTATCAACATCTCTTCCCGACTTCGTTCCGCAGTATCCTAATTCCTTTTTGAGCTGACCATTAAGTGGAATACTGATGGTAAATTCATCGCTGTGATTGATTAAATCATATGTATACCTGGAATAACGCACTGCAACAGTAATAATAGGTTTACTCCAGATCACTCCTATATTACCCCATCCAATTGTCATAGTATTGATTTTTTCACCATCTTTTACTGTCAGAAAGGCTCCTTTAGGTAACTGTTCCAAAAATTCTTTAGTATATTCATTGTAATGAATATCTTTAAACATAGTATACCCTCCCAAAATTTTTATAAACTTAACATTATTTAATATAACATATTCAAAGCCTGAATACAAAATACTAAACATATATAATGTAAAAGGATTTATTGCTGCCCTAACATATAATCAATAAATTGCTGTGCAGTTCTTCCTGAACGACCGTTATGCCACATTTCCCATTGAAGGGCCTTTCGTTGCAGTTCCTCCGGAGGCATATCAATACCATGCTTTTTTGCTAATCCTTCTACAATTTCCAAATATTCTTTTTGATTTGGTGATGTATAGGTTAAAGTAATTCCAAATCGATCTGCCAATGAAATTTTTTCTTGAATAGAATCTGAAATATGTACTTCTCCATCAGAATTTTGCCTGTCATTCCAGGTTTCTTTAATCAAATGCCTTCGGTTGGAGGTAGCATAGATCAGTACATTATCAGGTTTTTTCTCTATTCCCCCTTCTATGGCTGCTTTCATGTATTTATATTCCGTTTCAAATTCTTCAAAAGACAAATCATCCATAAAAATAATAAAATATCTGTTCCTGTCTTTAATTTGCGATATGATCTTATTAAAATCAATCAACTGATGCTTTGACAGTTCTATTAATCTGAGACCTCTATGGGCATACTCATTTAAAAGTGCTTTAACAGAAGACGATTTTCCTGTCCCTCTGTCTCCAAACAGTAGAATATTATTTGCTTTTTTTCCTTGTAAAAAGGCCTCGGTATTCTCAATCAAGGTTTTCTTTTGATCTTCATAGCCAATTAAATCTTCCAGTCTTACGGAATCAGGTTTTTCTATTCCCTTTAATCCATTATCCCATCTGAAAGCTTGGTATTTCCCCATTATTCCACAGCCATTTTTATAATAGTAGTCAGCGAGTTTAAAGATTTCGTCATCAATATTGATCTTTTTTTCTTCCTTCGTACTTAAAAAAGTTAAAGGCTCTATTCCAATCTTGGATGCAATTACATCCCAATCTAAACAGGAAAAATCATTTAAAATTATCAAATCTCTTTTTAAGGCTTCCTTAATAGTTGAATCAGTACAATGATTGCTCCTTTCGCAGGAAAGGCTAAAAATATTTTCATCCTGAAGAATCAAATGCTTAATATAATTTTCCCACAAAGCATCTTTTACATTTTCTTCAAATCCAAATTTAAGCAGCGATGCAGCTATTTCAGAATACTGATTCTGCAAGGAACAATGGTCTTTCTCGCCGGATTGATCCAGTTCTTTAAGAAAATTTAACACCTTTTGTACCAAGTCATCTTTTAACAGATTTCTGTATATGAGTAGTCTGTTTAACAATTCGATTCCCCCATTTTTTAAAAAGCTGCCTGTAGCTTTCAGCTCTAAAACTGAAAGCTACAGGCAGCTTAAGAAATCTTAATATATTTAAACCATCTTGATAAAACAAAAATCATAATGGAATGAAGCGGTATAATCACAAACCCGGCTAATATTCTTCCCGGTAAAAAGGCTAAAAATCCTTTTTCATAGGTGATTGCCAGAAAAAAAGTATTTAAGCCTAAAGAAAGAATAAAGTATGCGACTGTAACTACAAATAATATCTTATCAAAAGAATACAAGCTGTCTTCAGTTTTAATGATTCTGCCAAGCACAACAGGAAGCATGATAAATGCCAATGCAATAACACAATAAAGCATCATGAGCATTTTAGGTAATTCTGCATCCTGTGACATAAAAACGAACAGAATTCCTATTGTTAAAAGAATACTGAAAACAATGTTCGCAATGTGAAAATTAAACTTGATATTTTTTGATTGAATCAGCCAGTAAATCAGTCCAGGAATCACTCCTCTTAAAATAGCAGTGATCGTAAGTCCTGGAATGTAAGGTCCTCCCATTGGATTAAGCATAAATCCCAAGGTGTCACTTACTCCTCCGGTTAATCCTCCGGCAATAGGTCCAAAAAGAATACCTGAAATGATTACAGGTATATCACCAAATCCAATACGAAGAGCCGGAAGTCCTGCCAATGGAATCATGTATGAAAATACTCTTGTAAGCACGATGCTGATTGACGCCAACAATCCACATGCAACCAAAACTCTAGTAGTAAATCTTTTTTTCGTCTTCAACATTTTCCCTCCTTTCCTTAGTATGATGACATTTCCGCTCACCATACTCTCACCATACTAAAGAAAGAAGTACTTTAATGGCAGCGGAAGCGATAAAGTACCGCAGCTAAATAGCTTTCGTTTAAGGGCAACTTCCCATCCCTTAACACTTAACGCACTTTACCTACTCTGTCATCTTATATGACATTCTATAACATTCTTCATTCTTGCGCAAGAGTTTTTTAGATAAATTTCGTTAAACCCATTGACTTTATATTAAAAATATGTATATAATAAACCGTTTCATTTGTTTAGCAACTCTAAACAAAAAGTTTAGTTAATCAAAACAAGAATAGGGTGCTTTTGTTATGAATATAGGTGAAAAAATTAAATTGCTAAGAGTTACCAATGGTCTCACACAGGAAGAATTGGCAAATCGTTGTGAATTAACCAAAGGATTTATTTCTCAACTGGAAAGAGATCTTACATCTCCTTCAATTGCGACATTAGTAGATATTCTGGAATGTTTGGGAACGAACTTAAAAGATTTTTTCAATGAAAGCATCGAAGAAAAAATTGTATTTGAAAAAGAAGACACCTTTATTCAGGAAGATCTTGAAAATAAAAATGAAATTCATTGGATCGTTCCTAATGCTCAAAAAAATCTCATGGAACCGATTATGATCGTTTTAGAACCTGAAGGACAATCAAGTCCTCAAGATCCCCATGAGGGAGAAGAATTTGGGTACGTGTTGTCGGGAACTATTTTTGTGCATATTGGGAATAAAAAATATAAAGCTAAAAAGGGAGAATCTTTTTATTTCAAGCCTTCTATGACCCATTATATATCCAACGCAGGTAATTCAAAGGCAAAAGTTTTATGGCTCTGTACACCACCAAGTTTCTAATTTAATTATTATAAAAAGGAGGAAATGGAAATGTCAGAAAATATTATCGAACTTGTAGATGTTTCTAAAAGCTATGGTTCTACAGAAGTTCTGAAAAACATCAACTTATACATCAGAAGAAATGAATTCTTAACTCTACTCGGTCCAAGTGGATGTGGCAAAACGACAACTTTAAGACTCATCGGAGGCTTTGAACAACCTACAAAAGGAAATATTTTGTTTGAAGGAAAAAATATCAATTCCCTTCCTCCTTATAAACGAAGAGTAAATACAGTATTCCAGAAATATGCACTATTTTCTCATATGACTGTAGAAGAAAATATTGCTTTTGGATTAAAAATAAAAAAACTTGATCCTAAAGTAATCAAAGAAAAAGTTCATAATATCTTAAACCTCGTTAACTTATCGGGTTATGAAAAGAGATCCATCGATTCTTTAAGCGGAGGTCAGCAGCAAAGAATTGCTATTGCAAGAGCACTTGTCAATGAACCCGACGTACTTTTACTTGACGAACCTCTTGGGGCCCTGGATTTAAAATTAAGACAGGACATGCAGGTTGAGTTAAAAAGAATGCAAAAGCAACTGGGAATCACATTTATATATGTGACCCATGACCAGGAAGAAGCTTTAACCATGTCGGATACCATAGTGGTTATGAAAGATGGGGTTATTCAGCAAATTGGTACGCCTGAAGATATATACAATGAACCTAAAAACGCCTTTGTTGCAGATTTTATTGGTGAAAGTAATATTATACCCGGTTTAATGAAAAAAGATTATCTCGTTGAGTTTGCCAATACAACTTTTGAATGTGTTGACAAAGGTTTTGGCACTAATCAGCCAGTAGATGTAGTGATCCGACCGGAAGATATCGAAGTAGGTGACGAAAACACCGGAATGCTTCAAGGAGTAGTAGAATCTGTAACTTTTAAAGGTGTTCATTATGAAATGATGATCAAAACAGATACATTTAGCTGGATGGTTCACAGTACTTCAATGCGTCCTCCAAAATCTCAAGTAGGACTTACGATATTGCCTTATAATATCCACATAATGAAAAAGGCGGTGGACTAATGAAAAAGAAATGGATTTCTTATTCATATGTTTTGTGGATGACTGTTTTCATCGTTGTTCCATTAGTTCTTGTGCTGTTCTTCAGCTTCATGAGTTCTACCGATGGAGATTTTTCATTCACCCTGGAACATTACCGCCGTTTCATGGATTTTAAGGAACCTTACATTAAAGTATTATGGCGTTCTGTTTTACTTGCGGGAATCAGTACAATTATTTGCCTTGTATTAGGTTATCCTGTAGCTATGATTCTGGCCAGTAAAAAAATGAGCAAGAAAAGTTTCCTTATGTTTTTATTCGTTCTTCCCATGTGGATGAATTTTCTGCTCAGAACATACGCCTGGATGACCTTATTAGAAAAAAATGGGTTTATCAATATGATTTTATCCTTCTTCAATATTGGCCCTCTTCAACTGCTTTATAATGAAGGGGCAGTGATATTGGGTATGGTATATAATTTTCTGCCTTTTATGGTACTTCCCATTTATTCAGTATTGAGAAAAATCGATCATAGTGTTATTGAAGCTGCTGAAGATTTAGGTGCTGATCAATTCACTGTATTTAGAAAAATCATTTTCCCCTTAAGTTTGCCTGGGGTTTTTTCAGGTATATCCATGGTATTTATGCCTGCCGTAACAACTTTTGTAATCTCAAGGCTTCTTGGCGGGGGGCAATTTATGCTGATTGGAAACCTTATAGAACGTCAATTCCTTTTAGCTGGAGATTGGAATTTCGGTTCAGCAGTGTCCATTGTCATGATGCTTATTATTCTTATCAGCATGGCAGTTATGTCAAAATATGATAAAGAGCATGAGGGGGGCGGATTATGGTAAAAGATATATTTAATCGAATCTATTTATTTTTAATATTTGTATTTTTGTACGCCCCTATTGCTGTATTGATTATTTTTTCATTCAATAATTCAAAATCCAGAGCCAATTGGAATGGATTTACATTAAAATGGTATTTACAATTGTTCCGTGATCCTGATATTAAAAAAGCGCTGTATTACACCATACTTATCGCTATAATATCTTCTATCATTTCAACTATTATAGGCACAGCAGCGGCAATTGGTATACACAGTATGTCAAAATGGAAAAAATCTTTGGTCATGAATATTACTTATCTGCCGATACTTAATCCGGACATTGTAACCGGAATATCTCTTATGATTTTATTTATATTTTTGAAAGTAAGACTTGGATTTGTTTCAATGCTTTTAGCCCATGTTACGTTTAATATCCCTTATGTTATTTTATCCGTAATGCCAAAGCTAAAGCAGTTGAATAAGCATCTGTATGAAGCTGCTCTGGATTTGGGCGCTTCTCCAACATATGCCTTTTTCAAAGTAATATTGCCGGAAATTATGCCGGGGATTATTACAGGGGCTTTACTCGCCTTTACATTGTCTCTGGATGATTTTGTAATTAGCTTTTTCACCGCCGGGTCAGGGGTAACAAACTTATCCATTGCAATTTATTCTATGGCAAGAAGAGGAGTAAATCCAACTATTAATGCATTATCCACTTTAATGTTTCTTAGTGTGTTGATTTTACTTTTCATTGTTAATAAAAGAACATCAAAAGATATTAAGGAGGAAAAAAATTAATGAAAAAACTAAATTTTGCTCTTTTCTTATTAATCATTTTAGCTGCTTTAGGACTTTCAGGCTGTAGCCAACAAAACAAGCTCGTACTCAATGTATACAATTGGGGCGATTATATTGATGAAAGTGTTATAGAAGATTTTGAAAAAGAATACGGCATCAAAGTCAATTACGATACCTATGCTACAAACGAAGACATGTATGTTAAAATAAAATCCGGCGGAAGTGACTATGATGTTATATTCCCTTCTGATTATATGATAGAAAAAATGATCAATGAGAATCTGCTTCAAAAAATCAATTTAGATAATATTCCTAACTTCGAATTGATCGATGACCAATTTAAAAATCTCGATTATGATCCAAATAATGAATATTCTGTTCCTTATATGTGGGGAACTGTAGGTATTCTTTATAACAAAACCATGGTGGATGATCCGGTTGATAGCTGGGATATTTTATGGAATGAGAAGTATGCCGGTCAAATATTTATGCTGGACAGCCAAAGAGAATCCATTGGCGTTGCCCTGCAAAAATTAGGTTATTCTTTAAACACAAGGGATGTTAATGAATTAGAACAAGCAAAACAGACCCTAATAGAACAAAAGCCCCTTGTCCTGGCTTATGTTGGCGATGAAGTTAAGGATAAAATGGTTGGTGGAGAAGGTGCCCTGGCTGTTGTTTGGTCTGGAGATGCCGTTACATGTAAACAAGAAAATCCTGACTTAGAATATGTGATTCCTAAAGAAGGTTCTAATTTTTGGTTCGACGCTATGGTTATTCCTACAACCTCTAAAAACAAGGAAGCAGCTGAAAAATTCATCAATTATCTGTGTGAAACAGAAGTTGCTTTGAAAAATACCGAATATATCGGATACTCCACTCCACATGCAAAGGCAAAAGAAATGCTTGATGAAGAGATAAAAAATGATAGAACAGCATATCCTCTACCGGAAGATATTGCAAACTGTGAAATTTATAAAGATTTAGGAGACTTTGTTTCAGAATTTGATAAAGTATGGACTGAAATAATGGCTCAATAATAAATAAAAATACCTCCAAAGCAGACAGTCAAATGAACCAGACAACCTGCCTGGAGGTATTTTTATTGCATTTTTGCACCAAGTACCTTTTTTGTATTGTAAATCATATACTATTAATGGATCTGAATAACAGAGAGAGGAGATGCAATGTTTAGACGATATCCTGCCACAATGATGCGCCAATCAACCGGAAAGCTTGTTGTAGATGTTTTTACTAGGGGCCCGAACAGGACTCTTTCCCCTGTTCCAGGTGCAACTGTAGTTGTTCGTGAAAGATCAAATGGCACCAGACAAAGGCAACCCGTGGAAGCACTTACAACCAATGATTCTGGAAAAACTGAAGAGATAACCCTTAGTGCTCCTCCGGTGGAACTCACTCAAGAACCACCACAAGAACAGCCATATGCTACCTATGATATTGAAATACAAGCCCCTGGATATACAACATTATTAATAGAAGGGACTCAAATTTTTGCTGATACCACTGCCATTCAAAATGTAACTTTAGAGCCGGCAGGCGAAATGGAAAGACAACTTAATGAAATTTTTATACAGCCTCATACCCTTTGGGGATCGTATCCAGCTAAAATCCCCGAAGATCCAATTAAACCAGAGCCTCCGCCAACAGGCTTTATTGTGTTAGATGAGCCGGTTATTCCTCAATATGTTATTGTACATGACGGAGTTCCTGATGATCCGAATGCCCCCAACTATTGGGTGACTTTTAAAGACTATGTAAAAAATGTAGCTTCCAGCGAAATTTTCCCTACTTGGCCGGCTAATACAATCCGTGCCAATGTTCTTGCTATTTTGTCTTTCACACTTAATCGTGTATTTACTGAATGGTATAGGGGAAAAGGAAAGGACTTCACCATTACATCTTCTACCGCCTATGATCATGCATTTTTCTACGGCAGAAATATTTACGATTCAGTATCAACAATTGTGGATGAAATATTTGTAAATTATATCAAGCGCCCTGGTTACCGGCAACCTCTTTTAACCCAATACTGCGATGGTGTAAAGGTTGAATGCCCGACCTGGATGACCCAATGGGGATCTAAAAATTTAGGGGATCAAGGATTGGATGCAATAAGTATTCTTAGAAGTTTCTACGGTCAAGATATATACCTGGATACAGCTGTTAGAGTATCCGGGGTTCCTGCTTCTTTCCCGGGATATAATTTAACCATAGGCTCCAGCGGTGCTCCAGTCAGAACCATACAGGAACAATTAAACGCCATCTCCAACAGTTTCCCGGCAATCCCCAAGGTAAGAGTGGACGGAAGTTATGGCCAGCAAACTGCCGATGCCGTCAAAAAATTTCAAGAAGTATTTAATATGCCCGTTAATGGAATAGTAGACCAGCCTACATGGTACAGAATATCCGATATATACGTTGGCGTTACAAGAATGGCTGAATTGGTATAAAAAATCCTCTTATGAGGATTTTTTATTGCATAGAAAATATCTAAGAATTTTCTACGCAATAAAAGCCCTCCGGGCAGAAATACACACTCGTGCATATTATATTTTGTTAGCTTTGACGACTCCACTCGGCACAAGAGTTTCGCTTGCGAAACTCTTTTCTGTTAATGTGACTTAAATCATATTAAATGCTTATACTATACCCTATAATACAAATATAAAGATTATGAGCCTGGAATATTTAAGGAGGAATTACAATGGATGCAATTACACTTCTAATGGAAGAACACAAGAATATTAAAAGAGCCTTAACCTGTATAAGAAAACTATGTATAGCCATTTTAAATGGTAAAGCAGTGGATACTACTCTATTCTATCAAATAATCGATTTTGTGAGAAATTATGCAGACAAGCATCACCATAGCAAAGAAGAAACCATACTTTTTAAGAAAATGTCTGACGAGTTGGGTGAAAGAATTGCTAATGGTCCTATTTATGGAATGCTTGCTGAACATGACCTTGGGAGATTATTCATGATGAATTTAGAAAATGCTCTAAAAGAAATTGAAAAAGGCAATCTTGACGCCAGAGTGGATGTCATCGCCAATGCCATTGCCTATACCGATTTACTTCACCGACATATTCAGAAAGAAGATACTGCCATATATACCTTTGCCCAAAAGCAACTTTCTGATGAAGCCCTGTCTGAAGTGGAAGCAAAATGCAAAAAAGCTGAACAAGCGGCAAAAGAAAAAAATATTCAAAATAAATATCTCGAATTCTTAGATCATTTAGAAGAAATCACAGCCAATCTGTAAAAGTTATATAGAACTGCTCGTATTATATAGTCTAGTACAAAATTTAAAAATTTAACTGAATAAACACAAAAAAGAGCGATCATTCGCTCCTTTTATATTGTGCTGTATAATCCTTTTTCAAACAGATTTTTTACTTCGTTCATATCATTGGTTATACCTAAAATAAGCATAAGCTTTATTCTTGCCTTCTGTCCTGACATATTATCTCCAAGGATCACCCCTAAATCTCTTAACTCTTTTCCCCCTCCAGGATAACCGTATGAATCCAATACTCTGCCCTTCGGACATCTGGATACCAGTACCACTGGAATATTCTTCGAAATAGCATATTGTATACCTTCTACCATCTGAGGGGGTACGTTACCCCGTCCCATACCTTCAATCACAATGCCTTTCATACCGGAATCTACGCTGAATTTTATAAAAGAAGAATCCATTCCTGCTCCTGCTTTAATAAGAGCAATTCTAGGCTCAATAGTATCGGTCAAAATATGCTGTCTGCTTTTTCTCTTTCGATAATAAATTACTTTATCCTGGTCCACTATACCCAAGGGGCCAAAATCCATACTTTGAAAGGTATCCAAAGCCAAGGTATGGGTTTTTGTCACCTCGTCCGCTGAATTTACCTGATTATTCATGACAACCAATACGCCTTTGTTCATTGATTCGCTGGAACATACTGTACAAATGGAAGCTGCCAAGTTAGCAGGACCATCATAGCCAAGCTCAGAACTGTTTCTCATCGCCCCAGTTACGACCACGGGCTTTTGCTCATGTAAAATTAAATCCAGAAAATAAGCTGTTTCTTCCAAGCTATCCGTACCATGGGTAATAATTACTCCAGCGATATCTGGACGATCTATAAACTCTTTTGTAATTTTTGATAATTCCAGCATCATTTCAGGAGTGATATGAGGTCCCGGATAATTCCCATATACAAATGGTTCAATATGAGCCATTTTTTCAATACCAGTTACCTTTGCCAAAATTTCTTCACCGGATAGAGCGGGAATGGCTGCCTTTAACCGCTCATCCGCTTTCATGGATATCGTTCCGCCAGTAAAAATTACAGCTACTTTTTTCAATTTCTCACCTCATTGTAGAATAATCTAGAATTGTAGCATATTATGTATGATTTTATTATACTTCTTTATATAAAGATATATCAATTAAAAAAATTAAATTGTTGATTCTGAGATAGTGTCAAGAAGTTTGTGTAAACTACTTCTTGTATGTAAAAGTTAGTTTTCAAACAATTCATTTAGTTCGGCCTGAACTAATGCAAAACCTTTATGTACTCTGGAACCATATTTTTTA
>Ga0134100_1000264_pt1 | contig 66665 bp, 70 predicted proteins | sample 11_taG_2_FD_94444 | JGI IMG/M metagenome (GOLD analysis project Ga0134100, IMG submission 94444) | Switchgrass degrading microbial communities from high solid loading bioreactors in New Hampshire, USA - 11_42_5_180_A3 metaG | ecosystem: Engineered > Bioreactor > Semi-continuous > Anaerobic >...
TCCCCGCGGGTGTCGGCATCCTTGTTTCAGATAGCCCAGCTGCCCCGGGGAAGCGACTTTCACGCCTTTGCGGGGGCTGTTTATCACAGTTACGGTTACTGGCTGCCCGACCTGCGTGTGGGGCGGCTGCTCATCAACGGAAAGGAGTCGTTGCCAGAGGAAGCCAAACATATTTTGTTGCGGGAAGCGGGGCTTTCCAACTATTTTTATTGTTAAAAATTATATGAGAAAAGTAACAAGAATTTTATTTTGGAGCTTGACAGAGGGATGCACTTTGACTATAATTAGGTGTATTGAGCGAGGCCCTGTTGGGCTTTGCTGTTGCGGCCATTGGCCGCATTTGCTGTATGAAAGTCAGTTTTCAGCAGTATCAAAGGTCATCCGGCGGCGTCGCGGGGTTGCCCCGCCTAGCCGCCTTATTGCTTGATAGAAAGGAGGGTGTCCGGTGGCAGGTGAAATACTGATTACTCCCGAGGGTTACCAGCAGCTCAAGGCTGAACTGGAGGAACTGAAAACGGTTCGGCGCAAGGAAATCAGCGAGAAGATCCGTGTGGCCCGCGGCTTTGGCGACCTTTCCGAAAACAGCGAGTATGATGAAGCAAAAAACGAGCAAGCGCTGGTGGAGGCCAAAATCGCAACCCTGGAAGAGCAGCTGAAAAAAGCGCGGCTTATTGAGAAAGATAACATTTCTACCGACGTGGTGTCCATCGGGACAGCCGTTACGATCCTGGACATCGAGTTTGACGAAGAAACTACCTACCGCATTACCAGTTCCCTCGAATACGATCATGCCGATATGGATACTATCACTGCTGAGTCCCCCGTGGGCAAGGCGCTGATTGGACATAAAGTCGGCGACGAGGTGGCGGTGACTGTCCCCAGCGGCAGCACGGTCAAGTACAAAATTCTCAAGATTACCCTGTAATTCATATCATGGAGGCCACGAGGATTCCGGCTGGAATTTCCGCGCCATTGGCGGGCTGCCAAACGGCAGTCCGCCTCGATTTATGCAAAAAAGCTCCCCATCCAAACGGACGGGGAGCTCTTTTGCATTTTGACGCTTAGTACAGGCAGAGATGGTCGGAGCAGCTTTCCCTGGTGAAAGGTACGCCGATGAGGGGTTCCACATAGCGAATCAGCTCGTCGGTGACAAAGTTACCTCGGGCGTTAATCCATTCGCGGGGGATAGCCTTTTCCCGGTTGGCGATGGTGGTGGCGTGAACAGTGGAGTACTCCACCCGGTAAGGATGATCCGAAACGCGGGTTAACACGCTGACTTCGCCGGAAACGCCTTCCAGAGCGCGGGCGAGGCTCATGGCGCCCAGTGCCTTGGCTTCCGCCAGGTCCACCGGAGAGGCCAGGTGGGCGGCGCACCGCTGCATGAGGGAGAAGTCGATGCAGCGAACCTTGCACTCCATGTGGTTGTTGATGAGATTTTCCAGCACGCGGCAAGCTCCGCCCATGTGCTTGTGGCCGAAGGCGTCCACTTTGGCGTTGCCGGCGTCTTCGTTGACAAATTTGCCGTCGGCCCGGCGAATGCCTTCCGAAATGGCAATCACAAGGGAGGGGGACAGGGAAAGCTGTTCCTCCACATCTTCCAGGAATTTATTGTCGTCAAAGGGGACTTCGGGCAGATAGATGAGCTGAGGAGCAGCTCCCACTTTGCGGGCCAAGGCCGAGGAGGCGCAGAGCCATCCCACATGACGGCCCATGGTTTCCACAATGGTGACGGCGGGGGTGTCGTAAACTTTGGCGTCGCACCAGATTTCCGCAAAGGTGGTGGCTATGTACCGGGCGGCGGAACCAAAGCCGGGGGAGTGGTCCATGCCGTAAAGGTCGTTGTCGATGGTTTTTGGGGCTCCCATAATGGCGACGTCGATGCCTTGCTTGATGGCATATTCGCTGAGCTTGTGAACGGTATCCATGGAGTCGTTGCCGCCGATGTATACAAAGTACCCGATGTCGTAGCGTGCAAAGGTATCAAAAATGGTTTTGTAAGTGTCGGGGTCATCTTCGGCGCTCTTGAGTTTATGGCGGCAGGAGCCTAAAGCGGAGGACGGGGTATGGATCAGGCGGAGCATGGCATGGGTTTCCTGTAAAATTTCGCTGATATCGATGAGGTCGTCTGCCAACACGCCTTTGATTCCGTATTTGGCACCGTATACCTTGCCTACTTTGCCGGAAATGACTGCCTGTTCAACCACGCCGGCCAGAGTGGCGTTGATGGCGGCGGTGGGACCTCCCGATTGAGCAACCAGAACGTTTCTTTTTCTCATGCGTGATCCTCCTCGATACTATGCTATAATAACTGCTACCAAATCAGCAGTTGCTATACCGTGATGCCGTTGCAACCATCGTAGAAGCGCTTAGAGAGTGGTGTTATTATCTTGAAGTCGGTCCCGCAGCTTGCATAAATCGTCCAGCGCGTCCACTTTTTGGGCGGGGTTGCGCAGCAAAGCCGCGGGGTGGAAGGTTCCCATGTATAAAATGCCGTCTTTTTCGATAAATTGTCCGTGCTGCTTGGTTACCCGAAAATCGGGGTCGATGAGGCAGTGGGCGGCGACACGACCCAGGCAGACAATATACTCCGGATTGATCAACTCGATTTGCCGCCTTAGATATCCGATACAAGCGCTCACCTCGTCGGGCTGAGGGTCCCGGTTCCCCGGCGGACGGCACTTGACTATATTCGTAATAAACACGTTTTTGTTGCGGGAAAGGCCTACGGCGTCCAGCATTTTGTCCAACAGCTTGCCGGCCCGCCCCACAAAGGGGTCGCCGCTTAAGTCTTCCTGTTCGCCGGGGCCTTCTCCCACAAACAGAATGCGGGCGTTGACGTCTCCTGCGCCAAACACCGGGTTGGTGCGGGTGGCGGCCAGCTTGCAGGCGGTGCAGGATAGCACCTGCTCTTTGATTTGTTCCAAGTTTTGCATGCGGTTTCCTCAATATTTATTAAAATGCGACAAAAATATTCTAAAATTAACAAAAATCTGCATAATAATTGCTTATCCTATTATACCGAAAAAACTATACTTCGTATAGGCGCAAAAATTTGCATTTTAGCCTTCTTTGCGTTAAAATAATGGGTGAATTCATACAGCTTTCAATTTTAAAAGGGACAGGAGACACACAAGATGAGTAAAAAAATTTTAGTCGAAACTTCGGCACGCCACGTACATCTGACCCAGCAGGACCTGGAGACTCTTTTTGGGCCGGGGGCGGTTCTTCACAAGAAAAAGGATTTGAGCCAGCCCGGACAGTTCGCCTGTGAGGAGCGGGTGGACATTGTGGGACCCAAGCGGACCTTGACGGGGGTTTCGGTTCTGGGTCCCGTTCGCAGCGCCACCCAGGCGGAAATTTCCCTCACCGATGCCCGCACCATCGGCGTGACGGTTCCCATCCGGGAGTCGGGCGATCTGGCCGGTTCCGCACCCCTTACCCTGAAGGGACCCGCCGGACAGGTGGAGCTGAAAGAGGGCCTGATTGCAGCCAAGCGCCACATTCACACCACCCCCGAGGAAGCGGCCGAGTTGGGGCTCAAGGATAAGGATATCGTGGGCGTGAAAATTGAAACTCCGGAGCGCACCACCGTGTTCTACGACGTGGTGGTTCGGGTCAGCAGCTCTTTCGCCACCGCGATGCATATCGATACCGACGAGTCCAACGCCTGTGGCGGCGGCGAGCTGTACGGCGAAATCATCAAATAGCACCGGCGTTGCCGTTTAAATCTTTAAAAAATATCCCGCCGAAAGGCGGGTATTTTTTATGCCCGACATATAAGGACACCCGTTTAAGCCAGTAAGCTTTCTGGTTGCGCGCTGTCTCGCCCAAAGCCTGGCTCAGGGTATCTTATGCTCCAGCACCTGAGGGGCGGGAATCTTGAGTTTTTCCAAAATGCGCTGGTAGACGTCCAGAGCGCCGCTGGTGTAAATTTTCAGGCTGCCCTGCCCTTTGGTTTCCAACCCCTGCTGCTCCAGCCAGCGGGTGAGCACCTTGGCAAGCTCCACGGCGGGGTCGAGAAATTCAATGTGGGGATACCGCCGGACGAAAAAGTCCTTGACGATGGGGTAGTGGGTGCAGCCCAAAATGACGCTTTCGGGCGGAGGGTCGTGCTCCAGCAACGGCCCGAAGCGGGACACAATTTCCCGTTCGATATCCGGTTCCGGAGCGCCTTGGTCCACCAAGGCGGCCAAATGAAGGCTGCCCTGGCACAGCAGCTCAATATCCGGGTTGATGGCCCGAATCAGCTTTTGATAGGTGCCCACCGCAATGGTGAATTCGGTGCCCAGAATTCCCACCCGTTTGGCGCCGCTGCGGGCCACCGCCTCCGCCGCGGGGGACACCACGCTGAACAGGGGAATCTCCGAGTTGCTTTGCAGGGTGTCGATGAGGGTGGAAATGGTGTTGCAGGCAATCACACCCACGTGGATATGGCTCTGCTGCAGAAAGGAAAGGGCTTTGAAGGTCAGCTCCAGAATCCTTTCCCGGGTTTGATTGCCGTAGGGGCAGTTGGCGCTGTCCCCAAAATAGATGATGTCCGCTCCCGGGCAAAGGGCAAGGATTTCCCGCACAAAGGTAAGCCCTCCCACACCGGAATCAATCACGCCGATACGTGCCGTTTCAGTCATAAGCTACCTGCTTTCCTGTTACTGCTCCCATTATAAAAAACACGGAGGGAATTGTCAAAATGCTTTTGGCTCCCTAAGGCCGCCCAAAGCAGGACAATCAAGGGCCTGCGCATCCGCTACCGCTCAAACGCCTTTTTAGCGGGCGGATGCACAGGCTGTTGACATGATTGCCTTTAACCATATGCCCCTTTTTTTCAAAACAGAACCGTCACTCAGGGCGGTTCTTCTTTTTCAGCAGCCGATGGAATAATTCCTGATTGCTCTCCCTGCGGCGGAGCGTTTCCTCGGCGTCCACCACCCAGCCCCGGGAAGTTCGCCGCAGCCAGTCCCCCTCTTTCACGCCGGAGGGAAGCTGCTCTAATGGAAGGATGGTCTGGTTTTTGGCTTGGTCCAGGCAGACGGCTCTGCCTTCCTCGATGCGGTCCACCACCAACAGCAAAGCTCCCATCCTCCTTTACGCCGCAATCCTGTTTTGCTCAACTTTGATTTCAATGCTCTTGCCGTCGGAAGTCAGAACTACCGCGCCGTCCAAGTCGGTGCGCAGCACACGGACGTTGAGGGCGTCCAATCGCTCCAGAACCTCCCGGTGGGGATGGCCGTAGCTGTTGTCCAGCCCGCAGGAGATGACGGCTACCTTCGGCCGGACCGCCTCCAAAAAAGCCTGATGGGAGCTGGTGTTGGAGCCGTGATGCCCCACCTTCAGCACGGTGGAGACAAGGGGGACACCCTGCTCCAAAAGGTCCTTTTCGGCGTCCTGCTCCATATCCCCGGTAAAGAGGAAGGAGGTGGAGCCAAAGCTGAGCCGGGACACCACGCTCATGCTGTTGAGGTCGTCGTAGTCCTCCAAGGGTCCTAAGATGGTCAGTTGAGCTTTGCCGCCCAAATCGTACTGGTCGCCGGGAACGGCGGGAGTAATTTCCAGTCCCGCCTGGTCGATGGCCTCCAGCAAGTCGGTAAAGGTGACGGTGGCGGGAATAAGATCGTCAGGCAGTTCCGGCAGAACCACCGTCTCCACCGGCATTTTCTTCAGCACCACGTCCATTCCCCCGATGTGGTCGGAATGGGGGTGGGTGCCGATGAGCAAATCGATGGAGGAAACGCCCTGCTTTTTGAGATAGCGCACCACCAAATCTCCCTGGTCGTTTTCCCCCGCGTCGATGAGCACCGTCTTTTCAGGGGCCAAAATCAAAATGCTTTCCGCCTGCCCCACGTCCAAAAAGTGAACCTCCAAATTCTCCCGCAGGGTGACGGGGGAGGAAGCCGGCTTTTTTTCCGGAGGGGGAACCTCCAGTTCCCCCAAAAGGTCCTCCAGTCCCGGCAGGGAAAGGTCGGGAAGTCCAAAATTGTAGCCGTATTTTTCCTGGACGGAGCAGAGGATGAAAAAACTGCTAACCACCGCCACCAGCAGAAAGACAATTCCGCCGGTGCGGGAGCGATATCGTCTGCCTCTTGCCATAAGTCCTCCTGTGCCTTGGGTTCAAAGTGCCGGGCCGATTACATTAACGGCCCTTGCCCCGGCGGGGGTTGGAAGGCCGCTTGCCTTTGGGTTTGGAGCCTGTGGCTTTTGAAGGCCGGGGGGAAGGGGAATTCCCCGGCACCAGACAGTCGGGTCCCGAGCCGATGAGGTCGGCCCGCCCGGCGCGGCGCAGCGCCTTGATAACCAGGGCCCAGTTTTCGGGCCGCCAGTATTGGAGCAAAGCCCGCTGCATGGCCTTTTCCTCCGGGTTTTTGGCCACGTAGACGGGAGTCATGGTAAAGGGGTCCAGCCCGGTGTAAAACATGCAGGTGGAGACGGTGCCGGGAGTGGGGTAAAAGTCCTGCACCTGTTCCGGGCGGATGTGGTTCTTTTTGAGGTAAACCGCCAACTCCACCGCATCCTGCAGGGTGGAGCCGGGATGGGAGGACATCAGGTAGGGTACCAGGTACTGCTCCTTCCCGGCTTTTTTGGTGGCGGCGTAGAAATCTTTGGCAAAGCGGTCGAAGGCTTGAATGTAGGGTTTGCCCATCTTTTCCAGCACCCGGGGGGAGCAGTGCTCGGGCGCCACCTTCAGCTGCCCGCTGACATGATGGGTCACCAGCTCCTGCAAAAAGGTTTTGTCCGGGTCGGCGTTGATGTAGTCAAACCGCAGCCCCGACCGGATAAACACCTTTTTGACTTTGGGAAGGCTCCGCAACGTGCGCAGAATGTCCAGATACTCGGCGTGGCTGACCTCCAGATTGGGGCAGGGGGTGGGAGCCAGACAGCGCCGGTTGCGGCAGACTCCTTTGGTGAGCTGCTTTTGGCAGGACGGCCCCCGGAAGTTGGCAGTGGCTCCCCCCACGTCGTGGATGTAGCCTTTAAAGCGGGGGGACCTGGTCATGGCGATGGCCTCCTCCACCACGCTTTCCTTGCTGCGGGCGGTGACGCTCCGCCCCTGATGGAGGGCGATGGAGCAGAAGTTGCAGCCTCCAAAGCAGCCCCGGTTGTGCATGATGGAAAACTCCACCTCTTCGATGGCCTTCACCCCGCCCAGGACTTCGTAGCTGGGGTGATACATCCGCTCGAAGGGCAGGGCGAACACTTCATCCAGCTCTTGTTGGGTTAGGGGATAGGCGGGGGGATTCTGGACCAGATACCAATTGTCCCCGTGCTGCTGGATGACCGCCCGCCCGGTGACGGCGTCCTGCTCCTCATACTGCATCCGGAAAGCCCGGGCAAAGGCGGCCTTATCCGCCTTCACCTTTTGGTAGGAGGCGCAGGTGACGGCATTTTTGGGCAGTTTGGTTTCGTCCACCAGCACGCAGGTGCCGCGAACGTCGGTGATGGCCTCGATGGGTTCCCCCGCCGCCAGCCGGGTGGCAATTTCTTTGGTCTGGTGTTCCCCCATGCCGTAGGAGAGAAGATGGGCGCCGCTGTCCAGCAAAATGGAGGGGCGGACGGCGTCCTCCCAGTAATCGTAGTGGGCAAACCGGCGGAAGCTGGCCTCCAATCCCCCAATCATAATGGGGGTATCGGGGAACAGTTCCCGTAGCCTGCGGCTGTAGACAATCACCGCCCGGTCAGGGCGCCTGCCCGCCTTGTTGCCGGCGGTATAGGGGTCGTCGGAACGCCGGCGCTTGGCGGCGGTGTAGTGGCTGACCATGGAATCGATGTTGCCGGAAGTGACGAAAAAGCCAAGCCGGGGCCTGCCGAAGCGGGTGTAGTCGGCGTCGCTTTGGGGTTGGGAAATCATCCCCACCCGAAAGCCCATGCTTTCCAGCAGGCGGGAGATGATGGCGATGCCGAAGGAGGGGTGGTCCACATAGGCGTCGCCGGTGACGCAGACAAAGTCCAGCTCGTCCCAGCCTCGGGCGGCAGCCTCTTGTTTGGTGAGGGGAAGAAAGCTCATAGAACATCCTTTCTCGGTTTCAGAGATGGTACCAAATGGAAAACAAGGGGTAAAATAGCAGAATACCCCACAGGATAGAAGACCCGCGGCAACCAAAGCCGCGGGACAGGCAGTTTAAAACAGCTTGCGCTCGTCGGAGGAAAAGATGGTTCCCAGCACCTGCTCGTTGCCGGTGAGGAGTGCCATCACCCCTTTGTAGACGGTCAAGGGGGCGTTGAGGAACCGCTTTTTCATCAGCTCGCATTCCTGACGGGTCGGGGCAAAGACCCGCAATCCAATCAGCTCTCCGTCCTTGTCGGGAATGGAAAGCTCCAGCTGGAAACCGCCTCCCGGGCAGGGCGTTTCCTTAATATTGACCTCGGTGAGCCTGCGATGGCGCTCGATCGCCCGGCGGGTAGAGTCCAATGCCTTTTCCCGAATGGACAGGGGAAGGGTCCGTTTAAACTCGATGCCAATTTCCCTGCCCAAAGGGGTGATGCGGTATAGCTGGACACCTTGTTCCTCGGTGACGCTGAGCTGCCCCAACTGGCAAAGGTCATCCAAAGCCTGCACCAACTCAAAGTAGTTGACCAGGCTGTGCTCGCTCAAGGCCTCGTGCAGTTGCGTAAAGCTGATGGGCTCTTCTATATGGGACAGAAGATAGCACAACAACATTTTAATTTCAACGTCGGTGGAGGGAGACCCGGGAGCCACCCCCGCTCGAAAGATGTCACTATCCATATCCGCTCCATTAATTCACGAATTATTTATAAAACCTATTGTGTATCGTAATCATTGTACTATAAAATAGCAAAAGAAACAAGTTGTAGGCGGCGGGGGCAAAAGATGAATCACATACCAAAGGACAAGCTTCGCAAATATCTGCGCCGGACCGTATTTGCGCTGTTGGGGCTGGGACTGGCTGCCGTAACCGCCGGCGGCATCTGGGGGGTGCTGGCTCTTCAAAACCCCGATTATTTGGAGGCCTTTCAGAACTACATCGCCTCGTTGGGGATAGCGGGATGGCTGGTCCTGCTTGTGATACAGTATTTGCAGATTGTCATTGCCTTCGTCCCCGGCGGGCCCATTCAAATGATAGCGGGCGCTCTCTTCGGCCCGTTGGTTGGAATGCTCACCTGCCTGCTGGGAATCGCAGCCGCCACCGCCACCGTCTTTTCCCTGGTCAAGCGCTTTGGCCGGGAGGCTCTCTTTTACTTCGTGGACGAGAAGGACATCGTCAAGTACAGCTTTTTTTCCAATCCCAGCGGACTGGAACGGCTGGTGCTTCTGCTCTTTTTTATTCCCGGCACCCCCAAGGACGCCCTGACTTACCTGTTTGCCCTCACTCCCATACCCTTCCGGCGGTTTGCCTTTCTTTCCATGTTGGCCCGCATGCCGGCCATGCTCACCTCCGTGCTGGCGGGGGACAGCGTGGTAAACGGGGAGTGGCGCAAGGCGGGACTGTTGTTTTTGGGAATTTCCGCCGTGGCGTTGGGAGGATTTTTCCTCCACCAAAAGGTGCTGCAACGCTATCGAAAAGCAGAACAGGAGGCGGGATAACGGCGCCCCGCCGTTTGTCCGCATATCGAACACCGCCCTTTACGTATATATGTAACATTACGTGAAGGGCGGTGTTTTATCCATGCTGAAGGGTTTGATTCTCGCGCTGATTGTGGGTACGGTGTTTGTCAACGGTTGGACCGACGCCCCCAACGCCATTGCCTGTGCGGTGTCCACCAAAGCTATGGACTACCGCCGGGCCGCCTGGATGGCGGGCATCTGCAATTTGCTGGGGCTGCTGGCCGTCAGCGTGGCGGGAGCCGCCGTCACCGACACCATCGTCTGTCTGGTGGATTTTGGGGGGGACAATCGAGCCGCCTTGGTGGCCCTTTCCGCCGCCATGGCTTCCATCATCCTCTTTGCGGTGGCGGCCTGGCGCTTTGGTATTCCCACCAGCGAAAGCCACGCCCTCATCGCCTCCCTCACGGGGGCTGCTTTTGCGTTAAACAACGCCCCCGGCGTGGACAAAACCGCCTGGGCAAGGGTGCTGATGGGGCTGGTCTTTTCCATTGCCTGCGGGTATGGTTTCAGCTGGCTGTCCGCCAAGGTGCTGGCCGCTCCCTTAGGGCGGCTGAAAGACAAAACTTTGGGCCGGATGCAGGTGTTGGCGGCGGGCGGCATGGCTTTTATGCACGGGGCGCAGGACGGACAGAAGTTTGTGGCGGTCTTTGTGATAGCGGAAATGTTGGCCAAAGGGGAATACCACCCCGGGCCGGTGACCCTCCGCCGCCACGTGGGGGTGCTGCTGCTCTGCGCCTTTACCATGGCGTTGGGCACCTCGGTGGGCGGAGGCAGAATCGTGGAGTTGGTAGGGGAGCGGATGGTGCGGCTTCGCAAGCGGGAAGGCCTATGTGCCGATTTGGGAGGGGCGCTCTGCCTTCTGCTGGCCACCCTTTGGGGAATTCCCATGAGCACCAGCCACACCAAAACCACCGCCATGATGGGGGCGGCGGCCGCCGCCGGCGGCAGGGTGGACAAAGAGGTGGTGGGGGAGATTATGCTGACCTGGCTGATTACCTTTCCGGTCTGCACGGCTTTGGGCTGGCTGCTGACCCGCTTTCTTCTGTTGATGCTGTGAAGATGTTTTCTTTACAGTAAAAGTGGGCGGGCTTTAACTTGTTTGCAACTCGGTTTTGAGGTATAATGGATGAAAACGGTAGCGCGGTCTTGCTAATGACTGAGGTTCCCAACGACGTATGAGAGGGTGACAGATAGAATGATACCGCAGAACCCTGTGGACGTGACAGAAGCCTGTGAAAGGTTGCCCTTTTGGCCTCACCTGTCCCCCCAAGAGCGGGAACGAGTTACGGAGCGGATGACCCTGCTCCACTATAAGGCGGGGCAGACGGTTCGCGGGGGAAACGGCGATTGCCTCGGCCTTGTGATTGTGGTGCAGGGGGTGCTGCGGGCCTATCTTCTCTCCCCCAACGGGCGGGAGATTACCCTGTACCGGATGAAGGCGGGGGACAGCTGCGTGCTGGCCGCCTCCTGCGTGTTGGACGCCATCTCCTTCGACACCATGGTGGACGCCGAAGAGGACAGCGATGTGTTGCTGTTGCCGGTGGACGTTTACGCCTCCCTGATGAGGAACAACCTGTACGTGGAGCGGGATACCTACAAAATGGCCACCGAGCGGTTTTCCGACGTGGTGGCGGGGCTGGAGCGCCTGGCGTTTATGAATTTGGAGCAGCGGCTCATTTCCTTTTTGCTGGACGAAACCGCCGAAAACGGCTCCAACACCATCCACATGACCCACGAGCAGATTGCCGTCAATATCGGCAGCGCGCGGGAAGTGGTCAGCCGCTCCCTGAAAAGTCTGGCTGCAAGGGGATGGGTGGAGCTGTTCCGCGGAGGGGTCCGGCTGAAAGACAAGGAAATGCTCTATCAGCTCATTCAATAACTGATAGTATAATTTAATATTATTATACATATAGATGACGCTTTCTATATTCCGGTTAGGAATATACATTTCAAACTTTACTATATGCACATCAGGACCTGCAAATATTCCCTTTGCAGGTCCTTGCTCCATCTATTATCATCATATCAGCTGCACTCATCCATGGCCTGCAGCAGGCAGCGGGCGATATGCTCCGTCAGGTGGGGGCTGAGGTAAGGGTGAATGGGCAAGGAAAGCAGCCGGCCTGCCAGGGAAAGGGCGTTGACCAGCATCACCTGATTCCATGGGTCCCGGTCGGTCTGCATGCCGCAGAAAGGCGCGCCGGCGGGGATGTTGCGCTCCCGCAGTCTGGCCGCCACCTTGCCCCGTTCCCGAGACCGGGGCAGGGCCACCACCAGCTGGCTGTAGACGCTTTTGGCTCCCCGCACCAACTGCTGCATCCGTAGTTTGTCCGCCAGCATGGTGCGGTAAATGTGGGCGATGTTGCGCCGCTGCTCCGCCTGATAGGCGCAGTGCTCCAGCCGGGCATTGATAAGAAAGGCATCCACGCTGCCCATGCGGGGAACGATTGGCTCCCCCGAAACCTGCGGCTGCCTTGCCTGGCGCAGAGCTCTTAGCCGGCGGGCGTCGTCGTCCCGCTGGCAAAAAACAGCTCCGCCTCCCAGTTCCTCGAGGGGGCAGGGGGTGGCAAAGGAAGCCACCGCAAAGCGGCCGAAGCTCCCGGCGGGGCGGCCGTCGATTTCCGCTCCAAAAGCGCCGGAAAGGTCCTCGATGAGGGCGATACCCTCGCTGCGGCAGATATCTTCCAGTGCGGCATAGTTGCAGGGCGCGCCAAACAGGTCGGTGGCAATTAAAGCCGAAGGGACAGGCCTTCCCATCCGGCGCAGTTTGTACAAGGCGTATTCCAGACAGTAGGGGTCGATGGTGTAGGTGTTGGGGTTGACGTCCACAAAGACAGGGGACGCTCCCACCAGCATCATGCCTTGTACCGGCAGAGCACAGCCCAAAGCGGCGCAGAGCACCGTATCCCCCGGCGACACCCCCGCGGCGATCAGGGCCAGAGCAATGCCGCTGGCCGCATCGGATACGGCAACGCAGTGATTAGTGCCCACCCACTGAGCCAACCGGTGCTCCAGCGTAAAGACATCTTCGCTGAGAATGTGTTCCACCGCAGGGCGCAGTTCCATTTCCTTTGGGCGAACCTGCTGCTGATAAATAGTTTGAAACACTTGCTGTTCCATTTGATAGCCCCCGTTTGGTCAATACCGTAATCCAAACATGTGGTAACTCTATCATTATACAAATTGTAAAAATCATATCCTGTCGAACGGTTGAAACGAAGGAAAAACATATCCTCGGGAGGGATTGTGTGAAGCTGTTACATACATCCGACTGGCATTTGGGGAAAAACCTCTACGAACATTCCCTGCTGGAAGACCAGGCCCATTTTTTGGACTGGCTTCTTAGGCTAATGGAAGAGGAACAGGTGGAGGCTCTGGTCATTGCGGGAGACGTCTATCACCGGTCGGTTCCCCCCGCCGACGCCATCGCCCTCTACGACCAGTTTTTGAACCGCGCCATTCTGAAGTTGGGCATACCGGTGCTGACGGTGGCGGGAAACCACGACAGCGGCGCCCGTTTGGAGTTTGCCGGAGAACTGCTGGGGGCGGTGGGCTACCATGTGGCGGGCAAACCCAGACAGGAACTGGCCCGCGTCACCTTAAACGACCGCCACGGGCCGGTGGTGTTCTGGCTGCTGCCCTACCTGTTCCCCGCCGACGTCCGTGCTCTCCTCCCGAAAAGCGATGCTCGCACCTTTCAGTCGGCTTACGAGGTGCTCCTGGGGGAAAACCTGCCGCTGATGGACAAGGGCGTTCGCAACGTCATGGTGGCTCACGGCCTGTTTGCCGGGCAGGAGCCGGTGATTCTAAGCGAATCGGAGTGGAGCGTCGGGGGGATGGACGCCGTCAGCGCTGCCATTTTTCAGGGCTTTGACTACACGGCCTTAGGCCATCTTCACGCCCCTCAAAAGGTGGGGGAGAAGGTACGGTACAGCGGCTCTCCCCTTAAGTATTCCCTTTCGGAGGAACATCAGCGCAAGTCGGTGTCGCTGGTGGAGCTGGGAGCCCCCGGCAGCCCGGTTCAGATTCGGGAGATTCCGGTGCCGGCGCTCCACGATGTGAGGAGAATTGCCGGGCGCTTTGACGATTTGATGAATCCAATCTGGCATGAAAACAAAAACTTTGAGGACTATGTCTTTGCCGAAATTTCCGAAGAAGGCGTTTTATACGCCATGGAAAAGCTCCGCACCCTGTTTCCCCGCCTTTTGGGGGTGAGTCTGCCCTTTCGGGAGATGGAGGGGGAGGCGGTGCAGATTGGGGCTGTTCGGGAGCGGATGACCATGGAGCAGCATTTTGCCCGCTTCTACCAGGAAACCGCTGGAGAGGAGCTGCCGGAGGAGCATCGGGCGGTGCTCCGGGAACTGATTGAGGCGCTGGAAGAGGAAAAGCGGGAGGTGTACCAGAGTTGAGACCCCTTGTACTGACCATGAAGGCTTTTGGCCCCTACGCCGGCACCCAGGTGGTGGATTTTACGGGCTTGGGGGGCGAGGAGATTTTCCTCATCACCGGAGACACCGGAGCGGGAAAAACCACCCTTTTCGACGCCATTTCCTTTGCGTTATACGGCAGCGCCAGCGGGGAGGGCCGGCAATCCCAGAGCTTTAAAAGTCATTTTGCCAGGGAAGAGGAAATTTGCAGCGTCACCCTGCGGTTTTTGCTGGGTGGCAAGGTATATGAAGTGTTCCGCTCCCCCAAGCAGAACGTCCCCAAGCGGGACGGCACCGTCCGGGAAATCGGGGAAAAGGCGGAGCTGACTCTGCCCAACGGGGACATCCTGTCAGGCACTCGGGTGGTGGACGCCAAAATCATCGAGCTGCTGGGGCTGAACCACCGCCAATTCAAGCAGACCATGATGCTGGCGCAGGGGGAGTTTGCTCGCCTGATTGAAGCCAACAGCACCGAAAAGCAGGAGATTTTCTCCCGCATCTTCGACACCGCCGCCTTTGCGGAGCTTTCCAACAAGCTCTCTTCGGAGGAAAGCGAGCTGCGCCACCAGCTGGAAGGGCAGCAGCAGACCATTTACCGCATCATTCGGGAGTTGGTGCGTCTTGGGCATACCTCTTTGGACACCGAGGATGCTCCTTTCCAGCCCTGGGAGGTTATTTCCAAAACGGTGCTGGATGCGGTGGCGTTGGATAAGGCGAGAGCCGAGCAGTTGGCGGGGGATATCGCTGCTTTGGAGCAGGAGCGCCTTGCCATGGACCTGCCCGGAAAAAAAGCCATGAACCAGAAGCTCAACCGCTTGGAGCAGTTGGAGGAAGTGCTGGCGGGGCTGGAGGAACAAGCCCCCGAAATGGAGCGCCGCAGCGCTCTGCTCAAAGAGCTGCGCAAAGCCCGGGAGCTTGCCGCCCAGGAGGGGGCCCTCAACCACACCCGAGAGATTGTCCGGGAAGCCAAAGAGCGGATTGCCGCTCTGGAACAGGAAATTGGGCGGCAGCAGCCGGTGTATCTGCAGGCAAAGGAAGCCGCCCGGCAGGCGCCGGAGTTGGCGGCTCAGGCGGAGGAAGCCCGCCGTAAAGCCGACGAGCTTGCCCGGCGGGAGGAGAAGGCGCTGCTGTACCTCCAACGCCGCCGGGAGCTGCAAAAACTTCAGGAGCGGCTCCATCACGTGCAGGAGGAGCTGTTCCTGGCCGGCCTTGCGCAGCAGCGGCAAGAGCGGCGGGAGAAAATCAAGGAACTGGAAAAGCTGCTTCAGTCCTTGCAGGAGCTGGAGCGCCTGACCCAAGGGGCTGCCCAGGCGGACGAGCGGCGCAAAGTGGCGGCCCAAAAAGCGGACGAGCTGTTCCGCGCCTTTTTGGAGGGGCAGGCGGTGCTGCTGGCCATGGAACTGCAGGAGGGAAAGCCCTGCCCGGTGTGCGGCGCGGAGCATCATCCTTGCCCGGCAAGGTCGGAGCAGGCGCCTCCCGACCAGGCAAAGGTGGAAAAGGCCCGGCAGGAGGCGACCCAGGCGGAGGAGTATTTCCGTCAGGCGCAGATGAAGGTGGCGGCCCTTGCCGACCAGGCGGCATTTCAGGCCAAAGCCCTGGGCTTGGAGCCTCAAACCGCCAAGGCAGACGCCCAAAAGCAGTTACAGGAGCTGCTTACCCTGCAAAAAGAGGAGGAGCAGGCTCATCCCAAACTTCTCGAAGCCGAGCGGGGCAACCTCGCCTCCCGCCGGGAGGAGCTGGAGGCGGAGGCGGCTTCGCTGCGGGAAAAAGTGGCCGCCCATCAGGCGGTGCTGGAGGCCGAAAGCGGGGAAGACCCCGCCGCTTTGGCGGAACAAAAAGCAATTCAACTTTCTTTGGCTCAAGAAAAGAAGAATTTGTACGATAATCTTATGGAGGAGTTTAACCGAGCCAAAGGAGAGCTGGAGCGCCTGCAGGCGGCGGAAAAGGCCGCCCGGGAAGGGTGGCTGGCTGCCGCCAAACGGCTGGAGGAGCTGGAAGGGGCGTTTCAGCAGGGGCTGCGGGAAGCAAAGTTTGCCTCCTACGAGGAGTATGGGGCTCTTCTTCCTCAAGTTTCCCGAATTGGGGCGTTGGAAGAGGCGGTTCAAAAATTTGCCGCAGGGCTCAGCGCCACCAAAGCCCAGGTGGAGCAGCTTCGGGAGGAGACGGCAGGCGCTAGGCGCCATGACATCGCCTCTTTGGAACAGCGCTGGAACCGCCTGGGGGATGAAATCACCCAAAAGCGGGAGGAGAAAGCCCGCCTTGCCATGACCATCAGCGGCTCTTTAAGCTGCCTGGAGGAGCTGGAAAAGCTCCACAAGCGCACTCGCTCCCTTTCGGAGCGCTACGGCATCGTGAAGGAGCTTTCGGGGCTTGCCAAAGGCAGCCGCCCTCCCTACATTTCCTTTGAACGGTATTTGCTCATCTCTTATTTTGAAGAAATCATTCAGCTGGCCAACATTTACCTGGCCAGAATGACCGATTCCCGCTTTCGGCTGCGTCGCAAGACCGCCAAAGCCCGCACCGCCGGTCTGGATTTGGATGTCTTGGACCAGCGCACCGGCACCTGCCGGGATGTTTCCACCCTTTCGGGAGGGGAGAGCTTTAAGGCGTCCCTGGCGCTGGCACTGGGGCTTTCCGACGTGGTGCAGATTCATGCCGGAGGCGTCAATCTGGGGGCCATCTTCATTGACGAGGGCTTCGGCACCCTGGACGACCGCTCCCGGGAAAGCGCCATAGCCACCCTGCTCTCCCTTCGGCAGCAGGGCAGAATGGTGGGAATTATTTCCCACGTCAAGGAACTGCGCAACTACATACCCGCCCGGCTGGAGGTTGCGACTTCCCCCCGGGGCAGCCGTGTGCAATGGGTCTAAAGGCTTGTTGCCTTTGGGCAGGATTGCGGTTCCAACGCGGGATTCATGACAGTGAAGATAAGGAGGCTGAATAGCTTGCTGCAAGAAAACGGAGGGGCCGACACCCCGGTGCAGAGCGGAACGCCTGCCGCCGGTGAAAAGCCAATTTCGGAACTGCTGGCGGAGGGTGCCACCAATGTGCTGAATTTGGAAGAGCGTCAGCCCTCGCAAAATTTTGACCCGCTGAATTTTTCGTTGGACGATTTTCCGCTGCCTCCTGCCATACAAACGGATTTTTTCGAGTCGGTGGCGCCGGCGGCTGTTTCCCAACCCCAGGCTGCGGCGGAGCCCACCCCCGCGCCCAATCCTCCCCCCGCTCCCCAGGAGCAGGCAAAGCCCGCCAAGGCAAAGCCCAAAAAGGGGTTTAGGAATAAACTGAAGAACCTGTTGAACTACCGTTTGGTGGTGACTCGGGTGGGCGGCATGGGGGAAGTGAGCGTGGAAGCCGAAGAGGAAGAGGAGTCCCCCGCTTCCCCAAAAGCTAAGCCGGCCAAGAAAAAGGCGCCCAAAAAGCCTCGCCTCAAAAAAGCCAAAAAGAAAAAGGCGGCTAAGAAAGCCTCCCAAAAGGATGGCTCCAGCCGCAAAAAGCTCATCATCGGCTTGACGGCGGGCGGCGCCATCCTGGTGGGAAGTATCGGCGCCATTTTGCTGACCAGAAGCTGGAATCAGCCCGCCCGCCTGATGGAAAAGGCCCAGCAGTATGCGGCGGACGAGCAGTACGAAAAGGCTATTGCCACCTACGAAAAGCTTATTGAAAACAACGAGCTGGTCCCCGAAGCTTATTTGGGACTGGCGGACAGCCTGGTGGCTTCCAACGATTTGGAAGGCGCTTTGGGCAAGCTGTCGGTGGGCTATAAGGAAACCCAGGACGAGCGCCTTTCCCAGCGGTTGGCGGAGCTGGACCCTCAAATCGCCGACGAAGAGGGCAAAGCCCCTGCCGCTCTTTCCACCGAGCCGATTCAGTGGAAAGATCCCGCCTTTGAAAGGATGGTGCGCCTTGCGTTAAACAAGCCTCAGGGCCCCATCAGCGAAGGGGATCTGGCAGGGATTACCAACCTGAAAATCTTAGGTGAGGATCATGCTTCCGTGGAAGGGAACCTTTACGCCATCAACGGGGTGGACGGCTACACCATCGGCGGGGTAACCTATACCCAGCGGGGCAACATCACCTCGTTGGACGACGTGGTTCATTTCAAGAATTTGACCCGCCTGACGGTGGGCTACAATCAGGTGCGGGACATTTCCGCCCTGAAAGAGATGAAGGGACTTACCACCGTCAGCCTGTACGCCAACGACATCACCGACCTTTCCCCCCTGAAGGAAATTAAAGCCCTGAAATATCTGTTCCTCTACAACAATCACATTTCCGACCTTACCCCTCTGGCGGAGTTGGACCAGTTGGTTTTGCTGTCCCTGCAATACAATCAAATTCGGGATATTTCTCCTTTGGCGGGGCTTACCCAGTTGCAGGAGCTGTATATCAGCCACAACCAAATCGAGGACCTTACCCCCTTAAAAAATCTGGACCAGCTCACCTTCCTGGACGCCAGCGACAACAAAATTTCCGATCTGGAACCCATTGCAGCGCTGGAGGGCCTGACCGACGCCAACTTTGTGGGCAACCCGGTGTCCGATTACTCTCCAGCCTCCCACATTCAAAAAATTAACCATTCCTTTGGAAAAACCCGCTGACCTTCTCTTGCAAGAAAGGGGAAGCGGTAGCCGTTATCCGGTGAAAGAAGAACTGCCCTCTCCAAAGGAGGGCAGTTCTTCCCGGATGGGGACTGTCAGGCAATAGACAAACCAAAAAGCTCCCGGAATTAACCGGGAGCCTGATGCTCACTCTATGATTTCGCCGTCGGGGTTTTCCAACATTCGCTCCAACCAAATGGAGGCGATTTTTAAAGCGTCGTACAGATTGTTTTTCTCCGTTTTTTTCTTAATCCGCTCTTTGAGCCGCAACTCGGGGTTGGTGGATAGAATCTGTACGGTCACTTTTTTGGAGACTTCAAGACCCTGAAAGTCTTTGGTTTCCAGTATTTGCAGCATGGCCACGTATTCGTCCGCCATATCTCCGTAATAAATGGTATTGCCACTGCGCACTAAGGGCTTCCCCTTATAGGTGAGCATCTTTTTGTTGGTTTCTTTTCCGGCCATCTGCTTCATCCTCTCGTCTTGCAATAAGGCAATCGCACCGTAGCCGTGGACGGTGGACTGCCTGCACATGTAATAAGTATAGCACAATTACAGCCAGTTGTATACTTTAATCTCCGGCATTTTTGCGGATTTTCCTGTCGCGACAATTTTTGTTATGGTTCCGTCAGTCAGAATTTACATTGTTTGAAATCGAAAGGAGTGCTTTTCCCATGCTGATTTCCACCAATACCCCCAATGCTCCGGCTGCAATCGGACCTTATTCCCAGGCCATTCGTTTTCAAAATTTTCTCTTTACTTCGGGGCAGATTCCTCTGGATCCCGCCACGGGAGAAGTGACGGGAGCGGATATTACAACCCAGGCGGACCGCGTGCTGCGCAACCTGGGCGCCATTTTGGAAGCCAACGGCATCGGTTTTGACAACGTCATCAAAACCACCTGCTTTTTGGCGGATATGAAGGATTTTGCCGCTTTTAATCAGGTGTATGCCCAGTATTTTGTCAACAACAAGCCCGCCCGCTCTTGTGTGGCGGTCAGGGAACTGCCCAAGGGGGTTCTCTGCGAAGTGGAAGCCATAGCGGCCGTTGAATAACAATCGATACCCTGCATCATAGAATGACCGACATCGGATCGAAAATACCGCGCTGTTCTGTATGTTTGGTTGTTCTCCATTAGCCGGAGATTGCAACTTGCTGGTTGGAAGGATTTCAGTTCCAGCCATCCTATGTCAAAAAGCCCACGTTGGAACACGTGGGCTTTTCTTTTATGGCAGGACGGTGTGAACGCCCTTTTCATCCGGAGGGGATACCCAGGTGGAAGCGGGGAGATTGCACACGGGACGGACTCCCGTATCGGAGTAGTTGGCGATGGTGGACAGGCGAATCCCGTAGGAATCGACATACCGCACCTCGTTGGGCGTGTAGTAGGTGGGGGTGCGAAGCCACCAGCAGGCGGGTTCATCTTCCGGAAGGACGCAGTTTTCCAGGGCTTCCGGCGTGTAGTAACAGACCCAGTCGTACCAGTCAAACAGGGCCAAGAGGCTCCCTTCCGCGACGCCGCCTTCTTTCCCCAGCCCCAGTTCGGCGCTGCTGGGCAAAAACACTTTGGCTTCCGCCACATCGGTTCCGTTGCCATCCTCCTCGCATTGCCGCACTACAATATTGGTGGTAAGAAGCTGAGCTGCAATTTCTTCCTCCCATACGTGCAGAAAACCCGGCAGATGGTAGCTGGGATTGTCCAGGTAAACATTCTCCTGAACGGGAGGGGCGTCATAGGGATGGGCGGGCTGGTACCATTGCCCGGCAGGGGCTTTGCTGTTGAGCCACTGGGCAATGTTGGAGTGAATGTAGCGGTTGCTGCCGTCCAGCTTGCGGTAGGGGTCGGGGTTCTGCGGCTCGGCGGCGTCAAAGCACATGGCAAAGATGGCGCAATCCGCAATCAGGGTGACGGAGTCGGCGGGGTAGCCGGCGTGGTTTTGGTCCGCAATGCGGAACACCAAATGCTTTCCAAACAAGCTGTGAAAGGGGGCTTTGACCGGCACCTGCACCAGAGAGCCGATGTCCAAACTCCCCAACTCCAGTTTCGGGGAAGGGACGGCAACCCAGGCGGGGCCTGCTTTTCCTCGGGTGATCATAGGGCGGGCACCACCTTGTAGACGGTGGCTTGCGCTGTAAAATCAAAGTCCGGTTGGCCGCTGGCCACGGCGGAAAGGACTCCGTCATGGTTTTCAAAGCAGACTAAAATCCCCTTTTGGGCCAGTTGATGCAGCACCGGCATAGGAGCGGAAAAATCCGCCTGCTCCCCATCCACAACGGGAAGGAACACCGGGTGGCGGAAGCCGTCTTCGTCCTGGCTCCAGCCCTGGGCGGTGAGTTGGACCGAGTAGATGCGGGGCGTTAAGGCCGCCACTTGAGAAGCGGAGGCTTTATCCTCCAAAGCGACGGACAAATTCGCCAGCTCCCCGTCGATGCGGGCGATGTGGGAAGCGTCCGCCTTGGTGGCCAGCGCGTCGACGGAAACTTTACCCTCCAAGGCGGCGGACAAAGCCGCCAGCTCCCCGTCGATGCGGGCGATGTGGGAGGCGTCCGCCTTGGTTGCCAGCGCGTCGGCGGAGGCTTTATCCTCCAAAGCGGCGGACAAATTCGCCAGCTCCCCGTCGATGCGGGCGATGTGGGAAGCGTCCGCCTTGGTTGCCAGCGTTTGGTTGATGGACACAATGGCGGCTTCCAGCCGGGCAATGTCCGAGGGGTCCAGCTCCCCGTCGCCGCCGAGCCCGGCAATGGCGTTTTCCAAAGCGGTGATGGCGGCGTCAATCCGCTGGATTTCCGAAACATCCGCCTTCCACTCTTCCACATTATCCAGCCGCAGGGAAAGGGTGTCCAGGGTTTGGCTCAGCTCCTCCACCACCGAGAGGTTTGCTTTGCCGGCGTTGAGACTTTGGACGCTGCTTTCCAACACCTCCAGCGTCTCGTCCATCCGCTGCAGTTCCTGAGCCGAGGCTTTCTCCTCCGCCAGAATGAGGATGTTTTCCATCAGAATGTTGGCGTTGTCTGGGCTCCAGGCGTGGTAGATAAACTCTCCCGCCGGCCAGTCAGCGGCGGTGGTACCCAGGCGCCCTCGCTGGCAGCCGGTAAGCTTGCCTTCTTCCACGTCAATGCCGGTATAGAGAATGGTTTCGGCGTTGGCTTCTGTTCCAACCGTGACAAAGTTGGGGGGAGGGGGGAACAGGGAAACATGGGTGACGGCGATGTCGGAGTCGGTGGACGAAAGGTCTTGGGCTAACTGCACCGTCACCGGATTGTTGGCGGGATACATAGGCTTGAGCGGCATACAAAACCTCCTGTTGACATTTACGTAAATATTGAGTAAAATTTACGTATATACGTAACATCAATATACTATGTCAGCAGAGCCCAAGTCAATGGGGTTTTTACGTATTTGGGTAAAGCCATTTCAAAGGTAGGTGCCGTATGGAAGGGCTGTATCGGAGAATTGAGGAATTGTGCCGGCTGGAGGGACTCAATATCACCCAGATGTGCCGGCTGGCGGGGGTAAGCCGCGGGGCGCTGACCGATTTAAAGTCCGGACGCAAGGCGGGGCTGTCGGCGGCGACTCTGACCAAGTTGTCGGAATTTTTCGGCGTTTCGGTGGATTATCTGTTGGGGGGAACGCCGGAGGGGGCGGTGGTGAAAAAGCGGGAGGAGCAGGAGGATTTGGATTTGCTGAAAGCCTATTTTCTCCGAAAAACCGGACGCCTGCCCACGTTGGAGGAACTAAAGGGTTTGGAGGACTATGTGGAAATTTATCTAAAAAGCTTGGGGTTTTCCGCCTCAAGGCCATAGACAAAACAAAAAGGGGAATACCTTGGTATTCCCCTTAGGCGACGGAATTTCAGTGGCCTTATTTCTTTTGAAAGAATGGCATCACTTCCTCGGCAAAGCGGTGCATCTGCTCCTTGGTGTCTTCCAGAGAGTTTCCGGCAAACACCAGGGCGGCAAAATGGGTGACACCGGCGTCAATATAGTCTTGAATGCGCTGGGCCACTTCTTGCGGGGAGCCGATGATTCGCCGCTCTGCGTAGTTGGCGATATCCTTTCCCTTGTAGGTGGTGTTTTGCAACGAAAGGCTGTGCCGGTAATGCTGGCTGTTTTGGTAGGCGGCGTGGGCCTCCTCGTGGGTTTTCTTAATGCAGATGCCAAACTGGGGGGCGATGTCGATTTCGTTCAGGCTCCGGCCATGCTTTTCGCACTCATAGCCGATTTGCTCTACGGCCTGGCGGATTTCCTCCACCTTGAGGCCTGCGGGAAGCCACCCGGTCCCGTATTTTGCCACCCGCCCATAGCTCATGGTGGAGTTGCCCCCAAAGCAAAGGGGGAAGGGGTTTTGAAGGGGCTTGGGGAAGCATTTGAGGTTGCGCACCGAGTAGTACTTTCCCTCATGGGTGACGTTTTCTTCGGTAAAGATACGGTGCAGCAACTGAACGCTCTCTTCCAGCATCTCTCCCCGGTTGATGCCTGCGGCATCCCTGCCGTACTGGGCTTCAAACTCCTCCCGATAGGCGCCGATTCCCACGCCCAGCCGCACTCGGCCCCCCGAAAGGTGGTCCAACGTGGCAACCTCTTTGGCTACGTTGACAGGGTGACGGAAGGGCAGCACCAGCAGCGCGGTGCAGAGCAGCAGGTTGGTGGTGTGTTCGGCAATGGCGGCCAGTTCGACGAGAGGGGCATAGTAGCGGGGATAATCGCCAAACTTTTGATACACATATTCCTGGGTTTGAATGTGGTCGTTGCCCCAGACCGAATCAAACCCAAGGCGTTCGGCCAGCACCGAAATTTCCACTACCTCCCGGGCAGAAGAATAGGGGATGGGGTACATCAGGCCTTCGGTGCCCGTTGCAATTCCCAGTCCAAAGCGGATTTTTTTCATGGTACATCCTCCCTTCGGATATTTGATAAAAAAACCAAGGGAGAAACACCCTTGGTTTTTGGATGGTTTATGGCGACAACAGTAGGGTTACTTTGCCGAAGCAGTAAGTTTGGCTTCGGCTTCCATAACCTCTTTGGTCACCTCGGCAGCGGTAGGAATGACCCAAATTTCGCCCTGCTCAGCAGTGATTTGGTCAAGGTCCTTGCCTTTGTGCAGGTTAAGGGCCACGTCAAAAATATAGTAGAAGATGATGTAGCTGACAAAGCCCAGGAAGATGGCGGTTACAGCGGGAATGGCGGAGGAGGTCATCTGGGAGCCAAAGCCCGCCACTGCCCAGGCCAACCAGCCGGAAAGGCGGAAATGCTTGGGAACAAAGAAGCGGGTACTGCGGTTCAGAATAAGGTAGTGGGCAATCATCATGCCGGCCAGAGGACCGCAAAGGGATCCGGTGAAGGAAAGCCAGGCGGCAAAGTTGGAGGCGATTCCCATAAAGGAAACTGCTACCGCAATCAGAACGCAGATGATGGTCCAGACGGGCTTGGGAATATTTTTTCCCAGAATTTTGGAGGAGTTGGTAAAGGCAAGAGAAGCAGAGTAGATGTTGTTGTCGGTAGTGGTCCACAGAGCAAGGCCCAGAATCAGCACAGCGGGAACTAAAAGGCCCAGGTTGCTGAACACAATGGCCAGGTTGGGGCTGCCGGCTGCAATGGCCGCCACAACGGCAACCAGCTCAAACAAACCGGAGCCGCAGATGTAGCCAATCACTGCGCCACCCCAAACATGGGATGCTTTTTTACTGTAGCGCGTAAGGTCTGCGGACATGCCGGCTCCTGCAACCCAGGTGGCAACTGCTGCACCCATGGCGGTGATAAAGGGAATGGTAGTTTCGGGTGTCCAGCTGGTCAGTGTTGCAATACCGCCCTGACGCATGGACATGATAAAGGCAAGGGAAGCAAGCGCCCACAGGGAAGGTCCGGCGATTTTGGAGAGAATTTCCAAGCCTTTAAAGCCATTGATGGAAGTCAGGGTGATGCAGGCTGCAAAAATAAGAGTAGCAAGCTATTTGGGGAACCAGGGAAGAAGCTGGGACAGGGTGTTGGTAAAGGAATCGATGAGGACGCCGATAAAGCTCATGGCCGAAATGCCGCGAATCACGGCCGAAAAGGTAGAGCTGGTGGTGCCAAACATAGCTTCAAACAGCTGGTAGGTGGTGCGTCCCGAGCGGAACCCAATGATACCACACAGACCACCGATGACTACCAGCAATCCGTTGCCCAGCAAAACAGCCAAAATCGCCTGCGGTAAGGTGGAGCCAGCTGCAATGGTCCACCGGTCATAAAGGCCGAAAGGCTGATGCACCATCCAACCCATACCATTGCTGTACCGTAAAAGCCTCGACGCTTGTTAAGAGGTACAGCTACCGTGGCATAGTCATGCATGAGGGAACTTTGCTCGTTCAGATCAATACCCAGTTGCTCTACAGTTTGGTTTTTGCTCTCATCCATAATAACACCTCTTTCTACACATTCTCTAACTACGCCTTGCAGCAGGGCGCAGCTGCTACCTCTATGTTGACGGGGAAAGCAATGGCTTTCCGCACAACAACCTCCTTATTGGCGAGACGTTTGACTTGGGGTAAAAACAAAGGTATTACTTTAATCCATCAGGTACTTTTTAATATTTTCAATACACTCCGCAGGGGTGCTGACACCGGGCGCTTCAAAGATGACCGGCATATCCACGCCGGCTTCTATGTACTCTTCGATGCGGCGGCGGCATTCGTCGGGGTTGCCTGCCACCACCAAGGTGTCCACCATCTGGTTGGTAACCGGCAGCGTAGGCTTTTCGCCCTTCATAAAGGCCTGCTGGAAATGGGTCAGCACTTCGGGATCCAGCCCGGAGGTGGTGAGGATGGGCTTTGGACCGTGAAGACCCATGTAGCGGGCCACAGCGCTCTTGGCCTGCTCCTTGGCGGTGGCGCTGTCTTGGTGGACATAGGTGGGCAGGTAGGCGGCAATTTTAATTTCCGAAGGGTCCCGTCCCACACGCCGCGCACCGGCGGCAATCTTTTCCCTGGCGTACTTGACATAGGCGATGGGGGAGCCGGCAGAGAGCAGAACACCGTCGGACACTTCACCGGCCAGTTCCAAAGCGCGGTCTCCCTTCACGCCCATGTAGATGGGCTGATTGGGGCGCAGAGGGGTGTTGCTGAGCTTTACCTTGCCGGTTTTAAAATACTCCCCAGAAAACTCGATTTCCTCTCCCGAAAGAAGCCCTTTCATAATTTGCACGCATTCTTTGGTGGCGGTAATGGGTTTGACGTAGGGGATACCGGCCTGAATTTCCATCCAGCGCTTGTTGCTGGCGCCAAGGGCGATTATCATCCGGCCGCCGGATACTTCGTCCACCGTGGCGGCTTCCATGGCGGCCAAGGTGGGGTGGCGGGTATAGGGATTGATGACGCCGATGCCAATCTGAATTTTGCTGGTGGCCATGGCGCAGGCTGCCGCTAAGGAAAAACCGCCCGCCTCAAAGTAGTCCTCGGCAATCCATACCGATTCCAGGTCTGCTTCTTCTGCCATCTTTACCAGCTTGATGGTTTCGGTGGCGGTGTAAATACCGGAAAAGCCAAAACTAAGTCTTTGCCTCATAAGATCTTATCCTCCCGTTTTAGGCTCGCGCGGGGATATAAATCAACTCAGTGTCGTGTTTGGTCAGTCGGCGGGAACCGTGGGATGTTACTTCCACCATGTATTCGATTTGTATGCCGAACGTGTCGTACAGATAGTAGGGAGTTTCGATGCAGAGCACCATCCCCTCTTCCAGAAGAGTGCGGTTGGAGGCGGTGATGGTGGGGTTGTCGTTGATGAGCATACCAATGCCGTGACCCACATGATGGCGGTAGTAATCCGGGATTCCCTTTTGCACCGCCGAAACAGCTGCGCGGTAAAGCTCACAGACCGCCACGCCCGGTTGGATGAGGCGTTCCATCTCCAAAACACCGTCTAAGATATAGGAGTAGAGGGATTCGATTTTTTGGTTTCGTTTGCCCACAATGGCGGTGCGGGCAAGGTCGGAACAGAAAAACCGGTGGCTTGCGCCAAAGTCAAACCGCAAAATAGAGCCGTCCTGCACTTTTTGCTCTGGGGTGGAGCAGGTGTCGGAATAGGAGGAGCGCCGGTCAGCCGTCGCCGTAATAAAGTAGCCGTTTCCCCCTCGCTTGGCAACCTCCGCCCGGTAGATGCGGTCCATCTCCCATTCGGAGGTCCCAATCTTTACCTGCTCCAGCATGGCAAGAAGGGATTCTTCCGCCATGTGGGCCGCCTGCTCCAGCAAGGCGATTTCCTCGGGGTGTTTGATTTGGCGCACCTGTTCCAACAACGAAAGGGCGGGAACAATCTGATGCTGGGGGAATTCCGCCCGCAGCCGTTCCCATGTTTGGATGGGTGTGCGCAATTCGTCCAGGGCAATCTTTAAGGGGCCATGGCCAGCTTTTCTGATGGCGTCTGCTAAGGCGTCTCCCGCCGATTCGTAGATGCGCTGTGTTTTTTCGTTAAGAATTTCCGCCGTTTTGCTGTGAGGGTCCACCGCAAAGCGGAAGGCGCCGAAACAGTGGAGCTCGGCGTGGGGGAGCGCTTCGATGGCCGTTGGGGCATCCACCATGGAGTTGACCAGAATGATGCTGTCCTTGGCTGGAATATAAACGCCATAAGCCTGTGTTTTGGCGTGGTAGGTGGCCCCCAGGGCGGTAAACCCGGTAAGGTAGAGGATATGTTCCGGCAAGGAGGCAATGAGCACATCCACTCCCTGCTGCTCCATGGCGGTGCGGATTCGCTGCTGGCGAAATTCTTGCAGTGCTTTCAAACCGCGTTCCTCCTTCGTCCCAGTTAGTTGCAGATCCGAAGGTCGTGGCTCATCAGTCCATGGGTCGGGGTGAGGCGGACGGGGCCTTCCGGGGTGACAAACACCTGATCTTCAATGCGCACCCCAAATTTGCCCGGCAGATAGATTCCCGGCTCGATGGAAAACACTTACCCCGGTCGGATCGGGTCCCTGTTTCCCGCCGAAAGGTAAGGGGGTTCGTGCACGTCCAGGCCCAAGCCGTGTCCCACCCGGTGGGTAAAGTACTTGCCAAAGCCTGCCTCTTCGATGACCCTGCGGGCGGCCCTGTCAATCTCTTCGCAGGGGGTTCCCGGAACAGCCGCCTCAAAAGCGGCCTGATTGGCCCGGTTGACGGTGTGGTAAACCTCTTCAAACCCATCGGGAATGGAGCCGACACAAAAGGTGCGGGTGGTGTCGGCCTGATAGCCTATTCCCGGCTCTTCCCCCACAAAGTCAATGCAGACCACGTCACCTTTTTGAATGGCGCGGCTGCTGTTGTGGTGGTGGGGCAATGCGCTGTTGGGGCCGGAAGCGACAATGCCTCCGGTTACGGTCACTCCTTCGTGGGCGCAGAAGGTTTTCAAAAGCTCAAAGGCTTCTGCTTCGGTCAGACCGCAAAGGCCGTGGGCGATCAGTTTGCCAAGGCCGTTGCAGGCTTTTTCCTGCACCCGGCGCAACAGCTCGAATTCCTGCTGGTCCTTGCAGATGCGCATCTCGGCAAGGATGCTGTCGGCAGACTGCCACTGACAGTGGGGCATGATCTTCATCAGGTTCAGCAGCACCCAGCTGGGAACGGTGCGGCCGACAGCGGCTGACGCTGCATCTCCCACCAGTTTTTGCACGAGGCCAAAGGGGTCCTCTCCGTCCTTCCAGCCGTGGCAGTCCAGCAGAGCGGCGCTGTCGGCGGAAAGATTTCCCAGCTCAAACCCCGGGGCGACAAAGAATGCCTGGGTTTTGGTCAGTAAGAGACAGGCCAGACGCTCCCAAATATGTCCGGTAATGCCGGTGAGATAGGCAAGGTCGGTAGAGTGGGTGAGCACCAACAGCTCTATCCCCTTTTCTTCCATCAGAGCCCGGGCGCGGGACAACCGATTGTGGTCAATCATACCGAAACCTCAAATCCCGGTCAAGCAGATGCCGATATGTCCCCGCTTATAGCGCTTGTTCATCCCGATGATCATGGGGGTGAGGGCCTCCAACGTCGAAGCGTGCTGCAATCCACCGGCATGGAACCCTCTCAGGCCAATTTCGTTGCCAAGGGCAAGAACCTTTTCCACCGTTTCGTCGTCATTGCCCACCACCAGCAAGTCTCCCGTCACAGTCTTATTGAGATTGCAGAGCATGGCGGCGGACACTGTGTGGAATCCGGCGGCAACCTTGGCGTTTTCGCCCAGAACAGCCAACACTTCCAAAGCGTTGGAGCCTTCGGCCGGCGGGGCGTAGCGAAGGGGATTAAAGGCAATGGGAATGGTCACGTCCAGCACAGGAGTGTCCCCGATGGCGTCTTTCAGCGCCTCGAGAGTGGGGCGGTGGCCGGCGGCGGGAACCGAAATGACAATCAAGTCCCGCTCCTTGCAGGCGGAAACATTGTCCAGCCCGGCGATGTTGTCGCATCCGGTTTCTTCCCGGGCTTTGAGGGCGGCTTCCTGCGCCTTTTCCAGCTGCCGGGAGCCGATGCAGATGTCGTGTCCCGCCTTGGCCAAACGCAGGGCAAGGCCGTAACCCATATCGCCCGTTGCGCCAATAATCGAAATCTTCATGATGTTTCATTCCCTCCTGATTCTACAGGCTGTAGCCGTAGGAATTTTTAAGGGCTGCGCGCAGGTCTGCCATGGTGGGCTGAATGACAGGAGGTTTGGGCAGATACTGGGCGGTGGTTTCGGGATCCCTCATGCCGGTGGAGGTAATGAGAGCCACCACCTTGTCGTCCGGCTTGATAATGCCTTCCTTGGCCAGCTTTTCCAGCGCCAACAGGGAAAGAACCGATGAGTTCTCGGCGTAGATTCCCTCTCGGGAGGCAAGGCGTTTCTGCATGGCAACGACTTCTTCGTCGGTGGAGCTGCGGGCATAGCCGTCGGTTTTCCAAACGGCTTCCAGCCCCTGGAAGGTGGTGAGGGTGGTACCCACCGAGAAGGCCACCTGGGTGCTGCCTTCCACTTTTACGGGGGCCTTTTCGTTGCGGCGCAGGGTTTCCTCGATGGTGCCGCAGCTTTCTCCGGCCACCATGCGGGGCAGGGCGCTGATATAGCCCATATCTTTCAAGTCGTTCATGCCTTTGTAAATGCCGTAAAGTCCGTCGCAGTAGGCGGTGGGGGCGGCAAAGAAGGCGGGGGCCTCTCCGCCCAGCTGCTCATAAACTTCAAAGGCAATGGATTTGTAGCCGTCGATGGCGTAGCAGTTGCTGCCGATGGGCGGACTTTGGAATCCGCTGGCAGGCATCCAGCCCAGCTCCCTGACGCACTGCCCCATAATGGTCCAGCGGTCCTGGGCGGTGGGGCAAACCATCACATAGGCGCCATAGACCTGCATTAGGGTTTTTATGCAGTCGGGCACATAGGGGACGGTAAACACAATGCAGGGAATTTCGGCGGCGGCGGCGTATGCTGCCATGGCGGCGCCGTGGTTTCCGGTAGAGGATATGGTGATGGCCGGCGCCTTTTGCTGCCGTGCCATGGTTGCCACCAAAGAGCAGAGCCGGTCCTTAAAGGACAGGGTGGGGTTGCGGGTTTCGTCCTTGGCGTAGAGGTTGCTAAGCCCCATTTCCCGGCCCAGACGCTCCAGCTTCAGCAGAGGAGTGTTTCCTTCCCCGATGCTGACCGGAGCAACGTCCGGCGCAATGGGATAAAAATCCCGGAAGCGATAGATGCCGGGCTCCCCGTTTTGACCGGGAAGCTTGGCGCCGGTGACGTCGTAGACGGTGGTCCAGTTGGAGTTGACACCGGCTTGGTGACAGTCCGGGCATCCTTCGTAGTAGCGGTCATTTTCTCCCAACGGCCGGCCGCACCGGATACAGCGCACTTCCTGAAAATAACCCATCTGTTATTCCTCCTTTAAGCCAGGACAATCAGCTCGTCGCTGCTCTTGTCCAGATAACGGGTTCCGGTTTCGGTAACCTCCACCGTATTTTCAATCTGCACACCGCCCCAGCCCAGTTCGTAGTAGGGGGTTTCGATGCAGCAGACCATTCCTTTTTCCAGCCTAATATCGCAGCTCGGGGCGATGGAGGGCATATCGTAGGCCTCCAGGCCGATGCCGTGACCGCAATGGTGGCGGGCGTAGTGGGGAATTCCGTTGCGCCTGGTGACCTCCACCGCAATGTGGAAAATCTCGCTGGCGGGAACGCCCGGCTTCATGGCTTTGATGGCCTCCCGGGTACCGGCAAGGACAGCGTTGTAATAGGTTTTGGTCTTTTGGTCCGGCTCCCCGATGACGGCGGTTCGGGCAATATCCGAACGATAGCCGTTGTAGATGCAGCCGTAGTCAAAGCGGATGAGCCGCTGAATCACAAGGTCGGTATTGCAGACGTCGGCGTAGGCGGCCCGCAGATCACCGGTGGCCACAATAAAGTAGGGCTCCGCTTTGCGGCTGGTGACTTCTTCCCGATAAGCCCATTCCAAATCCAGCTCGGTCATGCCGGGTCGGAAGTGTTTCAATACAGCCTCCAGGCTTTCGGCCGCAATTTCGGCGGCCCGCTCTATGCCTGCTATCTCCTCGGGGTGTTTGATGATGCGGGCCTGCAGGAAAACAGGCTGGCCGGAAATAAAGGTGCAATCCGGCAAGGCGTTGGCGACCTTTTCCCAACTGGTGCGGGTGATGCGGCTTTCGTCCAGAGCAATCTTGGTTTTGCCGGTGGACCGGATGGCGGCGATGAGGGCTTCCTCACCGCTGGCAAAGGAAGAAAGGGACTTTTCCTGTACCAGTTTGCTGAGGAAGCCATCGGAGTGGTGGCAAAAGCGGAAGGCACCGTAGGGGAAGATTTGGGCATCTTCTCCCACCCGCTCCACAATGCCGGGTACCTCCGCCAATGACACCGCAAACAAAAACCGGTCTTCGCTTGGAACATACAGGGCATACGATTGGGTGCTATGTACCACATTTTGGCCTACGCTGACATAGCCGCTGACATATTCGATGTTGGCGGGCAAAGTGGCCACCAGCAAATCCACCCCAGCTTGCTCTGCCGCCAGATTCAGGCGGTGGCGGCGAAATGCTTTGAGGTCCATGTTTGTTCCCCCTTACTTGCTGTACCTTGCAATAATCTCCTCGGCGAAGAACTGCATATGCTCCCGGGTTTCTTCCAGCGTATTGTCGGCAAAGATGAGAGCGGAGAAGGTGGTGACTCCAGCTTCGATGTAGCGCTCCACCATCTCGCGGACTTCCTCCACAGAGCCTACCAGGTTCCGCTCGGTGTAGTTGCTGGCATCCTTGCCCTTCATGGTGGATTTGCTCAAAGAAAGGGAGTGGCGGTAGATTTGAGATTTTTCATAGCGGGCTTTGGCTTCTTGGCTGGTCTTGGCAATGGAGACGCTGATTTGGGGAGCGATGTCGATGTCGGCAAAATTGCGGCCTTCCTTTGCACAGCATTCCCGGATGGCGTCGCAGCCGGCCTTGACTTCTTCGGGAGTCAGCAGGGCAGGCAGCCACCCAGTACCCCATTTGGCGACCCGGGCGTACCCGTTGGTGGAGTTTCCTCCAAAGTAGAAGGCAAAGGGTTTCTGAATGGGTTTGGGATAGCACTGGACATTCTGCAGCTCAAAGTACTCGCCTTTGGCGGTGACATTGTCTTCGGTAAAGAGGCGGTGAATCATCTCGATGCTTTCGTCAAACATTTTGCCGCGCACCATGTCTTTGGCTTTGGAGCCGTATTGCGCCTCGAACTCCTCCCGGTAGGCGCCCAGACCCACGCCCAGCAGCAGACGACCATTGGACAAATGGTCCAACGTGGCAATTTCCTTGGCCACCACAGCGGGATGACGGAAGGGGATCACCAGCAGGGCGGTGGCGACCTTCAGAGTAGTGGTGCGCTCGGCAATGGCTGCCAGCTCCAGCAGAGGGGCATAGTAACGGGGGGGTTGATCAAACTCTTCCCGCACATAGTGCTGGGTGGTGATGTGGTCGTTGCCCCAAACGGAATGGAACCCCAATTTTTCGGCGTATACTGCCAGTTCCACCACATCTCGCGCCGAGGAATAGGGAATGGGATACATCAGTCCTTCGGTACCGGTGGCAATACCCAAACCAAAATTTGCTTTCATCTTACTCATCCTCCTACATCAATACATTAATACATTTTTATTATTGAGCCGGGGTTACTTTCGTCTGGACGATACGCTGAAAATCCTCCGGCGTATCCAGGTCGCAGGCAAATCCTTGAGTAGAAAGGCAATACACCTCAAGCTGTGCTTTTTTTGCCGCTGCCAAGTGAGCCTGAAAGCTGTCAGCGCCGAAGTGGGTTTCCATCACATCGGGGGGAGTGAGGAGCAGGCCGTTGGTTCCACTGCGGCGGCGATCCGGCATCAAAACCACCGGATATTCCAAGCCCAGGCGGGTGGCGAGGCCCACATCCTCGTCGGTGAGCAGGGGCAAATCCCCCAGCAAAAACAGCATGGAGTCAAATCCGTCCTGCTTGAGCCGTTGGGCAGCAGAAGCCGCCGATTGGTTGATTCCCCCGGCGTCGGGGATGCAGACGGTTTGCGGGTGGTTGGCCTTCACATATTGCACCACCGTATTGTCGGAGGTGGCGACATAAACGCCCGAAACCTGCTGGCAATGCTCCAAAACCCCCAGCATATGGCCCAGCATTTCCAATACCAGGCAGCTGCGTTGGGCTGCTGTCAGCACATGGCTCAACCGGGTTTTTGCATTTGCCGTCATTTTAATGGGAATGACTGCACCCAAACGCATGACAATCGCCTGCCAATAAAATAATAAAGTATTATCAACATAGCATGTTTTTCTCAGAGAGTCAATATATTCCAATCTTCATTAATAAAAATCTTTTATTTTGTAGACAATTTATAGAATTTCGCCTTGTGCGAACCAATGAAAAGAATGGGAATGGCTATTGACAAAAAATTTTTATTATGTTACACCTGTATTATCAGTGGTTTACCTCAACGCGATGCTATTGAAAATAGGAATACAGCCTCGGATTTTGCGATAACTTCTACACAATCGTTAAGGATGACGTGTTATATGGAGTATCTTGGGTTTTATCCCCTTTTGGGCATTGGAGAAATCCGCAAAGGGGACGATGTGGCAGGACAGCTTATTGACGCTTTGGAGCGAGGGGGACACCGGCCCCAAAGCGGAGATGTGCTGGTGGTGGTACATAAAATCATCTCGAAAGCGGAGGGCCGCCAGGTGGCGTTGGCCGATGTGGTGCCGGGGGAGAGGGCTCGAGAGTTGGCGGCTGCCACCGGAAAACACCCTGCTCTGGTGCAGCTGATTTTGGAGGAATCGGAGGAAGTGGTGGCGGTTCAGCGGGGTATCTTAATGTGCCGCAGCCGCCTGGGATGGATTTGCGCCAACGCCGGCGTGGATCAATCCAACGCGGTGGATGCAGACCATGCCATCCTGCCGCCCTTGGACCCCGACGCCTCCGCAAGGGAAATTTCTCGTCGGTTGGAGGCTCATTTCGGCAGCAAGGTGGCGGTGATTATCAGCGACACCCACGGCCGGCCACTGCGGGAAGGAATTGTCGGCGTTGCCATTGGCTGCTGGGGCATGGACCCGATGCGCAGCTATATTGGCAAACCCGACCGAGCCAACCGGCCCATGCGTTCTTCGGTGGAGGCCGTTGCGGATGAGCTTGCTTCTGCGGCGTCTCTGGTATGCGGGCAGGGCGCCGAGGGGATTCCCGCAGTGTTAGTAAAAGGATGCAACCTGCCTTGGAAAGAATGCGGAAGCCAATCGCTGAAACGAAGCCCGGAGCGGGAGATTTTCTCCCCAAAAAACTCATAGTCTGCTGGAAAGCGGGCCAAATTGATAATAAAATACCTTACCAGCGATTGGGACGATAAGAAATAATTACAGAATATATGAATTGAGGCGAGAAAATATGACCAATCTAAGGCGCAACACAACGGCCGCTTTGTTTGGCGCCATCGCCTTTGTGGTGATGTTTGTGTGCGGCATTCCCCTTTTGCCCAACGCACCTTTTTTAAAATACGAGCCGAGCGGTATGATGATTTTGACTGCCACCGTTCTGTTGGGACCGGCTGGCGGGGTTTTGGCCTGTTTTTTAAAAGATGTCATGTGTATGTTGATTGCAGGAAGCAATATCTTCGGCGTCACCTCGGATTTTATCAATACGACCGTCTTCGCCTTGGTGGCGGGGATGATCATCCGCCGGGGAGCCGGTCTTCAAAATCATCTTTTCGGTTATCTGGCCGGCACCATTGCAGGCACCCTCGTGATGATTCCGGTGAATCTGGTGGTGCTGCAGCTGGAATTTGGCATGACGCCAGAAGCTATCATGGGATTGATGCTGCCCGCCATTCTTCCCTTCAACCTGCTGAAAGGCCTGTGCAACGGACTGCTCTATCATCTGGCAGGCAGACCGATTTCAAAGGTGCTCAAACTTCAGCAGGTGGTGAATGCCGCCTGATGGGCGCCATTCAGCTGCTCCCCATCGAGGGAATTGGCGAAATCAAAGCGGGCGACGATTTGGCCAGTTTGTGTGTTCAAGCGTTTTCAGATTTTTGCGATGGGGATATTCTTGTTGTTTCCTCCAAGGCGGTTTCCAAGGCGGAAGGCAACGTGGTGCGGGAGAGCAGTCTTTCTCCTTCGCCCTTTGCCCACCAGCTGGCTAAGTTGACCGGCAGTTCCCCCCAGTACTGCGAGTTGGTGCTGCGGGAAAGCGCTGGGATTTTGCGAATGGCCAAAGGGGTGGTTATCTGCCGTACCCATCACGGCTTTGTCATGGCCAATGCGGGAGTGGACGCCTCCAATACCGGAGGGGAGGGGCTGCTGATTCCTCTGCCCAAAGACCCGGACGAAAGCGCGCGGAAGATTGGAGAGCGCATATTTGCCCTTACGGGAAAACAGGTGGGGATTATCATCTCCGATACCTTTGGCCGGGCATGGCGGTTAGGGCAGATGAACCTGGCCATTGGCGTGTGGGGGATGTCGCCTTTTCGGGATTACCGCGGGCGGCCGGACGACAACGGCCGGGTGATGCACAAGACCTGTATTGCCGTCGCCGACGAGCTGGCGGCCGCCGCCGAGCTGGCCAGTGGAAAAACCGACCGGGTTCCCGCTGTGATTGTAAGGGGATATCCATCCGGCGGCAGCGGTAGCGCCAAAGAGCTGTTAATGAATCCGGCCATGGATTTGTTTCCGTAAAAGAACTGGGGGAGAGTATTTCTCCTCCCAGGCCTTTTTGCTGCATTTAAAAAAGAGGTATCATTTATGAACACCCTTCACCCTATGATTGAAGCCATCTTAAAAAGGCGGTCGGTTCGCAGTTATACAAGCCGTCCGGTGGAGCGGGATGTCCTTGACCAGATTTTGCTGGCGGGGATTAACGCTCCTTCCGCCCACGACAGTCGCCCGTGGAGGGTGGCTGCGGTCACATCACACGAGGGAAAACAGCGGTTAACCTCCGCACTTGCCTCTCGCTTTCAACAGGATATGGAGGCTGCCGGCTTTTCCACCGAGGAGGTGGAGCGGCGCTTGTCCCGTTCGCAGGGAATTTTTGCAAGCGCCCCCGTTCTGGTGGTGCTGTTTGCAAGGCGGAGCCTTCCGGACAATCCTTTGGCCAAAACAAAGGAAACCGAAGAGTTGCTCACTGCCCAAAGTGTTGCTTTGGCGGCAGGGCAGATGCTTTTGGCGGCATCTCATTTGGGGCTGGCCGGATGCTGGTTTGCGGCGCCTTTGTTTTGCCCGGACGCGGTTTGCGCCGCTTGCGGAGTAGATTGGGCTCAATGGGTTCCCCAGTGTTTGCTCACCATTGGGTATCCTGCGGAGCAGCCCAGGGAAAAGATCCCCCCTCTCCTCGAGGACAGTGTTGTGTGGGTTTAGCAGGCAGTGCTAAAATATAGGCAGGTCACCGCATATGGTTGGAAATAATCGCAGGAGCTAAGGATATGAAAACTGTAGTGCTTTCGGGAGGAGTGGGGGCAGCTCGCTTTTTGACCGGGCTTGTCCAGGTGATGGACCCGCGGGATATTACCGTCATCTCCAATACCGGGGATGACTGCGAATTTTACGGACTTCGTGTTTGCCCCGACATTGATACGGTCATCTACTCCCTGGCGGGGATGGCCAATCCCCAAACGGGATGGGGACTAATGGGGGACAGCTTTCAGGCATTGAAAGAACTCAAGGCTTTGGGGTGTGAAACGTGGTTCCAGCTGGGGGATCGGGACCTTGCCACCCACATCTGGCGCACCATGATGCTGCGGCAGGGGCAGTCCCTTTCTCAGGTGACCCGAACACTTGCCCGGTTGCGGGGGCTGGAATTGACCATTTTGCCCATGAGCGACCAACCGGTTCACACTGTTTTAGAAACCGACATCGGCCGCCTTCCCTTTCAGGAGTATATGGTAAAGCACCGCTTTCAACTAGCGGTGAAACATATCTGCTTTGAGGGCTGTGACCGGGCGTTGCCGGCGCCCGGTGTGCTGGAGGCCATTGCCGATGCACGGCGGATTATCATAGCCCCCAGCAACCCCTATGTCAGCATTGGCACCATTTTGGCGGTGCCGGGCATTCGACAGGCGTTGGAACAAGCCGCCGGCAAGGTGGCCGCCATCAGCCCCATTGTGGGAGGCAACGCCGTCAAAGGCCCTGCGGCGCGAATGCTTTCCGATTTCGGACAGCCCGTCAGCCCGTTGGGGGTGGCGAAACTTTACCAAAGCTTTCTGGATTTGATGATTGTAGACGAAACAGACAAAGCCCTGTTGCCCGAAATCCGGGCGATGGGCATGGAGGCCGCATCCACCCCGACGATGATGACCTCGCCTCAGGCAAAAGTAACCCTGGCAAAACGGGTTTTGGAATATATGCAATAACCAGTGATGGGAGGAGAAGTTGTTGAAAGACAAAGACCGCGAACTGTTAGAATCCTATATCCCTTTGGTGAGGTTTATCGCCGCAGTGGGTGGGCCCCGCTGCGAGGTGGTGTTACATGATCTGAGCGATATCGAGCATTCTATCATCGCCATCGAAAATGGACATATCTCCGGCCGCAAGGTAGGAGATGGCATGATGGACTTTGCCTACCAAAAGTTCCTCGAGGAAACCGGCGAATTCTTGGCAAACAAAAGCGGAAAGCTGACCAACGACCATAAAACCCTTCGGTTTTCCGCCTTTCCCATCCGGCGCAAAACCGACCAGGAAGTAATCGGGCTGCTCTGCGTCACCGTGGATATCACCGATTTCATCTACATGCAGCGATTCATCAACAGCGAGCTGTTTATAGACGGCGGCTATTACACCGAGCCGGAAAACCCGGCCGGCGCCTTTGCGCTTCCCCTTTCCGATACGTTAGAGGCGATGTTTCTCCACGCCATGCAGGAAAGTGGCTGCAGCGATGTGGACCGAATGGACAAGGACGATAAAATGCGAGTCATCTCTATCCTGAAAGAAAACAATTTGTTTGAGATCAAGGGAACAGTTAGTTTTATAGCCAAAAAGCTCAAAATTTCAGAACCATCCGTTTACCGCTACTTAAAAGAGGTCAGGAACAGCAGTGAATAACGCTGCTTCCGACCTCTTTTTTTACATTTCTTTATTTATATCAGGATTTCATAAAAGTTTTGAAATAATTTGGAATGTTTTATTCTTGACAGAAGACTTCAGGATCACTATATTATAATATAATTTATTATCAACTAGCTCCCCAAAATAGCATCGCATGATTGACTTTTTTTAATATTTTTCGGTAAGTTGAAATTGTTGATCTGAAAATTTCTTCAAAGATAATTATATATTTGATATATATTGTTATTTTTTGTTGAAAACGCGAGATATGTTGACGTTGGGGAATAAAAAATTTTTATTGGATTTTGCCGGATGTTGAAGAAATTTGAAAAAATCTCAGCATCTATCCCAAGCATTCGAAGGAAAAGGACAAAGACGGTTGTATTCGAAGCTTTGGGAAGGCGGTGCACAACCACATTTCACTGCGTGTTTGGCAGCGATTCGAATGCCATTGATTTTGAATCAAACATAACACAACGAAAAAATTCATGATTGGGAGAGGGGAAACGTATGCATAAGTACATTTTGAAACGGTTGCTTATGATGATACCGGTCCTCGTTGGCATCACGTTTATCATCTTTTTCATTCTCAACTTGACGCCCGGGGATCCGGCGTTGATTATATTGGGCAGCGAGGCCACCGACGAAACCGTTGCTCAACTGCGGGAAGAGCTTGGATTGGATGATCCCCTGCTTTTGCAGTACGGCAGATATATGCTGAACCTTATGCGGGGGGATTTGGGTCACAGCTACCTTAACGACCGGGCCATCTTTCCGTCGATTATGGAGCGGTTGCCCATCACCCTCAGCCTTGCCTTTTTGTCGTTGCTGATTGCGGTGGTGGTCGCCATTCCTCTGGGAATTCTCTCTGCCACCAAGCAGTACTCCTTATTGGATTCGGCCAGTATGATTCTTTGTCTCATCGGCGTGTCCATCCCCAACTTCTGGCTGGCACTGCTGCTGATTTTGTTGTTCTCGGTCAAACTTTCCCTGCTGCCCTCCGGCGGGCTGAATCACGGATTGGTCAGCTATATTCTGCCTGCCATCACTTTGGCCACCAGCGGCGCCGCCAGCATGGCACGGCAGACCCGTTCCTCCATGCTGGAGGTCATCCGGCAGGACTATATCCGCACGGCGCGGGCCAAGGGTGTGCGGAAAAACAAAGTTCTGATTCGCCATGCGCTGAAAAACGCCATTATGCCTGTCATAACCCTCATGGGGCTAACTTTGGGGCGGAATTTTGGCGGCGCGGTGGTGGTGGAGTCCATCTTTACCCTGCCCGGCACTGGCAGACTGCTGCTGGAGGGAATCCGCAGCAAGGACATTCCCATGGTGATGGGGTGCGTGGTGATTCTTTCCATTCTCATCAGCATTGCCAATTTGCTGGTAGACATTGTGTACGGCTTTGTGGATCCGCGGCTCAAAGCCGAGTACAAATAAGGGGGATTTTTGGTGAGCGAACCGGCAAGCAAATTAAAAAAGTATAAAAAGCGCAGCCAGGCGGCAGAGGTTTGGAGGCGCTTCCGGAGAAACAAAGCGGCCATTCTGGGGCTTATCATTTTCAGCTGTATTCTTCTCGTCTCCATCTTTGCCGATGTTCTGGTGGATTATGAAACCAAGGTGAAGGAACAAAACTTTATGAACCGGATGGCTCCGCCTTCCTGGGAGCATCCCTTTGGCACCGATGAGTTTGGGCGGGATATTTTGGGACGAGTCATTCACGGCTCCCGTCTTTCCCTGGCGGTGGGATTGGGTTCCGTCGTCATCTCCCTGCTGATCGGGGGGGCTCTTGGAGCGATTGCCGGGTTCTACGGAGGGCGGTTGGACAACCTGATTATGAGAATGGTGGATATTTTTATGGCCATTCCCTCCACCATCATGGCCATCACCATCATGGCGGCGCTGGGCGCCAGCACCTTTAACCTGATGCTGGCTATCGGCATTTCCTTTATTCCAACCTACGCGCGAATTATGCGGTCCTCGGTCATCGGTCTGCGCAACACCGAATTTGTGGAGGCTGCCAAAGCCATTGGAGCCAAAAACTCCACCATTATTCTCACCGAAATTCTTCCCAACTGCTTGGCGCCCATTCTGGTGCAGGTGACCATGAGTTTTGCCTTCGGCGTTCTCAACGTCTCCACCTTAAGCTTTATCGGACTGGGAATTTCCCCGCCTACCCCCGAGTGGGGCAACATGCTCTCCACGGCCAGGGAATACCTGCGGGATGCACCCCATATGTGTTTCTTCCCCGGTATGGCAATTGTCCTGACCATCCTTTCCCTCAATTTGCTGGGAGACGGACTGCGGGATGCCCTTGACCCCAAGTTGAAGCAGTAGGAGGAACACCATGGAAATACAGACCTCTGAAATCAATACTGTGCTGGAAATCCAGGACCTTGTTGTCAATTACGAGACGGACGATGGAATCGTCCATGCGGTCAACGGGGTCAATCTCAAGCTGGAACGGGGCAGAACCCTTGCCCTGGTAGGGGAAACTGGAGCCGGCAAAACCACCATCGCCCTTTCCATTCTCCGGCTGATTCAGGATCCGCCGGGAAAAATCCGGGGGGGAAGCATTCGGTTGGAGGGAGAAGATCTTCTCACCTATACCGAGCGGCAGATGGAAGCCATCCGGGGCGATAAGGTCTCGATGATTTTCCAGGATCCCATGACCTCCCTCAACCCGGTTCTGACCGTGGGAGACCAGATTGCCGAAGTGATTCAAATTCACCAGAAGGTCTCCAAGGCAGAGGCGGAGAAAAAAGCGCGGGAGATGCTGGAGCTGGTAGGCATTGACGGCGACCGGGCCAAGGAATATCCCCATCAGTTTTCGGGCGGGATGAAGCAGCGGGTGGTCATCGCCATTGCGCTGTCCTGCAACCCCACCCTGCTGATTGCCGACGAGCCCACCACCGCTTTGGACGTGACCATACAGGCCCAAGTGCTGGAGTTGATGAAGGAGCTGCGGGAAAAGTACCAAACCTCCATGATTATGATTACTCACGACCTGGGCATTGTAGCCGAAACCTGCGATGAGGTTTCCATTGTGTATGCGGGCCGGATTGTGGAGCACGGCACCCTGCGGGATATTTTCAAGAACACCAAACATCCCTATACCGTTGGGCTGTTTAATTCCCTGCCCAACATCAAGCGGCGAAAGGATATGCTCAAGCCCATCAAGGGGCTGATGCCGGACCCCACCAACCTGCCTTCTGGCTGCCCCTTTCATCCCCGCTGCGACCATGCACAGGAAATTTGCTCCAAACGCAAACCGTTAACCACCTACCTCAGCGACACCCATTTTGTGGAGTGCCTGGCCTACGAAAACGGCACCGGCGTCACCATTGCAGAAAGGGAGGGATAGCAGATGGCCCAACCCCTCTTAGAAGTAAAAAATTTAAAGAAATATTTTAAAACCAAAAAAGGTACCCTCCATGCCGTAGACGATGTTTCCTTTACGGTGGAGCAGGGCAAAACCTTAGGCGTGGTAGGGGAATCCGGCTGCGGAAAATCCACCACGGGGCGCACCATTTTACGTTTGCTGGAGCCTACTTCCGGCCAGGTGTTTTTTGAGGGAAAGGATATTTTCTCCCTGTCCCCCAGGCAGATGAGGGCCATGCGCAAAGAAATGCAGATTATCTTTCAGGACCCTTACGCCTCCCTCAACCCGCGAAAAACCGTGGGCGAGATTATTGCCATGCCTCTGGTGCTCAACAAAATCATTACCGACCCCCGCAAGCGGGAGGAGCGGGTGCTGGAGCTGATGGAAACGGTAGGACTGGCCGAGCGGTTTATCAATACCTACCCCCACGAACTGGACGGCGGGCGGCGGCAGCGCATCGGCATCGCCCGGGCGCTGGCCATGGAGCCCAAGTTCATTGTATGCGACGAGCCGGTTTCCGCTCTGGACGTTTCCATTCAGGCGCAGATTCTCAACCTGTTGACCACGCTGCAGAAGCAATTCGGGCTGACCTACATATTTATCACCCACGACCTTTCGGTGGTTCACCATTTTTCCGATGATATTGCGGTAATGTATCTGGGACAGTTGGTGGAAAAGGCTCCGACGGCGGAGTTGTTTGAAAAGCCGCTGCATCCCTACACCCAAGCCTTGCTGTCGGCCATTCCCATTCCGGACATCGACCATCCGCAAAAGCGGATTATTTTAAGAGGCGAGCTTGCGTCGCCCATCAACCCCAAACCCGGGTGCCGATTTGCACCCCGCTGTAATTATGCGTCAGAGAAGTGCATGAACAAAACACCGGAACTTCGGGAAGTCAGTCCCGGCCATTTTGTGGCATGCGCTCTAGCGGAATAAAAATAGGAGGAAACGTATGAAAAAGGCACTGATTTTGACTCTCGCTCTTGCTCTGTCAATTGGTTGCGTTTTAAGCGGATGCACCAACAACCCCGACGCGCCCAAACCAACCAGCCAGTCTGCTGCCAGCAGCTCCAATGCAGGCGCCAGCACTTCCGGCAGCGAAGCAAACACTTCTGCCCCCAACAGCAAAGAGGGTAAAAGCACCATTACCATTGGTGTCTCTCAGGACATTCTCTCCTTCGACCCTCATGGCTATACCGGAATTGCTTCCACCATTCCCGGACGCCATATCTACGATACCCTGGTCCGGATTATGCCCGACGACTCTCTGGAGCCCTGTCTGGCAGAGAGCTGGGAGATTCTGGACGACACCACCATCCAGTTTAAACTGCGCAAAGATGTGAAGTACCACAACGGCGAGCCCTTCTCGGCTCACGACGTGAAGTTCTCCATCGAGCGGCACCTGGGCACCACCTATACCCTTTCCATGGTGTCCGCCATCGACCATGTGGACGTTATTGACGACTACACCTGCAACGTGGTTCTCAATACTCCTGCCACCTCTATGACCCTCACCAACCTGGCTTACCCCACCTGCGGCATTGTCAGCAAAAAGACGGTGGAAGAGCTGGAGGCCGCCGGCAAAACATTGGATGAAAACCCCATCGGAACTGGTCCTTTGAAGTTTGTTTCCTATATGTCCGGCGATAAAGTGGTGCTGGAAAAGTTTGAGGATTACTGGGGTGTTCCCGCTGCCCACGACACCATGATTCTGCGGATTATCACCGATGACGCCGCCCGCTCCATTGCTCTGGAAACCGGTGAAGTGGACATTATCCTGGACGTTCCCAGCTCCGAGTTTGATCGCATTCGCAAAAATCCAGATCTGGCGCTGGAAGAGTACGCCTCCACCAAGATGGAGTTTGCTTACCTCAACACCACCAAAGCGCCTCTGGACAACAAGCTGGTTCGTCAGGCTTTGAGCCATCTGATCAATCGTGACGCCATCATTGCCATTGCGGAAAATGGAAACGGCTTCCCGCTGTATAGCCCCATTGCCGAAGGTCACCGCTACTACATGCCCGAAGTCACCCAATACGAATACGATGTGGAAAAGGCCAAGGCCTTGTTGGCAGAAGCGGGCTATCCCAACGGCTTTGATCTGAGCCTGATTTGCATCAACCAAACCCGCGCCCGCATCGGTCAGGTTCTGCAGTCCGACTTTGAAAAGGCCGGCATCAACCTCAAAGTGGAGACCATCGAAAACAGCGCCTACCTGGACATCACCAAGAACGGCGACCACCAGATCGCCCTTTCCAGCTGGACTTCCAGCGTGGACCCCAACGCGACCTTCCCCTCTCTGTTCTCCAGCGGTCCTTTGGGCACTGCCAACAACCGCAGCAAATACAATAACCCCGAAATTGAGCCTATGCTGGAAGCCGGCCGCGCCGGACGTACCTTTGAAGAGCGGTACGAAATTTACAAACAAGTTCAGAAGATTATCATCGACGACGCCGCCATCATTCCCTTCTACACAGCGGTGGGTGCGGTTGCCCGCCACAGCGATCTGAAGGGCCTGCAGCTCTATCCCAGCGTACAGCACCGTCTGGACCAGCTGCACTATTAATGGCAAAGCTGCTTAAGCCCGGCGCACCGGGCAACGGCATGAGCGTATGAACGGTCAGACCGTGCACAGCAAAAGTACCTACCCTTACCCCCATGACTCCATAGAATCAGGTAATGACGCCGGGGAGAATGCCATCCTCCCCGGCCTCATTCCTATTATTTGCCCGAGCCGCCTGTGGAGCGCCTTTCAAGAGGGCGGGCAGGGGACAACTGACCATGGAAAGGACGCGGTAGTATGAATTGGAAACAATATGTGGACAAAGACCAAATGGTGGCGTGGAGACGGCACCTGCATAAATATCCCGAAGTCTCCTATCAGGAAAAGGAGACCAGCGCTTACATTGTCAAAGCCCTGGAGCAGATGGAGGGCATTGAAATTCTCCGACCTGCCGACACCAGCGTGGTAGGAATTCTGAAAGGAGCCAAGCCCGGCAAGGTGGTGGGCATTCGGGCGGATATCGACGCGCTTCCCATACAGGAACAGGCCGATGTGGAGTACAAATCGGTACACGACGGCGTCATGCACGCCTGCGGCCACGATTTTCACACCGCCACTCTTCTGGGGGCTGCCAGCGTACTGAGCAAAATTCGCCACCAGCTTTGCGGCACCGTCAAATTCATTTTTCAGGCGGCGGAAGAGCAATTTCCCGGCGGAGCCCAGGCCATTGTGGATTCCGGCGCCGTCAGCGACTGCGATTATTTCATCGGCGCCCATGTGTTGGCCAAGCTTAAAACTGGACTGATCTCCTGCTGGCCCGGCACGGCCACCGCTTCCCCCGACAAATTCCTCATTCACGTTACGGGAACCGGCAGCCACGGCGCGGCTCCGGAGGCTTCCATCGACGTGGTGACAGTGGCTGCCCATATTGTCACCAACTTAAACAGCATCGTTTCCCGGAACATCAGCCCCTACGACAATGCCGTGGTGTCGGTCACCCGCTTTATTGCCGACTCCTCCCTCAACATTCTGGGGCCCAAGGTGGAGTTGGGGGGAACCATCCGCACCATGGACGAAGGAGTCCGCGCCTTTATTCACAAGCGGTTGGAGGAAATCGTTTCGGGCATCTGCCAAGCCTACGGCGCCACTTATCAGATTGAGATGATGAAGGGCTACGCCCCCATTATCAACGACGAGTATGTCACCCGCATCGTACAGGAAACCGCTAAAGAGCTGTACGGGGAGGATGTTCTGGTTCGGCCCCGCACCTTGATGGCGGGGGATGACTTTTCCGCCTTTGGGCAGATTGCCCCCACCGCCTTCTTCCTGATTGGCAGCGGCTCGGAAGAAGAAGGGTATGAGTACCTGGTACACAATCCCAAGTTTATCGCCAATGAGGACATTTTGCCCATCGGCGCCGAAATGTTTGTAGCCTGCGCCCTCAAGCTGTTGGAATCCTAATAGGAATTAAAAAAGAGCATCGGTGCTCCAAGCCGATGCTCTATATTTAAATGTTCCGTCAGCACCATTGGGCGCGTTATCCTACGGCGGTTTCTTCCGCTCGGGCGTTGCCGATGCTCCACGTGGTTACCGTCACCAAAACTAAAATGCTGCCCACCACGGCAAAAGGGCTGGGCTGCTCTCCGTAAAACAAAAAGACCCAAAAAGGGGAGATTAGGGGTTCGATAACCGAAATGAGGCAGCAGTGCAGAGGGGAGCAATCGTTGGCCGCCATGGACATCAACAGGTAGGGAATCCCCAACTGCAAAACGCCTAATCCCAAAATCAGGGCAAGGGATGTAGGGGGAAAGGTTTCCACCTGAAACAGAAAGGGAAGTCCCATGCCAAAGCTCATCAACTGGCCCAGCAAAATTCCGCTCATTCGGGTGCTGAAGTCCGAGGAGCCCGAAAATATGTACATGCACCCATAGGTGAACCCGCTGCAGATGGCAATAGCGTTTCCCAAGGTGGAGCCTTTTCCGGTTTCTCCCAAAAAGCACAGGGCGATGCCCAAAAAGGTCAAAGTGATGGCGGCGTAATCCGCGCGGCGAAAATGCTGCTTGTAAATCAAAACCAAAATTACCACCATAAAAATGGGGGCGGTAAATTGCAGTATGATGGCGTTGGCGGCAGTGGTCAGTTTATTGGCTGCCACAAAGCATACGAGGGTAATGCTTAGGGTAAGGCCGATGAAGAAGGAGCTGCGGTTTAAGCAAAAGGGGATTTTGCGCACCCGCATATACAGAAAAATGACGCCGGCTGCAATTATGCTCCGCAGCGATGCAATGGCAAGGGCCGGCAGCGGAAGCAGCTTTATGAACAGTCCTCCCATGCTCCACAGCAAAGAGCAGGCGACCATCATTCCCATGGCTTTGACTTTCCTCGTCTGAATGCTCAAAAGAATCCCCTTTCGTTTTTAGAAATTGCACTCTGACAAGCGCTTAGCATCAAAATGGACGATGCGGGGAATACGGGTGTCGCAGTGTGTGTTGTGCGGCGCTTTGAGCAAAAAGAAAACCGCCGGTTTTCGCACAACCAAGCGGTTTTATGTGGAGCGGGTAATGGGAATCGAACCCACACTCTCAGCTTGGGAAGCTGATGTTCTACCACTAAACCATACCCGCGTAAACACAGTATTATTATACGACTTTTCAAAGAAAAGTCAATACTTCCTGCTTTGCGGTTTTGGACGGAAATCGTCATTTACAAATTTTTGCCTAATTATGAAATAACCTTGAATTTTATGAATAAATGTGGTACGTTTATTGGTAATTTAAAGTATTAATAGGAAAGGATGTTGTATGTGAGCAAGACCCGCAGAATGTTATCCGTCCTGATGCTCTCTATCCTCCTGCTGACGGTAGCTGCGACTCCAGTGTTTGCCGCACAGGAAGAGTACCAAAGCAATATGTATGCCACCATCTGGTCTTTGGTGCCTCCCACTGTGGCCATTGTACTGGCTTTGGTTACCAAAGAGGTGTATATTTCCCTCTTTGTAGGTATTTTGGCGGGCGGACTCTTTTACGCCAACTTTAACCCGGTCCTCACCGTCACCACCATCACCGACAAGCTGACCAGCGAAGTGGCCGGCAACATGGGCATTATGATGTTCCTGGTGATTTTGGGAATTTTGGTGGCTTTGATGAACAAAGCGGGAGGTTCCGCCGCCTACGGGCGCTGGGCCGCCAGGAAAATCACCACCCGAAAAGGCGCTTTGCTTTCCACCGTTGGTTTGGGCTTGCTGATTTTTGTGGACGACTACTTTAACTGCCTGACGGTGGGCAACGTGATGATGCCGGTTACCGATAAATATAAGGTGTCCCGGGCAAAGCTGGCCTATCTGATTGACGCCACAGCCGCTCCCATCTGCATCATTGCTCCCATTTCCAGCTGGGCCGCCGCTGTGACCTCCTCGGTTCCCGAAGGCAGCTCTATCGATGGATTTAATATGTTTCTGCGGGCGATTCCCTATAACCTTTATGCCCTTCTGACCATTGCCATGATGATTTTGATCACCCTTTGGAGCATTGACTTTGGTTCCATGCGGCGCCATGAACTGTTGGCTCTCAACAAGGGCGATTTGTTTGGCGGAACCGGCAACGAGTATGCAGACTCCAAACAGGTGGAAGGAACCAAAGGCACGGTGCTGGACCTGCTGATTCCCGTCATCGTTCTTATTATCAGCTGCGTGGTGGCTATGATTTACACCGGCGGCTTCTTTGAGGGCGAAAGCTTTGTGGATGCCTTCGCCAACTGCGACTCCACGGTGGCTTTGCCTCTGGGCTCTCTGGTCACGTTGTTCGTGGTGTTTTTGCTCTATATTCCCCGCAAAGTGATTACCTTCCGGGAATTTGCCGACTGCCTGCCCGAAGGGTTCCGACAGATGGTGCCTGCTCTGCTGATTCTTTCCTTTGCCTGGACTCTTTCCGGTTTCTGCAACGACAGTTTGGGCGCCGACGTGTTTGTGGCCAATGCGGTAGCCGGAAATGCCGCCGCCAGCATCTTCCTCCCCGCTGTGTTCTTCCTCATTGCTCTGGGCCTTGCCTTTGCCACCGGAACCTCCTGGGGAACCTTTGGTATTCTGATTCCCATTGTGGTGGCCCTCTTTAGCGATGGCAGCGAAATGCTGGTCATCAGCATCTCCGCCTGCCTGGCCGGCGCCGTTTGCGGCGACCATATTTCCCCCATCTCCGACACCACCATTATGGCTTCCACCGGCGCTCAGTGCAACCACATCGCTCACGTGTACACCCAGATTCCCTACGCCATGTTGGTGGCGGGTATCTCCTTTGTAGGGTACATCATTGCCGGCTTTGTTCAGAACGCCGTCATCGTTCTGGTGGCAGGTCTCGCCATGCTGGTAGGCGTACTGCTGTTTATCCGCGCCCGGATGAAGGGCACCGATGAAGTCGCCGAGCCTGCCCACGAAAGACCTTAACCGAATGCAAAACCGTTCCCCCTGCCGCCGGCAGGGGGATTCTTTTATCATGGCAGCGCTGTCTGTCCCAATGACTGATAGGAACCAACTACCCAAAGACAGAAAAAGAGGGCGGAATACCCGCCCTTATTTTCATAAGCTTAAATGTTACAGTGCGACGGAGGCATGAATCTGCTCCAGCAGCTCCTGATTCAAAGTCCAGTCGGAGGAATTGACCTGGTTGTCAATTTCGCTGTACTGTTCGGGGAATTTTTGCTGCCGCAGAATCTGCATGATTTGGGGCCTGACATCCTCCAAACCGGTCTGGCTGATTTTTTCCATGATGTGATATCCGTAGGTGGTCTTTACCATGCCCTTGTCGCCGGGCTTTGCGGAAAAGGCCCAATCCTCAAATTCGGCGACCATCTGGCCTCTGCCGAAGGTGTACTCCCCGTTGTTGTCCTTGGAGCCGGGGTCGCTGGAATGTTCCGCCGCCAGTTTGCCGATATCTTCTCCCGACTGCACCTGCGCCAGAAGGTCCTCCGCTTTGGCTTTGGCCGCGTTCTGCTCTTCCTCGCTCATTTCGTCGGTGCAGTCAATCAGAATGTGGCGAACCGTCACCTGGTCCAGGCTATCCTGATTGTTTTTGTAGTATTCGGCAATTTCCTCATCGGTGACCTCAATGGCCTCCAGGGCTTTGCTGTAGTATTGGTCAATTAACTTGCTGCGCCCCAGCATGCTTTCCATCTGCGCCGGGGTCAGTGCAAAGGCGTTGAGGAATTTCTGCTCGTCGCCCTGGTACTGGACTTCCAGCACTGTCTGCACATCCTTGTGGATGCCGTCTTTCTCCTCCTGGGAAAGCTCCATGCCCTCCTTGACGGCGGCGTTGTATAAAACGGCGGTTTGCTTGAGCATATCCATGATGTAGTCAACCAGGTGTTCCCGCACCGTTTTGCCGTCCATTTCCTGGTCCAGCATGGGGCCGTACTGGGAAGCGTACAGGTTGTAAGTGTACAGGTAATCGGAGCTGTACACCACATTGTCTCCCAGCGTGGACAGGGGCTGCTCGGGAATTTCCTGCCGGTCGGGCTGGGACGCCTCCTCAGATTTATCAGAGACGCTCTCTTCCTGCGAGGCCGACGAATCCTGGGATTCCTCAGGGATGTCGGTGACGGTACATCCGGCGGTGATGACCAGCAACAGGGTCAGCAGGATGGTTAGCAGTTTTGTTTTCATGTTGTTGTGCTCCTCTTCCGGGCTGTTCGCCCACATATTCTACCAAGACATTTTAGACAAAGTGGCCGTGCGATAAACAAAGACCCGGACAATGGCAGCGCTGCCCGCCATCTCGCTGCAAAGGTTATCCTTGCAAAAAACAACCGCCTAACCAGCCATCCGTTAGGCGGTTGTTGATGTGTCTGCTTGTTTGACCGCAGGTAACATTATAATATACAAATGTCTCCCCGTCAATGAAGGAAGGTGAACGGTTTGTAAACCTTCTACCCATCAAGGCGCGACAAAATCCCATTAACGCCAGACAAGGTACACGTAGAGCTGGCCGTCTTTGTTGAGGCCGAGGCTGGTCTGCCCGCCCTGACTGGCGCTGCCCAGCTGCTTGGCTTGAAATCCGGTGGGGATGGTCTCCACCCCCGCGGTGCAGCCCTGCTGGGTCATGACGGCAAAGTGGGTGAATTGGGCGTTGCCCGCCGCGTTGAGGGTCATAATGGGGGTGCCTTCGGCAAAGACAAATCCAAAGCGGGGCCGAAATCCCAGCGCAATCCCCTGAAAGGGGTTGCCGTCGCCGATGTAGGTGCCGATGACCGGCGCGCTGTTGGCAAGGTCAGCCCTGTCCTGGGAAGAAAGGTGCGCTTCTTCATCCGCCAGGTGGTCGTCCAGCCGGGGGTCCGCTCCTCCGCCGCCGGAAAGGTTGCTAATTTGCTCCTGCAGTTGGGCAAAGGCGGCGTCCAGCAGGGCGTTGTCGGCGTTAAAGTCCGCCATTTTGGGAATGTCGCTTCCAATCCAGCTGTTCAGCTGCAAATGAGGTGTCTTGTTGCTGCTTGGCATGGGTTTCCCTCCCTATGAAGTGGTGATTCCGGTAAAGGCCAACAGGGTCCAGCTCTTGTTTAAGGCGTCCAACTGGTTCCAGGTGACCTCCAGCTGGTCCAGGCTGTCCCAGTCATGGCCCCGGGGATTGGTCTCCACCGCCAGATGGGCCGGCAGGCTCTCCAAAGCAAGCTGCCAGGCGGCACCCGCATCCATTCCTGGAGCAACCCCGGTGGCGGCTAGGTAGAGGACGCCGTCCCCCTCGTATATTTCCGGTTCCAGCAGTCCTGCGGATTTCAGCAACTCCAATGCTCCTTCCGGAGTGGGCAGCGGGGGCTGCCTCTTTCGTTTTAAAATAAGAGCACGGCGCTCCTCCGCCGGAGCATCCCGCTTGGGAAGCCCCACCGACATTTCGTGAGCATCCAACCCCTCGGGGGTGGCGGTTTGGGGCAGAATATCTTGCTCCAGTTGGAAAAGCCGCTCCTCCAGCAGAGCAAAGCCCGCCCCGTAAGCTTCCAACTCCTTGTCGATGAGACTGTTTTGCCCCAGGGCATAAATCCGCAGGGGAGAGAGCAGCGCCGTTAGGCGGCTGACACTGTTCACAGCGACGCCACCTTTCCAATATCCACCTCTCCCGGCACCACCATCTGGTCCTGGTTGGGAGTCACATCGCCGGCAGGGGAGAGAAAGCGGAAGTTTTCCACCCCTTCCACTTCCAGCAAAGAGCCGGAAAGGCGGGCGACGAGGAGGGGCTGCCCAATTTCCAGGCTGGAAAAGTAGCGGGCAATGGCCAAACGACAGTGCGTCGCCACTTCGGCGGGGTCATATCCGGGGGCCGTCACCAGCAGAACCGCCACCTCCACCGGCAAGGCTTCCGCCTGCCGCACCAGCACTTGGGTGCCGATTTCTCGGGCTTTTTGATATTCCTCCTGCAGCTGGGCCAACACCTGGGCGGCGTCAAATCCCGGAGCGCAGGCCACCACCACATCCAGGGTGCCTGCCCCTCGGTGTCGGGGCAGCAGTTTCACCGACCGCACCCCGGGATGCCGGGCCGCCACCGCCCGGTAATAGGCGCGGTTGGCGCAGTCGGGAGGGGTGGCGAGAGTCTCCAGCAGGCGGGTTCGCAACTCTTCGTCGGATTCGCCGGCTGTGCCGCCGGAAAAGGGGTCCGGGTTGGTCACGGCTGAGACTCCCGGCAGGGCGGAAAGGAGAACCCGCACCGTCTCCGCCGCCACATTGCCTAGGGGGCCCGCGATCATGGCCTCGGCGGGGACATCCACATAGGTTTCGCCCTCGGGAATAACCCCCTCCGCCTTGGTTTGAAAGCGCAGGGTCCCCTCCCGGTTCAGGCAGAGGGTGCCGGCGGGAATGGTGACGGCGGTGCCGGGAAGGGCGCGGGAAAATCGCAAAATACCGCAGGCGCAGCGAGGGGGAAGGCGCACAAGCCCCGCCACCTCGGCGTGAAGGTCCAGCGCCTGCCCCTGCGCCGTTTGGGGAAAGGCGTCGGCGTAAGCCCGGCTCATCCGCTCCCCCAGGGTGTGAAGTTCCTGGGCCAGCACCCGCAGTCGGATGCCGATGTCGGATGCGTCCGCCGCTTCAAAGCCGGTTAGCTCCCGGTACCGCCGGCTCATGATTTGATAGTATTCCTGTGCCGTGGGCAAGGCTTTCACAGGGCAACCACCTCCAAAGGATAGCGTTGACGGTCAATGTTCACGGTAATGCGCACCGCAAGGCCTCCTTCCCCCGTCAGATAGCAGAATGCCTGCTCCACTTTGGCTTGGGGTTCGGGCAACAGCGCCTGCTGGGCGTAGTGGAGGGCAAGGCGGTTGGTCTGCTCCCCGGCGGCGCAGGGAAGGCGGTGCAGCTCGCTGCCCAAATTGGGGTCGGGCAAAAAGCTGCCCTTGCGGACGCTCAGACGGATAAGCAGCCGCTGAATCAGCGCCCGCAGCCCCGTGATGGGGATGGGAAGGCCACGCTCATCCAAAGCATAGGTTCCGTTTTCCAGTAAGGTGTCCATAATTCCTCCGTTGTCCCGTTACAGGGGGATGATCTGCCCCTCTTTGGTGATGGTGACGCCGTTGAGCTTGATGTCCCCGTTTTGGCAGAGCCGAATGGTGGCGCCCCCGGAGGAGGAGAGCTGCAGCTCCCCGGGAGCCAGCCCCGCGGTGGAGGTCAGCGCGCCCAGACAGGTGTCGGCTCCTGCCACCGGCATCAGCAGCAGATGGTCCCCCGCGCAGGGTCGGTAGGCAATCCCCCGAGGAGCAAAGACCAGAGCACCGGTGATTTCGCTGTCCCCCACCACTCCAAAGCCGTTTTGGTCGGAGTAGCTGACCTGGGCGATGACGGCGCTTTCCCCCTGTTGGGGCAAATCTCGAACAATTCTCATGGCAAAACCTCCAAATTACTGATAGAGGAAGGAAAGGAGCAGGAACTTTGTCTTTTCCCCTTTTGGCCCGGTGGAGAGGGTGATTTCCTCCACCTGCAAATTGGGCAGGGAGGCTAGTTTATCGTGAATCCAGACTGTTTCTCCGGGGGATATTTCCAAGATGCCGGGCATTTCCAGCTCCACCTGCACCATCTGCCGCATGCTCCGCCGGATGCGCTGGTCGGCGTCCCACTGCGGTTTGCAGTCGTACTCCCCCGCCGGGATAAAGTACCGGGTGCGGCTGATGCCCCGGCTTTGAGCCTCCGGGTTGCCGACGGCGGTGGTGTAGTTGCCCGCCTCGTCCCGGATGTAAACCTGCGAGAGCACCGGGTAATGGTTGACGGTGTGGGATAAACTGGAAAAGGGATAGTCCTTGCCGCCCAGCACCCAGGTTTCTCCCCCCGTCGGAAGGGCGGTAATCACCATATCCCCCCTAACGTAGGGAAGATGGCCGTAGGAAAGGCGGGCCAGCGTGCAGAAAGCGTCCCAAAGGCTTTGCCCCTTGCGGATGGTAAAGGCGGGAACGTGGATGGTAGGGTAGCCGTCCACCAGCAAAAAGCCGTGGGGGGCGATCAGCTCCTCAAACATCCGGTGGACGGTGAGGTTTTGGTAAGCCTTGGGCCGTGCCTCGTTGTCCAGCAGCGCCGCCCCTTTGTCTCTGGCCTCCACCTCCAGCACCACGCCGTTTTCATCCACCCGGGTTTGCTGGCGGTCAACACAGCCTTCAAAGAGCAGGCGGCCCTTGTACTCCACCCGGGCACGCAAAAACTCCGGGGGAAAGTCGGGGACGGTAAAGCGCCCCCACAGGCTGCGGGCAGGGGAGGAGAGGGAGGAGGTAAGGCTTAGGGAAAGGGGCTCCAGCTCATAATCTCCTCCCGCAAAGGCGGTGGTGAGGGTGACCCGAAAGCTCATCCCGTCACCTCCGCCTGCAAAAAGGTCATGGTGTAGGGGATTTCCCGCCCATCTCCCGACGCCTCCCAGCGCACTTCGGTCAGCACCGCCTCCATGCTGCCAAGGCCGGGGAGAATCAAAATGCCGGGAGTGGAATCGGCGGTTTTTTCTTCAAACTCCGCCACCAGCGCGGCCGCCTGGGCGGGGGTGGGGGCCAGAAAGCTGCCGGAGCAGCGAACCTGCTTGACTCCGGGGCCCAGAGCCTGCACCACCTCCCCGTGGCCCGGCCGGAAAAAGACGGCGTGTCGCCCCGGCCTTTCCACCACAATACTGGCGGGGTTGTGGGGAAACAGAAAATTTTTAAACTGCATCTTTTCCATGAAAGGCCCTTTCTTTTGCGTGCTTTAATTTCTATTCCTCCAGCGGTGGCTGGGAGGCAAGGCGGGATTCCCGCTCCAAGCGGTACACCAATCGGTCCAGCAGCTCATCGTCGTCGGGAGCAAAGCTTTCCCGCGTCTGGGAAGGGGGAGAGGATGGACGCCTGTCCAGGCGGTAAATTTCCTGAGGCTGGGGCGCTTCCACCGCAGGAAGGGCAAAGGCTTCTTCCTCCATCGGCGGAACGGCGGGCAGCAAAGGTTCCTCCCTTTTCCGTTCCGGTTGGAAATAGTCCCGGAAGGCCAGGCGGTTGGCGGCCAAATCCGTAAGGATGCTCATTATACCTCACCCTCCTCTTTCAGCTCCCCCAACCGGCGGCAGCCCTCGGCAATTTGCCGCAGACTCATCCGCTCCAGTACTTCCTTGGGGGAGGTGATGTCCTCCCGCCGGGAGCGCAGGGCGTAGTAGAGGAGTGTGGCGTTGTGGGCCAAAGCCGCCGCGTCCTCCAGCGAAAGGCCGCTTTTCATCAGCCCCGGAATGAGCAAGGGCGCCTGCCGGAGAACCGAAAGCTCCTCGGCGGCGGTCAAAGGCCGGAGAGAAGGGGTAAAGTCGCTCATTTCAGCTCCATCCTTCCCGCCGCCAGAATGCTGACAGATTCCAGCACCACGCTGCCCAGGGAAGCGCTTTCGTCAATGCGGGACCACTCGCACCCGGAGTAGATGACCCGGCGCCCCGGCTTTGCGATGACCACGTTGAAGTTGGAAAGGGAATAGAAGTCGATGCCGTCGGAGAAGGCGTCCTCCAGCAGTTGCACCCGCTGCAGCTCCAGCTGGTGGACGCATCTTCCCGCCACCGTGCCCACCGGCTCCTTTTGGCCGAAGGCCTCCACCGGGCGGCTGTCCCGGGTGGAGCGGGCCCGATAGCTTTGGGCCACCGCCAGCCGCCGGCCGTTGACTTCGATGGTGATATCCCCCGAGGTGGGAAAGGCAATCATCAGGCAATACCTCCCTTACACCCGAATTTGGGCGGTGATGTGGATGGTGCTGACCAAATGGGCCACCGAAAAGGCCAAATCCACCTGGCAGACGGTGGGGTCCCCCTTCGACGGGCGCACCACCGGCGGGGCAAAATCGGTGATGATGCCGGCGTCCCGTTTGGCGGCCAGTTCCACAGCCACCTGGTCCCGCACGCTGCCCATGGAGGTGATTCCGGCGCCCTTGAGCCGGGCTTTGAGGCAGCTTCGGATGTGGCGGATGACGTCGTCCACAATCAGCACCGTATTGAGGCTACGCAAACCGTCGTCGGCCGCGCCGTTTTTGGCGGTGCAGGTGGTCATGGCGCGAATCAGCTCCACCCGGCCGCCCACCCTTTCAAAGACACAGACGCCGGCGGCAAGCAGCTCCTGCACCAAAGGCTCCGGCAGGGGAGCAGCCTCGGTCAGCAGGGGAAACTCCTCCCCCGAAAGGTTGACCACCGGGCTGCCCGCCGTCAAAACCCGGGCGGCCAGGCTGCAGGCTCCATACAGAGGGCTTGCCTCCGCCTCCGGATTGGCGGCGACAAAAGGAGTGCAGAGCACCACCCGTTCGCAGCAGAGCCGGGCGGCAATCTCCTTTGCTTCTGCCGGCGGAGCGGCGCAAAAGCCGATACACTCCCGCATCTGCTCTGAAGCGGTCACCACATAGTCCTTCAGCGCCTGATAGTCCTCGGGAGTGTTGCAGTGGCAGACAATGGCGCCGATATCTCCCTCTCCCAGAAGGGCAAGGGCTTCCCGCGCCGTTGCTCCAACCGCCAGATACACCTTGCCCACGCCGCCCTCCAGCAAAAGCCGCAGGCACTCCCGGGCAAAGTCTTCCATATGGGTTATCTGGGCCGGAGAGGTCACAACGGTAAGCTGTGCTTCGTCCCCGGGCAGCACCAGGGCGCAGTCCCGCAAAGCGGAGGGAACGCAGCTTCCCGTAATCTGATAGCGGGAATAGACCCCCGGCCTTAAGTTTTGCAGCACGTCAGACATAGAGCTCACTCCTCACCTGGTAGTCCCGAATTTCCTCTGCGGTTTCCCGCCCGGTAAAGGCTGCTCGCAGCGCCGCCCGGGCGGTTAAGCGGCTGGCAGCCATGGCGCTTTCATACTTGACGGCATCGCACCAGACGCGCAGCAGCCCAAACCCTGCGGCACGGTGGGTGAGGGCGGCGCAGATTTCCTCGTACAGCCGGTGGCAGCCGCTGCCGTCACTGCCCGGAAGATACAGGTCCAGCCGCAGGGTCAAAATAGCGGTGCTGCCGTACAGGGTGGTCACCTGCCCCGGCGGGGAGGAGGGATCCCGGCCCAGATAGCTGTCCAGCCCGGCGGGGGAAAGGTCCACCCCCTCCAGCCCCACCACCAGAGTCGGGCGGCGGATGGGAAAGGCCCGCTCCTTGGGGTATTCGCAGAGAATCTCCACCCGGCTAAGGCCGGTCCAGCCCGCCAGGTACCGGGCGATGGTTTCCTTGATTTCGGTCACGGCTCCGCCACCTCCCATTGTTGCAGGGAAGCCCAGACGTACAAAGGCGTTCCCCGAAAGCTGCGAGTTTCCACCTGAAGGACCCGGTAGCAGTCCTTCCCCGCCCGAATCAGGTCCTCCGCCTTCAGGGAAAGGGCGGTGTCTTCCGCCGGGGCGTACAAAACGGCGCGGCCCCTTCTCCCCGCTCCCAGGGGGGAGGATTCCTCCCCCTGGAGCTTGAGAGCGGGTTGAATGCAGGCGGAAAAGGGGATTTCCCCCTGCGGGGTAAGGAGGAACACCTTATCCCCCAGCCGGTGGAGGGCGGCCTTTACTTTGGCGCCAATCACGGGGATTCCTCCGGCGGAACCTGCCCGAAGACAAAGGCGGGCTCCAGCAAATCGGCCGCCATTTCCTCAAAGTGCCGGCGCAGCTCGGCGGTGGCCGCCTTGCCGCCTCCCGAGGTGCTTTTCACCGCAACATCCCCCACCTTGATTTCTTCGGCTGCGTGAATGCCTCCCGCCATGTCCAGCCAGTCGCAGTAGGCGAAGCCCGCCGCGGCGGTGGCAAGCCGCTCCCAGTCTGCTTCTCTCAACCCCGCTTTTGCCTTGCAGGAAAGAATGGAGGCGGCGGCATCGCAAAAAGGGCGGTACCGCTGGGAGGAATCTTGGTCCAAATCGGCAAAGAGGGCAAAGAGTTCAAAAACCTTTTCTTTGTCCACCATGGATTTTTCTCCTTTATGCGGTGGCAAGCACCTTGACGGCGGCGGGGAACAGTTTGGTAAAGCCGCAGATGGAGGTGACCGCCGCCCGCTCCAGCTGGGAATCGATGAGCTTGTCGTACTCCACCTGGATGCCACCGGCGGTGACCATTTCCAACGCAAAGCGCTTGTCCAGCCCAATAATTTTGCCGTCAGGCACCGCGGAGGTTTTAATCAGTTTCGCCCCCAGCGGAGTGATGCTGCCGCCCTCCTTGGCAAAGCTTAAGCCCACGGCGGGGTCCCGCAGCTCGGGAATGCTCAATATGGCGGCGGCGGTGGCGGGGGAAGCCAGCAGGACGTTCATTTCAAAGTCCTCGAATTTGCTCCAAAGAGCCAGCAGGTCGGCGTAGGAAAGGGCGCTGCCGCTTTGGTTGACAGTCTCGGCGGCGGTATCCCCGCTGCCAATGAGGACTTCGACGGCGTCTTTAAGCTGTGCCTTGGCGATGTAGGCGCCAATCTGACGCAGCGCCACCGTAAAGACGTCCAGCCGCTGGAATTTGATGGCTTCGTAGGAGGCCCGCAACAGTCGTCCCCGCTTTTTCAGGGTGACCAGGGTCTCGTTGAGGGTGATTTCGGTGACGGGGATGGCTTCCCCTTCGCCGATGGGGTTAATAAGGTCGGAGGCGTTGCCGATGTCGGTGGTGATGGAGCGGTAGTCCAGCGACTGAATGTCGGTTCTGGCGCTGACAATTTCCGAAAGGATGCTTTCCTCCTGGGCTCCCTGGGCCACCGCCCGGGAGACGTATTCGGGGAACAAAGCGGCGGAATCGGCGGTGGAGAAAAACTTGGCGATGGGGGAGCTGCCGGGGCCGCTTACCTTGATGTCAAACCGCTTGAGCTGCCGCTGAAAGGCGTCCAGCCCCGCCAGTTCGGTGCCGCGGTACTGCTCCGAAGGGTCCAGCTTTTCCAAAGCGGCCAGAAAGCCGCCGGCGTTTTTGTAAAGGCTTTTGTCAATCCGGATGTTTTGATACTGCATCGCGTTACCTCCAGATGTCGTTTTTTCCATGGGGTATGTCCTAAATGACGAAGGGGTTTTCCCTTTCCCCGTCCTCGGCGCAGGACATAGGGCAAAGCTGAGGCGCGGGCGGAAATTTTCCGGCCGCCGCCCGGCTTAGGGATTTTTGCAGCTCGTCCAGTTGGGAAGGCTCCAGCCGTTCGGCAATTTCTCCCGCCAGGGCGGGGGAGATTTCCGGCCGGGTGATGGCCAGCAGCTTGATGACCTCCCCTTTGAGGCGGGAAAGGTACTGCTCGCCGGCTTTGGCCTTTTCCTCCAACGCCTTGTAGCGGCATTCCAGCTCCCTTAAATCCTGGGGGGTGAGGGATACGGTTTCCCGGCTCTGCCACAGCTTTTCCAAATCCATGTGGCGGCAAGCCTGTTTGGTGACCCCCGCGTTTTTCTGGGCGGGAACCGCCACAAAGCTCCACTCGTAGGCGTCGGTGGGTTCCTCCAGTCGATGGTGGCAGATTTTGTCCCCGTACCGCACCCCCTTTTGGTGGGAACAGGGCTCTTTCTTCCAGTCGGCGCCGCAGATGGAGCAGGTGATTTTGGCCACGGCGCAGCCCACGCTCACTTCCTTTTTGATGCCGGCGTCAATTTCCAGAATCAAATCCTTGTTTTTGTCGCTGCGCACCATGTAGGCCCAGGCGCGAAGCTGGCAGCAGGGCTCGCCCTCCACCTGCCCGGGCAGCTCCTCCACCTGGGTGTCGAAGATGCGGGCGCTTTGGTTTTGGCTGACGGGGCTGTGGTCAAAGATGCCGGTTTTGCCCAAAAACAGCTTGGCCAGCACCTCCAGCGACGCTCGGGGGAACCGCTCTCCGTCCCGGTCAACCTGGTTGTCGCAGAGGATGAGGGAAAAGACAAACACTTCCTCCTTCCGAAAAGCCCGGCGGGTGTAGCGGTTGATTTGCTCCAGCTGCCGGTCGGTGATGGCGGTGCCGTCCATGGTCTTTTCAATGTGGGATTGCATGGGCTACTCCTCCTTTCCTTGGGATTGAGCGATTTCCGTTTCGATGGCTTTTGCCCTTGCGTGGAGCAGCCGGATGTTGGCGGCCTCCGCCTCGTCCTGGAGGTTAATGTCGCTCCAGACGGGGCGGGCGGTGGCGGCGTACCCCCGCAGGGCTAAAAAGAGATTGCAGATGCGGCCCAGCACCGGGTTGAGAAGGCGGCGGTAGCTTTCCAGTTCGCTGGTGAGAATATCGGCCTGCTGGGCGCTCATCCGCTCGGTGGTGGACCAGTGAAGCCCCAGCATGAAGGGAGGAATTCCAAGCTTTGCCACAATCTGCTCCAGCATCTGCCGCACCGGCACCTGGGTTTCCAGCATTTGGCTGTCGGCGCCGATGACCTTGATGTCCACATCCCCCACCGCCACGAAATCCCGTACCGAGCCGGAATCGCTCATGGCGGAGCTCCACTCCCGGGCGATGTTTTCCGCTATCTCCCTGGCGTAGACTTTGTCCAGCCGCTGGTCTCCGGGGCGGTAGGTGACGGCGTAGCGCAGGTTCCCCGCCCGCTCGAAGTTGGTGCCCATGCAGTGGAAGATTTTGATGAGAATCCCGGTCACAAAGGGAAGCCCCCGCAAAATGGGAACCCCTTGCAGTTCTCCCGCCGGCGGATTGAGGGCGGTAAACAAAATCAAGTCGGGGTAGGGAACCGGCTGCAACCGGCCGTTTTTGACGGTGCAAAGCTCCACCTCCAGCGGAGTGGCGCCCTGCCGGATGTGCAAATCCCGAAGCTTTGCGTTGTAAAGGGCGTAGATGCCCCTGCCGTCGGGGTCGGGGATGATTTCGCCCACCGCGTTGCCGTAGGTCAGCAGGCTGTAGAGATGGGAGGAGATAAATTGCGAAAGCCCAAAGCAGGACGCCCCCACCCTGACGTTTTCCACAAACTCGTCCAGCTCTTTTTGGTAGCGGGGGGAGGAGCACTCCATGGTAAAGCTGCCGGTTAGCCGGACGATTTTGTCCAAAGCCGCGTCGATGATGGGAACGGCTTCCCGCATGGCGTCAAACAAAGCGGCGTCGGGAGGCACCAAAGGGGTGTACCCCAGCCAACTCTCGTAGGAATTTGCCGAGGAGCGCCCGGTTTGCACCGCCACCCCTCTGGGCCGAAAGGAAAAGAAGTCTTTGAGGTTCAACGGTATAACCTCCGTATAATGGAATAAGTCGGCTCGCTTTCCTAGTTACGGGAAAGGCTGCCGGCGTAAAAACCCGGCTCCTCCCCGTCCAGAAAGCGGGTGGCAAAGTAGCGGATGTCGTCCATGGCGTGGTCGTCCTGCTTGAGGGGGATGTCTCCGTCGGCGCCCTCTTTCCAGCGGTAGAGGGAAAACTCCCGGATGGCGTCTTTGCAGCAGGCGTGAATGCGAATCTGCCCGGCGCTCAGAGCGCAGGCAACCCGGCGGATGCCGGTGAGCACCTGATTGTCGGCGGCTTCCACCAGCCAGCGGCCCCTGCGGCGTAAACATTGGATAAAACTGGCGGCGGACGGGTCTACCACCACCGCCTCCGGTTGCAGGTCCCCCACCAGAGCCTCCAGGTCGTCGGCGTATTCCTCGTCGGTTTTCTGAATACCAGTGACTCTGGCGTCGTGGTAATATTCCCGCAGCCGGTACCAGACTCCGTCCTCCCCCTGGCCCCAAAGGCCGAAGGAGGCGGGATTTAGTGTTCCGTAGTCGCAGGACACCGCGTAGCGAACGCAGGGGGGAACGGTGTCCACCACGTGCTCCTTTCCAAACATGGGGTAAACGGCGCCGTGGGCCGCCACCCACCGGCCCAGCACAAAGCGCTGGTAAAAAGCACCGGTGTAAAGGCGCCGGTACCGCTCCTTGATGGCGGGGGAAAGGCCGGGGTTGTCCTCCATGGTAAAGTGCAGGTACAGAGCGTTCCGCTCCTTTGCCCGCAAAATCCACTCGGTGTAAAACCAGTGGTGGGGATGCTCCGGGTTGCAGCAGAAAAAGAACTTGGAGCCTTCCACCGAGCATCTGGCCAGCGCCTGCTCCACAAAGGAGCGGGGCATCAGCACCACTTCGTCCAGCAGCACCCCGGCAAGGGTAACCCCCTGAATGAGGGCGGCGCTGCCCTCGTCACGCCCGCCAAAGAGGTAAAAGCGCAGGGTGTGGGTTTGGTTGTAGACCTCCAGCAGATTGCGGGAGAGATACAGCCGGTGAGGGATTCCCAGCTGGGCAAGGGCGGCGCAGAGAGGGGTGACCACGTTGCGCCGCAGGGAGGTGACAGTCTTGCCGCAGAGGGCGAAGTTTCCCTGCCCGTGACAGACCAGAGCCCACAGGACAAAGGAAAGGGAGAGGCAGAGGGTTTTGCCGGAACGAACCGCTCCGTCGCAGATGATGGCGTCCCGGTGCCGGTGTGGGCTGCCCTCGCACCACCAGGTGAGGACCGCCCGCTGTCGGGGGGAAAAGGGCTTAAAGATCATCTGGTTCATCCGCCTCTACCACGGGGTGGACGCTCTCCTTCAAAGCGGCGTACAGGCTTCCGGGGCCGTCGGGATTCTTCTGACCGCCGGAGGTTTTGAGCAGAAGTTCCAGCGCCTCCAGCCGGTTGTAGAGCTTGACCTCGCAGCCCCCGCCTTTGGGCCGCTTGATTTCGGAGACGGCGTACAAATCCATTCGCTCCAGAGTTTCGGGGTCCGGCTCCTCCTCCATGAGGGCGAGGCGGACCGCGTCGTTGCAGGAACCGAGAGCGAGCCGAAGCAACCCCTGCAGGGCGAGGGCGGAAAGGTCGCCGCCTTGGGCGCGTTGGGCAAACCCTTCAATTTTCGCCCGAATCTTTGAACGCTGCAGCAACCTGGCGGCGATCAAGTCGGCTTGTTCCACCGGATACCCTGCCCGCAGGGCGGCTTCCCTTGGGTTGCCCAACTGGGCGCAGAGCCAGCAAAACACATGCTCGTTGCCGTGGGGCATGGATTCACCTCCAGGGAAAATTTGAAAGGCCTTTCACCCATACCGAAAGAGCGGCGAAAAATTCCCCTCCCGGGAACAAAATAGCCAAAGCCTTACCAACCTAAGGCTTTGGCATCGTTTCTTGTGCGGTAAACGCAGGAGAGCGCATCTCGCGAGAATTTGACGCAAAAAAACCGGCGGGCATTTGCTCCGCCGGGTTTTTTGCTTGCTTTTCCTTTTTCAGCTGTTATTGGTCGTCCTGCTGGCTTTCGTTTTCCCCTTCTTCCTCGCATGCTTCCTGGGAGTCTTCCTGGCACTCTTTCGTGTTATCCTCGCACGCTTCGCAAACTTCCTGTACCTCTTCACACGCATTTTCCGCTTCTTCCACGATTTCTTCGGCTATTTCCTCACACCATTCTTTGGTTTCTTCTTCACACGTTTCGCATGCTTCCTGGGCCTCTTCACACTCTTTTTCAGCTTCTTCGGCTATTTCCTCGCAAACTTCTTCGGTTTCTTCCCCGCACTTTTCTTCTAATTCTTCCGCACATTCTTCGGCTTCTTTTTCGCACTCTTCTCCGCTTTCTTGCCCGCATGCATTTTCAACTTCTTCCGCATCCTCTTCCGCTGCAGTGTCTTCCATTTTTTCGCATGGTTTTTCCTGCGTATGTTGTTCGGCGTTTGCCGCTTCTTCCGCGCCTTCCCATTGCCAAATCACTTCCAAATCGGGATTGGGCTGTTGGTCTTTCGCGGCTTCTTCCTTATCCGGATTACAGCAGCAATCCGGTTGGGGCTGATTCTGCTCCACTTCACAGTTCGGCTGCTCCTCGTCGCAGGGCTGGGGGAGATGGCAGGCTCGAGCGTCCCTTCGCCTCTTGCCCGCATAGCCGGTCAACCCCAGCAACGCCGCCGCAACCACAATCAATACTATTGGCTCCATCGGCAAATCCCCTTTGTGAAAATTTCTGCCCGCAAGCAATTTTCTCCGTTTACTACCATATCTATGAAACAAAGGGGAGTTTCATGCTGCATGTTCGCCCCAAAGGGGGAAATACTGATACGGAGTCCGGAAAAAAGGCTGGTGTTGTTCTTTGGAAGATAGGGTCATCTATCTGCTGCGCATTCTCATCGTCTATTACCTCAACCTGTGCATGGTGGGAATTGTAGGACTGCTGCGATAATTTTTTCGGAAAAGGAAAAAGGCGAGATGTCTGTGCATCTCGCCTTCTGGTTTTTTAGGTTATGAATTGGAATTTCTGCGCAGCCACACGGAAGTGTCGGTGGAGTTGGAACCTTCATCCAACACATAGTTGGCGTAGGGGTCGCTGGACTGGGAAGAGGAGCTGTTCTGCGTAGCGGCCGCCTGCTGAGCCTGCTGCTGGGCTACCGTGACCGGCTGGTTAAAGTTGGGATGTTTGACATTGGGATTGGCCGTAATGTTGACCTTGTCCTTTTCGCTCTCACCGGGACGGAGCAGACGGGCCACCACCACAAAGCGCTGGTTTTCGGTGGAGCCGTACTGACGGGTGCAGGTGGTGAGGGTGAGGAGGACATCGTCGCTGTTGACATCCACATCGAAGTTAAAGAGGCTGCGTTGGCGCCACTCGTTGATGAGCTGCTGGCGCTGCTCTTTGTTGGCGTTGGGATTGTTGTAGAAGAAGTTGGGGCTGATTTCGCAGTAGCCGACGGCAAACACTCTCCAGATGCCTTCGTAGTCGGCGGTGGAGAAGTAAATGTGGGGCTGCCACTTGGCAAAGTCTATGCTGGTGTAGGAGGCCAGCTGAGCAAACATGTGGTGTTTGCTGTCGTTGGTGGCATTGCTGCCAATGTCAAAGGGAGCTCTCAGGTTGGTCCAGTTGTGGCCGTAAAGCACCACGTTCTTGGAAGAATTCTGCCAGGAATCTCCCCATTTGTAACGGTAGTCGATGTAAGTGACGTTGTCTGGATAGGTATACCAGTTTTTCCAAGTTATGTTGGGGTAGTTGTTGCCTTTCCAATCCCGGTAGAGGTAATAATTGTTGTCTTTATCGGAATAGGCTACTGGCATGTTGATGTTGGTTCCTGGAATCATCAGCCAACCTTTGATGTCAGGGTTGACGGCGGCATAATTCTTGGTCGCTTTGGACAGAACGGAGAACGGGTTTACCTCACTGGTGGCAAAGGTGGCAGAAGCTTCCTGCTCGAGAGTAATCTGATCTCCCAACAGGGAAAGAGCCATGCCAGATGTCGAAGACACAGCGGGATAAAAAGCCTGCGCGGTGGTCAACAAACCCAGCGCAAGCGAGCACAGGGCAATCTTGCCTTTTTTGTTCCTCATACCTGGGACAACCTCCTGATGGAATTGCTACAATAAAGCTTACAATAAAACAAAGTATAGCACAAATTGTGGTTGGAGAAAAGACCTAAAATCTGCTACATCCATATAGTGCCGCAAGAAAGTGGAATCCCTGCAGCCAAAGAAAAAATAGCAAAGGCATCCATTCAATAGATGCCTTGACAAGGAAAATTGCCTTCACTTTAAATTGGCTGCGACCACCTGGTTTCTTCCATTTTGTTTTGCCTGGTACAAGGCTTGGTCCCCCACCCGGTAAAGCTGTTCAATGGTGGTGTATTGGGTGGGAACCACGGAAGTAATGCCGATGCTGACGGTATATTTGATGGAATAATGTAGAATATGTACCACACTTTCCGCTACCGAGTTTCGCAACCGCTGGGCAATGCCGTAAGCTTCCTTTTCACTGACTCCCGGCAGCAAGGCGGTAAATTCTTCGCCGCCTATTCTGCCTAAGATATCGTAGCCGCGAAGCTGCTTCTTTAACGTGCTGGCAAAGTGCTTCAGCACGATATCCCCCACCATGTGGCCGTATTTGTCGTTGATTTTTTTAAAGTTGTCCAAATCCATCATAAAAAAAGTAACCGGCGTCTGATGTCTCGTGCAGAAGGAAAGGCACTCCTTGGCCCGGATAAAAAAAGCCCGTCGGTTATAAAGGTCGGTCAGTTCGTCGTAGGTGGCATATTTGGTCAATTGTCGGTCGGTTTTTTCCTTGGAAAGCAAAATAAGGCCGATATTTCCCACCATCATGACCACATACTGCCACAGGAAAAACAATATGTGATAGGGATGGTCGGTTATGGGCGATATGGGAACGTAAAAATAAAGCACTTCAAAGGTCTTGAAGATCAGGAAAATAATCCACACGCCGTACACATAGGACATGAACTTTTGAAAAGACGATGCGCTTTTGTTGCTGAAGGAGTAATAGCACGGAATACTCCACAGTCCGGCCAAACTGAAGGAAAGTACGGCCATGTGGACGACATTATTGTAGTGAAAGAGGTGGAGAGTCCACGACAGAAGAAACAGGGATAGGTAAGTAAAGCTATAACAAATCCGCTTAATATGCAAGGTGAGGCGCTCTTTGACCAGGAAAAAAGCAATAATTTGAAAAGTGCTTCCCAATATCAGCAGAGCACCCCCGACCAGCATGGACAGCCAGTTAGAGATGTGACCTTTCAGGCTCAACAATCCCCACGCCAGAGCATCACAGAACCGTGCCAGCAAAAACGTGTAAAAGATGGCGTCTTTTTTGCGCCTGGCAAGGAAAAAACCGCCCATCAGGCCGGTGACAATATGTCCTGATATCAAGGCGACAATTAATGTGCCGATGTGAATGGTTAACATCATTTGCCACTCTCCGAATCCTGTGGGCTTACGTTTCCGCTTGGCTTAACAGGAATGAATTGGGTTCCAGCAAATGGGGTAGGGGCAACTTGTGTAAACAGTGGAGCAGAAAAAAGCAATATATCCTGCATTTTCATGTTAACGGAGCTAAATGCCGCTTGTCAAGAACATTATGGAGAAATATGGTGTTTTTGGCATTATCGGCAATTAATTTAAGTGTTCTTTGTTATTGTTTCCATATCAAATTCATTGAGATAATTAAGTTGCACCCCAAAAGGGGTGCAACTTAATCGGCCATATCAAAATCATTTTTTCAATCCACGCCCTCGGTGAGGAGAGCGACATGTTAATTTATACTATCACGAGTTGCTATAAATTGCAATCCACTTCCCCCCCTGAGGGGAGCGACTAAGGGTGGCAATCCTACACCTGCAATCATAGGTATTTCAATCCACGCTCCCCGTGAGGGGAGCGACTGATCCGACAGCGCCTGAACTGCTTCTGATAAGGATTTCAATCCACGCTCCCCGTGAGGGGAGCGACGAAGAAGACATCAAGCTGCTTCGTGATATAGCTATTTCAATCCACGCTCCCCGTGAGGGGAGCGACCGTAGATCATAGGCTGGCCGGTGCTTTCATACTTATTTCAATCCACGCTCCCCGTGAGGGGAGCGACGCTCGTGCAATTACTCTAATGACATACGGTGCATATTTCAATCCACGCTCCCCGTGAGGGGAGCGACTTACCAGTGCGTCCGCCGTCAAA
>Ga0134100_1000265_pt1 | contig 66439 bp, 67 predicted proteins | sample 11_taG_2_FD_94444 | JGI IMG/M metagenome (GOLD analysis project Ga0134100, IMG submission 94444) | Switchgrass degrading microbial communities from high solid loading bioreactors in New Hampshire, USA - 11_42_5_180_A3 metaG | ecosystem: Engineered > Bioreactor > Semi-continuous > Anaerobic >...
GATATGAACCCTATTTTGCAATTTCTTATTGAATTTTTACCAGTATTTAGAGAAAAATCATTGATGTATTTAGAAAAAACGGTTATGGCCTAAAACCACAACCGTTTTTGTCTACAATCTGACTCGGAAACATTTTGTTTCCGAGTTTTTTACGGAAGGATCCTTTCGGTATTTACTCGACAACCGGTACATCTCTGAATAGAAGGCTAATACAATATAGCCCGGCAATACCAATTATGGAATATACAATTCTGGTACCCCAGGTTGCAATGCCAAAAATAGCTTCAACGAGATCATACTGAAAAAGACCCACCAGCAGCCAGTTTAGAGCCCCAATGATAACGAGCAAAAGTGCAATCTTGTCAATCGGTGTTCTCATATTTCCTGACTCCTTTTATTTATTTCAGGTGACATATGCCACCTTCAATAATTTATTGTTTACAGAAATATAAAAATAATTCTCCCTATTTCTTGAAATGAATCAATACTTCTGTGATATAATATACTGCATAGCAAAATTAAGCTTTTGCAGAAATATAATATTTATGCAGAAAAATTTAAATTTGAAAATGTTTTGGAGGTAATTTGATGGCAGATTTCTGGGATTCTGAAGAATTGATCAGCAAGTTTGTAAAAAACAGCAGGGAAGAAATTCAAATTAAAAAAGTTTCAAAAAACAATAAGTTTTATGTAGATATACGTACTTTTTGGTATGACAGTAAAAGCGATGAATACAGACCCAGCCAGAAAGGCGTGGCAATTCCTCTGGAATTTGTCGGGGAGCTAAAATCCGCATTAGACACAATAGAATATTAGGGAAATAAGCATTAGGATTAAAACTTTTAAGAGAGTTCCAATAATGCTTTAACCGCACCTGCAATTTTTGCAGGCGCGGTATATAAGAACCGCACTTTTTTTGACCGGTCATCAAAATAAGAGGTGGTGCGGATAGTAATAAGATATGCTTAATAAACAAGGGATGTGATAATATGAAGCCTGCCCTTGTATATCCATATTTGCCTTCAGGTAAAGTTACAAAAGCTATTACATCCGGGGAAACATCGGAGGAAATATTAAATTCATTGAAATCACTGGGTATGGATATTATTCTCACTGAACCCCATCCATCGCTGCCTTTACCGGTATCTTACCATGTGGATATGCAGATGGTGAATATTAGTGAAGGCATATTCGTATATGCACCGGGAGTGTCAGAAAATACGCTGGAGAAACTTAAAAACCTCGGTTTTGAAATGATAAGGGGTTCATTAGAACTAAAAGACAGTTACCCTTTTGATATCGCCTATAATTGTGCAATAGTCGGGAAAAACGCTTTTTTAAATCCAAAATATACTGACCCGATAGTTCTGGAGTTATTAGTCAAAAATAATATTAAGCTGAATCCTGTTAAGCAGGGATATGCAAGATGTTCAACCGCTGTTGTTTCAGATGAAGCAATTATTACTGCGGATTTTATGATCCATAAAAAAGCTGTGGAAGCGGGACTTGACGCTTTATTGATTTCTCCCCAGAAAAACATAATTCTTAAGGGTTATGATTATGGTTTCATCGGGGGTTGCTCAGGATTAGTATCTGATAAGGAAATTGCTTTTTTTGGGGACTTACATACTATAAATGCCGGGGATGATGTTATCAGATTTTGTGAAAAACATGGCAAAAAAGCCATATCCCTTGCAAAAGGCAATCTTATGGATTTAGGCGGTTTATTTCCTTTAACTTCTGTATAACGGACAACAGGAATTACATATAATACACCTGAAAGGATGTGAGAGAATGCCATCCTTAAAGGTGGACAGCGTGAAAGACATTGGAGGATTGGCTGATTATCTTGAAAAAAGATTTAAAATGAATGTACGAAATCCATTCAAATTGGTAGTAAACAAAGAAGATAATTGTTTGATCATCAATATTGATAAATGTATAAGAAAAAATGGCAGAAAATATTTAGTTACTTTGAACCATTTATCGGATATATTGGCTGAGTACATTCTGAAATCTTACGAGAATAATATCTTGGAAAAGATAATATCCCGTGTATGCGATGGTTTGGCAAAAACCGACAGGGACGAGATTTATCGAATTGCCTGCATGAGGCTATATACACATCATGAAAGGAATATGGGTAATCTTATAGAGTCAAGACGCAGGCTGATATCGGCAAAAATCGCCGAATATTTAAGAAGCGAAGACAGAATTATAATAGAGGGATTTGTTACTTTCAGACTTGGTGAATATGTAAGAAACCTTGAAATAGAAGTAGAAAGATCCATCAGGCAATTTTTTATAGAGAGACAATATGAGGAATATATTAATCTGTTAACAAGTTTTGTTAAAATGCAGGTGCCAAGAGTGCCGGAACTGCATGTTTTTGTTCAGGATAACGGTTCCTACAGAGTAGAAGGAGCAAAACCATTTGAGATTCCCGAAGACATTGTTAATGGATTCGGATTTGAATCAAGCAATCCTGTTATTGAGGATGACGATTTTATGATAGGTTTCCTTCTTACCTGTGCGCCTGTGAGAATTTTTATCCATAATTCGATATTCTTTAAGAATAAAGAGCTTTTAAACACAATACGCATTGTATTTTCAGAATGTATATTACTGAACGAATAATAAAGCAATGAGGTTAAACTTTGGATGAAAAAATCGGCATCGAATATTTATGCGGTGCCGATTTTTTCAATACATTTACGGACAGGTGTAAGATATTCTTCCAAACATGTTTAAAAATTTTAAAATACGGATATAAACATGATTGCTGAGTATCGATAATTTATGAATCCCGGTACTGGTTATTATCGCAAAAAAAGTTGTATCCAGTTCTGTTTTTGTGTATAATTAAAGCGATGTAATAGGGATTTTACCTAACTGGGGGTTGTTTTCTTGGCTTTTAAGGTTTTTCAATCTGTTGTGCAGAGAATTCGTGATGCAATCGGTTACGATTTTGGTATTACTGACAGTTCAGGAATTGTTATTGCCAGTACAATCGAGGAAGAAATAGGTTTGGTACATGCTGAATGTGCCGAATTTCTGAACTCAAATTCGACTTATATTGAAAAACCTGATATGGTCATGAAAAAAATCGACATTAATGGTCGTGTGGATTTTGTTTTATATCTGTTGACAAATCATCCTGAAAGGAAGAACATTGCCGAACTGATATCAATAAGTCTGGAGAACGCAAAGCTTTATTATGATGAGAAGTATGACAGAACCAATTTCATGAAAAATGTGCTTTTGGGAAATATCTTACCCGGCGATATTACAATCAGAGCCAAAGAGCTTAGAGTAAAGAATGATTGCAGAAGAATTGTCTACTTAATCAGAACTGAAAAAACCAGAGAATTATATGCCTATAATATTATACAGAGCTTATTCCCCAATAATAACAAGGACTACATTATTTTACTGGATGATCAGAATACTGTTCTGATTAAGGAAATAAAAGAAAACGAGGACAACGATGAGATTTATAAAAAGGCCAGGATTATTATTGACACGTTGAGCAGTGAACTGATGATAAAAGCGAACATCGGTATAGGCACTGAAGCAGAGAGCCTGCGTGACGTTGCCCGTTCGTATAAGGATGCCCAGACTGCATTGAAAATAGGGCAAATCTTTGAATCGGAAAAAAATATCGTCGATTACAATCATTTGGGCATAGGAAGACTGATTTATCAATTGCCTACAACTCTGTGCAGGCTTTTCCTGAACGAGGTCTTCAAGGAAGGCGTTTTTGAGGCTATTGACAATGAAACAATGATTACCATACAAAAATTCTTTGAAAACAACCTGAATGTCAGCGAAACATCCCGTCAATTGTTTATACACCGCAACACGCTGGTATATAGACTGGACAAAATACAAAAATTAACAGGGATGGATTTAAGAAAATTTGACGATGCAATTTATTTTAAGGTTGCCATGATGGTCAAACGTTATCTTGATGATGTATCAAAGTGATAATTCCTTCTCTGTTCTGGGGGCATATCATGATTAGATTTGTAGATGCTACGAAGATATATTCCAACGGAGTAATTGGAGTTAAGAATATTACTGTCAATATAGAAAAAGGTGAATTTGTTTTTATTATAGGGCCCAGTGGCTCAGGAAAGTCAACTTTTTTAAAGCTTATAATGCATGAGGAGGTTCCCACCGAAGGCGAAGTCTATGTCAACGGATATAGCGTTCATGACATGGTACATTCGGAGATACCTTATCTCAGGCGCAGTTTAGGCGTTGTATTTCAAGACTTCAGATTATTGCCAAATAAAACAGCATACGAAAATGTTGCTTTTGCCATGCAGATTGTAGAGGCTACTGCAAGGGAGATAAGAAGACAGGTTCCGCTTGCATTGGGCCTTGTGGGATTGAGCAAAAAAGCAAAGGCATATCCGGATCAGCTTTCAGGCGGAGAGCAGCAGAGAGTTGTGCTTGCCCGGGCACTGGTTAATAATCCGGCTGTTCTGATTGCCGATGAACCTACCGGAAATTTGGATCCTAAAACCTCAATTGAGATTATGAATCTCCTTGAGGAAATAAATCAGCGCGGCACGACAGTTGTAGTGGCTACCCATGAGAAAAGCATAGTGGACAGCATGAAAAAACGTGTTATTACGCTTGAACGTGGGGAAATCATAAGCGACGTAAAGAAAGGATCTTATTTCAATGAAAATTAGGACTATGAAGCTTCTTATAAAAGAAGGCACACATAATGTTATAAAAAATAAGTTAATGTCATTTGCCTCAATTATGACAGTGGTCGCAACATTGTTTTTTTTGGGTATAGTGCTTCTTTTAGCGGTTAATATCAGTTCAAACATCGAAGCAATGAAACGGGATTTGGAAGTCACCGTTTTTCTTAATGTGAATGCGACAAATTATCAGCGTGAAGAAGTAGTAAGTTTTCTTGAAAAACAAAAAGAAGCCGGAATTATATCAGAATACCGGAATGAATCGAAAGAACAAATGTATCAGAATATTAAGGACAGCCTTAATGATGATTCCCTCCTGGAGGGGTTTAGTGTTGAAAACGCTGCTGAGTCTTTTTACATAAAACTTGTCGATCCAAACAAAAGTGATGAAATAATCCAACAATTATCGCGTTTCGATGGGGTTAATAAGAATAACGGAATAGGATACGGAAAGGAAGAGCTTGACAAGCTTGAAGGAATACTGAAAATTTTCAATTACGTAATTATAATAATTTTAGTAGTCCTCATGGTTATTTCGGTGCTCCTAATCTCAAATACTATCCGTCTCACAGTGTTCGCACGGCGGCACCAGATAGAAATCATGAAATATGTGGGTGCATTGGATAGCTTTATAAGATGGCCGTTTATTGTTGAAGGCCTGCTTATAGGTTTTATTGGAGCTATATTGTCGTTCTTCCTTACTTCTCAGGCTTATAAATGGCTCCAGGGGTTCATAAATTCAATATTGATCAACTTGAAGATGGCCACCCTTAGAATTATGGAGTTTAGTCCGGTTGCTTTCCGGATCTTTATAATCTACTCCATATTCGGAATGGTAATCGGTGGTATAGGAAGTATGCTTTCTGTCAGAAAACACTTGAATGTATAGTATTTTGAGGATATAATAAAATGAGCAATTGTAACAAAATGTAAGTTTATCTGCGTATCAATTTGTTGTTAATTGTTCATATGCAACCAAACTTGTTTGAAAGGATGGGGAAGTTACATATGATTAAGCGAATATCAGCGATACTAATGTCATTAGTTTTAATAGCGACAATGGTATCTACATCGGCTGCGAGTTCGTTGGAAGATGCAAAAAAAGAGTTACAACAAACACAAAAAGAGATTAATGAAATTAAAAATCGCCGAAAGAAAGAAAAGCAGAATCTTTTAAATAATCAGCAATACAGAAACAGTGTAATAGCGGATTTAGAAAAAAAAGGCTATGAAAGAAGTAAAATTGAAGAAAAGATAAAAGAGATCGAGTCTGCTATTGCATCTTTAGATGAAGCTATAAGGCTGGCTGAAGAAGAATATGAAAAAGAATTGAAGCTTTTTCAAAACAGATTGGTTACCCTGTACATAAATTCCAGGACGAAAGCAGAAACCAACTTGCTCCTCCAATGTGACAACTTTGAGGAGATGTTCAAAAAAAGCCAGATGTTAAATTTGGTTTCTCAGTTTGACCAGGATCTGCTTAACAGTATAGAAGCCAAAAAACAAGAAATAGCGGAATTGAAGGCTCAAAAACAACAGGAAGAAGATACAGCGCAGGAACAATTGGAAGCAATGCTCGCAGATATTGCTAATCTTGAAGTGTCCCGTTCCCTTGCTGACAAAGAAGTACAAAAAACTCAGCAAAAGCTAAAAGAGCTTGAAGCGGCGGAAGACAGACTTGAGGCTGACTCAAAAGAGCTGGAAAAATTAATAAAGAAGCTTTCCTCTTCAGGGGCATATACAGGCGGTGTAATGCAATGGCCGCTGCCTGGATATTATAAAATATCTTCATATTTTGGCATGAGATTGCATCCTATTCTGGGATATAAAAAAATGCACGGCGGTATTGATATAGGTGCTCCTTCCGGCACGCCTATCCATGCTGCGGCCAGCGGTAAAGTAATTTGTGCCGCATGGAGAGACGGAGGTTCCGGTAATACTGTTATCATCGACCATGGCGGCGGAATTACCACTTTGTATTTCCACATTAAGAACGGCGGAATACTGGTTAAGGAAGGACAGACTGTTAAAGCCGGAGATGTCATAGCAAAGGTTGGAAGTACGGGATTATCAACCGGTCCGCACCTTCACTTTGAAGTCAGAAAGAACGGTGTACGGCAGGATCCTTTAAATTATGTTAAACCGAAAAAGTAGAAAGCTTTTATTAAAAGAGATACATAAAAAAAGAGCTTTTGCATGACAAAAGCTCTTTTTTCTTCAAGGACCGGTTAAAACACGGGAAAATATTTCCTTTAGATAGTTAATACCGGCATATGACAACAGATTTAATAAATTGGTTGTATCAATAATATTTTAAGCTCTCTTTGGGTATTATTCTTTTAACTAACATGGTTTGAAAACAGACTGCATAGGATGTAGAATAGATTTGATTAAGCAAAAGAAGGGTCGGTTTGATGAGAAGAAAACAAAAAATATTGCTTTGCATTTTTCTGCCAGTATGCTTTGTTGCTGTATTTTTCATGGGTTACTTTTATTCGGTGATACGGCTGATGTCTTGGAATGTTTTTGCATCCAGGCCTATAAAAGATTGGTTTAAGCAGCAAAATGCAATATATTTTGATGTGGATCAGGTAGATGAGTTAAATATTGAAGCATTTAATAAAGTAAAGAACGTATTGGAAAACAAGTACTACAAAGATGTTGATTTCAATGAGGCTTTCAGTGTTGCAATAAAAGGACTTTCGGCAGGTTTAAAAGATCCGTATACGGTCTATTACACTCCTGAAGAGATGAAATCCTATCTGGAAGGTGTATCAGGAAATTATGTAGGCATCGGTGTGTCGGTTCATATGGATGAAAACTATCTCCTTACCGTTGCTGATGTTTTTGCCGATTCTCCTGCCAAGGAGGCAGGAATCCTTAGGAACGACAAAATCGTAAAAGTTGATAACGAAGATGTAACCACCATAAAAGACGCTGACCTAATAGTGAAAAAAATAAAAGGAGAACCAAACACTAAAGTAAGAATTACCGTATACAGGCCGGACGAGAGTAAATACAAGGAATTCGAACTGGTGAGAAGAGTTATTAATATTTCATGGATCTCGAGTGAAGTTTTGGATGACGATATTGGATATATATACATCAAACAGTTCGATGACGATATTTATAAGGATTTTGAAAACCATTTGAACAGTCTTTTGGCAGCTGGAATTAAGGGCCTGATAATAGATTTGAGAGACAATCCCGGAGGTTCATATTATCAGGTTGTCCAAATTGCGGACCGAATTGTGCCAAAAGGACTGATCGTTTATACAGAAGACCGTTATAAAAACAGGAGTGAACAATTCTCAGACGAAAGAGATTTGAATTTGCCTTTAGCAGTGCTTGTCAACGGATACAGCGCCAGTGCTTCGGAAATACTTGCCGCTTGTATTCAGGATTATGGTAAAGGTGTTATTGTTGGGACCAGAACTTATGGGAAAGGTCTTGTACAGGAAATTGACACCGGCTTTACCAACGGAGGCGGCCTTAAATACACAAAAGCGGTTTACTATACGCCTTCCGGCAGAAGTATACATGGGGAAGGGGTTAGCCCTGATGTTGAGGTTGAATTGAGTGAAGAGTTTAATACCACCTCGATTGAAGATATATCTCATGATAAGGATAACCAACTAAAAACGGCCATTGCAGAAGTTATGGCAAAAATAAATGAATGAAGATGCAAGTATTATTGAATACCCATGAATATGATTGGCAATAATGTTTCATGGGGTGATAAAATATGACAAAGAAGGATGAACAGCTTAAATTGGAAGTAGCCAAAGAGCTGGGCCTGCTGGAAAAAATTCAGTCGCAGGGCTGGAAAAGCCTAAGTTCAAAAGAAACAGGACGAATCGGAGGCCTTGTATCCAGAAAAAAGAAGTCCAGAGCCATTTAAGCTGCAGGTAATTTACATGTACACCAGTTTCGCAGAGTTTTATGATCGATTGACTCATGACATCAATTATTCTAAATGGGCTGATTATTTGCAATCAGCCTTTTGCAGGTTTGGGGGAAATCCCGGACTGGTACTGGAGCTCGGATGCGGAACAGGAAGTCTGGCTGTTGAGCTGTCAAAAAGAGGTTATGAGATGATTGCTCTTGACTCTTCCACCCAAATGCTTGACAAGGCATATCAAAAAGCACTTAAAGCCAATGAGGACATACTTTTTATAAACCAGGACATGAGAAGCTTTGAACTGTACGGAACAGTGGATGCAGTTATTTGCCTTCTGGATTCCATTAATTATATTACTTCCTTACAAGACCTTAAAAAAGTATTTAAATTGGTACATAATTATCTTAATCCAGGCGGTTTATTTATTTTTGATGTCAACAGCCATTATAAGCTTTCTAAAGTACTTGGCAGCAATATATTCTATGAGCTTGACGAAGATATTTCATGGGTGTGGATCAATACATACAACGATAAAGACAGTACTACTACATTTGACATAACATTCTTTGTTAAGAATGAAGATGGACTTTATCAGCGGTATGATGAAACTCACATAGAGAAAGCCTATAAAGGAGAAGAGATTGCGGAAGCTCTTGCTTCTTCGGGGTTAACCCTTATGGGCGAGTTTGGAGATTTGAGCTTTGATCCGCCTGCTGCCTGCGAGGAACGTATTTTTTATATTGCTAAGAAAGCCTGACGTAGTTATAATCGATTATATAATCTTTTTAATTAAATTTTAAGTTTAAACTATCGCTTGTGATCTTTGAAGTTAAGGATACGGAGGGACAACCTTGGGAAGAAGAGAAGCACGGGAAAACGCAATGAAACTGCTTTACCAAGTTCAGATACAAAAGGACGACATTGAAGAGCAGATTGATCGGTTCATTGAAGAACAGGAAATTACCAGGGAAGAGGACAAAGAGTATTTGCTTGACGTGGTAAACGGTGTCCTTGAAAACGTAGAGGAGCTGGATAATCTTATTTCAAAACATGCAAAAGGATGGACCATTCAGAGAATGCCCAAAGTAGATTTGGCCATTATGCGGCTTTCCTGCTTCGAAATAAAATACAGAAATGATATACCGGTTAATGTATCTATAAATGAAGCTGTTGAATTGGCTAAAAAATACAGCGGCGACCAATCCAAAACATTTGTTAACGGTGTTTTAGGTAAAATATTTGCCGAAATGACTGATAATACCGCCGTCGATTCGGAGGAGCAATAATGGAAAAAACATTGACCGTAACTGAATTAACAACATATATTAAGCAGCTTGTTGACAGTGACATGCTGCTTTCTAATGTCTGGGTAACAGGTGAGATATCCAATTACAAATTTCACACCTCAGGACATATGTATTTTTCTCTGAAAGATCAGGGAGCGGTCATAAAATGCGTAATGTTCAGAACCCAAAACAGCAGGCTGAAATTCAGACCTGAAGAAGGGATGCGTGTATTGGTCAGGGGTTATGTGTCGGTTTATCCTTTAGGCGGAGCATATCAGCTTTATGTAGATTCTATGCAGCCCGACGGCACAGGCGCTTTATATATGGCATTTGAACAGCTTAAAAAGAAGCTGGAGGCTCAGGGGTTGTTTGATGCATCCCGGAAAAAGAAGATACCCATGCTGCCCAGAGCAATCGGAGTAATAACTTCACCTACCGGCGCGGTTATCAGAGATATAATCCATGTATTGAACAGACGATATCCAAATACCAGAGTAATTATATATGGTGCTGCAGTTCAGGGAACCGAGGCGGCCATGCAGTTGGCAGACGGCATAAGGTACTTTAATAAAGCCAGGAATGTCGACGTTATTATTCTTGCGCGCGGCGGAGGTTCTCTCGAGGATTTATGGCCTTTTAATGAAGAGAGTTTGGCAATTGCCGTTTCAAAATCTGAAATTCCCATAATTTCAGCGGTAGGCCATGAAACTGACTACTCAATAACAGACTTTGTGGCTGACTTAAGAGCTCCAACACCTTCTGCGGCGGCGGAACTTGTCATGCCGGAAAAAAAGGCTTTGCAGGAAGTTTTGGCTACCAATGAAAAGAGACTTCTTAATTGCTTATTATTTGCTCTCAAAAAGGAAAGAGACAGATTATCAAGGCTACAAAATGCAAGGTGTCTTAAAAAACCTATGGAATTAATAAATCAAAAAAGACAGAGCCTGGATGCTGTTGAAAAAAACCTGATAATTAATGGCAAAACCCAAGTGGAGAAATACAGGACTTCGTTAAAGACGACAATAGCGAAGTTGAATGCATTAAGTCCTCTTACCGTATTAAGCAGGGGATATGGTGTCATTCAGGATGAAACCGGCAGGCTGATACGGTCCGTCAAAGGATTGGAACCCGGTGATAAACTTGTCATAACAGTGAGTGACGGCAAATTTAGTTCTGTCTGCGATAAAATTTTATAAGGCGGGAGGCAAAAGAAAATGACCGAAAAGGAAGGAAATACCGATATTACATATGAGCAGGCTGCCCTGGAACTGGAGAGTATAGTCAGTATGCTTGAAAGCGGAGACTTGCCGCTGGAAGAATCAATAAAAGTATTTGAAAAGGGAATCAAACTCGTTCGGATATGCAATAAGAAACTGGATGATATTGAAAAACGAATTACACTCTTAATTGAGGGAAAGGATGGTATCATCGAGAAGGACTTTAATCCCGATGATTTATAGTAATGAGTTTTGATATTAAATATAAACAATATTTAGCCGTTGTGGAAAAGTGGCTGGAAGGGGTTCTCCCGGCAGAATGTCTTTCGCAGGATGATTTACCCGAAAAAAGAATCTATGAAGCTATGAGATACAGTTTTATGGCAGGAGGAAAGAGAATCAGGCCGGTTCTGTCACTGGCTGTCTGCGACCTGATTAACGGTGATGAAAAGGAAGTTATCCCTTTTGCCGGAGCCATTGAATTAATTCATACCTATTCGCTTATACATGATGATCTTCCCTGCATGGACAACGATGATTACAGAAGAGGCAAGCTCACAAATCATAAGGTGTTTGGAGAGGCTATGGCCGTTCTTGCAGGTGACGGCCTGTTGAATCTGGCATTTGAAATCATGCTGAGAGAATCCATGAAAGACGATAATAAGAACTTGTCCCGAACAAAAACTGCTTACATGATATCTGTATCTTCTGGAATAGCAGGAATGATTGGGGGACAGGTCATTGATCTGGAATCAGAAAAGACTGTAATTTCATATAATGTACTCTGCCAAATGCATAAAAAGAAGACCGGTGCATTGATCAGGGCTTCGGTGTTGGCGCCGGCCGTACTTTTCAATACTGAAAAAAGCATAGTTGATAAGCTGGAGATTTATGCCGAAAATATAGGACTGGCATTTCAAATTAAAGACGATATTCTTGATTTTGAAGGGGATAGTAAAGTTATTGGCAAATCAACCGGGAGCGATACTGCCAATAACAAATCTACTTTTGTAAGCATTTTGGGAATAGAAAAGTCAAAGGAGCTTCTGAAGACTTCTGTTGAAAATGCAGTGAAAGCGCTGGACGAAATAAAGAACAGTGAGTTTTTGATTCAGATTGCGCACTTTATCTCGGAAAGAAATAAATGATGGCATTTATGGGGAGATATATACTTGACACAGGTGGGAATGTTTTTTGCCAACAAAGCTATAACCTTGCCGATTCTTTCATGGTTTCTGGCTCAATTAATAAAGTTTATAATCAATCTAGTTCAGAATCGGAAAATTGACTTCAGAAAACTGGTTGCTTCGGGGGGGATGCCCAGCTCACACAGTGCGATAACAGTATGCCTTGCTGCTGTAATGGCGATAAAAAACGGACTGAATTCCAGTGAATTTGCCATTTCTACAATATTGTCGTTTATTGTAATGGCAGATGCGGCAGGTGTAAGGAGGGCAGCAGGAAAACAAGCCGAAGTTCTCAATAGGCTTATTTATAATTCCAAAGAAATAAGAGTGGATAAAGAGTTAAAGGTACTACTGGGGCATACCCCGATACAAGTATTTGCCGGTGCCGCTTTGGGAATACTGGTAGCATTATTGTTTGCATAAAAAGAGCTTATAGTGTATAATATTTTCTCACAACAGAAAATATCGGGATGGCGCAGTATCCTAGTCAGTACTGCCTGCTTCGAAGACGGGCCTAAAAATCCGTTAAAGGGCACATCGATGAAGTTCCTGGTGCCGGCTTGTTACGCCCAGTAATGGGTTGGTGCTGGGAGTTAAGGTTTTGGGGCGGCCCGCAATGGCATGCGGAGACTGTCCCCTTTACCGCGGAGACCCTCACTTGTGGGAGACAGATTGCCCCGCGTGAGCGATAAAAATCTTGACTACGATGAGGGAGTGAACCTGCCAGGCGGTATCGCTTTTGATGCTGCGGGCAGTGTAGCCTGCCTTGAGTGTTGCTTGGAGGATAACGGGTCACGTGTTTATGTATTGGCCGATACATAAGCAATATTGCCGTTTGAAACCAGCAATGCAAAAGAGGCTAGAAGCAGGCACAGGCTCTCGGGGAAAACCCCTAGGCTGTTTGCAAAAAGGCAATCCGGGGATTGCAGTGTGGACTAAGTGGTAATCAGGCTTTGACAAGGGTAACCTGTCAACGACGGATTTAAAGGGAAACCGCCGAGACGGCGACGAATCGGTATCTGTCGGGGAAAACCTGCCTGACCTAAGCCGCAAAATTTACTCGGATTGTTGCCATCCTGTTCAACCTGTTGATAAATTTCTGAAGAAATGAGAAGGCAGGATTTTTCTTGAACCAGGAAAAATCAGAAAAGAAATATATAAAACTTATTGATAAATATAAAGAATTATCCGGCGAGAATGTACCGGTAAAAAAAGCCTCTGGAATAGAAAAAGAACATGTTTTATGGGGGCTTTTTATTACAGTTATTTCTTTTACATTATCAATACTTATACTATTTGCTTCGACCAGTATATTTAAAGCTATATCACCTCCATTTGCGTTATTGGTGGTACTGGCTATTATTTTAATTGGTGTCATTTTTGACGTTATAGGGATGGCAGTTACTGCTGCAGATGAGACTCCTTTTCATTCAATGGCGTCAAAAAAGAAGAAAGGAGCAAGAGAATCGATAACTTTACTGCGCAATGCCCCCAGAGTATCCAGCTTCTGCAATGACGTAATAGGAGATATATGCAGCGTTGTCAGCGGTGCTGCAGGTACGGCCATCGTATACAAGCTTTTTGCCGACAGTAAAAATATTTCTTTGCTTGAAGTATTGTTAGGAGCTTTAATTGCTGCTTTAACTGTCGGAGGAAAAGCATTCGCCAAAAATTTAGGTATAAATAATGCCAATTATATTGTTTATAAAGTCGGCCGTATAATCGCTGTTTTCTCAGGGAAAGGGACACATAATAAAAAATGCAGGAAGAAGCGGCTGATTTGAGGTGTATCATTAGTTGATTAAGAATAATATCAAAAGTTATGGATATCTTTCAAGAATAAATACTCCAGATGATCTGAAGAAACTGACATATGATGAATTGGGTATACTGGCAGAAGAAATCCGTTTATTTCTGCTTGATACCATCTCGAAAACCGGAGGGCACATTGCATCCAATTTAGGTGTTGTGGAGTTGACGCTGGCACTGCACAAGGTTTTAAACACGCCGGTGGACAAAATCATTTGGGATGTGGGTCATCAAACATATGTACACAAGATTCTTACCGGGCGAAAAGACTCTTTTGAAACCCTGCGTCAATTAGGCGGAATTGCAGGTTTCCCCAAAACCCAGGAAAGTGAATATGATGTATTTAATACAGGCCACAGCAGTACCTCAGTTTCTGCGGCACTGGGAATGGCAAGGGCAAGGGATTTAAACCGGGAGAAATATACCGTGGTGGCGGTTATAGGGGACGGTGCCTTATCGGGAGGAATGGCATTGGAAGCATTAAATGATGCCGGTATGTCCCGTACCAATCTGCTGGTTATTCTAAATGATAACGGCATGTCAATTGCTCCTAATGTAGGAGGATTATCACGTTATCTGAGCAGGATACGTGTTCGCCCGTTTTATTATAAAACCAGAGAATCGATGCAGGCTTTTATAGATTCGCTGCCTAAAACGGGCAAGCGGCTCAGAAAGTTCCTGCATAAAGTTAAAGCATCGATGAAAAGTATGTTTGTTCCTTCGATGTTTTTTGAGGATCTGGGATTTCGCTATTTCGGCCCGATTGACGGCCATAATATAAAGGAAATGGTAAGAGTTTTCGAACAGGCTAAAACGATGAAAGGCCCGGTTTTGGTCCATGTAGTTACCGTAAAAGGGAAAGGATATAAGTTTGCCGAGGAAAATCCGGGTGTTTATCACGGAGTCGCGCCCTTCGAAATAGAGACCGGCCAGCCGGTGAATTCGGGAAACGAAAATTATTCAAGCATTTTTGGCAAAAAAATGTGCGAACTGGCAAAACAGGATAATAAGATTATAGCCATTACAGCAGCCATGACTGACGGAACCGGTCTCTCCAAGTTCAGAGAAATGTATCCTAAGAGGTTCTTTGATGTAGGTATAGCCGAACAGCATGCGGTAACCCTGGCTGCCGGTCTGGCGATGGGAGGAATAAAGCCTGTAGTGGCGATATATTCAACTTTCCTGCAGCGGGCTTACGACCAAATCCTTCACGATGTAGCCCTGCAAAACCTTAAAGTGGTATTTGCCATAGACCGTGCCGGAGTTGTGGGTGATGACGGGGAAACCCACCAGGGTATTTATGATGTTTCATTTCTTTACACCATACCTAATATGACAATCATGTCTCCGGCATCGCCGAATGAGCTTAAAAATATGCTGGATTATGCGGTTTTAAAACATCAGGGACCTATTGCAGTGCGCTATCCAAAGGGGTCCGGCCGTGAATTTGATGGTTCAGACGCTCCCATCGAATTTGCTAAAGGTATGATCTTAAAAGAAGGTACCTCGGTTACTCTCATAGGTGTGGGAAAGATGCTGGAATATACCTTTGAGGCAGCCAAGTTACTGGAGACGGAGGGTATTTCCTGCGAAATTATAAATCCAAGATTCCTGCGGCCTGCAGATGATGAAATGATACTTACGTCAGCAAGGAAAACAAAAAGAGTCGTAGTTGTAGAGGACGTTATTCAGGAAGGCGGATTCGGTGCTTATGTAACAGAGCTTTTAAATAATGCCCGAATAGGTGCCTGGTCAAAAATAATCGGCCTTCCGGATAAAGGCATTGAACACGGAAAAATCGAATTGATATACAAGAAATACGGACTCGATGCGGAAGGGATAAAAGCCGCAATAATAAAAGAGTTTTACACCGATAAATGACATAAACAGGCGGGTGCAAGGTTTCTCATTGAGACAAGCCGATCTGCTTCGGAGGAAAGACCACCGAGCGGTAACATTATTGAAATGTATGAGCAACCCGTAATGGAAGACCTCTCGGCCGGGACATGACGAAGCGTAAGCGGAGGAATGTTATAAAACGGCGATATTGATCTTATGGACTTGGGTGCTTAAAGGCGTTCGAAATGAGAATCTCGCACCCGCCCATGAGGTAACATAATTATAATTAAGCGGGTGTAAGATCTCTCAATCAGATAAGAGGTATTTATGGCTAAGGTAAGATTGGATGTAATTTTAGTTAACAAAGGACTCTTTGAAAGCCGGGAAAAAGCTAAAGCCGCCATTATGGCAGGCATGGTGTACGTTAACGGGGAACGTGCGGATAAGCCTGGTGCATCTTACAGCGAGGATTGCAATATAGAGATTAAAGGTAAGCCGATTCCCTATGTAAGCCGTGGCGGTCTTAAGTTAGAAAAGGCAATTTCCGAGTTCGGCATTGACCTTAAAGATTTGGTCTGTGTGGATGTAGGCGCGTCAACAGGCGGCTTTACCGATGTTATGCTGAAAAACGGAGCAAAAAAGGTATACGCAGTAGACGTAGGCTACGGTCAGTTAGCCTGGGAACTCAGGAACAATCCCAAAGTTGTTTGTATGGAGCGCACCAATTTCCGGTATATTACCAAAGAGCAAATAAGTGAACCTTTGGACTTCGGGTCTGCCGATGTTTCTTTTATATCTCTGAAGCTTATACTGCCGCCGCTAAAAAACCTGTTGAAACCTCTCGGAAAAGTGGTGTGCCTTATAAAACCGCAATTTGAAGCGGGAAGGGATAAGGTGGGGAAAAAAGGCGTAGTTAAAGACCCCAAAGTCCATGAAGATGTTATAAACTCCATTATCGCATCTTCTCTGGAATTGGGTTATTCTGTTGCGGGGCTTTCATTTTCCCCAATAAAAGGGCCGGAAGGTAATATTGAGTACTTGCTGTATTTAATAAACGGCAATACCAAAATAAAGCCGGAGATCATTGTCTCAGCCATAGTCGAATCGGCACATGTTGCCCTCAGCCCGTAATTTTATATTTCAGACGGAATAAGTTGTATTAACTCTTCTAAGGTATCTGCGGCACTGAGAATTTTTAGAATTTTCTTATTAGGAGTATGATAAATAGTTAAATCGTCAGATTCACCAATTTCCTTCCGTATACTTTTTACAGTTGATTCCTTGAACGGATCAAATTCCCAGTCATTAACATCCGGATGCAAACAAGCATCGATACGTAACCATTTATCCAGTTCTTTGATATAGATTCCGTTAAATCCGTGAACAATCAACCTCTCAAGATCTTCGTCATATATAACCTGATAGCAAAATCCCGCGGGAATGCCCGAAGCTCTCATAAGAGCAGCCAGAAGATGTGATTTGGCAAAACAAATTCCATGTCCTTTATCCAGCACCTCTGAAGCTGTTTTTGTTACACTAGTTGCGCTAATTTCATTAGAATTAAAGATATGATCTCTGGTAAATTTATAAATTTCCCGTGCTTTAGAAAGATTGTCTTTAAGACCGTATGTAAGCTGTTCTGCTGTCTGTGATACCAACGGATGATCAAAATCAATTATGTCACTGCTATCCAAATAATCACTCATGTCCGACTTATCCGGATTCGGGTCAGGCATTACAAATTTCATCTCCTTGAATTATAAGTTTTAATAGTATGCTACCATTGTTTTATGTTTGATGCAAGTGCCTTGTGTTACTTATATTTATTATTCTATTTATTCTATACGGATTTTATTATGTTATTTACATACAGTGAAACGCTGTGCAAAAACTTTCGATAACTTATGATATAATCTTAACAAGGAAGAAGGATGTTACTTACAATGCGGAAGTGGTATTGATGAAAGTGAAAAACCTGGTCAGGGAAATAATAAGTCTGATGGTTACAATAATAGTAATCATTATTATTGTTTTCACTCTCAATATTACGGTATTTACAATATCCGAAGTAAAACAGGTTTCCATGCGAAACACTTTGCTTGAAGGAAATATTGTTTATTATAATCGGCTTGCCAACAAACCGGAACATTTTAACAGAGGGGATATCGTGCTTTTTTTGGTAGACGGCGGAGAAATACATGGAATATTCAACGCTATAAGTATAAAATTTACTGATTTAAGGGATTCCCTGGCTGGAAAAAGAGGGCGCACAAATGTACGTTATGTTAAACGTATTATTGGCTTACCTGGGGATGTTATTGAAATAGATGATGACGGTAAGGTTTACGTAAACGGAGAGTTGGAAAAAAGACCGTATGTTTTGGGGAATACTTCTGAAGGAAATATGAAATATCCCCTTAAGGTACCGGAAAATGAGTTTTTTGTTATGGGTGACAACAGAGAGATGTCCGACGACAGCCGCAAGTTTGGCTGTATCAGTATAGATTCTATTGAGGGAAAAGAGGCATTTATTCTTTGGCCCCCATCAAGGGTAAAAAAAAATAAAGTATGATTAAAGAGAGGAGTTATATGGAAAAAGAGATTGAAATTGAGCAGAGAAAGCTGCCAGTGCCATTTGATTCAGGATTACTATACACAATTGTTGCGATTTACTATGTGTATGCATCAAGGTATATTATTAAGCTTAATTTTTCCACAGAAATCAATCTGGTACTTTCTCAAGTTTTGTTTTTAGTTGTACCGCCGTTTCTGCTGGCCCTTATCAGAAAATACGATATCAAAGAAACATTTAGATTGAAAGCTCCAAAACCAATGGAAGTTGTACTTATGCTGGTCATAAGCCCAGTTATGGTAATTGCCGGATTTTGCGCAGGATTTATTGGGCTTCTGGCTGTTAAGGGCATCTTTGGAAGAGTATATATCGGAGGAGAAGTGACCGATATATTTTCCAAAAACGTTGTTATTTCTCTGTTATTAATAGCGGTTTTACCTGCGGTGTGCGAGGAATTGCTTTTCAGAGGAATGATCCAGAGAGGTCTTGAAAGGATCGGAGCCGGTTGGTCCATATTTTTAAGCGGAATATTGTTCGGCCTGTTTCATTTTGATTTTCAGCGGCTGGCAGCTCAGACACTGATTGGATTTTTATCGGCATATGTGGTCTATCGGACCGGCTCGATTTTTAACGGAATGATTCTTCATTTTTGCAATAACGGCCTTTTAACTCTGTTCGCAAAATATGCGGCAGGCTCGGAGACACAAGGTACCCAGGTAGTGACTGACCCGTTTGATATTCCTGAGTTTTTACATTTGGCGGAACAATACAATATGTCAATTAAACAGTTGCTTGGAACTATGGCAGTTGTGCTGTCCATTGTCCTGGCAATAAGCATAATAGTCATTCTTGGCCTGATTATTATTTTAAGATACATTACCCGAGAAACTGTAGAAAAGCCTGATGTTATTAAGGGCAGCGGCAAAGGCATGCTTGTCGGAATCCCGGGACTTTTGATGATTGGTATTGTTTATACCGGACTGGGTTTATTGCTGCTTAATAATGATATAGGCCAAAAAATTCTTCAGATTATGGGAATGATGTAACAGAATATAAATGCGTAGAAACATTATTCAGAAAAATGTACGGAAAGGTTAAGACAATATGCTGATTGCTGATCAATGGACTGAATACAAACTGCTGGATGCAGGAAACGGAGAAAAGGTTGAAAGCTGGAACGGTATAATATTAAGAAGACCTGACCCCCAGGCTATATGGCCATGGACAAAACCGGGAGTATGTGACAAAGTACATGCCCATTATCACAGAAGTAAATCCGGAGGGGGGCATTGGGAGTACAAGACCAGCATTCCCCAAAAGTGGACCATCAGATATAAAAATCTGACTTTTAGTGTAGAGCCTACCGGATTTAAACATACAGGTCTTTTTCCGGAACAGGCCGTAAATTGGGACTGGATGACGGAAAAAATAGTTGAATCCCAAAGGCCCATTTCAGTTCTCAATCTTTTTGCCTACACAGGCGGAGCCACATGCGCCTGCCTTGCCGCAGGAGCTTCGGTATGTCACGTTGATGCTTCAAAGGGTATGGTAAACTGGGCAAAAAAGAATGTAGAGCTGTCAAACCTGAAAGATAAACCGGTACGTTTTATAGTGGATGATTGCATGAAATTTGTCCAAAGAGAGATCAGACGGGGCCGTTTTTACGATGCCATTATTATGGATCCCCCTTCATACGGGAGAGGTCCTAACGGCGAGCTGTGGAAACTCGAGGATGAGCTGTTCTCATTGGTAAGCACTCTGGCTAATGTTATGAGCAAAAATCCGTTGTTTTTCCTTCTTAATTCTTACACTGCAGGTTTTTCTCCCAGAGTTGCAGCTAACATGCTTGAACTGTGCTTAAAAAGAAAATTCGGCGGCAAGGTCCATAGCGGTGAGGTAGGTTTGCCCATTGTCGATTCTGATATAGTGCTCCCATGTGGAAACTATGCCCGCTGGAATATGTAAAATTTAGAATTATATTATGGATGATAAAACACATTAATGGTATAATATCCAAATAGCGTAGGTTGCTATTTTGAAAGGAAGGATTTATATAGCCTATGGGAAATGAACACAAGGGTTTAAGTCTTATAATCAACGCTTTGGAGGATAAAAAAGCGGTTAATATCAAAGCTATTGATATCCATGAACTGACAACCATAACACATTATTTTGTAATTGCAAGTGGTACGTCTGTTACTCATATAAAAGCTCTCAGCGATAATCTGGTTGAAAAGCTGGAGAAGAACGGTTTAAACCCTTTAAGAATAGAAGGATATAATCATGCCAGATGGATTTTGCTGGATTACGGCGATGTCATTGTCCACATATTCCATGAAGAAGACAGAGAATATTATGGCCTTGAAAGATTATGGCAGGACGGAAAGCCTGTCAATATCCAGGAACTACACAAGGAATGCTGATTTTCGGAGGTATTGTGATGAGTTATTCAAGAGAAGTAGATAAGAAATGGCAGAGAAAATGGGAAGAAAGTAAATTATATAAGTTTGACCGTAATAAGCTGGACAAAAAGCTGTATTGCCTTGAAATGTTCTCTTATCCGTCAGGGGCTAAACTTCATGTAGGGCATTGGTATAATTTCGGCCTTACCGATTCATGGGCAAGAATGAAGAGAATGCAAGGGTACAATGTATTTCATCCTCAAGGCTTTGATGCTTTTGGACTTCCTGCCGAAAACTATGCCATCAAGACCGGAATACATCCCATGGACTCAACTATGAAGAATATTGAGACCATGGAGCGGCAGCTGAGAGAAATGGGAGCATCCTTCGACTGGGACTATGAGGTCATAACCTGCGTTCCTGAATATTATAAATGGACTCAATGGATATTCCTTCAGCTGTACAAAAAGGGTCTGGCCTACAGGAAAAAGGCTCCGGTCAACTGGTGCCCGAGCTGTAAGACTGTTCTTGCCAATGAACAGGTTATAGATGGTGCATGTGAGCGCTGTCACAGTGAGGTGACAAGAAAGAATCTTACTCAATGGTTTTTCAAGATAACCGAATATGCGCAGGAGTTACTGGATTGTCTGCCGGCATTGGATTGGCCGGAAAAAACCAAGAAGATACAGACTAACTGGATAGGACGCTCAGAAGGGGCGCAAATAGAGTTTAAGGTGGATAATGGGGACAAGTCTTCGGAGGAAATCAAATTTAACGTATTTACAACCCGTGCCGACACGCTTTACGGTGTAACTTATGTGGTTCTGGCTCCGGAGCACGATCTCGTTGATAAAATAACCACACCGGAGCAGAGAAAAGCTGTGGAAGATTATCGTGAACAGGTTAACAAGGTTTCGGAAATTGACAGACTTTCTACAGTACGAGAGAAAACCGGCGTGTTTACCGGCGCATATGCCGTTCATCCGTTGACCGGCAAAAAAGTTCCGATATGGATAGCAGATTATGTGCTCGCCGGATATGGAACCGGATGTGTTATGGCTGTTCCTGCCCATGATGAACGGGATTATGAATTTGCCACCAAGTACGGGCTTGATATAATTCGTGTTATTAAAGGAAAAGAGGGCGTTGATGATACTCTGCCTTTTGTTGAAGACGGGATTTTGATCAACAGCCAGGAGTTCGACGGGATTACATCCGAAGATGCCCGCTTGAAGATTGTCGATAAGCTTTCCAAACAGGGGAAAGGTGAGCTTAAGGTTACTTACCGCTTAAGAGACTGGCTTGTTTCAAGACAGCGTTATTGGGGCGCTCCCATTCCGGTCATTCACTGCGAAAAGTGTGGTATTGTTCCGGTCCCGGAGGACCAATTGCCGGTTGAACTTCCTTATGATGTGGTTTTCACTCCCGACGGCGAGTCTCCGCTTGCTAAGTGCGAGTCTTTTATAAATACCGTTTGTCCGTCTTGCGGAGGTCCTGCCAAGAGAGATTCGGATACTTTGGATACCTTTGTCTGCTCCAGCTGGTATTTTTTAAGGTACCCGGACAATAAGAACGACAAGCAGGCTTTTGATCCCGAGTGGATTAATAAGATCCTTCCTGTGGACAAGTATGTGGGAGGAGCAGAGCACGCTGCAATGCATCTTCTTTATGCGCGTTTTGTTACAAAGGCCTTGAGGGATATGGGTTATCTAAATTTTGATGAACCTTTCCTTTCATTGGTCCATCAGGGGACGATTTTAGGACCGGACGGACAAAAGATGTCCAAATCCAGAGGAAATACCGTGACACCGGATGAGTATATAAACAAATATGGTTCGGATGTTTTCAGAATGTATTTAGCCTTCGGTTTTGCCTACGTTGAGGGAGGTCCCTGGAGTGATGACGGAATAAAGGCTATTGACCGTTTTATAGCAAGAGTGGACAGGCTGGTTGAAAAAGTAGTCAGTGAAAGAGGAAAGCCGTCAACAGATAACATAGGAGCCGATGAGAAAGAGCTTAATTATATACGGCACAACACAATAAAAAGTGTTACCCAGGATACCGATCAGTTCCAGTTTAATACGGCAATAGCAAGGATCATGGAGTTGGTTAATGCCATCTATAAATATGATATGAAACCGGAAAAAAACCGCAGTTTGATGGATGAAACCATAAAAGACCTGTTAAAACTTATGGCACCTTTCGCACCTCATTTTGCCGAAGAAATGTGGGAAACAATGGGAGAGAAAGACTTTATTTTCAACCAGAGCTGGCCTACCTATGATGAGAAAGCTCTGGTAAAGGATGAGGTTGAGATTGCCGTTCAGTTTAACGGGCAAATCAAGTTCAGAATAAATGTGCCTGCTGACGCAGAAAACAAAGAAATTGAAGAAATTGTAAAGAACGATCCACGTTCGGCTCAGTACCTGGAAGGAAAAAATATAGTCAGAATAATTGTTGTGAAAGGCCGTTTAGTTAATATTGTCGTAAAATAGAGGTGTAAAGAGTGGATAATGCGTTTAGGTTTCTTATAATGGCCGTGGTAACATATTTGACTTTTTTATGCGTTATAAGGCTTGTTTTGGGAAATCAATATAAATCGAAGTCATTTCTTATTAATATAATTGGTATATTTACAGTCTTCGGAAGCTTTATTATCAGCCGCTACAACGATATATTAAAGCTTCCCGGCTTTCTTTATTACATACTGCTGATTCTGTTGACCGTATTTTTACCTCCTCTTTCCCTGAAGATGAAGAGCGATCAGACCCTGAAATATATCGCTTTGGGTGTTGTTGCCGTTCCGCTGCTTCACCTTCTGTTTTCGCTGCTGCTAGGCTGGGGAGAGTATTTACCTTTTATTAAAATACCCTCTCTTTGGGAACTGATTTAGCTTACATAAAGCCGTTGATGTTAATTAATAATAGATTTGGGGGCGTTTTTTTGGGCTTGGAAATACCGGAAGAAGCGAGGCTTTTGCAGCCTTCTGTCCTGGCTTTTATAGGTGATGCGGTATTTAATCTTTTCATTCGGGAAAGATTAATAATGAATAAAAGAGGGACTTCTCACCAGTTGCATGTTTTAGCTACCGACTATGTAAAGGCGGCTTCCCAGTCAAAGATTTCAAAGATTTTAATGGACAATTTTACTGAGGAGGAAGCCTATATTTTCAGACGGGGAAGAAATGCAAAATCTACAACTATACCTAAGAATGCAGAGGTCCAGGATTATAAATATGCTACCGGATTTGAGGCATTACTGGGTTATTTGTATCTGACAAAACAGAATGAAAGACTTAATCAATTGATGGAACAGGCGGCCGACATTATTGAGGCTCACCGAACACAGACAAATAATGAGAAAAATAATTTGGATTAATTACGCCTTAAGGAGCTACCGGCTTCCAGGGGAAGAAAGACAGAGGTAGAAGTATATGAAGAAGAGATCCGGGAAAAGCGGTCCAAGCGGGCAAAGAAAAAGTACCGACAGGAAAAAATCTGAAAGCAAAGTAATGAAAAAAGGCACAGGTAACGGCAACAGTATTGCAGGCCATGACAGGGAAGTCGCCCGTGCCGGGAAAGACGTCAAAATATTCAATGAGGCTGATTTTGTTGAAAGAGAAGACAGAGTGGAAGGGAAAAATTCTGTTTTTGAGGCAATAAGATCGGGACGTCCCTTAAACAAACTCTTTGTCGAAAAAGACAATCAGGATGTATTGATCCTGAGAATCATTGCCATGGCAAGAGAAAAGGATATCCCTATCCAATATCTTGAGCGGAACAAGCTTGATGCCATATCTCAGACAAGGGCTCATCAGGGCGTTATCCTGGAGGTGGCGGCCAGAGAATATGTTGAGGTTGACGATATTCTGAAGACCGCAGAGGAAAAAGGGGAAAAGCCGTTTGTACTCGTACTTGACGGCATAACCGATCCAAATAATTTAGGGTCTATAATAAGAAGCGCCGAATGTGCGGGGGTTCATGGTATAATCCTTCCAAAGCGCCGTTCTGCGGCATTGAACGCGACTGTGGCGAAAGTGGCAGCAGGAGCACTGGAGTATGTTAATGTAGCGCGGGTAACAAATTTGGTACAGACATTAAGATCACTTAAAAATGAAGGTTTGTGGGTCATAGGTGCTGATATGGACGGCAAGACAAATTTCCATGATGCTGATCTTACCGGCCCTGTAGCTTTGGTTATAGGAAGTGAAGGAGAGGGTTTATCCAGACTGGTAAAGAACGAATGCGACCTTATGGTTAAAATACCTATGAAGGGTAAGATTTCGTCGTTAAACGCGGGTGTCGCGGCAGGAATTATGATTTTTGAAATATTGAGGCAGCGAGAATTTTGAAGATTATGATAAATTACCCTTTCTTTCCATTGCAAAAAACAGAGGAAGAAATCGGACTGAAATCGCTTAGTCCGATTTTATGATTTTATTATATATTAACAAATAGTAAAATAAGAGTAAAAAGAAGTTTTCAGGAGGTAAATGTGGCTGCTGATGTGGAGATTATCAAAAAAATAGCTGATCTTGCGGCTGTTTTTATTGAAGAAAATGAGCTGGAAGCCTATGCAGAAGAACTGGATACCATTATTAAATACATGGAAGAACTTAAGAGCATCGAAACAGGCAACGAAAAACCAATGGAACATGTGCTGGCAATTAATAATGTATTCAGAGATGATGTCGTGACGAACGAGAATATGAGAGATGATCTTATTAAGAATGCATCACTTTCAAAAGACGGATATTTTAAAGTACCTCCGGTGGTAGATCTGTTATGAGTGTTTGTAAAAAGACCATTACGGAAACTGCAGAATTGCTAAGGTCCGGACAAATTGGCGCTGTGGAGCTTACAAAAGAATATTTGAAAGAAATTGAGAAAAAAAATGCGGATATAAACGCTTATGTGACTGTTTGCCATGAAGAGGCCATAAAAATGGCCGAGAATGCTCAAAAAATCCTGGACTCAGGTGAAGAAGCGTCTCTGCTTTGCGGTATACCTATGGGGATAAAGGACAATATTTGCACAAAGAATATCAGAACTACCTGCGCTTCAAAAATGCTTAAAGAATTTTTACCTCCTTATTCGGCAACAGTGTACGATAAGCTTCAAAAAAGCGGAGCAGTGCTGTTAGGAAAACTTAATATGGACGAGTTTGCTATGGGAAGCTCTTCTGAGTATAGTATTTTTGGCCCTGTTCATAATCCCTGGAATACCGATTATGTAGCCGGTGGTTCCAGCGGAGGCTCCGCAGCCGCAGTAGCGGCAAATCTCTGCGGTTTCAGCCTTGGGTCAGATACAGGCGGATCAATAAGGCAACCAGCTTCCTTTTGCGGTGTTGTTGGATTAAAACCGACGTATGGTCTGGTTTCAAGATGGGGGTTAATAGCTTTTGCATCCTCATTGGATCAAATCGGCCCGATAACTAAAGATATAGAAGATTGTGCACTTATTATGAATGTTATTGCCGGATATGATCCAATGGACTCAACCTCGGTAAAAACCCGGACAGCGGATTATTCAGAAGGAATAGAAAGAAAAATCGGCGGTTTAAAAATCGCTATACCCAGGGAGTTTTTTGATTCAGCATTGGATGACAACGTAAAAGACATTGTAATGAATACATTAAAAGACCTTGAGTCCGGGGGCGCCCTTCTGTCTGACTGCTCGCTTTCCTCAATTAAAAATGCCATACCGGCATACTATATTATCTCTTCTTCTGAAGCCAGCTCCAATCTGGCGAGGTTTGACGGTATACGATATGGGTATCGGGATGAAAAGGCGGAGAATATTTCAGATCTTTATCGGCGTTCAAGATCAGAGGGTTTTGGACGAGAGGTGAAGAGACGTATCCTGTTGGGAACATATGCATTAAGTTCGGGATACCGGGACGAACTTTATCAGAAAGCGCTGAAAGTGCGAAGTATGATTTCAAGAGAGTTTAATGACGCATTAGAAAAATATGATGTCATAGCGGCTCCGACTTGCCCGACAACAGCCTTCAAACTGGGTGAAAAACTGAATGACCCGCTTAAAATGTATCTTAATGATATTTATACCGTTGCTGTGAATCTGGCGGGACTTCCCGCACTGTCCATTCCCTGCGGCAAAGACAAGAATGGATTACCGGTAGGAATACAGCTTATAGGAAAACCCTTTGGCGAAAAGCTTCTTTTGAATATCGGAAAAATGATTGAGATGAATGTGGGAAGGATTCAAATACAGAAAGAAAAGGAGGACTTGTGATGAGATACGATATTGTTATCGGACTTGAAATACATGCGGAGCTCAAAACAAGTTCCAAAATTTTCTGCAACTGTAAAAATGAATTCGGTGGTGATCCTAATACGAGGTGCTGCCCCGTGTGCCTTGGAATGCCTGGTACTCTGCCTGTATTAAATAAAAAGGTATTGGAATATACCATAAAGGCAGGACTGGCAATGAATTGCAAGATCGCTGCCTTCAGCAAATTTGACCGCAAAAATTATTTTTATCCCGATATGCCTAAGGCATATCAGATCTCACAGTATAATATGCCAATATGTTATGACGGTTATGTGGAGATAGATGTGGGAGATGAAACCAAAAGAATCGGTATTGAGCGCATCCATATAGAAGAGGATGCGGGAAAGCTCATTCACAGTCCAACCGAACAATGTTCCCTTATTGATTATAACCGGAGCGGCGTTCCTCTTATAGAAATTGTTACAAAACCTGATATAAATTCGCCGGAGGAGGCAAAAATTTTTCTGGAAACAATCAAAACCATTCTGGAATATATTGAGGTTTCAGATTGCAGGATGCAGGAAGGCTCACTGAGAGCGGATGTTAATCTTTCCCTTAAACCTGAGGGCTCAAATATGCCTGGAGTAAGGACGGAGATGAAGAATATTAACTCTCTTAGGGCAGTTCAAAGAGCCGCACAGGCTGAGGCGGAGCGTCAGGCCAGAATACTGGACTCAGGACAAAAGGTGTATCAGGAGACCAGAAGGTGGGATGACAGTAAAGGGGAGAGCTTCTTGATGCGGGACAAGGAAGAATCCATGGATTATAGGTATTTCCCCGAACCGGATCTGCCTCCTGTATGTCTTGATGATGATTTTATCAATACCATCAGGAAAAGCATGCCTGAGCTCCCGAGAATGAGAAGAGAAAGATATATGAATCAGTACGGAATACCCAAATATGATGCGGACCTTATTACACAAAACAGGCTTCTTGCAGATATTTTTGAGAAAGCATCCGAAATTTGCGGCAATCCAAAACTCGTGAGCAATTGGATAATGACTGATATTATGAAGAGAATGAACGAAGAGGGGGAAAAAATACTTCAATCTTATCTTAATGGGGAAAATTTCGGCCAACTATTGCTCCTTTTGGATAAAGGCGAGATAACCCATGCTTCAGCTATACAGGTAATAGATGAACTCTTAAAAACAGGTGAGGAGCCCGTTGAAATAGTAGAACGACTGAATCTTAGAGTGATGAGGGATGAAAGCCTGGTAACCAAAACTGTTGAGCAGGTAGTTAGCAGTAATCCCCAGGCTCTTAACGACTATATTTCAGGGAAAAAGAAGGCGTTCGGTTTCTTTATGGGTAAAATTATGGCTGATTTGCAGGGAAGGGCAGACCCCTCCCTGGTAAGAGAAATCCTCACAAAAGAGCTCCAGCGTTATCTTTAATTTCGGCAGCGGGTGATACCCTTGTAAATACCGAATGCAATTAAGCAGGTTATCAGTAATATGGCCGCAAATTTAAAAAGGAATCTGAATAAAAAAATAATTATTGAAATGGTTGTTATAAGGCAAATAATCATCAACGGATAACCCAGTAATGGGCCGAATCTGTTCACGAACGCATTTTTAAAGGAAATGTAACAATTATACATTTTTCATAGCCTCCGAAATATTATTCAGCATTATTATACGGGCACAGGTTTTGAACATCATAAGAGTTTAATTAAAAATATCTAATAAACGAATTAATGTTAACCGCAAATATTATAAATACTAACCGTATAAAAACATCAAACAAAAAAATATAATTATTTATATTAGTTTTATCCGATATATAGCATGAAGCCAAAAATAATACGAATTGACGCCAAGTACAGTATTTGTTATAATCAGTTCAAATTATTGCATATTTGATAATTTCAGGAGGCGTTTTAACAATAAGTAAACGCCTTTTGCATATTAAGGGGGACTAAAAATGGAAAAGGAAACTGAAGCATTCAGCTCAGAAATATTCGGTTCAAATGTTTTTAACGATTTTGTAATGAGGGAAAGATTACCAAAGGCCACTTACAAAAAACTGAAGGAAACCATTAATTTAGGCCTGCCGTTGGATCCGGATGTTGCTGAGGTTGTTGCCTGTGTTATGAAGGACTGGGCGGTTGAAAAGGGAGCTACTCACTATACCCATTGGTTTCAGCCCATGACAGGAGTTACCGCAGGCAAACATGATTCCTTCTTAACTCCCACCAGCGATGGAAGAGCTATCATGGAATTTTCAAGCAAAGAGCTGATAAAAGGTGAACCTGATGCGTCCTCTTTTCCTTCGGGCGGATTAAGAGTGACATTTGAAGCCAGAGGATATACTGCATGGGATTGTACTTCTCCTGCATTTGTCAGGGACAAAACATTGTATATACCCACTGCATTCTGTTCTTATACAGGAGAAGCTCTGGATCTTAAGACTCCCCTTTTAAGATCAATGCAGGCAATTTCAAAAGCAGCACTCAGGATATTGCGCCTGTTTGGTGACACTACCACTAAAAATGTAATTACCACTATGGGAGCCGAACAGGAGTATTTCCTGGTCGATAAGGAGTATTACCTTAAAAGAAAAGACCTTATTTATACGGGGAGGACTCTTTTCGGAGCCAGACCGCCAAAAGGCCAGGAACTTGATGATCATTATTTTGGGAATCTGAAGGACAGGGTATCCCAATTTATGCATGAACTTGACAAAGAACTCTGGAAACTGGGCGTAACAGCCAAAACCAAGCATAATGAAGCCGCTCCGGCCCAGCATGAACTTGCTCCCGTGTATACAACGGCAAATATTGCAACTGATCATAATCAGCTGACTATGGAAGTTATGAAAAGCGTTGCGGACAAGCATGGTCTGGCCTGCTTGCTTCATGAAAAACCTTTTGCGGGAGTAAACGGTTCAGGCAAGCATAATAACTGGTCCCTTTCCACCAATGAAGGCAAAAACCTGCTGGATTCCGGTTCCACTCCGCTTGATAATGCTCAGTTCCTTATCTTTGTATGCGCAGTTATTAAGGCCGTTGATGAATATGCGGATTTATTGCGTTTTTCGGTAGCGTCTGCAGGAAACGACCACCGGTTAGGTTCAAATGAGGCTCCTCCCGCAATTGTTTCGATTTATCTGGGGGAAGAGCTGACAAATATTTTCGAACAGATTGAAACAGGCGTGGCCAGGGATAACGGAAACTCCAGAACACTGGAAATAGGAGTTTCTACTCTGCCTATTCTGCCTAAGGATACAACCGACAGGAACAGGACATCACCGTTTGCGTTCACAGGTAATAAATTTGAGTTCAGAATGGTGGGAGCGTCCCAATCCATAGCAACTCCGAATTTTATTATAAATACAATAGTGGCTGATGCCCTCAACCAGATAGCCGACAGGCTTGAAAAAGCGTCGGATTTCCAGACAGAGGTACATAATGTCGTTGAAGATATTATTAAGAAACATAAACGTATAATCTTCAATGGTAATAATTATTCCGAAGAGTGGATTGCCGAAGCCGAAAGAAGAGGCCTTCCAAATCTTAAAACCGCAGTTGACGCCATCCCGGCCTTAATTGCAGAAAAAAATATCGAATTGTTTAAGAGAACTGGTGTTTTAACTCCCACTGAGGTTTATTCCAGATACGAAATACAGTTGGAGAATTACATAAAGACTTTAAGGATAGAAGCTCTGACCATGGCTGAAATGATTAACCGGCAGATTCTTCCGGCGGCGCTGTATTACGTGAAACGAGTTGCTGATACGGTGTCAGCTTTAAATTCAGCAGGAGCCGATTCCAAATCGACAAAAAAGACTTTGGATAAACTGGTGAATCTTACATCCAGCCTTAAAATCGATGCTGATGCCTTAAACGAATCTATTGAAACCCTTGATAAAATGACAGGAGACACATTGATTAAGGCAAGAGCGTACAAGGAAATGGTGCTTCCTATTATGGAGGATTTAAGGAAAGACGCGGATAAACTTGAGAGCATGATGGATGCAAATCTCTGGCCTATACCCACGTATGGCGACTTGCTGTTTGGGCTCGTTTAAGGTTTGAATGTCTTGATATGTTAAAGATTTGGTATAAAAAGGACTGTTTCAAACGAAACAGTCCTTAATTAATCGTGAAAAAATCAGGGTCTTATTTTCCAAACAAAGCATAGAAAATACCTGCAGCGACCGCAGAACCTATAACTCCTGCCACATTAGGCCCCATTGCATGCATAAGCAAAAAGTTGCTGGGATTGGCTTTTTGTCCCTCGATCTGGGAAACTCTGGCGGCCATCGGTACAGCCGATACGCCGGCAGAACCAATAAGGGGATTGATCTTTCCACCCGAAAGCCAATACATGAGTTTGCCCAAGAGTATACCACCAACGGTGCTGAAAGCAAATGCTACCAAGCCTAATAAGATTACTTTTATTGTTTCCAGTTGGAGGAATTTTTCACCTACTGCTTTGGCTCCGACAGACACGCCTAAGAATATTGTGACGATATTCATAAGCTCGTTTTGGGCTGTTTTAGATAATCTATCCGTTACGCCTGATTCCCTGAGAAGGTTCCCAAGCATCAGCATACCTATTAACGGTGCAACCGAAGGAAGGAGGAAAATGCACAAAACGCTTACAACAATGGGGAATACAATTTTTTCAGCTTTGGATACTTCCCTTAATTGTTCCATTTTAACTTCTCTTTCCTTCTGGGTGGTCAGAAGCCTCATAAGAGGAGGCTGGATCATTGGTATAAGCGCCATATAGGAATATGCGGCTATCGCTATGGCAGGAAGTAGATCCTGATACAGCTTGGTTGTCAGCCATATGGCGGTAGGGCCGTCGGCGCCTCCAATAATTCCTATAGATGCTGCTGCCTCGGGAGAAAAGCCTAAAGCAAGCGCAAACAGAAAGGCAATGTATATACCAAATTGGGCGGCGGCGCCTAAAAATAGGCTGGAAGGTCTTGCAATCAGCGGACCGAAATCAGTCATTGCACCGATACCAAGGAATATCAGCGGAGGGTATATACCAAGCTCAACACCCTGGTAAATATAGTATAGCAATCCGCCCGGCTGGTCACCTAAAGGGCCATCAAGCAGACCTGTCAAAGGAAAATTTGCCAATAACATTCCAAAGGCTATTGGCAGCAGTAAAAGCGGTTCAAATTCTTTAACAACAGCCAGGTAAATCAGAACAAAGGATACAAGAATCATAACCAGCTGTTGCCATGTTGCATTGGCAAAGCCGGACATTTCCCATATCTTTACTAATGTATCAGTTAATGAGTACGTCATGAGTAATCGTTACCCCCTAATTTAATGTTAGCAGTACATCACCGGTTGACACAGATGTGCCTTTTGAAGTGATGATCTGGGCTACTGTCCCGTCTCTGGGGGCCAGTATTTCATTTTCCATTTTCATGGCTTCCAGAATAACCAATAAGTCACCTGCTTTAACAGTTGATCCCGGAGATACTTTTATATCCAAAATAGTTCCCGGCATAGGAGCTTTAACAGGCTCTCCGGATACATTGGCAGGCGCAGCGGGAGCAGCCTGGACGGGTTGGGCTGGTTGTGCGGCGGGCGCAGCGGGCGCTGCCACAGGTTGTGGAGCAGGAGCAGCCGCCTGTGTGGTTTTAATAAGGGTGGCCTGCCCACGTTCAACTTCAACTTCATAATTTTTATCGTTAATAGTTACAATATATTTCATTTGTTTCAATCCTCCTGCTTAAGCTCAAAGCTAAATTATAGTCAGTTTAAAGCCTTGATGTACTTAAAATTAAGTTCGGACAGTGGAATCTGAGATTCGTCACTGACAATCGCCATAATCATAGCGGCAGTTTTTTCATCAACATCGATCAGTTTTAATTCACCTGTTGAAATATTAACAACCGAGACTTTTTCAGGGTTAGCAACAGTCTCAGCGTCAGGAACCTCTTTATTGCTTTTACTGAGCAGAGCAAAGATTCTGGATTCCAAAGAAATAGCGCCACTGAGAGCGATCAGAGCAATAAATACTGTTCCAAGCCCAAAAACCGATATCGTTAATCCCTCTAATAATGACATAAACACACATCCTTTACACTTTTCTGATGGAATAGCTAACGGTTTTAGCTTTTTTTTCTTCTCTTTCCTTAAAGAACTTCTCGGCTATCTGCGGGAATGCTATATAGGAAAGCACATCTTCATCGGATTGGGCCATGCTTCCAAGCTCTTTTTTGGTTTTTTCAAACGCAGGCTCAAGGGTGTCGGCAAACCTTGTAGTGATAGGCTCTTCATCCCCAAGAACTTTTTTAACAAGGTCCTGATTTAATTCTCCGGGAGCTTTTCCATATTCACCCCTTAAGTATGCCTTTATTTCATTTGTAACACTCTTATAGCGTTCACCCATCAATACGTTAATGGTAGCCTGAACACCCACCATTTGGCTCATAGGTGTTACGAGGGGAGGATATCCCAAATCTTTTCTGACCCTGGGGGTCTCCTGAAGGACTTCCTCCAGTTTATCCAACGCCTTTTGCTGTTTTAGCTGTGAAATAAGGTTGGAAAGCATTCCGCCTGGAATCTGATAGACAAGCGCATCAGTTTCCGTTCCCATGACATAAGGATTCAGTACACCAGATGAAAGGAATTTTTCTTTCACAGGCTTAAAGAAGTCATTGATCTCTTTAAGGACATCTTCCTTAAGATCTGTTTCATAACCCAGCTCTTTTACAGCATAGTTCATAGTTTCGGTGGAAGGCTGTGATGTACCGCCCGAAAAAGCTGATATGGCAGTATCAATACCGCTGCATCCTGCTTCTATGGCCTTTAAATAGGTCATAGGGGCAAGACCGGTTGTACAGTGAGTATGCAGTATTAATGGAACCTTTACGGTTTCCTTCAAAGCCTTAAATATATCGTAAGCTTCTTTAGGTCCCATGATTCCGGCCATATCCTTTATGCAGATTGAGTTTACGCCCATTTCTTCAAGAGTCTTACCCATTTTTGCATAACTCTCAAGATCATGTATAGGGCTTATTGTGTAACAAATAGCGCCTTGAGCGTGCCCGCCCCATTTTAATGTTTCCTCCACAGCTACTCTGATGTTTCTGAAATCGTTCAGGGCATCGAAAATTCTAATAATGTCCATACCGTTTTTAATAGAGTATTCTACGAATTTTCTCACCACATCATCAGGATAGTGTTTATACCCCAATATGTTTTGACCTCTTAACAGCATTTGGAGTTTTGTTTTTTTAACCTTTGATTTAATTTTCCTCAGCCTTTCCCAGGGATCCTCGGATAAGTATCTCAGGCATGAATCAAAAGTTGCGCCTCCCCAACATTCAATTGAAGCATAACCTGCTTCATCGATTTTCTCCAATATAGGTTCGAAATCCTCGAAGGGCATTCTGGTTGCGATAAGAGATTGGTTGGCATCTCTTAACACGGTTTCTGTAAAGTTTACTTTCACAACTGTCTCTCCTTTCAGTATATACTATGGGTTAAATATTTAACAATTTCTCCCGTTTTTTATCATTATTTGCTATTTTATTCAATAAATATAAATTTTTAAATTGCATCGGGGGATAACGTTTGCCATTCTCTATTCTAAACAATAATGTAAATATAAACAAGCAATTTTATAAAATTTTAAATGGTTTTATAATGGCAAAACCACTAAAAATGTATACTAAATACAGTGTGCAATTGCTGTAGCCCTTTGTTTGTAGGATTTTTAACAATCTTTTTGCCTTTAAAAAACACAAAAGCTGTGTTATTATATTAAAGGTCGATTTTGTATACTGCTATGATATACTGCACTGATAATTGATTTTATATTTTTGTTTGATAACGGAGTTGAGGACATGAAATTCCAAGGTTTTAGAGGTGGTGTGCATCCTCCCCAGTCAAAAAACACGATGGAATGCGCTACTACCAAAATGGGTGTTCCAGAAATAGTAATTATTCCCATGCAGCAGCACATTGGCGCTCCATGCCAGGCAGTGGTGAAAAAGGGCGATACTGTTAAGGTAGGACAAATAATCGGAAACTCCAATGCGTATGTTTCCGTTCCCGTTCATTCAAGTGTATCGGGAACTGTAACTGCTGTTTCCGAACGGGTTATTTCCGGCAGCAAACCTGTAGTTTGCGTCGAAATTAAGCCGGACGGACTTCAGGAAGTATCAGAGAATGTCAAGCCGCCTGTTGTTGACAGTAAAGAGAATTTTTTAAAGGCAATCCGTGATTCAGGCTTAACCGGTCTCGGCGGAGCAGGATTTCCGACTCACGTAAAGCTAAATCCGCCAAAAGATGCCAATATTGATACGCTTATCATCAACGGGGCAGAGTGTGAGCCATATATTACCTCTGATTATCGTGAATGCCTGGAGAATACCGGAAGTATTATCGAGGGCATAAAACATGTACTTAAGTGGACTGGCATACCGAAAGCAATGATAGGAATCGAGGATAATAAGCCTGAAGCTATAAAAAGACTTAAAAGTGCTGTTGAAAAAATCAGCAACATTTCTGTGCATGGCTTAAAGACCCTATATCCTCAGGGTGCTGAAAAAATGCTTATAAAAACACTGACCGGACGTGAAGTTCCTCCGGGAAAACTTCCATCCGATGTAGGTTGCCTGGTAATGAATGTAGCCAGTGTAGCGTTTGTCGCCGATTATTTAAAAACGGGAATGCCATTGATTAAAAAACGTGTTACAGTAGATGGATCGTCGGTAAAGACACCGATGAATGTTGAAGCGTTAATAGGAACGCCTGTCGGTGAAGTCTTTAAGTTCAGCGGCGGATTTACGTCAGAACCTGCCAAGATCATTATGGGTGGTCCTATGATGGGAGTTTCATTGTACTCGGATGAGATACCGGTAATGAAGTACACCAATGCTTTGCTCGCATTAAATGACAAAGACGCAAAGATACCGGAAGAGGATGTCTGCATAAGATGCGGACGCTGTGTAAATGCCTGTCCTATGAATTTGCTGCCCTTCGATATTGATAGATTAGTCAAGGCTAATCAATGTGATGACCTTGATAAGTATAATGTTATGGACTGTATTGAATGTGGTTGCTGTGCTTATGTGTGTCCAGCTAAAAGGATGTTGACTCAGTCAATCAGGCTGGGAAAGGACATACTGCGCAGAAGGGCAAAGAAGTAAATTATGGTACCGTTTGAATTAAAGGGATAATAATGTTTATTTGAATATACGACGAGGGGGAATTTATTTTGGAAAATATGCTATTTGTGAACTCCTCTCCACATATAAGGAGTGAGGTCACTACTCAAAGGCTGATGCTGGATGTTATAATCGCACTGATTCCCGCAGCTTTTGCAGGAATATATTTCTTTGGGTCAAGAGCGGCACTTCTGATAGCTGTCACTGTTGTTTCGTGTGTAGGATTTGAATACATAACCAGAAAAGTGTTAAAAAGAAGTAATACTATCGGTGATTTAAGCGCTGTGGTCACAGGGTTGATACTGGCATTGAATCTTCCATCTACGTTGCCTATCTGGATGGCCGTCATTGGTTCATTTTTTGCCATTGTTATTGTAAAGCAGCTATTCGGTGGTTTGGGATACAATTTTGTAAACCCGGCTTTGGCTGCCAGAGCATTTCTCTTAGTTTCCTACGGAGCAAAAATGACCTCGTGGACACCGCCTTTGACAATGCTTGCCGCCGATGTTGATGCAGTCTCACTTGCAACAACTGAAGGTATTGATGCGGTTTCATTTGCAACCCCTCTGGGTGCTCTGAAAGGAGGAGGACAGCTCCCGAAGCTTTTTGACATGTTTATCGGCAATATAGGAGGTTCGCTGGGAGAAACATCAGCTCTTGCGCTTATTATCGGCGGAATTTATCTTCTTGTCCGCGGTGTTATAACCTGGCATATTCCAGTTATATATATTGGAACGGTAGGTTTGCTGGCCTGGATAATGGGACCGGAAGGTCTCTTTACAGGAAATCCGCTTTTTCATATACTGGCCGGAGGGCTGATGCTTGGAGCCATATTTATGGCCACAGATTACACCACAAGTCCTATGACAAAAAAGGGCACGATTATTTATGCAATTGGTTGCGGCGTTTTAACGATGCTGTTCAGATTGTATACAAATATGCCTGAAGGAGTTTCATACGCCATTCTGCTGATGAACGTATCGGTGCCGATCCTAGACAGGTGTACGAAACCGGCAAGATTTGGAGGGAAAGCGCATGTTTAAGGAAATAATTAAACCATCAATAGTTTTATTTTTAGTATGCGCCATTATGACAGGAGCCCTCGCCTATGTGAACGGCGTAACAAAACCCATAATTGATGAAAACAACAAAATTGCCGAGCAAGAAAGTTTGAGGACCGTATATAACGATGCTGATAATTTCCTGGATGCAAAAACCGGTGAAGAACTCAAGACTGAGGAAATTGACGTAAGCGAAAATATAGAGAAATTATATACTGCTCAGAAACAAGGGCAATCTGTTGGATATGTTGTGTCTGTTTTTTCCAGCGGATACGGCGGAAAAATGAAAATCCTTGTCGGAATAGATAACGATCTTAATATTAAAGGCATATCTCTTGTAAGTCACAATGAAACACCGGGTTTGGGAGCGAATGCGACAAATCCCAAGTTTACCGGTCAATTCCTGGGCAAAGCGCCCCAGAAAGAGTTCAATGTGGTAAAAAGAGTACCAAATGATGATGATGAGATACAGGCCATAACAGCTGCTACCGTTACATCAAAAGGAGTAACAAAGGGCGTCAATGAAGCGGTCGCATTGGTTCGGTCTATAATTGGGGGTGTGTAAGATGGCGGAGAAAAAGAAGCCTTTATCGGTTTTACTGAACGGTCTAATAAAAGAGAATCCTACATTCAGGCTTCTTCTTGGAATGTGCCCTTCGCTGGCAGTCACAACAATGGCAAAGAACGGCCTGGGAATGGGCGCTGCAGCGACATTTGTGCTTGTGGGTTCCAATCTGGTTATTTCACTGATTAGAAAAATAGTTCCCGATAAAGTCAGAATCCCGGCTTATATCACTGTTATAGCCACATTTACAACCATCGTTCAATTGTTGCTTGCGGCGTTATTGCCAGAAATAAATAAACAGTTAGGCATTTATATACCATTGATCGTTGTTAATTGTATTATATTTGCCCGTGCTGAAATGTTTGCCCAGAAAAACGGACCATTTCTTTCTGTATTGGATGGTTTAGGCATGGGAGCGGGATTTACTATTGCGATAACGATTATCGGTTCTGTCAGAGAGATTCTTGGCGCAGGGACATGGATGGGAATACCGGTAACAGTTAACCTGTTTGAGCCTGCAATTATGTTTATCCTTCCGCCGGGCGGATTTTTGGTAATGGGATTCCTTGTGGCATTGTTTAATAAGCTTACTAGTAAAAAAGATAAGAATCCGGAATGTGAAGCCGGATGCGGAGCCGGTTGTCCCGGCTGCAGCAAGGCAGTAAACGGAGGTGAAGCGTAATGAAAGAATTATTCGCGATCCTGATTGGCGCAATATTTGTGGAAAACTTTGTGTTATCCAAGTTCCTGGGGATCTGCCCGTTTCTTGGTGTATCAAAAAAGACCTCCACTGCCCTTGGTATGAGCGGCGCAGTCGTATTTGTTCTTGTTATGTCCCAGGCTGTTACATGGCTTACCAATGAGTATTTATTAAAACCAAACAACCTGGAGTATCTTCAGACCATTACATTTATACTTGTAATTGCCGCTTTGGTGCAATTTGTTGAGACAGTTCTGAAAAAGCTTATACCAGCGCTTTACAAAGCCCTGGGTGTATATCTTCCATTGATAACGACCAATTGTGCGGTTCTTGGTTCAGCTTTGATTTTTGTTGAACGCGACTACACATTTATTGAAGCAGTTGTTTTTGGATTTGCGGCCGGTTTAGGTTTTACTCTGGCATTGATTCTGTTCTCCGGGATAAGAGAGCGTTTAGAAACCGCCGATATTCCCGAGGCATTCAAAGGAATGCCGATAACGCTGGTTGCTGCATCATTGGTATCCATAACATTTATTGGATTTGCCGGTTTGATTATTGGTTAAGAAAGGGGAGTGAAAAGATTGAGTATCTTAATTCCTGTTGCTGTTGTTTCAGGTCTGGGACTCGTTTTCGGACTAGGCCTCTCATATGCATCAAAAGTCTTTGAAGTCAAGGTTGACGAAAGAATTAGTGCGGTAAGAAAGATGCTCCCTGGTGCTAATTGCGGTGCTTGCGGTTATTCCGGCTGTGACGGCATGGCAGAGGCTATTGTAAATGAAGGTGTTCATCCCAGCCGTTGCCCTGTTGGAGGCATAGCTGTAGTCAATGCTATAGCGGATTATTTGGGTATAGACGAAGGGTCGATTGACGTCAATGTTGCCAGAGTATTATGCCAGGGCAATTGTGATAATGTTGTATTTAAATATAACTATTTGGGAATAGAGGACTGCCATGCGGCCAACGCACTGGCAGGAGGAATGGACGCTTGTAATTACGGCTGCGTGGGTTTGGGCAGTTGCAAGAAGGTTTGTCAGTTTGATGCCATTGTTGTAGAAAACGGATTGGCAAGAATAATTCCGGAAAAATGCACAGGCTGCGGAATGTGCGTTGCAGAATGTCCGAAATCCATTATTAAACTGGTCCCTGTACTGTCCGGATTCACGGTAAAATGCAATAATCATGACAAAGGTGTTATCGCAAGGAAGAATTGCATAGTAGGCTGTATTGCCTGTCAAAGATGTGTTAAGACGTGCCCTTCCGGCGCAATTGCAATGGATAACAACGTGGCAGTTATTGATCCGCAGAAGTGTACAAACTGCGGCCAATGCGCTGAAGTATGCCCTCAGAAATGTATAACCAATACTATAGTAAAGCGTTTTTAGACTATTGATAAAAAAAGGTGCTTGCTGCGGAAAATGAGATTTTCATGGCAAAGCACCTTTTTTATTATATTCCGGATACGCACTTATTATATTCCGGATAGCTGTATAAAAGAATTTTATCTCCTGCCTTCAGCGATTCCGATGCATGAAGCGAGGAGGGAAATTCAAGGACCTTGCTGGCTCTAGGTACCGGCGGTACGACAGAAAAAGGCTTTATATGACGCTTTATTGAAATGATTCTGTTTTTTTTATCCAAAAATACGGCATCTAACTCATACCGCATAAAAAATGTATGGATAGAGTTGCACGGGGAAAGTAAAAGCCCGTATTCCCCTTCTTTTTTGCACATTAATCCTCTGAATCTTTTGCCGAAGGTATTGGCTATACTGACGGGTATAATCTTGCCTGTATGTGTTAAGTAGTGCAGTTTATCAGTCATTTTCAATCAATCACCCAAACAAAAGCATAACCGTTGATGGGTCAAAGGGAAATAGGACATTTACCTTAAATATTTATAGGACTTTATTCATAGTAAACTATATATTTCTTTAACTTTACTATTAAAAATTATTATTCTTTATAAAAGATTCGGATGAAACTTAATGCAAGATGACGAATCATAACCAAAAGGCAAAAACAGCTTTGAATTTTATGATCACTATTGGTATAATACTAGTGTATGTCTATTTAAAGGTTTATGAAAATAAGATAGATATAGAAGTACAGTTATACTTGGTAATTGCCAGGAGGAAATACAATATGCAATCTAAGGAAGTTACAATCTTCAGCAAAACAGGTCTTGAATCGAAAATGGCGGCACGTTTGATACAGAAGGCTTCAAGCTATGAGTCGAACATCTGGATTCAAAAGGGAGAACGAAAAGCAAATGCAAAGAGTTTATTGGGACTTTTATCCCTGGGAATCAGTCCCGGAGATAATATTACAATTATTACCGAAGGCAGGGACGAGTCAATCGCTTTAAGCGAGCTTGAGGCTTTTGCAAATAACGGAATGGTTGATTAATATTTGTTTTTTATTCATAGCCGGCTTAAAAGCCGGCTTTTTTATTATATAATTAATTTAACGAATGCAGAATTTGATAATGACAGGTTAATTAATCCTCATGTATTACGGTCGATACCAACCGGGCCGATGAAGTGATGGATAGTACAAAGATACTTTATAGAACATATGGGCATAAGGAGTTGCAGAAATGGCTTCAATCAACGAGACACTCAAGAACCTTCCCGAATCGCCGGGAGTTTATATAATGCGTGACGTTGAAGGAACGATTATATATGTCGGAAAAGCGAAAATTCTTAAAAATCGGGTGAAATCCTATTTTCAACACAGGGAGGACAGGGATTCCAAAACTTCGGTGCTGGTGTCAAATGTTGATTCACTTGAGTATATTGTAACCAATACCGAGGAGGAAGCTCTAATCCTGGAAAATACTCTGATAAAAAGACATAAGCCTAAATATAATATTCTTTTGAAGGATGATAAAACTTATCCACATATTAAAATAACAGTACAGGATGAGTTTCCAAGGATCGAGGTAACCCGCAGAATTGAAAAAGACGGGGCAAAATATTTTGGTACTTTTGTCAGGATGTCTGTTGTAAAGGATTCTATTGAGGTCTTAAGACGATTGTTCCCTGTCAGGACATGTAAAAAGACAATAAGCCCTGATAAGAAAGAGAGACCCTGTCTCTACTATCATATAGGTTTGTGCTCCGCTCCATGCTCCGGTAATATTTCAAAGGAAGAATATGCGGAACTTGTTAAAAACGCTGTGGCTTTTCTGGACGGAAGGCATGATGATGTAATTAATATGCTGGAAGCTGAAATGCAAAGGCTGTCGGACGACATGAAGTTTGAAAAGGCTGCGGTTATAAGGGATAGAATCAACAGCATAAAAGATTTATATAAAAAGCAATCAGTATACTCCACAAAGATGGATGAGCGTGATGTTATCGCTCTTTATGCCGATGACTGGAACTATTCGGCAAGTGTGCTTGCTGTCAGAGAAGGCAGACTGATTGGCAAAAGAGCATTCGTTCTTGAGGGCATGGGAGCGGCTCCACCCGATGAGGCAATAGTATCATTTATCCTTCAGTATTATGAGGCAAATCCAGAGATTCCGAAGGAAATAACCCTGCAAATCGAGCCTGAATCAAAAGATGCATTGGCAGAGCTGCTTTCAAAAAAACGTGGAAGTAAAGTGACTCTGATTGTACCGAAAAAAGGAGCCAGAACTGAGCTTATAAATATGGCTGTGCAGAATGCAAAGGAAGAACTGGAGCTGTATCAGAAAAGTGTTCTGGCCCAACAGGCAAAATCCATGGAAGCAGTAAAAAAACTTCAGAAAATACTTGGCCTTGAGAAAATGCCGCGAAGAATCGAAGCGTATGATGTATCAAACACCGGAAGCACTGAAATTGTTGCGTCCATGGTAGTATTCCGTGACGGCCAGGTTGACAGCCAGAGTTATCGTAGATTTAAAATGAAAGTGATAACCGAACAGAATGATTACGGCAGTATGCAGGAGACCCTGATCCGACGATTTAACCGGTATCGGTCAGGATCAGAGGACAAGGCTTTTGGTGAATTGCCTGACCTTATACTGGTAGACGGCGGAGCCCAGCATGTTAACGCGGCAAAAGAGGTTCTGGCCGATTTAGGCATAGATATCCCGGTATGGGGTATGGCAAAGGACGACAGGCACAGATCCCATCGCCTGGTTAACGGAACGACAGGCATCGAACTAAGCAGGGATAACGATATATTGAGGTTTGTGGCATCCATTCAAAACGAAGCCCATAGATATGCCCTCCAGTATAATAAAAATCTAAGAAAGAAACGCATGGAAAAATCGGTGCTGGATGAGCTGGAGGGAGTAGGACCTTCCCGGAAAAAAGAGTTGATAAAAGCCTTCGGTTCGGTTAACAAGCTAAAGGAAGCCAGTGTTGAGGATATCGCAAAAATTAAGGGCATAGGTATCAAGCTGGCCGAAAAGATCAAAGCCCAGCTGGAGAAGTTGGGATAAGACAAGGAGTGCATTATAGGGCGGGCGCAAGGTTTCTCATTGAGATAAGCCGGTTTGCTTCGGAGGAAAGACTACTAAGCGGTAACCTGATTGAAATGTATGAGCGACCCATGAGATGAAGACCTCTCGTCCGTGACATGACGGAGCGTAAGCGGAGGAATGTCATAAAACGGCAATATTGATCTTATGGACCTGGGTGCTTAAAGGCGTTCGAAATGAGATCCTTGCGCCCACCCACTTATTGACATAAATCCTCTGTTAACGTTCAGGATAACATAAACAGGCGGGTGCAAGGTTTCTTAATTTTGTGGCTTGTTGTTTGAATGAATCCTCGGGTTTTGTCAATAATAGGACATGATTAAACTTCGAGGAGGTTATTCATGGATAAGTATAAACGTGTCATTAGAACCGATATGGCTGATGAATCAAGGGTTGTGGGAGCGGGTACTCAAACCAGACTCCAGCACAGCAACCTTGGGGAAGGAATAAGAATTGAAAAAGACGGTGACAACGATGTTGCGATTACCAGGGTCCACGTGGACACGCCGGAGGGAGAGCAAAAAGTAGGAAAACCCATAGGAAGTTATATAACCATAGACATTCCAAAGGTGAATCAAAGAAGCAGGGATTTATATGAGAAAGCCTGCCGGATGCTGGCAAGAGAATTGGAAAGCCTTATTCATCTGAACAAAAATGATACGGTTTTGGTTGTAGGTTTGGGTAACTGGAATGTAACAGCCGACGCTTTAGGACCGAAAGTCGCACAATCCGTATTGGTTACACGGCATATTTATGAATACCTTCCAAAAGAGGTTGATGCGACTGAAAGACCGGTATGCGCAATATCGCCGGGAGTTCTTGGAATTACTGGCATAGAGACTGGACATATTATAAAGGGTATAGTGGATAACATAAAACCATCGCTGGTGATAGCCATAGATGCATTGGCATCCAGAAGCATGAACAGGGTCAATACATCAATTCAACTGGCCAATACAGGCATTGCTCCGGGCTCGGGTGTGGGTAATAAAAGAATGGCACTTACTAAAGAATCTCTTGGAGTACCGGTTATAGCAATAGGGATACCTACCGTAGTGGACGCTGCCACCATGGCCAGCGATGTTCTGGATCTTATAATGGATGAAATGATGAAGCAGGCAGGTCAGGGTACCGAATTCTACAATATGTTGAAGAGTATTGACCGGGATGAAAAATATCAAATGATTATAGAGCTATTGGAGCCTTATTCAGGTAATCTGGTGGTTACACCCAAGGATACCGATGATACTATTGATTATCTTTCGAAACTTGTGGCAAACGGCATCAATATGGCATTGCACGAGAACATCGGCCCCAATGATGTTGACAGATTCATCCGATAAATACTGTTATGAAGAGAGAAAGGGAAATAAAAAGAGGAATAGCAACTCCGTTATCATTACCACTATTTTTTATTTAGAAATTAGTGTATTATTAGTTATACAGAAATTTAACGGAGTGTTGAACTAATGAAAAATTCCTCTTTAAAGTCTTATAATCACAGACCACGTTACAGAATTAAAAGTATTGCACGGTTTACTGCTGTAATTTTAGCTTTTCTGATTACCATAGTAGCTGCAGTGGTTATATTCGCTAAAGTTACCGGCAACGGAGACGACAAACACGGATCAAAGCCTGGCGAAACAATTGGCGTATCCACCCCCGCTCCTACGCCGACACCGACACCGATACCGACTCCGACTCCGTACCCTGTTCCGGAGGGCAAAGTCATGGAGCCCTTTTTGGTTGTAATTGACCCCGGCCACGGAGATATTGATTCCGGAACATCATCGCCATATATTGAGGGCTTGTATGAGAAAGATATTGCCCTGGATATTGCAAAAAAGGTTGAATCCATTCTTACCGAAAAAGGGATTAATGTGATTCTCACCCGGAATGACGATATGCGTATAATTCAGCATAACGACAAAGATCTGGTGGCACGCTGGACTTTTGCTAATGAACAAAAGGCCTCTCTTTTTGTGAGTATTCACGTAAATGCATATGATTTGAAATATAAAGGGGCAACCAGTGTCAACGGTATGGAGATTTACTATTTTGAAGACAAGCATGAAGTCTACCCCGGCTTTACACAGCAGCGCTTCGCGGAAATCATGAGGGATTCGGTTTCAGCGGCCAACGGCATCACATTCAGATTTATGGACGGCAAAAGAAGACTTGCGGTCACAAGGAATACCACTATGCCTGCGGTTCTGATTGAAACAGCATATATAACAAATAAAGAGGACAATGACAGATTGAACTCGGAGGAATTCAGGTACAAAACCGCTGAAGGGATTGTAGACGGAATTGAGTCCGCAATGACGGAAATCGGAGTTTTTGAATATGACGGCGAACAGTATGTACTCAAGGAACCGGAGAGTGACAGTTAAATGGATGTAGAAAAGAGGATAGCTGAATTAAGGGAACTAATAAATTACCATAACCGTAAGTATTACATTGAGGACAGCCCCGAGATTCAGGACTATGAATACGATAAGCTTTACAATGAACTATTGGATCTGGAGGAGAAAAACCCTCATTTGGTTACGCCCGATTCGCCGACTCAAAGAGTGGGAGGTCAGGCTATAGACGCTTTTGTTAAAGTTGTTCATGAAATAAAGATGGAAAGTCTGAACGATGTTTTTTCCATAGATGAACTGTATGCTTTTGACCGCCGTGTCAAGGAGGCCACAGGTAACAATTCTGTTGAATATATTGTCGAGAAGAAAATAGACGGGCTTTCAGTGTCCCTGGAATATGAAAACGGTATATTTAAGAGAGGTTCCACCCGCGGCGACGGTATTGTGGGCGAAGATGTAACAAATAACCTTAAAACCATAAAGACTATACCGTTAAGGTTATCTATACCGGAAGGCATTACCTTACCATACCTTGAAGTAAGAGGCGAGGTTTTTATGGCAAAGAAGGATTTTCTCGATTTGAATGAAAGACAGGAAGCAATGGATCAAAAGCTCTTTGCCAATCCCCGAAATGCGGCGGCAGGCTCTTTAAGGCAGTTGGATCCTTCGGTAACCGCATCACGAAAGCTGGACATTTTTGTTTTTAATATACAGAGAATTGACGGAATAACCTTCCGGACCCACTCTGAAGCATTGTACTTTTTAAAGGAGCTTGGTTTCAAAATCAGTCCCGATTTCAAAGTGTGTGGAACAATTGAAGAAGTAATAAATGAAATACATACAATCGGGGAAGAAAGAGGAAATCTGCCTTTTGAAACCGACGGAGCAGTAGTGAAAATAAACAGTTTACAATTGAGAGAACTGTTGGGATCAACCAGCAAAGCTCCCAGGTGGGCTGTGGCATATAAATATCCGCCTGAAGAGAAAAAGACTTTGTTGAAGGATATCATAATCCAGGTGGGACGTACCGGCGCGCTTACTCCTAATGCCGTATTGGAGCCTGTCAGACTTGCAGGTACTACCGTATCGCGTGCTACTCTCCATAACGAAGACTTTATAAAAGAGAGAGATATCCGTATTGGCGATACAGTATTGGTCAGGAAAGCCGGTGAAATCATTCCTGAGGTAATAGGCGTGGATTTTTCGGCAAGACCTGAAAACGCCGTCCCGTTTAAAATGCCTGAATATTGTCCGGTGTGCGGAGCTCCTGCCGTAAGGGAAGAGCAGGAGGCTGTTACCCGATGTACCGGCATTGAGTGTCCGGCAAGGCTTTTCAGAAGCGTTTTGCACTTTGCTTCCCGGGATGCCATGAATATTGAGGGATTAGGTCCGGCTCTTATTGAAATGCTTCTGGAAAAGGGCTTAATTAAAGGTATCCCTGATTTATATACCCTGAAGGATAAAAAGGAAGAATTGATTAATCTTGAACGGATGGGGGAAAAATCGGTTGAGAACCTGTTGCTCTCTATAGAAAAGTCTAAAGAGAATGACTTAAGCAAACTGATTTTTGGCCTTGGAGCGCGCTATATCGGCAAGAGAGCTGCTCAGCTGGCGGCAGAATACTTTAAGACAATGGAAGCCCTTATGGCGGCTACCAGCGATGAAATTCAAAAAGTAGAGGAATTCGGCGAGAAGATGGCCAAAAGCCTGGAAAGCTTTTTGAAGCAGGAACAGACCGTTCATACAATTAAATTGTTAAAAGAATACGGTGTTAATATGGAATCTAAAGTACAGGGACAGAAATCAGGGATATTTTCCGGGCTTACATTTGTACTTACAGGAACATTACCCACATACACAAGAGCCGAAGCTACTGAGCTCATTGAAAAAAGAGGCGGAAAGGTTTCAGGAAGCGTTTCAAAAAAAACCTCATATGTTCTTGCGGGCGAGGACGCGGGAAGTAAACTTGACAAGGCGATACAACTAGGGGTTAAAATTATTGATGAGGATGCATTTAAAAAAATGTGCATGATTTAACGCTAGAGGAAATTTAAACCAAATAGTACCCGGAAGTTAAATTATCCCTCAGAATTGAGTTATGGGTATTGTCGGGATATAACGACATCACATAGAGTAATTTGAACCGGATGATTGTATCACTGGTACCCGGTTACAAAAGACAGGGAGGATTTGAGAAGCATATTTGATTTTTATGAAAGGCAGGGTTTGAATGAACAGAGGCATTCGAGCCATAACATTTTTATTATTTTTTATATTCGGGCTTTTGATTAATTTGCAATTCAAAGGCATAATTATGGCTAAGCCAAAAAACGGTGCGACTGCAAAGGATCTGGCTGCACAGCTTGAACTTGAAAAAAGTGAAAATGAAAAGCTTATGGAGCAGCTTGCAAATTTAGAGGCTGAGCGGGACACGCTCTGGAAAAATATAGGGGATACGCTGAACAATCAACAAATCAATGAGTTGTTAAAAAAGAAGGACTATGAATATTTAAGGGCAGGTTTAACCGCAGTCAAAGGAAGCGGCATAGTAATTACAATGGAAGATGCTCCTGCAAAGGGAGAGCTGGATATAGAGGATTATATTATACACGACAACAATATTAACGATATTCTGGACGAATTGAAGGCAAACGGCGCCCAGGCCATCTCGGTAAACGGGGAACGCGTAGTTCTTAACACAAGGCCTGTTTGTGCCGGCCCTACCATTATAGTTAACGAAAACAGATATCCTCCGCCGTATGTAATACAGGCAATCGGGGATCCGGATATTTTATACGATGCAATAGAAAATATGCCCCAGGTTGCTTTAATGCGTCTGACCAATATAAGAGTAGACGTTGTAAAACAAGAGGAAATCATTATTAACAAATATCTGATGTACAGCGCTCTGGAAGACTCGTTAAAAGGGTTGGAGGTGGTTAAATAGTGAAAATTTTCAAGACAATTTCGCTTACAGCGGTATGCCTTGTTATGGGCATTATTGTGGCATGGCAGTATAGAAGCGTTAAGATGAACCAGGTTCTGGCCCAATACGAGAAGAAGAACGTAAGCGAGATTATTGAGGAACTGTTAGTGGAAAAGAACAATAATGAAAACCTGAAACAGCGGCTGCAAGAGCTTCAGAGAGAAGTGGACACCTTTAAGTCCGGTGAAATGGATGTGAAGGAGAATATTGAAGCCCTGGAGAAGCAGGTACTGGCAGCGCGGATGAAAGCCGGGCTGGAAACCGTTAAAGGCGCCGGCCTTATAATAACAATAGAAGCAGGAGGATTAAAAACAGTTGAAGACCGGCATATCGAAGAACTGATTAATGAACTTAAAGCCAGTGATGTTCAGGCTATTTCAGTAAATGATGAAAGAATTGTCGCAATGAGTGAAATACGAAAGGCCGGAGATTATATTATGGTAAACGGGAATCAGCTCGTTCCCCCGTACACGATAAAGGCTATCGGCAATGCAGATAATATGGAAAGATCCCTGAAGCTTTTGGGAGGAGTACTTGAAAAATTTCAAATTTATGAGTTTAAAACCACTATAAAAAAAGAGGAGAATGTTGTAATTCCCGCGGTACGGGAGGAATATATAAAAATTGACAGGCTTACTCCCGTGCAGTGATTATGGACGGACTGTTTTTACACACTCAGTAATTTTAGCCTGTCCTTAAGTAATATAATGGTGTTAGGAGATAAGAGTCATTCAATAGTAATGACTCTTTTTATTTTGGTGATCGACAGTGGAAAGGATATACAAATATTTCAGTTACTTTGTCTTAGTCTTATTAGCTGCTGCAACAATATATGTGCTGAGTGTACCTCCATTTCCCGACATATCGGCCTTAACATTTTCAGAAGAACTGACCGGCACTTTACCGGTGGAAGATCCGGACACTGAAAGAGATTCCAGATCTTTTGCTTCTGGAATCAACAACAGGTACACGGATTTTAGAAGCTGGGGCATTGCCAGGGGAAAGAACGGCGAACTGCCCAGGGCTGACCCGGGAGCCCCTGAATTGCTTGCACGATACAATTCCATATATTTAGCAGATCCCAATAAGAAAATTATCTATCTAACCTTTGATGAGGGCTATGAAAACGGATATACGAGCAAGATTTTAGATATACTTTATGAAAATAAAGTAAACGCAATATTCTTTATTACCGGACCGTATTTGGAAAAGGAGGACGAACTTGTTCAGCGGATGCTGGATGAAGGGCATGCGGTGGGTAATCATACCGTTAATCATAAAAGTCTTCCTTTATTGGATGAAAAGGGCATTGAAGATGAAGTTGTGGAACTTGACAGACGTTTTTATCAAAAATACGGCAGGAATATGGTATTCTTAAGACCTCCGAAGGGGGAGTACAGTGAAAAATCATTGGAAATTACATCGAAGCTGGGGTACATAAATGTTTTTTGGAGCTTTGCATATGATGATTGGGCGGTAGATCGTCAAAGAGGATGGGAATACGCGTTTAAAAAAGTAACCGAGAATCTTCATAATGGAGAAATCATGCTTTTGCATGCGGTTTCCAAAGATAACTGTGAAGCGCTGGATTCAATTATTGAATATGCAAGGACTGCAGGGTATGAATTCGGGGATGTATTTGAACTGGAAAAGCTGGCAAGAGGTGAAGGCTGATGAAAAGAGGCATTTACAGAATAAAAGGTGCCAGGGATAAAAAGAAAGAGCCGGGCGAAAGCCTTGGGGAAAGACTGGCGCGCCTATTTGAGATACCGGGAGATATATACGGTAATCATCCTAAAGTTACCGCAATAGGCAGAGGAGAGGTCCTTATAGAAAATTTCAAGGGAATAATGGATTTTCAGGGCGATATGATAAGGATCAATACAAATAACGGGATAATAAAGGTCACCGGCGAGGGTTTGAATATAAGAGAGATAACCAATGAGGAAATCATTATCGGAGGCAAAATTTCCAATATCGATTATGATGCCTAAAAGAGAGTTGGTTATATTATGTTTTTGGTGCATTTATGGAATTATATCAGGGGATATGTTATTATTATAGTTACCGGCAGAAGCATAGAACGTTTTATAAACATTTGCTCAAAGCGCTATATCCTTTTATGGGATATAGTCAGAACCGACGCTGCCTCAGCTGAAATGAAGGCAAGCATTCGGGGATTTCGCCTGATGCGTCCGGCGGCAAAAAAGTCCGGGTGCAGGGTCCATATAAAAAAAAGATGCGGGTTGCCGTTTTTCCTGCACCGCTTTAAAAGAAGAAAGGGTTTTAAAGTGGGAATGGTTATTTTTTCTGCTCTCTTAATACTTTCGGTGTCTATTATTTGGGATATTGAAATAATTGGTTCTAAGCCGGAAATGATTCCGGAGATTATGAGCGTATTAAATGCGGATAATATAGGAAGAGGCAGCTTTAAGCTTAAGCTGGATCCCAAGATCATTGCAAAAAAAATTGCTGTGAATGTTGAACAAATAGCCTGGGTCGGGGTTGAAATCAAGGGCGTAAAGCTCTTTATTACAATTAAGGACAGTATAGAGCCACCGGTTTTGATAAAAAACAATGAGGCCTTCAATATTGTTGCAAAAAGAGACGGGTTAGTCAAAAAAGTGGAGGTCTATGCCGGAACGGCGCTGATAAAGGAAGGGGAAACAGTAAAAAAAGGGCAGGTTCTGGTATCGGGAAGGCTGGAGAGTAAAAATCCGGAATTCGGGACCCGGGACGTCCATGCTCTGGGAAAGATTATCGCAAGGACATGGTATGAAGAGTCCATGCCCATATCAATGGTATATACCCAAAAGCTGGAAACTGGTAGAACACATAAAACTGTATATTTTAGATTTTTGGACAGAAGATTTAAAATCTCAGGCGGGCATTTACCGTTTGAAATGTATGAGACGGTTACGGAAGAAAAAATAATAACGGGCCCTTTCGGGCTTAAATTGCCTATAGGCTTGACTGTTGAAAACAATTCTGAAATAGTTGAAAAACAAGTAGATTTGACATTGGATGAAGCAATTGATGTAACCATAGAAACAGCAAAAGAAAATTTAAGGAAACGGATTCCTTCCGATTGTACCGTTGTTGATGAGATGATTAAACAATATGAAGGAGATAATGGTACAATATACATACAGGTAATATATGAATGTGAGGAAGATATAGCAGGATTGGTTCCTGCAACAGAAGAATAACTTATCGGAAGAAGGGCAGAAAATATTGGATACAGTCGTTGAAAGACAATTGACCATACCGGAACCGGATTTTGCTTTAAACCTGTTCGGCACAAATGATAAAAATATAAAGATCATTGAAGATAAACTGGATGTTAAAATTACAGCTAGAAATGATGAACTGCATGTATCCGGTTTTGAAAGCAGGGCCGATACTGCGGTTGATATCCTGAAAAAACTGATGATTATAGCAAAAGCCGGAGACACCATTACGGAACAGAATGTTCGATATCTTTTGGAATTAACCGAAGAAGAGCGGATCAGCGATGACAGTATTCTGTTGGATGAGGTGTGTGTAACCTACAGAGGCAAGCCTATCAAATCAAAAACCTTAGGCCAGAAAAGATATGTGGAAGCTATGCGTAATTATTCCATTGTTTTCGGCATAGGTCCTGCAGGTACGGGAAAAACATTTCTTGCAGTCGCCCTCGCTGTTATGGCATTCAGAAAAAAACTTGTCAACCGTATTATTCTGACGAGGCCTGCTGTAGAGGCCGGAGAACGCTTGGGATTCCTTCCCGGTGATCTTCAGAATAAGGTGGATCCGTATCTGCGTCCTTTATACGATGCGCTTTATCAAATCATGGGCCCCGAAACCTATCACAGCAATCTTGAAAAAGGCATCATTGAGATTGCTCCTTTGGCGTATATGCGTGGAAGAACCCTCGATGATTCCTTCATAATCCTGGATGAGGCACAGAATACAACACCGGAGCAGATGAAAATGTTTCTTACCCGAATGGGCGTAGGCTCCAGGATGGTTATAACCGGCGATATAACACAGATAGACCTAACGTCAGGCAAGTCAGGCCTCGTTGAAGCAAGAAGGATCCTGAAAAATGTGGATGGAGTGGAATTTGTCTATTTGACCGAGCGGGATGTTGTGAGGCACGAGCTTGTCCAGCGTATTATCAAAGCGTATGAGAATGACGCGAAAGAGAGGGGCTTGTAATGGCGAAAAAAAACAGAAAGAAAAAGGATGTCAAGTTCTTTAAGCTGCTAAGAAGCAATCCATTTCAAAGGATGATTGTGATTATTATAACATGGCTGATATTGTCGGCATTGGTTGCATATGAGGCTGCGCCGGTAAAGTATAAACTGGAGGTCGGCGACATCTCCCAGTATGACATTCAGGCGCCAAGAGATATTGAAAATACTTTAAAGACCAGGCAAAATGCCGAAGAAAAGGCCTCAAAACTGGCGCCGGTAATAATAGACATCGAAAACGCAAATAGTGATATGCTTAATGGCGCGTATGAGTATTTTGAAGGTTTGGAAGAGCTTATTGAAAATGTCAGAGGTGATGCTGGACACAAAACTCTGACTGAGAAAATACAGGAATATGACCCGGAAGGAGCATATAAGGTACTTTTTGACCTGAATGAGTCCGCGTTGGCGCTTTTGCTGTCAGAACAGGGCAGCGGGAACTTTCAAAACTTAAGGAATACGGTTATTAAAACAATAATTCCCGAACTGACCAGGAAGAAACTGATGGAAGACAATATTGCCATGGAGATATCGAATGTGCTCGGTTATATTGGGGAAGGACATCCAATAATGCCGTTTAAGCCTATAGCGGTTGATGTTTTGCAAAAGGTGATAAAACCTAACAGCCGTATTGATGAAGAAGCCACAAAAGCACAGAGAGATACGTATATTGAAAACTACATTAAGGAGAATCCCGTTATAATATATAAAGACGAGAGGATAATAAGCAAGGATGATATGGTCACTGAGGATAAATACCAGGTCCTGAAGGAGATCAATTACATAGACAATGAAGGAAAACCCGATTATCCCCTTTTTATAGCGGTTTTCGTAATTATACTGCTGTTATTCATCAGCGCCTTTCTTTATATTAAAAATTTTCAGCCAAAGGTATATTTTAACCGCAACTCAGTCTTTTTAATATGCGTTTCAATACTTATTACAAGTTTATTTGCCTGGGCTATCCGTGAATTTATACCCGATTTGTCCTATTTTATTATTCCGATATTCATAGCCCCGGTACTGATCGCGATTTTTTTAGGTATAGAAACGGCTATAACTATAAATATACTCCTTACCTTCAGCTATTCACTAATGGTGGGGGGAAATCTTGAGTTTATGCTTATGTCTGTACTGGGAGGCTCATTTGCTGCCTTTTTCACGGCAAACGCCACTCAGAGAAGGAAAATATCCATGACAGGCATTGCATTAGGCTGCTTGAATGCTCTGGTAATAATCATGGTAGGTTTAATGGAGAAGAAAAGCCTGGAAACTATGTTAAACGATGGAGGCCTTGCATTTATCAACGGCCTTCTGTCCATTATTCTCGCCATCGGCCTTTTGCCTTTCCTGGAGACTACTTTCAACGTGGTAACACCGTTAACGCTTCTCGAATTAGCCGACCCTAATCACCCGCTTTTAAAACGCCTCTTAATGGAAGCTCCCGGTACGTATCATCATAGCCTGATGGTGGGAAACTTAGCAGAGGTGGCAACCCGTGAGATCGGAGGCAATGCTCTTTTGGCAAGAGTAGGTGCATATTTCCATGATGTGGGGAAATTGAAGCGTCCATACTTTTTTAAGGAGAATCAGATGGGTGACAACCCTCATGATAAGCTTACCCCGAACCTAAGTACCCTTGTAATTACTTCCCATACCAAGGACGGTGAAGAACTGGCGGCAAAGTATCATTTGCCTAAAATAATAAGGGATATAATAATGCAGCACCATGGAAATACATTAGTTGCCTATTTTTATCATAAAGCTTTGCAGACCGATAAAACAGATGAACTTAAAGAAGCGAATTTCCGGTATGAAGGTCCGGTACCCGATACCAGGGAGGCTGCCGTAGTAATGCTGGCTGATTCGGTAGAAGCAGCCGTGCGTTCTTTGCCTGAAAAGACTCCCGGAAAAACCGAGGGACTAATAAGGAAAATTATTAAGGACAAGCTGGATGATGATCAACTGAGCCGCTGTGATCTGACTTTAAAGGATCTCAGTGTTATTGCCGACAGCTTCGTTCAGGTTCTAAGCGGTGCTTATCATGAACGTCCCGAGTACCCTGAACTGGAAAAGAAAAAGAGTCTTGTGGAACTGGATGACAGTATCTACAATGCTCCAAAAGATAATAAAATAACCAGGAAGGATAAGATAAATGAAACTAACGGTGTACAACCAACAGAAATCGCATGAGATATCAAAGGATATCAAGAGAATGATTGAAAAGGCAGTTAAGCTGTGTGTTAAAAAAGAGGGATTCCCATACCCCTGTGAGGCTTCTGTTACACTGACCGATAATGAGACAATAAAAGAACTGAACCTGGAGCATCGTGGCATTGACAGGGCTACAGATGTACTTTCTTTCCCTATAATTGAATATGTTGATGGTGAGCCTCAAATACAACCCGGTGATATCGACCCGGATTCCGGCCGGGTTTTTTTAGGAGACATAATCATATCGGTGGAAAAAGCTTTTGAACAAGCCGGCAACTTCGGCCATTCTGTTGAGAGGGAATTATCATTTTTAGCCGTTCATGGCGCATTGCATCTGCTGGGATATGATCATGAGACCGAAACTGACGAAAAACGCATGTTTTCTTTGCAGGAAGATATATTGAATGAAATGGGGCTTATCAGAAAATGAAAAACGAAAGTATTGCCCAAAGTTTTAAAAATGCTTTCAACGGGTTTTGCCAGGCAGTTGCCAGGGAGCATAATATGAAAATACATATAGCTGCGGCAATAACAGTAATAGTTTTCGGGATACTGTTTAAACTGGATACGCCCCGCTGGCTGGCAGTAATATTTGCCATTGGTCTGGTTTTTGTTTGCGAGTTATTCAATACGGCAATTGAACTTTTGACCGATATGGTTACCACCGAATTCTCACAACAGGCGAAAAATGTGAAAGACATCAGTGCGGCGGCAGTATTAGTAAGCGCCGTGATTTCTGTTATAATAGGAATAATTGCTTTTTTTAGGCCGATAATAAGCTTATTGGAACGGAACAGATAGATATATGGAATTTTTATCTTTAGAAAAATTTTTATTAATGACACCGATTTTATTTATCGCATTGCCTGTTCATGAGCTTGCCCATGGTTGGGTAGCCTATAAACTGGGAGATCAGACAGCAAAAGAAGCAGGGCGTCTGACTTTGAACCCTTTTAAACACCTGGATTTTATAGGGGTGCTGATGATGTATGCTGTAGGTTTCGGCTGGGCAAAACCGGTTCCGGTAAATTTCAGCAACCTCAAAAATCGCCGCATTGGAACTATACTGGTTGCATTTGCCGGCCCTTTGTCCAACATTTTGTTAGGCTTCATCAGCATATTTATCGGGGGGAGTATCGCCAAGTTAATTGAAGCCGGCACAATTGCAATAGATACCGAAAAAGCGCTGCAAGTGTTTATTTACGTTGCTCTGTTCTTTTACATACTTGTTTCTGTAAATATAAATCTGGCAATATTCAATATGATACCCATACCTCCGCTGGACGGCTCCAGGCTCATATCGGGTATTATTTCCGAAGAAGCTTTTATTAAGTTTTCCCGTTTCGAACCGTTTATCGGCCTTGCGTTTTTTGCGCTTGCGGTTTTGGATCCGAACGATTATCTCAGCACTTTTATCAGGGCGGTCGCTAATCCGGTTTTTCGCAGTATGGCCATTACCACTGAATATATTTTGGGTATAAACCCCAATAATGTATTCTGGAGAATAATGCAGGGCATTATTTAAAAGGCTTGAATTTTGCGGTCAAAGTATTGTGATATCATAATCAAAACAAGGACACCGGAAAGATCATTATGAAGCTTATTACTTATGCAATAAAGGATTCTGAAAATATAAGCCGTCTTGTGAAACGGTCGCAGGAAGGCGTAAATAGCGTTGTTTACGGTATTTCAGATTCTCAGAAACGGCACCTGGCAAATGCGGTAGCTGAAATATCGGATTTCAAAGGACTGTACGTGGCATGGAATGAAATGCAGGCACGACAGGCATATCTTGATTTTACCTATCTTACGGACGGTAATGTCGTTTATCTTCCAAACCGTGAAATAATGCTTTATGATGTGGAAGCCCGGAGCTTCGAACAGACACGGGACAGGATCTCTTCCCTGGCCAGGATCCTGAAGGGCGATTATAAATTCATAGTAACATCGGCTGAGGCGCTGATGCATTTTATAATGGACCCGAAAGACTTTGAAAGGCAGCTTATTACTCTTAAAACCGGCGATATCACAGACTGGGATACTTTGGAAGAAAAGCTTATGGTGTTGGGCTATAACAGGGAGGAAAAAGTTGAAGGCCCCGGACAGTATGCAAAACGGGGAGGAATACTGGATATATACCCTGTAAACTGCGACATGCCCTGCCGAATCGAGTTTTTTGATATAGAAATCGATTCAATGCGCTGGTTTTCTGAAGAAACACAGAGGTCTGTAGAAAATTGTGATGTGCTTGAGATCTATCCGGCAAGGGAAATAATCTATTCCAGATCTGAAATAGATTCTATTGCCGAAAGAATACGCAAAGCTCTTAACGAGACTCTGCCGGTTGTTTCGGCTGACCTTCGTCCCATCCTGACTAAAAATATAGAGAAATATATTGAAAAGCTGCACGACAGCCACTATTTTACCGGCGTGGACAAATTTATTCCATATCTCATTGAAAAAAAAGCCAGTCTGTTTGACTATCTGAAAGAGAAGCATCTTGTCTTTTTTGAGGAATCCCAAAGAACCCGGGAACGGATGAAAAATGAGCAGGAGGCTTTGAGCAGTCTCTGCGAGACACTGCTGGAAAAAGGAATGGTTCTGAAAGATACCTTTTCCATGCTTTTCGACACCGATACCATTATTGAAAGAGCCAGTAACAACTGCATCATCACACTTGAGTCTCTCGATGACAGTGATATATTTACGGAAGGAAAAACAGAAAAAATCAGGATCAGGGGTTCCGGCATAAGTCCATATAACGGCAGACTGGATTTAATAGGCGATGATATTAAAGCATGGTTAAAAGAAGGATACAGGGTAGCTTTTCTGTGCTCATCCGAGGAACGGCTGGACAGATTTATTGAAGAATTAAGGGAAAAAGATGTAATAGCCTACAAAGCCCACCATAACGAGGCCTGGCCTGAAGGAATATCAACGGTGGTCGTATACGGCCATATGCAAACCGGTTTCGTATATAGAGACGAAAAGCTTGTTGTTCTTGCGGAAAGTGATTTATCGGCAGTAAAATCCGGGCATATCAGAAAGAAAACCGGAATAAAAAGCAAGCGGATTTCTTCGTTTACTGATTTAAAGGTGGGGGATTACGTAGTTCATCAGGCTCATGGCATAGGAATATATAACGGTATAGAACAGTTGGTGGTTGAGGGAGTCAGGAAGGATTACCTCAAAATAAGCTACCGGGACGGCGGTACACTTTTTATTCCCACCACCAGTATGAATCTGATACAAAAGTATATAGGATCCGAAGGAAGGGAACCCAGGCTTAATAAACTTGGGGGTACTGAGTGGACAAAAGTTAAGGCGAGGGTCAAGGAATCATTAAGATCTTTGGCCATAGATCTGATCAAGCTGCAGGCAGAACGACGGAATACCAAAGGCTTTGCTTTTTCTCCCGACACGGTATGGCAAAAGCAATTTGAAGAAACATTCGGTTATGAGGAAACTCCTGATCAGTTAAAATGCGTTGCGGAAATAAAAGCCGATATGGAATCGGATACTATTATGGACCGCCTCTTGTGCGGTGATGTGGGATATGGGAAAACTGAGGTGGCTATCCGCGCCGCTTTCAAGGCCGTCATGGACAGCAAGCAGGTGGCTTTTTTAGTACCTACCACAGTTTTGGCAGCACAACATTTTGAAACATTCAAAAAAAGGTTTTCGGGGTTTCCCGTAAGAGTCGAGATGCTGAGCAGATTCAGGACCAATGCCGAACAAAAGGCCATCATAAAGGACCTGAAAAGCGGAAGAATAGATATTGTTATAGGAACCCATATGCTGCTTGCAGAATCGGTAAAATTTAAGGATTTAGGGCTTCTGGTAATCGATGAGGAGCAGCGGTTCGGCGTTGAGCATAAGGAAATTATTAAATCAAGATATCCTAAGGTGGATATACTGACTCTTTCTGCCACACCCATCCCAAGGACCCTTAATATGGCTCTGACAGGCATACGGGATATAAGTACCCTGGAAGACCCTCCTGAGCACAGATACCCTGTCCAGACCTATGTTGTCGAACATAGAGATGATATTGTTCAAAATGCAATAAACCGTGAGCTGGCACGGGGTGGCCAGGTATTTTATCTTTTTAACAGGGTGAGAGGTATTCATTCAAAAGTGGCGCAGCTGCAGGCTTTGGTACCAGAGGCCAGGATCGGGTATGCCCATGGTCAAATGAGCGAAAGAGAACTGGAGAGGGTTATCCAATCATTTTTAGACAAAGAATTTGACGTATTGGTATGCACTACCATTATTGAGTCAGGAATCGACATGCCAAATGTAAATACCATTATAGTAGAGGATTCGGACAGATTAGGGCTTGCCCAGCTTTATCAGCTTCGGGGAAGGGTCGGAAGATCAAATCGTCTGGCATATGCATATTTAACATATAAAAAGGACAAAGTTTTGAATGAGACTGCGGAAAAACGTTTAAAAGCCATAAAGGAATTTACCGAGTTTGGTTCCGGCTTCAAAATTGCCATGAGAGATTTGCAGATAAGAGGCGCAGGGAATATCCTTGGGGCCGAACAGCACGGGCACATGGATTCGGTGGGGTATGACATGTACCTTAAACTGCTGGATGAAACTGTTTCCGAGCTCAAAGGTGAAAAAGTTGCCGGAGAGACGACAGATACCGCAGTAGAGCTTTTGGCAAGCGCATATATTGATGCTTCCTATATCAGGGATGAGGAACAAAGAATCGATATGTACAAGGCAATTGCCACCGTAGAAACAGAGGAAGATATTCTTGACATAAAAGATGAACTGATCGACAGGTATGGCGATATACCCATGGAAACCAATCAGCTGATCGAAATAGCATATATTAAGAATCTGGCTTCAAAACTCGGCTTTTCTTCTATAAAGCAGAAGGATGAGGCGGTGCTGCTGAATTTTGCTGAACAGACCCAGTTGCCGCTGGAAAAGATTGGTGAACTGATAAGCCGGTGGAAGAGAAAATTATTATTCAGTGCAGGAAAACAGCCTTATTTGTCTCTTCGTACCAAAGACATGAAGCCAGGCGAAGTAATTGAAAATATTAAAATTCTATTACAAGCGCTACAAAAATTGAAGTTGGAACGGTAAAGACTTATAATAAATGTATATTGTCCGTAAAAGGTAAGTAAAAATGCCGGATAATCATGTCTGACCAGTATTCATGCACAGAAAAAAGGATGGGACATTATGGATAAGATTATTAGTATAAAAAAGGCTAAAACGCCTCAAAAGAAAAAACTGATAAGGACCGAACGAGAAAAAACTATAACTAGGATAGTTGTTACGGCTGTTGTAGTGATCGCTGCGGTACTTGTTTATTATTTAATCGATTCGGGAAGCTATGTGGCTACGGTCAACGGGCACAGGATTTCAAAACCGTTATACCAGTTTTTATTACAGCAGCAGATATCGTCTACTGAATACGAGGAAGGTCTGGCAACTCAGGAGGAAAGGGATAAATTCTGGACAACCATCGCCGATGGCCAGGATCCTTATGAGACAGCCAAACGTGAAGCCCTGAATTACTCAAAAGAATTCATGATTCAGTATATTAAAGCACAAGAAGCGGGGATCAAGATCGATGCCGCAACAAAACAACAGGTTGCATCAATAATAACTTCACTCAGGAACCAAATGACGGATAAACAGTTTAAGGAGACATACAAGGTAACTCCTTCGGAGCTTCAGCGCATATATGAGATGTTCAGTGTGATTGATAAATTTAAAACTAAATATATTGAAGAGAATTTTAAAGCTGAAGATTATACCGAGGAACAAATAAAAGCAGAATATGACAAGGACCCGAAACAGTACGACAGCGCGGATATTGGCTATATAACTCTCAGTAAAAGAAATGAAAACGGAGAATTGCTTTCAGAGGGAGAAATTGAAGAAAAGAAATTAAAGGCCCAGGATGCTTTGCGCAAAATAAATAATGGTGAGCAGATTGATAAAGTAATCGCTGAGTATACTGAGGATAAACCGGCCTCTTCAGAGACCGATACAGATAAGAATTCTCTTGGCAGGGCCAGTGTCACATACAGTCAAAACTCCATGTACCAATACTATCTGGAATGGGATGTTCTGGAGTGGGTTTTTGACAATAAACCAGGGGATGCAGATATAGTGGAAACTGACTACCACATTTATGTAGTAAAGATTGAAGACAGAACCGAATTTGATGATGTGAAGGAAGCGGTAAAAAACGCTATGGTGGAAAACGCAAGCGAAAAATTCTATAATGACGCCCTTGAAAGCTGGGGATTGGAATCGAAATATAACATAATAAAGAACGAACGGGTCTACGACTCTATTTCCTATAAATAAAAATGATTTCCCGAATCCCTTAAACAGCGTGCAGAGATATTATCTGAAATAATCAGTGATAAATCTAAGGAGCCAAGGTTGAAGTATAAGACTTTCAACTTGGCTCCTTTTTGGTATATCGGAAAGGTTTAAGGCATACATTTAAGCATGTCCTTATCAATATGGAGGTTTACCATGGAGCAGCAAAACGACAGGAAAGAAAGTCTGAATATGTTGCTTTCAGCATATTTGCCCGACAGAATCAGAAAAGCTGTTAAGGGAATAAAAGATGATTACCTGAGAGATCTGGAAGAAATTAGAATCAGAAGCGGTCTTCCCCTAATGGGGGTTTTTTCCGGAAGCGACTACTTTATCAGTGAAGGAGGCGTTTTATCAAATAACAGCCAGGCAGCGCTTACTGTCACGCCAAAAGAAGTATATTCCTTATTTCTTCTGTTATGCGAACAGTCAATATATGCTTACCAGGATGACATCATAAGGGGGTTTATTACCTTAAAAGGCGGCCATAGAGCAGGTATATGTGGCACAGTAGTATATGAAGGCGACAAAATTAAAGCCATTAGGGATATTTCTTCGGTAAATATCAGATTTTCAAGGCAGGTTAAAGGTTGTGCCGAAGATGTGTTTCAGCAACTGATACGAAATCGGCAGGATATTTACAATACATTGATTCTGTCACCACCGCGCTGCGGTAAAACCACTATTCTGAGAGACTTGTGCCGCCTTATAAGCCAGGGGCTTGGCAATGACAGATTCAAAGGACTGAGGACCGCAGTTATTGATGAAAGGTCTGAACTGGCAGCGAGTTTCAGGGGAGTGCCTCAAAATGATTTAGGACCAAGAACCGATGTGCTGGACGGATGCCGGAAAAGCCAGGGGATTGAAATGATGCTCAGAGGGATGGCTCCTCAGGTTATTATTGTGGACGAACTGGGTGCTAAAGAAGACGCAGATGCAATACGAATGGCATGGAATGCCGGCGTCAGAATCATTGCGACAGCCCATGCCTTCGGACTGGAAGATTTCAGACGAAGGCTGGTAGTAGGACAACTGGCAGAAAAAGATGGGTTTGAGAGAATAGTCCTATTGGGAATCGATAACGGGAAAAGATGGGTGAAGGTGATGGATGCAGATGGTAATGAATATAGGGATTTGGCTGAAGATAACAGGATGTCTGATGGTTTTTGCAGGGTGCGCAGCTACCGGAATGAAAATGTCTTTAAGACTTGCCGAGAGACAGCGTGCGTTGGCAAAACTCATGGATATTCTTCTTAGTCTCAGAAACCAAATCTGCAAACTGGGAATACCTCTTTTTATGGCATTTGAAAATGTAGGCAAAGAATCAATCGGCGGGGTATGGTCGGATATTTTCATTGAATGCGGCAATGTAATGAAACAGCAGCATATTGACGCAGGGGAAGCATGGAAATCAGTGATTAAAAAAATGGGTAACAGCCTTCCTTTGGATGATTCGGATTGGCAAGTGCTTTCTGATTTCTGGGAAATGCTTGGTAAGTCTGACAGGGAGAACCAGGAATCAATATTGGATTTGGAAAAAGAAAACCTCGAAATGTTGGAGAAGAGAGCAGGAGAGGCTTTGAACACCAAAGGCAGATTATACAGGAACCTGGGGGTCATGGGCGGGGCAGCTGCAGTAATTCTTTTATTGTAGCTTGTTCTCTTATGATTTTTTACCTGATGTATGCAACTGAACTATTACAGGAAACAGCTGCCATACAGGTTTAAATATTATTGAGAACAGCTTCTGAATAGCCTTACAAAGTGCGGGGTATTGTGGACGAAGCCATTGAAGCCATTATTTATCTTGATTTAAGGGGATACATGCATGAACGTGGATTTGATTTTTAAGATTGCGGCCATTGGCATTCTGGTATCAATATTGAATGTTGTGCTTACCAAGTCAGGCCGTGAGGAAATGGCCATGATGACCACATTAGCGGCTGTAGTGGTGGTTTTATTGATGGTGGCAAAAGAAATAGTAAAACTGTTTGATACTGTTAAAGCCTTATTTGGTTTCTGAAAGGAATAGTAAGCCTATGGAAGCCGAGCTGGTTCGAATTGCGATATTAGGAATTATTGCTGCCATTTGTGTAGTAATCATATCCGGAAAGAACCCCGAGATGGGAATGATAGTGGGGCTTATATTCGGGGTCATGGCCCTTATGATAGCCTTCGGAAAAGCCGGTATAATCGTACAAGCTCTGGAAGATACAATCAGCAGTTCTGGAATCGATGCAAAGCTGTTGGTGCCGGTGCTGAAAATTACAGGAATGGCGTATATAACCCAGTTTTCAGTGGACGTATGCAAGGACGTTGGGCAGAATGCCATTGCCGGCAAGATCGAAACCGTCGGGAAGATTATGATGCTGGTTGTGGCGGTACCTGTTGTAACATCATTGATACATATTATCTCCAGCATTTTGTAGCATTAAAGGATCTGCAGGCCATACAATCAATATCTGTATTAAATGCCGGCAGGCAGACTGCCAAATATTTTTGATAGTTTTCAGCAAGACTTAAGATGAAGGAGAGGGTACGGTGGGCTATATAAGCAGAAATAAAATACAGTTTTCAATCCTTGTATTACTTGCGGTACTCTTTGCTTCTACACCTGCGGCAGCCTTACAGGATGCCGGGGCGGAATTGATGCGAAGTGAGGATATCATTGAGGAAAAGCTTAAGAACAACGAGATGAAAAGTATCAAGGAAACAATAGACAAAGCGCTGAGCAAATCACAGATATCGAAAGCTTACAATTTGAACTCGGAAGAAATAATAAAGAATTCCCTTAAAGGAAAGCCTCTGGAAAGTTTAAAAGGGCTTCCCAAAATACTTGCCGCCATCCTTGGCAATGAAATAAAGGTAAACATTGTGCTTACTATTCAACTTTTGGCTATCATGTTGCTGGGAGCGGTTATTCGAGCATTGCAGCCTTTGGAAAATGGAATACCCAACGAAGTGGCAAAACTGGGAGTCAACAGCATATTAATTATCGTTGCGGCTGTAAGTTTTGGAAATGCGGTGGACATTGCCAAAAAAACTATTGAAACCATGCAGCATACTGCATCTGTTGCAATGCCGGCTCTTATTGCTCTAATGGCGGCTTCGGGGAAAATAATTACTGTCACGGCCATGCAGCCGTTGATGCTCGCGACAGTAAACATTGCTTGCCAGCTTTTTAAAACCGTTCTTTTACCGGTAACCGTGATGGCTGGTACACTATTTTTAGTAGACAGTATATCTGAACGGTTCAAGCTAAGTTCATTGGCAAAGCTCTTAAAAAGCTGTGCAGTATGGATAACCGGAGCGATAACACTGCTTTTCTCCATCTTAATGTCCGTCCAAAAGGTAGCCGGCTCTTCAATTGATGCGGTAACTGTGAAAACAACCCGATTTGCCATCGGAACATTTATTCCCGTAGCCGGAAAGTATATGTCGGATGCAGCTGAGACCATACTTCACTGTACAGCAGCTGTAAGCAATATTGCGGGTATTTTGACTGTCATCGGTCTGGGACTGATTTTTGTAATACCGTTTATCAAAGTCTTCGTAATTATGATAGCATTTCGCATAGCCGCAGCTGTCGGTGCCCCTATCTGCGACGAGAGCATTTGTGATGCATTAACGGATTCGGCCGGGTGTATCTCTTTAATGCTTGGAATAATGGGGGCTTCTTTGTTTGTAATCATTCTTTTGACAGGTACCCTGATAAGTTCATCGGGAATAATGGGGTAGTAAAATGGATGGTTTAAGATCCTGGGTTGTTACTCTAGTGTCAATAACAATTGTTTGTTCAATAATTGAAAGATTCGCGCCTCAGGGCAACCTGAACAAGTATGTAAAACTCGCTTGCGGATTGGTTGTAACAGTCGTTATAGTTACGCCTGTATTAAATCTGCTGAAAGGGGACTTAGAAATTGAAAGTATAGCATGGAACCAATATGTAAAGATGTCTGAAAAAGAGTTTAAAAGCAGGGTTACAAGGCTTCAGAATGAGGATTTAAGTCAAATGCTGGAGCTATACAGGATATCGCTTATCAATGATGTTAAAACGAGATTTAAAGGGCACAGCGAGTTTATCGTTGCCAACGCGGACGCAGTATTGTACGAAGATCCAAACGATAAAAGGTTCGGGTTGTTAAGAACCCTTTATTTAAGTCTTAAACCAGCTGACGGTAACAGGATGAAAACTATAAACGCCCAAACGGTTACTTACATTAAAAATCAGCTTACATCAGCCTTTGCTATTGAAGACAGTCAGATAATCATTGACATTAGCGCGTTTAGTGGAGGATAGGATTATGTTTAAGGGAATAACGGGTTTTTTTGTCAAGAATAAAGAAAAGACGGGAAAAAGAAAACTTTCAACCATAGAGAATCTGATTTTGATTGTGCTGATTGGAGCTATCATTATTCTGGCAGGCAGTTATTTGGCCAAATCAGATGATACCGGGGATACCATGAAAGAGGATGGCAGTCTGACAGATACTGAAAAAATGACGGTACAATCCGGCTATTCTTTAGAGGGGCAGGAAATCGTTGCTGATATAGAAAGAAGACTTTCAGAGCTTTTATCAAAGGTGGAGGGAGCCGGACAAGTCAGCGTTATGGTTTATGCCGATACCAGCAGTGAACAGGTACCGGCATATAACGATATTCAGGACACCAGAAATGATGAAAGAGCTGATGGCAAATCATTGGAAGTCAGCGAGACCAGGCAGCTTGCCTTAGCCGGAACAGATGAGCCTGTTATCCTGAAAGTGATTATTCCCCAGATAAAAGGTGTTATTGTTGTTGCAGAGGGAGCCGATGACGTCCTCGTTAAAGCCCAACTGAACAATGCAGTTTGCACTCTTCTGGGAATTCCGGAGCATAGAGTTCAGATATTGAAGCATAAATAGGGTGGCAACGCAAATATAATTTTATATAAGAAAATATTCTGCATGGAAAAGTTAAGGAAAGCGGTTATTTTCGATAAAAACGGCTCTGTTAACTTAGTATGAAAGAAATGAGGCCTGAAAGGCTTCTGGTAGGTTTAAAAAAAGAAAAAACCTACAAATGGAAACGACTAAGTGTAAAATAGCACGAAAAAAAGAGACGTGCAA
>Ga0134100_1000268_pt1 | contig 66079 bp, 52 predicted proteins | sample 11_taG_2_FD_94444 | JGI IMG/M metagenome (GOLD analysis project Ga0134100, IMG submission 94444) | Switchgrass degrading microbial communities from high solid loading bioreactors in New Hampshire, USA - 11_42_5_180_A3 metaG | ecosystem: Engineered > Bioreactor > Semi-continuous > Anaerobic >...
CCGCCCTTCAGCGACAGGTACTTGGTGATCGCCGCCGTCAGCGTCGTCTTGCCGTGGTCAATGTGGCCGATCGTCCCGACGTTTACATGCGGCTTCGTCCGCTGAAATACTTCCTTACCCATGTTCCTGCTCGTCCTCCTCGAAACGCGAGAGCAAGGTCGCCCCAGTTCAACCGGGCGTTGGCTCAAGTCTAAAGTAAACGAGTAAACGCAAAAATGGAGCCCCCGATGGGATTTGAACCCATGACCTCGTTCTTACCAAGAACGCGCTCTACCCCTGAGCTACGAGGGCATCAAGCTGGCTGTTAGCGGATTAAAAGGAAGGGTGTGGTGGAGATGATGGGATTCGAACCCATGACCCCCGCCTTGCAAAGGCGGTGCTCTCCCGCTGAGCTACATCCCCACACAAGATGTAGCTAACAACCTAGTGGGCCCGGTAGGACTCGAACCTACGAAGGCTTCTGCCAGTGGATTTACAGTCCACCCCCTTTGCCGCTCGGGACACGGACCCATGTTCATTTGTTAACGTCGCCACGCAGCTTATGCGCGGCTGCAAGCCGATGATGGGACTCGAACCCATAACCCATGCTTTACAAGAGCATTGCTCTGCCAATTGAGCTACATCGGCGTGGTTACTGCACGATTATAACATGCGGCCCGGGTTCACTCAAGGCTTTGTGAGCAATTCCACTGTTCAAATGCGGGTCCACTCGCGCAGTGGTCTCTTGTGAAGCCGGGCGAATAATACCCCAATTGTCAACAGGCGTCAACATAATCTTGTGAGAAACTTATTATAATTCCCGGCCACAGCCACAACCAGCCCTCCGCTCCTGCCCGCGTGAAGATAGTTGACGCCTATCCGGGGCTATGGTAAACTCTGCTAAAATTATAGGGCGGCGCCCTAGCGTCCGCCCGTTAACGTGTGTCTAGTAGTAGAAGGGGCCACTGCGATAAGCAAGTCAAACTATCGCGTCAATGATGCTATCCGCGCTCGCGAAGTGCGGCTCGTCACGGACGAGGGGAACGTCGGGATTCTACCTTTACAAGAGGCGCTGCGCCGCGCCGAAGAGGCTGGCCTCGACCTGGTTGAGGTCGCCCCGAATGCCAATCCGCCTGTCTGCAAGATCATGGACTTCGGCAAGTTCCAGTATGAGCAGGCGAAGAAGGAGCGTCAGGCGCGCCGCCAGCAGAAGCAGATCGAGGTCAAGGAGATCCGCCTCCGGCCTAAGACCACCGATCACCACCTCTCGTTCAAGATCCGCGACGCTCGCCGCTGGCTGGAGGATGGCAACAAGGTCAAGGTGAGAGTCCGGTTCCGGGGCCGTGAGATTACGTACCCCGAGATCGCGCGCGAGCAGATGGACCGGATTATCAGTGAGCTGGACGACATCGCTCTTGTCGAACAGCGTCCGGCGATGGAGGGCCGGACCATGCTGATGGTCCTTGCCCCGGCGAAGGAAGCCGAGTAAACTTTCCTCGCCGCCCTGACAGGCCCAACAGTCTGCGATGGACCAGAATGACGGTCTGGTTGTGGTCGGATGCCTCAGGCGTCCGACCTTTTGATGCGAGTGAACATACGACTTGTCCGAGCAAGGGAGACAAACTGTGGGTAAGAAGTACAAGATCAAAACGCATAAGGCTACGGCCAAGCGTTTTAAGGTCACCGGTTCCGGCAAGCTGCTGCGTACGAAGGGCCCCAAGAGCCATCTGCGTCGCAAGAAGTCGGCCCGGGCGAAGAACATGCTCGACCAGATGGTCGGGATGAAGAGCGCCCAGCAGCGCAAGCGCATCAAGCGGCTGGCGCCCTACATCGAAAAGTACAGCACGCTCGCGTCGCGTCGCGGCGGCGGCAGCAAGAAGTAGTCAGGCGCATCCAACACCGCCGCGCTGGCGGCCTGCTGCGTGCGCACGCTGAGTTTATCATTACGGGTATGGAGATAAAGCAATGCGAGTAAAAGGTGGACCTGTAACACGTCGCCGCCACAAGAAGATCCTGAAGCTGACGAAGGGTCAGTACGGGACTCGCGGGCGTTTGTTCCGCCGTTCGAATGAGGCCATGCTGAAGTCGCTGTGGTACGCCTACCGCGACCGCCGCGCTCGCCGCCGTGATCTGCGCAGGCTGTGGATCACCCGCATCAACGCGGCTGCACGGCAGAATGGCATGTCCTACAGCCGGCTGATCCATGCGCTCAAGCAGGCGAACATTGACCTCGACCGCAAGATTCTGGCACACATTGCCGTGTACGATCCGGCTGGCTTCAGCGCGATCGTCGAAGCGGCCAAGGCCGCAGTCGCCTAGCGGCTGCACCGGTCAATTCCAGAGCGACGGTGAAAGATGCGCCCCGACCGGGGCGCGTTTTTTATTTCACCTGTGGGGTGCGCCGCGCCGCTGCCGCCGACTCCCACTGCAGCAGCACAACACCGAAGATGATCATCGTAGAGCCGATAAGCTGCGGCACCGTCAGCCGCTCGCCGAGCAGGACAAACGCCAGCGCAGCAGTCAGCGCGGGCTCGAGCGAGGCGATCAGGCTGGCGACGCTGGCAGGCAGGCTGCTCAGGCTGAGCGTGTACAGCCCGTACCCCGCGAGCGTCGGGCCCCAGGCGAGCAGCAGGAGCACGCCCCACCCTGCCCAGTTGCTGCCCAGATGTAGCAGGTCTGCCCCGTGCCCGAAGTCGCTCACGACCGGCAGCGGAACGTGCAGCACGATCAGCAGGAAGACCGACGCCACGCCAAAGGTCAGCATCAGCGCCGACCACGAGTTCACGCCCCGGCGAGCGCTCTCCTTGCCGCAGATGTTGTAGACCGCAAACAGCACACCGGATGCCACGCCGACAATGACGCCTGCGCTGTTCAATTGCCAGACTGTCAGGTCGTACGCGCCGGAGACGAGCACGCAGCCGCCCAGCGAGAGCAGCACCGAGGCGATCTTCACCCAGCCCAGCGACTCGCGCCACAGCAGCCATGCGAGGATCGCCGTGATGGCGGGCGAGCTGTACGCAAGCACCGTCGAGACCGCCGCCCCGTTGAGGTCCACCGAGACCGTCCAGGTGCCGTTAAAGGCCATCAGCACGAAGCCATACAGCACAAAGAACGGGATATGCCGCCCCGGCACGCGCAACAGCTTCGGCTGGACGATGGCGAGCGCCGCGACCATCGCCAGCGTGACCAGCAGATCGCGCCAGAAGGCAAGCACAAGCGGCGGAAGCTGCTGCTCGGTGAGATGGCGGATGAAGATCGCCGTCGTTGACCAGAAGACTGTGGCAATGAAGGCGACGAGCACATAGCCGCTCGCCTGGCGGGTAGCCGGAACTGTGGTATCCATGAGCGCCCTGTATGCTGCTGGAGAGGGTCAAACGCTGATAAATGTACCCGATCTTGAGGCATTATGCGTAATCGGGCGCGGCTGCGCTACACTGGAGGCAGTCGCAAGAGGAGGGCCGTCTATCATGCCAACGCTGGCTTTCTACAAACCCTACGACGTGCTGAGCGCCTTCACCGACCGCGACGGCGGGCGCACGCTGGCGGAGTTCATCGACGTGCCCGGCGTCTACCCGATGGGCCGCCTCGACAAAGACAGTGAGGGTCTGCTGCTGCTCTCGGACGACGGCGCGCTGGCACACCTCGTCACGCATCCCCGGCACCGCCTGCCGAAAGTCTACCTGGCGCAGGTCGAGCGCATCCCCGACGAGGCGGCACTGGAGCAGTTGCGCACCGGCGTGGAGATCAAAGGCCGGGTGACGCGCCCCGCCCGCGCGGAACTGCTCGCGGAAGACCCCGGCTTCCCGCCGCGCTCGACGCCGATCCGCTACCGGAAGAACGTGCCGACCGCGTGGGTGCGGATCACGCTGTGGGAGGGGCGCAACCGGCAGGTGCGGCGGATGACAGCGGCGGTGGGCCACCCGACGCTGCGGCTGGTACGGGTCGCCATCGGGCCGATCAAGCTGGAGCCACTCGGCGAAGGCGAGTGGCGGGTGCTGACCGGGGCGGAGGTCGCCGCGCTGCGCAAGGCGGCGCGATGAGGCTGGGCGCAAGCTCCAGCCGTCCGGTCCGCCGCCCCGCTATCCTCTGCCCGCGTCAATTGCTATAATCTCCGCATGGAAACCCAAAAACCTACCCAAAGCACCAGCCCGTGGGTATGGGTCGCTGCGGCGCTGGCTGTTCTCGTCGTCATCGCCTGCCTGTGCATCGCCGTTGTGGGGGTGGGGGTCGGAATCTTTGGCATTGCGTCGGTGTTCAACACACCGAGCGTGGTGCAAGTCACGGCGGTGGCGGTGGCGCAGCCGGTGCCGACCCTGCCGCACAGCTATGACCCGACGCCGCTGTCCACGCCGGAGCCTGCCGCCTCGCTTCCCCCGCTCACGCCGGACATCGAGGCATTTTCCGCCGAGTTGCCCCCGCGTGACCGCTACGAGCTGGCACGGCGCTTCCTCGGCATCGAGGAGGCCCCCACGCCGGAGCCGGTGACCTACCAGATCGGCGATGTAACCACCTTCTGGGTCAGCAACGACGACCTTGAGCAGACCGTTCAGGTGCAGGCCGAGCTGGCCTATGCCAACGACGTCGTCTACATGTGGGTTGAGGTGGGCGTCCCCTACGACCTGAACGCGCTGCGGCGCTCTGCCGACCGCTTCGCCCAGGAGACCTTCCCGACCAACCGGAGCTTCTTTTACGACGACGACTCGTGGCTACCCGGCATTGACAGCGACCCGCGCCTGCACATCCTGCACTCGGTCGAGCTTGGCTCAGGCATTGCCGGGTATTTCTACAGCCCCAGCGCGTACCCCGCCGGCATCGTGCCGTACTCCAACGAGAAAGAGATGTTCTTCATCAACATCGGCAACACGCCGCCGGGGAGCGACTACTACGACGCGGTGCTCGCGCACGAGTTCCAGCACATGCTTCACTGGGCGGCGGATCCCAACGAAGAGAGCTGGCTCGGCGAGGGGCTGAGCGAGCTGGCCGCCTACCTCAACGGTTTCGGCCCGTCCGGCTTTGCGCCCTTCTACCTGCTCGACCCTGACATCCAGCTTACAAACTGGCCCGAGGGCGGCAGTTCAGGGGCGAACTACGGGGCAGGCTACCTGTTCACCGCGTACTTCCTCGACCGCTTCGGGCAGGACGCCCTGCAGGCGCTCGTCGCGAACCCGCTCAACGGGCTTGAGGGCGTAGACGACACGCTGGAGTCGCTGGGATTGGATACCACCGCCGACGAGGTGTTCGCCGATTGGACGGTCGCCAACTACCTGAGAGACCCGTCGGTGGGGGATGGCCGCTACAGCTACGAGGGCATGTTCGAGCAGATGGCGGTCGGCGTCCACGAGGTTGTCAAGCGCGAGCCGTACGAGTCGGGCTGGCAGTCCGTCAACCAGTACGGCGTGGATTACATCGAGATCATCGGGCCGGGCGAGGTCACGCTAAGCTTCGAGGGGACGCGGCAGGTGCGCGTCATCCCGGCGAACACAGCCAACACCGATGGCGACCCTGCGACCGACGATCAGGTGGTGTGGTGGTCCAACCGGGGAGACGACAGCCACATGACGCTCGCGCGCATGGTAGACCTCAGCGGCGTGGAGCGGGCCGTGCTGGAGTACGATGTGTGGTACCAGATCGAGACGCTGTGGGACTTCGCCTACGTGACCGTCTCGACTGACGGCGGCCAGACGTGGGACATCCTCGAAACGCCCTACACCACGACCGAGGACCCGCACGGCAACAGCTACGGGCCGGGCTACACCGGGAGGAGCGCCGACCACCCCGACGCCAACGCCGAGGGCTGGCTGCACGAAGCCATCGACCTGAGCGCCTACGCCGGGCAGGAGATCATGATCGGCTTTGAGATGCTGACCGACGACGCTGTCAACCAGCCGGGGCTGGCGATTGACAACATCTGCATCGAGGCCATCGACTGGTGCGACGACCTTGAGGGCGACCTCGAAGGCTGGGAGGCGGCGGGCTTCGTGGCCCACAGTAACGCGCTCCCGCAGCGGTTCAGCGTGCAGGTGATTGTCACGCCGCCAGGCGAGGGTACGCAGGTGCTCAGGGTTCCGCTCGACGAGGAGAACCGGGGCGAGTTGACCTTCACCATTGGGGACCGCCCCGCCGTACTGGTCGTCTCGGGTCTGACGCGCCACACGACGGAGCCGGCACAGTACCGCTACACGCTGACGCCGGGCGGCTAGGGCCGCTAAAAACCCCTCCTGACCTCGCGGCGGCAGGCCACCGCTCGGTCTTTCCTCCCCTTGCAAGGGGAAGGAAGCTGCTGGTCGCGAAGTGCCCAGCGGGACGGAGGGGTTCGTGCGCAGGTTGCAACCTGCTCCCATGCCCTGCCGACATCGCTAACCATGCCAAAAAGCCACACGAGCCGCGCCGGTGCGCGGCTCGTCTGCTGCCTGGCAGCAGATTATGCGCCTTTAAGGTTTGCGGTGGGATCTAGCTGATACGGATCTCGCCGTGCTTGAGCGCCTCAAGCTCCGTCTCCAGCCGCTTGCGCTCCTCGGCCATCGCGGTGCGGACCTGGTTCATCTTCTCCTCATACCGCTGCTGCGCGGTTGAGCGCAGTTCCTCACCCGACATCGGCGCGAACAGCAGTGCCACCGCCGCCCCAACCATCGCGCCAAAGATCATGCCGACCAGAAAACTCAGCACTTTGTTCATAACAGCCCCTTTCGCAGTGGTTCCGGTCAAGCAGTCAATGTCACGTTTCGTCGCTCATCATTCATTATAGCACGGTTATCTGCGGGATAACCCACAAACCTGTACGTCGAACACGGACGCGGAGTTGCGTCCCGGTACAGCCGCCCGAGCACGGTGCGGTTCGCGGGCCGCTCCGGTACAATCACAGAAGCAGGCCGCAGAAGTGCAAGGAATCCCAACATGCTGAACCCCACCCTCGACGACATCCAGCGCGCGCTGGAGCTACCCAACTTCGACCACGAGCGGGCGTGGCGGCTAATGGCGCCCCGCCCCCGCGCGCTGCGGCGCAGCCCCAATCTGCCCGGCGCGGCGCGAGACGCTGCCGTCCTGCTGCTGCTGTACCCCCGCGACGGAGAACTCACCTTCGTGCTGACGCGGCGCACCGACTCGGTCGGCACGCACAAGGGGCAGATCTCGCTGCCCGGCGGGGCCGTCGAGCCGGGCGACGACGGCCCGGTAGCCGCCGCTCTGCGCGAGACGTGCGAGGAGCTTGCCGTGTGCGATGAGAACATCCGCCTGCTCGGCGAGCTGACCCCGCTGTACGTCGTCGTGAGCGACTTCGTCATCCACCCCATCGTCGGCTACCTGCCCGCCCACCCGCAGTTCGTGCCGCAGCCGAGCGAGGTCGCTGAGGTGATCGAGGTGCGCCTTGCCGACCTGCTCGACGAGCAGGTCAAGGTGGTGGAGCGCTGGACGCTGAGCGGCGTCGAGGTGGATGTGCCCTACTACCGGCTGAACGGGCATGTCATCTGGGGGGCGACCGCCATCATCCTCAGCGAGTTCGAGAACCGGCTGCGCGTCGTCGCCCGCACCGACCCCGCCTGAGGCCAGCGCGCGGCCCTTTATCTTACGCCCTTCTGATACCCTTCTATCCCTCTTCTTATACCGCTCTGAGCGAATTCATATGCGCCGCCCGTAGGATGAAGATGCTTTTACGGAGCGCAGCGCATCTACCGGCGTGAGAGACTTCGTTTGAGCGAGTTGAGAGAGTACCAGGAGCAGCACAGAGGGAGTGCCGAACGATGACAACGAGGATTTATCGCGATAGCGACCTGATGACGATGCGCGACTTCTTCAACCGCTGGTTTGACGAGACGCGCAGCCTGATGGACTACAACGGCGGCTCGCGCGTCGCCCGCCTACCCATCGACGCCTACTCGACAGAGAGCGAGATCGTCGTCACCGCGCCCATCCCCGGCGCCCGGCCCGAGGATGTCGAGATCACGGTGGAGGGGGACACGCTGACGATCCGGGGCGAGGTCCAGCCGCGTAAGGAGGACGTGAAGTACATCTTCGCCGAGCGCTTCCAGGGGCCATTCATGCGCGAGCTTCAGTTCAACGTCCCGGTGAAGGTGGACGAGATCGAGGCCACCTTTGAGAACGGCCTGCTGAGACTGACCATCCCGAAAGCCGAGGAGGTCCGGCCCCGCGTCATCCCGGTCAAGGCGGGCAGCACCTAGTATTTTCAGTTCGTTATCCCTGCCCTCCGCCCGCGCCTGTGGGCGGAGGGTTTTGCTTCCCCACAAGCCGCCGCCTGACCTCAAGCAGGGCCGTTTCTCCCCTTTTTCTAACCGTGGCGGCACGATTCCGACAGGTAATCGACGGTTTTTAAGGTTGACTAATCTTTTTCAACGGGTTATAGTGGCTTCAGTGCAATCTCTGTGCACCCGGTACCATTACACAGGGCTACAACTACTGGAGGAGATGCCTGTGTTTCGCGGCCTGCTCAATACATCACAATCACGTCGTCGGGCTTCATCGCAAGCCCGTCCCAGCACACCGAAGAAGCCAGCCGTCACCGGTCCTTCGTATTCCATCTTAGGGGCAAACACTCGTTTCGTTGGGACCCTCAAGACAGAGGGTGACGTCCAGGTGGAAGATATTTTTGTTGGCGACATTACGGCACGCGGTCGTGTGACCCTCGGCAAACAGGCCAGCCTCGACGGCGACCTGATTTGCGAGCAGGCTGTCATCGCCGGGCTTGTCAAGGGCGACGTGACTGCCCGGCGCATCACCGTGCTGGGCACAGGCCGCATCCTCGGCAACCTCCGCATGGAAAAACTCATGACCGAAGATGGCGCGTTCATCCAGGGCGTGATCACGCTGGAAAAGAGCCTGGAGCTCGACGAGGTGGTCCAGGAGAAGGCGCGCAGCCTGATCCTCGACGCCGCGCCAGTCCGCGAAGATGTAACGCAGTGGCCCGCTCGCTGAGCGGCGATTTTCTGGCTGAAATGGCGACGGGCGCCCGAAGGCGCCCGTTTTTTGTTAGCTGTTAGTGAAGCCCCTCTATGCGAGCCATTGGCTTGCATGGTGGGGATTTCAGCAGCCACCACTCAGGGCACGTACGTCACCTGAGGCACGAATTTATCCGGCGGCGAGACGAACGGGTCCTCGGTCGAGGCGGCGTGGAACCACGTCGTACCCGGCTTGAGCGCGACCAGATTGCCCGCGTCGTCCACAAGCTGGATGAGATGCTCCGGCGACTCGCGCCGCCACTTCACGTCGTAGCGCAGCCCGTCACGCAGCAGCACCGCCTCCCCTTCCCCGATCATCTCGACATCGATCGCAGGAACTTCGATAAAGTCGGGCCGCCAGAAGTGCGGGATCCACAGGATAACGACGTTGTCGAAGGCAAGCTGCTCGCCCGTGTTGTAATCCACATCCTCGGTCGCTTCGTACGGGCGGTCAAGCTGCATCTCCGTCCAGCTCAGCCAGCGACCGCTCTCCTTGTCGAAGCGCCAGATCTGGCGAGGGCCGTACTCCGGATAGTCGATGCTCATCTCCTCGACGGGCGTGCCGCCTTCAGGCGGCGTGGCGTCGAACAGCAGCCCATCCAGATCGGCGTCGTCGCCGTTGACGTTGCGCTCATCGGCGTGCTCCCACAGCACATCGGGCAGCGCAAACAGCGTGTGATAGTAGTCGATGCCCTCGTTCGGGCGGTCCGGCAGGCGGACGAAGTGCCCGGACGCGTCGTCACGGAAGACGCGGTTCCACCAGTTCGTCTCCATCAGCACGCGATACATATCCTGGCTTGCACCGGAGATGGCGAGCAGTGCATCGTACATCTCGACAAGATCCACATCGATGGGGCGCGCGCTGCGCACCGAGCCGACGATCTCAGGGGCCTGGCTGTAGTAGACAGCGGCATAGCGCGTCTGCCGGAAGCCCTCTGCCTGGTACATCCAGACGTGGTCGGCGCTTGACAGGCCGCTCTGCGGGCGCACCTCGTCCGACTGGTTGCTCACCTTGATGATCAGCGGGCGGCGGGCCAGAACCGACTCGTCATCGACGGGCAGGCCGGTGAGAGGGTTCACGCCGGGTGGGAAGTCCGACGGGCCAACCGGGGCGCTTGTCGGAGTCGGCTCCTCGGTGGGTGCATCGGTCGGGGTGGGTGTCTCCGTCGGCAGCTCGGCGGTCGGCTCCAGCGTGACGGTCGGCGCGCTCTGCTCGGCGTGCGCGGGGACCTCCAGGCTGGGAGTGACCGCGGCGGCCTCGTTCGCACAGCCGGCCAGGCCGAGCGCCAGAGCCAGCAGGGCAATTAGGAATAGAGGGGTGGGAAATCGTCGTGACATTCTGTTTCAGTCCTGATCATGGGTAAATAATATAAGATGACGCCGGGCCGTTGCGCTGTGCGCTGGCGGCCCGGCTGGGGTGGTTGACATGGCCAACCTACGGCGTGAACGTCACCTCCGGGGGGAAGATATTGCTTGAGGCGACGTTGAACCACGTCTGGCCAGGTTTGAACGGGATGACATTCCCGCTTGCGTCGAAGAACTGCATCATCTGTTCAGGCGCGCTGCGCCGCCACGTTACGTCGTAGCGCAGCCCGTCGCGCAGCAGCACTGCGCTCCCCTCGCCGATCAGATTGACGCCGACGGAGAGAAGCTGCGCGTTCTCGTCCTCGATGAAGTCCGCCTCGTAGTGCGGCGCGTGGACGATCACGATGTTATCAAAGGCCAGCGGCTGCCCTTCAGGCAGGAGCATATCGCCATCGGGCACGTCGTTCGTCAGGCTTTCCCAGCGACCTGTCGTCGCGTTGTAGCGCCAGGTGTGCTTCGGGCCGGAGCCGGGGTAATCGACAATCGCCTCGGCTGTCGCCACTCCACCGGGCGGCGGCGTCTCGCTGAAGGCCAGCCCGGTCAGCGGCTGGCGCTGGTTCAGACCCTCCTGCGCGGCGTAGTCCCAGATGGCCTGCGGCACGGCGAACAGCGTGTGCCACGAGAAGATGCCGGGGCGCGGGATATCCGGGATGCGCACGAGGTACGGGTCGCCAAAGCCGTAATCCATGCTGATGACCCGCTCGCTCCAGGGCGCGGCAAGCAGCAACTCGCGGATGCGCGGCGGGCCACCCGCCGACCGGTTGCTGCTCCCGCCGGAGGTCGCCAGCAGGCCGCCATACATATCAACCAGATGCTCCACGTCGATGAGGCGCGTGCTGCGTACCGAACCGATGCGCTCCGGCGTCTGCGAGTAGAGCACAGCAGTGAAGCGGGTCGCCGCGAAGCCCTCCATCTGGTACTCCCAGACGTGATCGGCGAACGCCAGGCCGCTCCACGGGCGCACCTGGTCGGACTCATTGCTTACCTTGACGAGTAGCGGGCGGCGCTCCAGTACGGCGGGGTCGGGTACGGCCAGCCCGGTCAGCGGGTTCACGCCTTCCGGGTAGGTTTCCGGGCCGATAGTAGCAGGAGTGGGTGTGGCCTCAACAGCGGGAGGCTGTGTGGCAACCGGCGCGGCGCCGGGGTCGACGGCTGGTGGCTGGGTCGTCCCCGGCAGGGGTATCACCGGCGTGATCGTCGGCGGCCCGGTGGGCTCGGCAGGCCCTGCGCAGGCCGTCAACAGGACAGCCAGCAGGGCTACGGTGATGATATGTCGAACGGTCATGATAGTCCGCTCATCCTCAATAATCGCGTACGTGCCGGGCTGATAAAAAATCAGCGCTGGCAGGTGTGCCAGCGCCCGATTATACCGTTCCTGTGCCTACCCGAACATAAGAGGACCCGCCCGGACGGCCTCCAGATGAGTAGGAAAAACCCCACCTTTTAGACAACGTGCAGGACGCGCAGGGGTCAGCTTTCCCGGCGCTTGTTGGTCAAACCCTCCGCCTCGTGCTCCAGATCCACCTCGAACACCTCGACGGTATGCCCGGCGGGGTCGCGCAGGCGCAGCACGCGCAGCCCGCGATCCGTCTGCTTCGGGCCGAATTCGAGCAGCCTTGTCTCACGCATGCGGTTGAAGATCACATCGGCGTCGTCGGTTGAGAAGGCCAGAACCACGCGCTCCGGGTTGCGCAGCGGCGTGCCTTTGCGAAATTCGACGGCAAAACCGTTCTTACCGGCGAGCATGTAGCGGTCGTCATCTTCCAGCACATGATCGAGGCCAAGCTGCGTCTCGTACCACCGTCGCACTTCGTCCAGAAGTTTGCCATCCACCGGCAGCACAACGTACCCCAGGTTCAATTTGATCATCTCCGCCTCCACCTTCCAGCACAGCCACGGACGTCTCCTTCGACTATACCAGGCAGGAGGCGGAGATGGGAGAGCACGCGGGGCAACTAGCGGATGCCCACGAGTTCCACCTGAAACAGCTCAACGGTGTGGCCTGCCGGGTCCTTCACCTCGGCGACGATGCGCCCGCGCTCGGTCTTCTTCGGCCCGATCTGGATCTTGCCATCCGATATACGCTTCAGCGAGGACGAGAGGTCGTCCACGCGGAAGGCCAGCTTCACCCGCTCGGGGTTTTCAAGCGGCTTCCCCCTGCGGAACTCAATCGCCGCGCCGCACGGGCCCGCGAGCGTGAAATGGTCTCGCGATTCGGAGATGACGCTCAGGTTCAGGCGGGTGACATACCACGTCCGCAGGGCTTCAGGATCCTTCACCGGTAGCTCGATGTAGCTCAGTTCCATTATGTGTACCCTCCTTGGTGATGTTGTTGTTGGTTAAGCAAGTGGTGTATGGATAGTAAAATCAGGCGCGGCCCGCCCCCGTACGCTACTCCCGCTCGATGAGCAGGGCGCCCATCGGGCCGCTGTTGAATACCTCGGCGATGCTGCGCATCTCGGCGGGCGTGCAGCCGAACAGCACCTTCAGCTCGGCGTCCTGCTTGAGCAGGTCCACGATGCAGAGCACGCCGTCCACCCGCGCCTCGCCGGACGTGCCGACGAACACGTCAAGCCCGTCGCCATCCGCCGCAGCCGTGCCCTCCAGAAAGCCGTAATCGACCGGATACACGAGGTCCGGGTGACGCGGGTGCTTCGTCCCCGCCGGGCGGTCGATCACCAGCCGGTGCGCAGCGATGACCTCCTCCAGTTTCTCCCAGAAGTGCTGGCCTACGCTTACCATGTGTGCCTCCTCGCGGTATGTGAATGCGGGCCGTAAACCCCGCCCTCCAGCCTACCCCTCGCGGAACTGGACAAGCGTGTCGAGGTAGGAGTCGGGCAGGCCGATATCGAAGCGCCGCCCCTTGATCATCAGCCCGAGGAAGCCGTCGCGCTGGCGGAGCTTGTCGAGCGCGCTCGTAAGCTGGAACTCGCCAAGCTCGCGCACGTTGTTGCAGATGTTTTCCTCGATGTACTCAAAAAGCTGCGGCTTGATGATGTACTGCCCGAACACGGTCAGGTATTCGCCGTCGGGCAGGCCGGGCACGCGCAGGTTGGTGCGGGCGTAATCGATGGTGGGCTTCTCCGCGAACTCGGTGATGTTCAGCAGTTGGCCGTCCTCGATCCACACGCCCGTCACCGTGCCGAAGTTGGCGATCTCCGACTCCGGCGTGCGGCGCAGGCCGATGACGCTCGTGCCGTGCCGCTGGTAGGCTTCCATCAACTGCGCGGCGCACGACTGCTCCGTGTGCGAGCGGTACAGGTGATCGCCCAGCATCAGCAGGAAAGGCTCGTCGCCCACTGCATCCTTCGCCGTGTAGACCGCGTGCCCGAAGCCTTCCTGATTGTGCTGGATGACGAACTTCACATGGCGGCCCATCTCCAGCAGGCGCTGCGCGTACTCCTGCGCCGTGCGGGGCAGCTTGTTGTAGTTCTCGATGGATACCTGCACGTTGAAGAAGGCCTCGAAGTCATCGAGGTCCTCCTCCTGCACGATGATGATCACTTCCTCGATGCCGGCGTTGAGCGCCTCCTCAACGATCAGCAGGATGGCGGGCTTGGCGATGCCATCCCGGTCGATGATGGGGAACATCTCCTTCTTGGTCGCCTTCGTCGCCGGGAAGAGCCGCGTGCCGAACCCGGCGGCGGGGATCACGGCCTTGCGCACGCGCGGCAGCGGCTCAAGCGTCAGTTCCAGCGCCGACAGGCCGAGGTCGCGCTCAAGGATCTCCATCACCGCCTTCTGATCGGCGGCGCTGCGGGCGATGAACTGCGCCGAGCCATCCCCCTGCGAGCCGACGCCCTTGCCGCCGTAGATGTGCGGCTTGAGCGGCTCGTAGTCGAGCACGCGATGCAGCACGGGCGCGGTAAGCTCCTCCGGGCAGGCAGGCGCAGCGTAGCGGTCGAAGTATTCCTGCGCCTCCTGCATCAGCGCACCGAGGCGCTGCGCGTCGCCCGCGCTGAGCGCATCGACCGCCTCGTGCACGATGCGCTTGTTGATCGGGCCGAGCAGTTCCTGCACGCCGCGCTCGACATCGTTATCCGCAAAGGGGAAGGCCCGGTTGAGCCGCGCCAGGATTTCCTGCGTGTTCTTCTCCGCCTGCAGGTCAACGATCACGAAGTACAGCGGCGTGTCGAGCAGCAGTTCCTGCGTGTCGAGCCGGTCGCCGTCGAAGGTCATGAGCACCGGGCGCGTGCCGAACGCGCAGCCCTGGTCCATGCGGCCACAGCGCGACGGTGTGGTGATCTCGCCCTGGTAGGCCAGTTCCATCTCGCCGCGCACGGTCAGTTTGAGGTCGTAGATGCGGTTGAAAGCGCGTGCGGTCAGCACGCAGATTGCCGCGCTGGAGGAGAGGCCCTTTTTGATCGGCAGGTCGGTTTTATAGTTATCGATGACCAGCCCGCGAACGTGATAGTGCATCAGCACCTGGTAGGCCACCCCGGCGATGTAGCTCCAGAAGCCGCCCTTCTGTGCCTCTTCGAGGAGCGCCTGCGGCTCCATCGGAATTTCATACGGCCCGACGAGTTCGCCGCTGTCCGTACGCGAGCTGAGCACCAGAGCGTTGGGGTGCGGCTGAACGTCTGCGTAAATACCCTGGTTGGTTCCGGAGATCAGCGCATAGCCTTTTTCAATCTCGGCATTGATCCGGCGGTAGCCGCCTGCCCAGTCGGAGTGCTCGCCGAAGAGGCAGATGCGCCCTGGCACAAAGAGCTTCAAGCCCGGCCTCCTGTTCGGTGTGAAGAAGTAGTATCTGCGCTTAACCGGGAATTGTAACGTAGACTCGCGCGGCTGGCATGGGGTGACACCCTCACCCCGACCTCGCTGCGCGAGGTCTGCCCCTCTCCCAGGCCACGATAGGGGCCATCCGGAGAGGGGCGGAGTCGCTCACACAGGCAATGCGTCACGTTCTTTTCCCCCTCTCCCACCGACTGAAAGTCGCGACCGGGAGAGGGGGCAGGGGGTGAGGGCTACCCCACTCGCACCGCCGCTGCGATACCGTCGCCAATGGGGATGATGGTGCCAAACAACCGTGGCTCTTCAGCGAGACGCTCGTTAAACAGCCTCACGCCGCGCACGAACTGGTCATCCTGCTGGTCTGCGTCAAACACACGATCATGGTAGAAGGCGTTATGCGCCAGCACCAGCCCGCCGACCCGCACGTTGTCAAGCGCCCAGTCGAGGTAGTCGGGGTAGCCGGTCTTGTCCGCATCAATAAACACCGCGCAGAACGGCCCCTCGACGGAGAGAGCCTCCAGCCCGCCCGGCGCCTGCCCCACACGGACTTCCGTCTTTTCCGAGAGGCCCGCCCGCCGGAACATCTCGCGGACCAGCCGGGCGCGCTCGGCGTCCTTCTCCAGCGAGAAGAGCCGCCCGCCCTCCGGCAGCGCGCGGGCGATCCACACGCCGCTGTAGCCCGCCAGCGCGCCGATCTCCAGCACGCGCCGCGCGCCAACAGCCTTCAGCAAGACCTGGATCATGCGCCCTTCCTCGGGCCGGATGTGAATATCGGGCAGACCGCGCTCGGCAGCCTCCTCGCGGATCTCTCGCAGCACGTCGTCCTCGGGTGCAAAAAGCTGCTGAATATACGCCTCGCGGGCGGCAACATCGATGTGTTCCACAGCGGCGGTTCCTTTCCATTAAACGGAATTGCGGCACTTGCGTTCGCTTTAAATCTAGTGTGGGGTCTGGCGGGTGTCAACGTGAGGGGGGTGACAGGACGCTTTACATACGCGTCAATTTGTGGTACACTACGCGCGAACAGGCGCGCCAGCACTACGGTGAGCTCGGCTGTTTGTTCTTTTTATTGCACAAACCGGCTATGGTCACGCGATCGTCCTGCGAGGGGCGGTCTTTTTTACAATACTTGTACTGCAAGAGGGTTTACAAGCATGGTGAATGAAGCTGTGTATCTAACCCAAGAGGGCTTCGAGAAGCTCGAGAACGAGCTTCAGGAGCTGCGCAACGTCCGCCGTTACGAGGTGGCGGAGCGGCTCCGGCTGGCCCTCGAAGAGGGTGGCGACCTCGTCGAGAACGCCGAGTATGAGGACGCTAAGAATGAGCAGGCGTTCGTCGAGGGGCGCATTCAGCACCTGGAAAACCTGCTCAGTCGGGCACGCATCATCGAGGAGCAGGAGCATGACGGCCCGCCCGACGTCGTCCGGCTCAACAGCGTTGTGACGATTCAAGAGGATGGCTCCGAGCCTGAAACTTATCATCTTGTCGGCCCGGCTGAGGCTAACCCGCTCGAAGGCAAGATCAGCGATGCCTCCCCGCTGGGGCGTGCCTTGCTCGGCAAGCGTCCGGGCGATAAAGTTACGGTAAACGCCCCTGACGGCTCCTTTGAGTACGTCATCATCTCGGTCGAATAAGTCATCACTTCTTAGTTAAGGACGGTAAAACAGAACAGTGTGGGAACCTAACGACCTCGAACGCCAACGTCTGGAAAAGCTCGAACGCATTCGCGAACAGGGTATCGACCCCTATCCACCGCGAGTCAAACGTACCCACACGATCAAGGAAGCCGTCGACGCATTTGTGGCGGCGGAAGCGGCTGCGCGTGACGCCAACGGCGAGCCCGCTCCTGTGCCGGTGGCCGTCACGGGACGGCTGATCGCGCACCGTCCCCAGGGCAAGTCGTCCTGGGGGCACATCGAAGACGGCACCGGGCGTGTGCAGATCTGGCTGCGCGTGAACAACGTCGGCGAGCAAACGCAGGCGTTGTTTAACGACGACATCGACCTGTTCGACTTTGTCGAGGTCGAGGGCCATATGATGCGCACGCGCCGGGGCGAGATCACCGTCGAGGCGCAGTCCTTCCGCCCCATCGCCAAGGCCCTCAGCCCGCTCCCCGTCGTCAAAGAGCGGCGGCTTGAGGATGGCACGGTGGAGCGCTACGGCGGCTTCACCGACCCCGAGGAGCGCTACCGCCAGCGCTACGCGGATCTCGCCGTAAACCCGGACGTCCGCGAAATCTTCCGTATTCGAGCAAAGTGCATCAGCGCGGTGCGCCGCTTCCTCGACGACGAGGGCTTTCTCGAAGTCGAGACGCCCATCCTCCAGCCGATCTATGGTGGGGCGGCGGCCCGCCCGTTCATCACGCATCACAATCAGCTCCATCAGGACCTGTACCTGCGCATCAGCTTTGAGCTGTACCTGAAGCGGCTGCTGGTCGGTATGTATGATGCCGTCTACGAGATCGGGCGCGACTTCCGCAATGAGGGCGTTTCACGCAAGCACAACCCCGAATTCACGCAGGTCGAGTGGTACAAGGCGTACATCGACTACAACGGCGTGATGGACCTCACCGAGCGGCTGCTGGCCTACGTCGCCGAGCAGGTTCACGGCACGACGACGATCACCTTCCAGGGGCACGAGATCGACCTGGCACCGCCCTGGAAGCGCATCACGCTGCGTGACGCTATCCTTGAGCGCACCGGCATCGACTACACCGCCTACCCTGACGCCGAGTCGCTCGCCGCCGTCATGCGTGAGAAGGGCAAGAACCCCAGCCCGAACAGCACGTGGGGCAAGCTGGTCGACTCGCTGCTCGGCACGGATGTCGAGCCGTACCTGATCCAGCCGACGTTCATCATCGACTACCCGCGTGACATCAGCCCGCTCGCCAAGATGAAGCCCGACGACCCGACCCACGTGGAGCGGTTCGAGTTCTTCATCGGCGGGCTGGAGATGGGCAACGCCTTCAGCGAGATCAACGACCCGCTCGACCAGGAGCAGCGCTTCATCGACATGGGCCGCCTGTACAGCGCCGACGATGAAGAAGCGCACCCCCTCGACGAGGACTACCTGCGGGCGATGCGCTACGGCATGCCGCCCAATGGCGGCTTCGGCATGGGCATCGACCGGCTGGTCATGCTCATGGCCGACCGGCCTAACATCCGCGAGGTGCTGCTCTTCCCGCACCTGCGCACCCGCGAGGATGGGGGCTAGGCTCCCACTGTGCGAACCCGGTAAGTCACAGTACCGGAGGGGCAGTCTATACTGCCCCTCCTTTTGATCTCCGCGCCCCTTTACGCTACCTTCTGCCTGCGACGTGCCCCCATCCAGCCTCTACATCATCCGGACACGTCACAGGCAGGAGATCAGCGGCGGGCCGTCAGGTCGTGCCGTCGTTTATTTACTTACGACCAAAGGGGGATAGACAGTGAAACAGATATTGTTGGCTGCCACGCTGCTCGCGCTGCTGCTCGCCGCCTGCACCGGCGCGAGCGCTGAAGAGGGCATTACCGTCGAGGATGCCTGGGTGCGCCCCGCCCCGGTGACAGGCGGCAACGGCGCGGGCTACATGGTGATCACCAACCACACCGGCGAGCCGGACGCGCTGATCGGAGCGTCGGCGGGCTTCGCGGAGATGGTCGAGGTCCACGAGTCGGTGCACATGGAAGGCGATACGATGAGCATGCACGCGGTCGAGCGCATCGACATCGCGCCGGGTGAGAGCGTGCGGCTGGAGCCGGGCAGCTACCATATCATGCTGATGGGTATCACCGAGGAGTTGCAGGAGGGCGACACTGTCGAACTGACGCTGCACTTCGAGACGGCAGGCGACGTGACGGTACAGGCCCCGGTGCGGGAGCAGTAGGCCGACCGCGCCAACATCATAATCGATATGACCGGGAGCCGCGAAGTGGCGTGAGATTGGAGCCGCGAATAAACTTCGCGGCTCTTTGTTCCCCACGCCCCCCGTCGTCGCCTGCGGCGGACGACACCCCTCCCCCGCTAGCGGGGAGGGCCTGTAGAAGCAGCTTAGCCGTTTCTGCCTAGCAGTTGGATTCGCCAACTGCACGGGAGTGGGGTTCACCCCCCCACTTGGCAACTACCCCCGCCGGGCCTATCATAGACACAGGCCCCTTGTAGAGAAGAAAGAGGATTCTCCATGAAGGTCCGGCAGCATCACGATCTCTCCATCTCCGAGCTTGGCGTGGGTTGCTATGCACTCAGCGGCGTGTACGGCAGAAAAGACCCGGGCGAGTTCATACAGATGCTGCACCGCGCCTGCGAGATGGGCGTGACGTTCTTCGATACGGCTGCTGCGTACGGAGAGGATGCCGAGCGCGTCCTCGGTGAGGGCGTTGCTTCCTACCGCAACGAGGTGATCATTGCGACGAAGATCGGCCCGAGCGAGAGCGGTGGGCCCGACCTCTCACCTCAACACATACGCGCGTCCTGTGAGCGCAGCCTGCGCAACCTCGGCACGGACTGGATCGACGTGTACCAGGTCCACTACGATGACCCGAACACGCCCGTCGAAGTTACGATCGGGGCGCTCGAAGACCTCCAGCGCGAGGGGAAGATCCGCCACTACGGGCTCAGCCACCTGCCGCTGCCACGCGTCGAGCAGTACCTGCAATCGGGCAGACCATCCACCATGCTGATGGAGCTCAGCGCCGTCTCACGCGAGGCGCGGAGCACGCTGCTGCCGCTCTGCCGGGCGCACGGGCTGGCGGGCATTGCGTTCAGCCCGACGGGGCGCGGGCTGCTCACCGGACGGTTTGATGCCGGCACCACCTTCCCACCCGGCGACCTGCGCCGCATCGACCCGCTCTTCCAGCGAGAGCGGTTCTCCTCCGGCCTGCGCATCGCAGCGAGGCTGGCGGAGATCGCCGCTCGCCACGGGAAAACGCCCGTCCAGGCAGCAATTGCCTGGGTGCTGGCACAGCCCGGCATCGTCTGCGCGCTGAGCGGGCCGTCCACCATTGAGCACCTGGAGGAGAACGCAGGCGGTACCGGGTGGGAGTTCGACGCGGAGGAGATGGTGTCGTTCGAGCGCTTCCTCTCGCAGGAGGAGGCCGGTCTGCGGCGGGCCCAGCACCGGGCCGTGCACGACATTCTCGCCGCGCCGCTGCCTCCCGACACCTCGCAGGCGTTCACCGATCTTGTCTATGCCGTCGAGACGGCCATCCTGCTAGGACTGTTCGACGAGGCAGACGTGATCGCCCCCTTCCGCGAGTTGTTTGGCCTGCAGAACCGGCAGGACGCAGACGCCCGCCGGCAGATGGTGGCCATTCAGGCGCGGCTGCGCGAGATGCTGCCGGCCCCGGAAAGCACCGACCGGTAAATCAGGCCCCGTCAACCACAGGAGAGCACCCATGCCCCATCTCGAAAAACCCTTCCGCCAGAATATCGCCCTCGCCGTGGACGGCGGCGGCATTCGCGGCGTGATGGTCACCCGCGCGCTGATGGTGCTGGAAGAGGCGCTCGGTGTGCGCATCAACGACTTTGTGCGGCTCACCGCCGGCACCTCGACGGGTGCGATTATCGCCGCGGGCATCGCACGCGGGCTGAACGCCTCGGCCATGCACGACCTGTACGTCGAACTTGGCCCGCAGATCTTCCGCAAGACGTGGCGCAACCTCCCCGGCCTCAAATACCTGCTGCGCTACCAGTACGACAGTCGCCCGCTTGAGGCAACGCTGACCAAGTACCTGGGGAACATCACCATGGGGCGGCTGCACGCCGAGCGCCCGGACTTCAACATGGTCATCACCGCGACGGACGTGTACGCCAACACCACCCGCTTTATCAAGCTGTACAAGCCGCGTTATATGGGCTGGCGTCTGCGCGATGCGGTGATGGCCAGCTCCGTCGTGCCGACCATCTTCCCTGTCTACCAGCACCGCTACGCCACACCCGATATGCCCCCACCAGCGGGCGAGGAATGGATCCCGGAGCCACGCGCCTGGGTGGATGGCGGGATCGGCTCCTACAGCAACCCGTCGTATCTCGCCGCCTACGAGATCGCCTTCTGCCTCGCCGACCAGGGCTGGCGGCTGGACAACACCACACTGATCAGCATCGGCACGGGCAAGCCCTCGCCGCGCGGCCTGTGGAAGCGCTGGACGCGCGACTTCCGCCGCAACCCGCGCCAGCTTTTCGGCCCGGAGTGGGTGTTCCCCACGATTGAGACGTTCATTCAGGACGCGAACCTGCAGCAGCTTCGGCTGGTGCGGCACTTCTTTGTGGACGCCGTTGCGGAGCGCGAGGGGAGCTACGACGCCGCGCTGGACTTCCGCCGCTTCAACGTCGAACTGGACGACCCGATCGACATGGACGACGCGAAGGCGATCCCCCGGCTGAGCGAGCTTGGCGAGGAACTGGGGCGGATGATCCTGGCGGATAAGCAGGAGCGCTTCGGCACGTACGACTGCGGCGCGCCGGTGCGCATTTTCAGCATGGGGGGCAGTGGTACGGTGGTGTAGGTGGGGTTCGTGAGGTGGGTTTACTGGCCAACCATCGCTGACCCAAACACGTGCGGGCTGGCGAGCGGCGGCCAGACCCTCACGTTATACGGCCTGATCTCCACGTGCTCAAAGCCCGCCGCGCGGATCGCCGCGCCGGTGTCACGCGTGAGGTGGCAGCCGTCGCCGACCCACTGCCACACCGGGTTGATCGCATGCTGAGCGCGGTGGTTCAGCGTGCCCGGCTGCGCGGCGACGTGCTCGATGAACAGGAAGCGCCCGCCGGGGCGCAGCACGCGCCGCACCTCGGCCAGCACCTCGCTCTGATCGCGCACCGAGCACAGCACGTGCGTCGTCAGCACCGTATCGAACGAGTTGGCGGGGAATGGCAGGCGCTCGCCGATGCCCTCGACGATGGCGGCACAATCGGCGGCGTGCGCGGTGCAGTTCCCGTCGAGGTAGCGAATCATGTAGGGGTTGGGCTCCAGCAGCGTGAGGCGAACGCCGGGCGGGTAGAAGGGCAGGTTACCGCCCGTGCCCGCGCCGATCTCCAGCACATCGCCGCGGGCCTGTGCGAGCAGCGGCGCGCGCACCTCCCGCGTGAAGGGGTCGCTGAAATCCGGCTCACCCTGCCTGCTGAGCAGGTGGTGGTAGCACCATGCAAAGGCTCGCTTGCGCCACTTTGCCATAAACTCAGTCTACTCAATCTCCTCGGCGGGAGCCATCGATTTTTTTGCGGCCTTCTTTCGCGCATCATAGATGCGCTTGCCGAAAAAGCCGATCACGGCCAGCGCCATCAGGACGAGCCAGACCTTCTCGTAGCGGTCGGTAATGTCGAGGATGCGCTCCCAGTTCGCGCCGAGGAAGTAGCCCGCCACACCGAGCACGGTGTTCCAGATCAGCGAGCCGAGCGCGGTAAAGAGCAGGAAACGCGGCAGGCGCATGCGGTTCATGCCCGCTGGCAGCGAGATCAGGCTGCGGATAATCGGGATGAGCCGCCCGAAGAACACAACCCACTCGCCGTAGCGGTCGAAGAACTCCATCGCGCGGTCGATGTCCTCCTCCGAGAGGAAGAGCCACTTGCCGTAGCGGCGCACAAAGCCGCGCACCACCGGCTCATCGGCCCAGACGCCGATGTAGTAGATCACCACCGCGCCGATCAACACGCCGACAGTGGCGGAGACCAGCACGGCGACCATCGAGAACTCGCCCCGCTCAACGAGAAAGCCCGCAAAGGGGATGACGACCTCTGACGGGATGGGCGGGAAAATGTTCTCGATGAACATCACAAGCGCGATCCCCGGGTACCCGAGGGTGAGGATCACGCTCTCAACGACCACACGAATAAATTCTAGAATTTCAGCCATGCCATCTCCTTGTCGGCGGATAAATCCCCGGGCAGTATATCAGAGAGGGGTTGCAGGAGCAATAGCACGCGGGGAGGGGAAACCCCACCTTCTACCCGGCTTCACACAGGAGCGCAGTCAGCATGGAGATCCAGTACCTTGGCACGGCGGGGTGGTATTTCACGGCGAGCGGCGGCGCGCTGCTCATCGATCCGTACTTCACACGCGTACCGCTGCGGCGGCTGGCGTTCGGCCCTCTCGTGCCCGACGCGGAGATGGTGCGCCGCTATACGCCCCCGGCAGACTGGATACTCGTCAGCCACTCGCACTTTGACCACCTGCTCGACGTGCCAGTTGTAGCGCAGATCACGGGGGCGGAAGTATATGCCTCCCGCCAGAGCTGCGACCTGCTGCGCGTGCTCGGCGTGCCGCCTAAGCAGATGCGCCCCATCGCGGCAGGCAACCGGCTGGCGCTTGGCCCGTTCACCGTGGAGGTCTATGAGGTGCCGCACCGGCAGATGATAGGCCGCATCCCGGCATACGGGCCGCTGCGCGAGGGGCTTGCTCCGCCGCTCCGCGCGCGGGACTACCGCATGCGGGAGTTGTTCTCGTTCCGCGTCGAGGCAGGAGGGGTGCGGGTGCTCGTAGCGAGCGGTGTTGAGCGCGAGCCGCCCGTGCCCACCGATGTGCTGCTCGTCGGGGCGGACGCCAGCCGGGCGCAGCTTGCCCGCATCCTGAGCGCCGTACAGCCGCGCCTGGTACTGCCTAACCACTGGGATGACATGTTCCGCCCGCTGAGCGAGCCTGCCCGCCCCTCACTGCAGATGCCGCAAACACTCGGGCTTCTGCGCCGCGTGGACCTCGTCGCGTGGTCGGCGCACGTCCGCGAGCACGCACCCGCCGCCCGCGTGCTCGTCCCGGAGCGGTTCAGGGCTTATGACATAAGGGCAAAGTAGGGGCGGGTATCGCACGCCCCACGTCGCGTCACCTGATCGCCTCCTCACAGGGGGTGATGGCGCTACGTAGCAGCGGCAGAGTAGGGGCAGGTCTGAGACCTGCCCCTACAACCGTGTGCGGATTAAGCTAGAGTGGCGTGAGGCGCGATCCTCCGCATCAACCGCACCATTAGGGCTACCCCACCGCGCAGATCCGTAGGGGCGGCTCTGAGAGCCGCCCCTACCACCGTTGGCGATGCTTAACGCGGACGCCCCTACCCCTCACTCCGCTTGACCACCGGCACCCAGATCTCGCTGCGGAAGTCCGGTGCGGTAATGTCCAGATGCTCGGTCCACAGGATTTCGAGGCCCTGCCCAAGCTCGTACCCCGAGGACGGGAACCACTCGGCGAAGATCTGCGCCCACAGGTTCTGGATCGTGTCCGGGTACGGGCCGACCGACTCGAACACGGCCCAGGTCGACGCCTCGACCTCCATCTCGGAGAAGCCCTCCGGCGCCTCGTGGGTGGTCGCCACGCCGATCCACTGGTCAAGCTCGCCGTGCTCGTACCGGCCCTCGGAGAAGTTCGCCGAAACCTGGATGATACCCGACGGCTCGACGTTCGAGAGCGGCTTGAGCCGTTCGATGCCTTCGCGGCCCAGTTCCTTCCACAGCGCGGTGATCTCCGGGTTCTCGCCCCGGTAGATGAGCGGGACGCGCTTCATCACGCCGACGATGCGGAAAGCATCTTTTTCTACGATGCGGTAGTTCATTTCTCCACCTCCTCGAATGGTGAGTTGAAACGTCATGCGGGGGAAGGCCTTGAACGCCTGCCCCGGCTGCCTGGCCTCCGACGGCGTGATGCCGTGCAGCGCCTTGAACGCCCGCGCGAAGGCGTCCGGCGAGTCGTAGCCGTACTTCAGCGCCACGTCGATGACCAGTTGGTCGGTGGTTTGAAGCTCAAACGCAGCGAGCGTCAGCCGCCGGCGGCGGATGTACTCTGAGAGCGTCATACCCGCAAAGAACGAGAACATCCGCTTGAAGTGGTATTCAGACGTCATGGCCAGCCGGGCCACCTCGCGGAAGTCGATCTCACCGGCGAGGTTGTCCTCGATGTATTTGAGCGCGCGGTTCAGGGCTCCAAGCACGTTCACGGGTTCACCTCCCAACACGCAAGAGAATAACAGGAACACCGCCCACTGACCCGACAATCCGTGCCCGGTTCTGCAGGGTGGTCAGAATGGATACAAGTCTATCTGAATACTCTCTATAATCAGTATGCGGAGAGGCCACATCGTGGCGCTCACACCCCAACCTGATTTCCGTGGGAAAAGGAGTGGAATCGACATGCCTACTCGCAATGCGACAGCCCGATGGGAAGGCGACCTGCCTTCAGGCAAGGGCACGATGATGTTTGGCGGCGGGGCGTTCGAGGGACAGTTCTCGGCTTCGTCCCGCTTTGAAGAAGGGGTGGGGACGAACCCCGAAGAACTGATCGCCGCCGCACAGGCGGGCTGCTTCTCGATGGCGCTGGCTAACATCATCGCCAAAGCCGGGTACGAGCCGAAGAGCATCCAGACCGAGGCGCAAGTCAAGATCGAGCGGGTTGACGGCGGCTTCGGCATCACGCACATCCAGATCAATACGCGGGCGGAGATTCCCGGCATCAGCGAGGAGGAGTTCCGCCAGCACGCCGAAACCGCCAAGGAGAACTGCCCTGTATCGAAGGCGCTCAAGGCAGTTCCGAAGGACGTCAACGCGACACTGGTGAGCTAGGCACTCGCCTGTGCCCCCTCCAGATCGGACAGCGTCGGGTCTGGAGGGGGCCGGAGCCGCGAATAAACTTCGCGGCTCCCCTCTCTCTCATCTCTCCTGCTGCCCAAGAATACACGAGCGCAGCCGATTTCTCCTCCAACCATACTGCAGTACAATGAGCATAGAGCCACACCAACCGGGAGGATGCCCCATGTGCGATACCGTCGTAGCCCTGGGTAGCGCCACCGCGGACGGCGCTGTCATCTTCGGCAAAAACTCAGACCGCGAGCCGAACGAGGCCCATCACCTGCTGCTCGTGCCGCGCGCCCGCCACGAGCCGGGCAGCACCGTGAAGTGTACGTATGTCGAGATCCCGCAGGTCGAGGAGACGTACGCGGTGCTGCTCTCCAAGCCCTTCTGGATGTGGGGCGCGGAGATGGGCGCGAACGAGCATGGCGTCGTCATCGGCAACGAGGCGGTCTTTACGAAGGTTCCGTATGAAAAGACCGGCCTGCTCGGCATGGACCTGATCCGGCTGGCGCTGGAGCGCAGCCGCACGGCCCGCGAGGCGCTTGACGTCATCACCACACTGCTCGAAGCGCACGGGCAGGGCGGCAACTGCGGCTTCGCCCGCGACTTCTACTATCACAACAGCTTCATCATCGCGGACCCCACCGATGCCTGGGTGCTGGAAACCGCCGGGCGGCAGTGGGCCGCCGAGCAGGTCCGCGACATCCGCACCATCTCGAACGGCCTGACCATTGGCAGCGAGTGGGACCTGGCCTCCGACGACCTGGTGAACTACGCGGTGGACCGGGGCTGGTGCAAGGGCCGCGACGACTTCCACTTTGCCCGCTGCTACTCGGACTTCGTCTACACGACGTTCGGGCGCTCGCACGCGCGCCAGTGCCGCACAACGGACGTGCTCAGGGCGCGCAAGGGGGCAATCACGGTCGAGTCGGTGATTGCCGCACTGCGGGATCACGGGCCTGCCAGCCCCGACGCCGGGCCGGACTGGACGCCCGCACGTGGCATCGGCGGGCGGCAGATCTGCCAGCACGCGGGCTGGGGGCCGATCCGGGGCGATCAGGCGACCGGATCGATGGTGTCGCACCTGACGCCGGACGCACAGACGCACTTCCTCACTGGCACATCCGCGCCCTGCACCAGCATCTTCAAACCGGTGTGGATCGACGCGGGACTGCCCGACATCGGCCCGGAGCCGACCGGCACCTACGACGAGGCCACGCTGTTCTGGCGGCACGAGGCGCTGCACCGCGCCACGCTGCGCGACTACGCGACGCGCATCAGGCTCTACGCCGACGAGCGCGACGAACTGGAGCGGGGGTTCATCGAGGGGGCGTTAAGCTGCGCGAGCGCGCCGCAGGAGGAGCGGGCGGCGTTCTCCGCGCGCTGCTTCGAGCAGGCCGATCAAGCCGAGGCAGACTGGTGGAAGCGGGTGCAGGCGGCAGCCGGCCCGGCGAGGATGGGCCCGCTCTACGCGGCGGCCTGGCGCAAGTTCAACACCGAGGCCAAGATGCCGGAGCTGCCGTAGGAATACGAAACGAAGCCTCCCCGCGAATAAACTTCGCGGCTGTGGGCCCCTGATCATTCGGACGGGAGCCGCGACGTTTAGTCGCGGCGCTTTTACTCCCGCCGTGTGGCCGGAACCTCAGTGCCCAGGAACCCGGCAGGCAGCTCGTTCGGGTCGATGCCGTGCTCGCGCAGCAGGCGGGCCGTGTCGTCGCTGCGCGGAGCCTCCGCCGCCCCGCCCTGGCGGTCCCACGGGGCGAGCGCCACGCTGCCCATCAGCACGGCGACACCCACCCATTGCAGCGGCGTCATCCGCTCACCGAGCCAGAAGAAGCCCGCCAGCAGCGTCACCCCGACCTCAGCCATGTTGAGCAGGATGGTTTGCAGCCCGCCCAGGCTACGCACCCCGGCGAAGAGCGTCACGCGGGAGAGCGCCGTCACGAGCGTCAGCGCGCCCACGAACCACCATCCAGTCGGCAGCAGCGGCGCCCAGGGCAGCGGCGTCGATGCGCCCGCTACAAGGCGCGCCACCAGCACCGTCAGCCCCATAAACGTCATCGCGTACAGGGCCATCGTCGGGGCGGGCATCTCGTACATCACCCGCTGGGAGAGCACGACGTGCAGCGCGTAGGTAAAGGCGCTGCCAAGCATCAGCCCAACGCCGAACCAGTGCACGCGGTTGGGCGCGGCATGGGCCGCCGAGAGCAGGTACACGCCCGCCAGCGCCAGCAGCGCCCGCACGAGGCTTTTCCACGAGACGGGCCGTCCGTCCAGCCGCGTCAGCAGCACCGCGAACACCACGTAGGTCATGTTCAGAAGCTGCGTGAGCGAGGCGTCGTCCAGCAGCAGCAGGCCGTTGTAGAACAGCAGCGAGCCCAGGCCGTTGACCACGCCGACGGCCAGCGTGCCGATCAGCCCGGCGGAGAAGATGTAGACGTAGCGGCGGAAGAACAGCAGGTAGACGACCCACATCAGCAGCGCAGCGAAGCCCGTGCGCAGCGCAGTCAGCGTGTAGGCGTCCACCCCGGAGCGGATCGCAAGCTTGGCGAACACCGGCGACAGGCCCATGAAGAAGGGAGTCAGCAGCGCGGCAACAAGACCTGCGCGCGTTCCGCGTGTTGATGTCACCATTCCCCCTCTCGCCAGCTAGAGCCTATCGCCAAAATCAAAAATCCTTCTGCCGGGTACCGCTCGCCAGGCAAGCGGCCACCTCCCCCCTGCGAGGGGGAAGGAAAGGCCGGGCGGTCTGGAGGGGGTTCAGGTTGTACAGCGCACTCTTATCACTCCGGGCGCTGCGCACCGCGCCCTGCTAGCCCAGCTTTTCGCTGAGCAGCGTCTCCAGCATGGCCTCGTCGATGAAGTTGCCCTTCTGCAGCAGGCTGTCCACCTGCCCGGCAAGCCGCGTGCGCTCGGCGGCTGTCAGGTCCTTCGCCGTGACGACGACGACCGGCACCTCGCGGAACTGCGCGTCGGCCTTCAGGCGGTCGAGCACGCCGAAGCCGTCCACATTGGGCATCATCAGGTCCAGCACGATCAGGTCGGGCCGCTTCTCATAAACCATCGCGATGCCCTCCTGCCCATCCCGCGCCTCGAACACCTCGCTGACACCGTGCGCCCGCAGGATGCGCGCCATAAGCTGCGACGCGCCCGGGTCGTCCTCGATGACAACCACCCGCTGCACGCGCCGGTCAACCGCCTCCAGCGCCGAGAGCAGCCCCTCGTGCGGGATGCGCGTCTTGGCCGCGTCGGTCAGGTCCACGTCGTGCACGAGATTGTCGCCGAGGATGTGCTTCTCGACCGGGAAGGTGTGCCCGCTCACGTTGACCACAACGATCTGCTCGGGGCTGATGCGCCGCTGGCGCACCAGCTTGAACAACCCCGCAAACGCCAGCGCGGTCGCCGGCTCGACAGAAACGCCGTCAAGCTGGGCCACAGTTTTGAGCGCCTGGTAGGCCTCCTCATCCGTCGCGGAGACGAACGCGCCGTCGTGGTCGAGCACTTCGCGACGCAGCAGCAGGTAGGCCATGCCGGGCACGTCGGTGGCGACGGTGGCGATACGGGTGCTCGGGTTGAGGAAGGGCGGCGCTTCCTCCTGCCCGGCATCAAAGGCGCGTACCATCGGGTCGCAGCCGGTGGACTGGACGAGGCCCAGGCGCGGCACGCCGTCCGACAGCCCGAGACTGTCAAGCTGCCGGAAGCCCTCCACCACACCGACCGGGCCCAGACCGCCGCTGACCGCCTGGAAGTACCAGTCCGGCGTGCGCCAGGGGCGTCCGCTGGTGGATGGCCCGTAAATCTCGCCTAGCTGCTCGGCAATCTCGAAAGCGATGGTCTTCATGCTCTCCCGCGCGGCGATGCTCCGCAGGCCTTGGTCGAGCGGCAGCCCCTTGACCTGCGCAAACCGCGCGGCGACCTGCTTGGCCTGGTCGTAGGTGCCGGTCACCTTGATCAGTTCGGTGCCGTACAGCGTCACCTCGCGCATCTTCTCCGGCGGGATGCTGCTGATGGTGAACACCCACAGCTTGATGCGGGCGCGGGCGGCATACGCCGAGTAGGCGATAGCCACGTTGCCCGTGCTGGCGACGACGAGTTCCTTCTGCCCGTGCTCCTTCAGTGCGGAGATAGCGAGCGCAGCCTGCCGGTCCTTGAACGACCCGGTCGGCCCCTGCCGCTCGTCCTTGAGGTACAGGTGCTTCAGGCCGAGCATCGCGCCGAGGTTCTCGGAGCGGATGAGCGGCGTGCCGCCCTCCCCCATGCTGACGATATTCGCGTCGTCCTTGAGGGGCAGCAGTTCGCGGTAGCGCCACATCGTGCGCGGACGGTCGCGCAGCGCCGCCGGCCAGTCAAGCGCCCCGTCGAACTCATACTTCGGGGTGAGGTAGCCGCCCCCGCAGTTGGGGCAGGTATCGGGCATGCCCTCCGCAATGGTGTGCTGGCACTTTGCGCACAGAAGGGTAAACCAAGCAGTCGTCATGGGTAATGATGTCTCCGGTAAGGTTCCTGGTTTCGAGTTAACGGGTGGTAAGGCTGCCTCAGATCGCCATGTCGTTCAGCACCGCTGTGAGACTGTCGAACAGGTCACGCTGCGCGCCGTGCTTGGGCAGGTAGCGGGTCTGCGCTTCGCCCAGCCGGGCGATGTCCTCCGTGTCGAATTCGCGGCGGCTGATAACGACTATCGGCAGGTGCTCATAGCCCTCCTGCGTGCGCAGCGCCGCGAGCAGGCCGTAGCCGTCCATATCGGGCAGGTCCGGGTCAACGATGAGCAGGTCCGGGTGGTGCTCGTGGAGCGCCTCCAGACCGGCCAGACCGGTGTTGTGCATGCGGATGTTGCAGCCGAACGCCTCAGCAAGCACGTCGGCAGCCGCCACCGCAAAGCTCCGGTCCGCGTCGAGGATGAGCACGTCGTTCAGGCTGGCAACGAGGCGGCTCGTCGCCCGTGACAGTGCGGCGAGCAGGTCGTCCTCGATGACCGGCTTGACGAGGTACCCCGCGATCAGGTGCTCGTAGCCGTTGGGGCTGCGCTCCTCGATGCTGCTCACGATGATCGGGATGTCCGCTGTGTCCTCAGCCTGCTTAAGCTCCGCGATGGCCTCCCAGCCGGATTTGCCCGGCAGGTACACGTCCATCACAATCGCCGCCGGGCGGATCTCCCGCACGTGCTCCAGCAGGTCGGTAGCGTTGTTCAGCCCGACGATGCCGTAGCCCGCCTTCTCCAGATAGCGCGCGTAAAGCTCCAGCACGCCCTGCTCGTCGTCCACGGCGAGGATCAGCGGGCGGTCGTCGTCGAACTCGCTGGCGAGGATGATCTCGCTCTCCGGCGAGCCGGGCGGGAAGATCGGCACGGTGAAGCTGAACGTCGAGCCCTTCCCGACCTCGCTCTCCACCCAGATGCGCCCGCCCATCATCTCGACAAACTGCCGCGAGATGGTCAGGCCCAGGCCGGTGCCGCCCACCTGCCGCGTCGTCGAGCCGTCCACCTGGCTGAAGGCCTGGAACAGCTTGTGCATATCCTCGCGGGCGATACCGATACCGGTGTCGATCACGTCGATCTGCACGCGCGGCGGCTCGCCGGTCTCCGGGCTATAGGGACGGCGGCGCGCCCGTACGGTAATGCTGCCCTCGTTTGTGAACTTGGCCGCGTTGGAAACGAGGTTCAGCAGCACCTGACGCACGCGCATCGGGTCGCCGTAGACCTCCGGCAGCCCTTCTTCCACATCACGGATGATCTCGACGGGCTTGTCCTTCACCAGCCCGCGCCCGGTCGAGATGACGGTATCGATTGTCTCGTACACATCCATGTATTCGGGCTGGATCTCCATCTTGCCCGCCTCGATCTTGGACAGGTCGAGGATGTTGTTGATCAGACCCAGCAGGTGCTGCCCGCTGTTGTAGATCGTCGTCAGGTCCTGCTCCTGAAGCTCGGTCAGCGGCCCGTCGATGCCCTTGAGCATCACCCGCGAGAAGCCGATGATGGAGTTGAGCGGCGTGCGCAACTCGTGGCTCATGTTCGCCAGGAACTGGCTCTTGAGCGTGTCCAGCTCGCGGAGCTGCTCGTTGGTGCGGGAGATCTCCTCCAGCAGGCGCGCGTTCTGGATGACGGCGGTCAGCGTGCCCGACGCGCCCTCCAGCAGGCGCAGGTCGTTGTCGTCAAAGGCCGCAGGCTGCGAGCTTTCGACCGTCAGCACCGCCACCACCTGATCGCCAGAGCGCAACGGAATGGCGAGCGCGCTACGGGTACGCCCCAGCCCGCCCGTGCCGCGCTGCGTCGTCCGACGTGCATCTGCAATGAGCAAGGGCTGCCCGGAGAGCGCGACCGCACCCACCAGCCCCTCGCCGACCTGCACGCACATGCGGCGCGTGACGGCCTCGCGCCCGTAGCCGACGCCCGCCTGCGCCTCGTAGCCGTCCTCGCCCGCCAGGAAGAACGTCACCGCCTCGCTGCCACGCACTTCGCGCAGCATCACCTCGGCAACCCCGGTCAGCGCCTCGCGCAGGTCGGTGGTGGAAACCGCCGTCCGCGTGATGTCGAACAGGAAGCCAAGCTCCTCGGCGCGCCGCTCCGCCTGCTCCAGCAGTTCGGCGTTGCGGATCTTCACGGCGATGTAGGCGGCCAGCGTTGTCAACTGGCGCACGTGCGAGTCGTCGAAGCCGTTCTCCCGGTCAACGCTGTACAGGGTGATCACACCGATGATCTCATCGCCGAGCAGCATCGGTACCGCCAGCAAGCACTTCGTCTGCTCCGACGGCAGCACGATGCCAAGCTGCCGGGCATGTTCCTGTGCCCGCTCGTCGATGCGCAGTATCTGGCCCGTGCGCAGCACGTAACCGTTCACATCGTTGGCGATCGGCATGGGCGGCGGCGACGCCACCACCTGGCCGCGCCTGACCACCACCGGCGTATGGACCAGGCCATCCCGCCCGACGACGGCCAGCCCGCCCTGAATCACGCCGATCTGCACCATCTCCTGGCCGAGGACCTCGAACAGTTCGTCCAGCGTCTGCGTGCGGGAGACTAGCTGCGAGATGCGGTTGACGGTCGTTAGTTCGCCGACACGCTCCTGAATCTCCTGGAACAGCGTCGCGTTCTCGACCGCGACCGCGACCTGGTCGGCAAGCGACTGGAGGATGGCGCGGGCCTCGGCGTCGAACACGTTGGCCTCACGGCTCTGCACGTCCAGCGCGCCGATGATGCGCTCGCCGACGACGAGCGGCAGCGCCATCTCCGAGCGGGTTTCGGGCAGCAGTTCGTTGCGCAGGTGGACGGGGTCCGTCTCGACGTCATGGATAACCACCGGCTCGCCGGTCGCCGTCGCCTGCCCGATCACCGAGCGGGAGCCGACCCCCAGCCGGTGCCCGCGCCGCAGTAGTTCCTGACCGACCTCGCCGGTGCTGGCCCGCAGCACCGCCCACTCGCCCGCCTCGTCCACGAGGAAGATCTGCGCGTGGTAATAGCCAAACGCCTCGCTGACGCGCTCGACAACGAGCGGCAGCAGCACGTCCGGGTTGAGGATGGAGGACGCCGCGCGGGAGACGTCGTTCGTCGCCTGGAGGCGCTGTGCACGCACCTGCGTCTGCTCAAACAGCCGCAGACCTTCAAAGGCCGTGGCCGCCTGGTCGACCAGCGTCTCCAGGTAGCGGGCATCCTCATCGGAGAACGCCTCTGCTACCCGCGTGCTGTGCAGCACCAGCCAGCCGAGCGTGTCCTGCCCGGAGATCACCGGGGAGATGGCGTAGATAGCCACCGCCTTAACGCCAAGCTCGCGGAAGGCGGCCTCCATGTCCGGCGCGAGCGGCGTCTGCTCGATGTTGTTCAGCACGAACTCGCCGACAGGGATGTTCTCGACGTTGGCGAGGATGGGGTGCGAGCCCAGGCGCAGGCGCTCCGGCAGGTCGTGGAGCGGGTCATCCGGGTCACGCAGGCGCATCTCGACGCGACGCACCCAGGGCGTGGGGTCGCTGCCCGGCTCGATGACGAACAGCACCGCCCGGTCCACCGTATCGAGCAGCGCGAGGTTGACCACCTCCTGCACCAGTTCGGCGACGGTGTTCGCTGCGGCAATGCTCTGCGTGGCCTGGTACAGGCGGTTGGTTTCGTAGAGCGAAAGCTGCGTCTGCTCGACGAGGCGGGCGTTGTCGATGGCGAGCGCCACGCGGTCAAGGATCTGCGTGACAAGCTGCTCCTCGTCCTCCGTCAGCGTGCGCCCGGCGTCAAGCGCCGCCGTCACCTCACCAATGACGGCGCCGCGCAGCCGGATCGGCAGCCTGAGGTTGCCGTTGCTTGCCGACTCTGCCTCGTCGAGGGGGCGTACGTCGTACAGGTCATACTCGAAGCCCTCCGCCGCCTCGCGGCGCTGGCGCACATACTCCGCCCAGCTTTCCTGCGTGAGGACCTGCGTCAGCTCCATCGACGCGGCAAGCAGGCCCTCCTTCTCGCTGAGAAGCTCGGCGTTGCGGATGGCCACAGCAAGCTGGTCGGCGACGGTTTCCAGCACGGCGATCGTCGCCTCGTCGAACACGTCGGGGTCGGTAGCCTGGATGTCCAGCACGCCGAGCACCCGGTCGCCCAGCTCAAGCGGGATGCCCAGCTCGGCGCGCGTGTCGGGCAGGAGCGGGTTGGGCCGCCAGTACTGGGCATGGCGCGTATCGGAGGCCAGCACCGGCTCGCGCCGGGCGGCTGCCTGACCGACGACCGAGTTCGAGCCGACCGGCAGCCGGTGCCCGCGCTCAAGCATGCGCTTACCCGCCTCGCCCATGCTGGCCCGCAGCACCGCGTTCTGATTCAGGTCGTCAAGCAGAAAGACCTGCGCGTGGTAATAGCCAAGCTGGTCGCGGATCATCTCGATAGTGGACTGCAGCAGCCGGTCGAGGTCGGTCTCTGAGGCGATGGCCTGACCCATGCGCGCGGTGATCGCGAGGTCGCGCGTGCGGGACTCGATGATCGCCTCCTGGTTCTCAATCGTCTCGCGCAGGCGAGCGGTCAGGTTGTTAAACGCCTCGGCAATCTGGTTGACCTCCTCCAGCGGCGAGTCCGGCACTTCGAGGTGCAGGTTGCCCTCTGCCACCCGCACTGTCACCTCGCCCACCCGGCTGAGTATCTCCGAGGTACGCGTCGCGATGACCAGCGAAACCGCCACGGCGATCACCGCCGAGCCGATGCCGATCAGCAGGGCGAGGCGCGTCAGGCGCAGGCTGGCCTCCGTCACCTCGGCGATGTCCTGCTTCACGACGAGCGCCACGTTCAGCGGCTCGATCCAGCGATACACGCCCGTCACCTGCTGGCCCCGGTAGTCCACCCAGTCCGCCGTGCCGTTCTCCCCGGAGATAGCCTGCTCGGCGATCTCGTCGCTGGAAACCGGCCCGTCCTCGCCCAACCGGGGCGGCACGACGTACTGCCGCCCGGCACGCAGCAGGTACACATCAGCCGTTTCGGCGGCAAGCGGCACCGACGCGACCACCTGCGCCAGCGGGGACATGTCGGTACGGGCAGCCAGCACGCCCAGCGGGTCGCCGGCGTAGTTGGTGATCAGCGTTGAGAAGATCAGGCTCTGCTCACCGCTGTGCAGGTCGTGCACCGGCCCGGTGATGGACACATCACCCCCGCGGCCCGCGCGCGCCGCCGTGAACCAGCTTTCGCCGCTGGCGTTCCACTCCAGCAGATCGGGGTTTGTCGCGGCGCGCACCGTACCGTTGAGATCAACGAGGAGCACGTCCTCGAACGGGGTGTTCAGCGAGCGGGCGTAGCCGATAAAGTTCGCATGAGAGGCTCCAAGCGCGTCGCCGGAGAGCAGCGTCAGGGCCAGCGGGCGGGTCACGGGGTTCTCGACGATCTCAAGCAGGTCGGCGCGGGTCGTCTCCGCCCAGCGCAACAGCACCGCTTCCTGCGAGTCGGCAACCGCGTTGAGGGCCTCGGCGGCTTCCCCAAGCTCGCGCTGCGCGTCCACCAGCGGCGGGATCAGCGCCAGCGCAAATACCGGCAGCGTAATGACCAGCACAAACGAAACCGCGAGCAGGCGCTGCAGGCGGGTGGTCCCACCAAAGAGGGGTAGAGACGTGGGGCTATTCATCGCTCGCAACCTCCCGTCGAAGCTGCACTGTCGTCTGCGGCGCTCTCAACACGCGGCCAAGCTCACGCACCGTCGTCTGGAGAATTTCGTCCACGTCGGTCGATCCGACGATGCGAGCCGTAATCTCGTTAAGGATGTGCTCCTGCTCAACGCGCCGCGAGCTTTCCTCGACCAGCCTCATGTGCTCCAGCGCCAGGCCGACGCGCTCCACAACCGCCTCGATAAGCCCGATATCATCCTCGCTCAGCCCGCGCAGCGTGTCCCCGCCGAAGCCGAACGCGCCGATCACCTCGCCGCGCACCTTGATCGGCACGGCAAGCTGTACGCCCTCGTCATGCCCGTTCTCGGACATCACGACGCTGCCGCTCGCAATCGCGCGGTCAAGCGGCGAGGGCAGGTCGCCATGGCGCGGCACAATGCGGTCGGCCCGAAGCTCGTATCCGAGTGGCGCATCGCCCACCCGCGCCTGCCGGTAGGCGTCCCACGCCTCACGCGTGAGGCGCTGCTCCAGCGCGCGCATCGACGCCTCAAGCTCATCGAGCCGCTCCTGCAGGAAGGCGTTGTCGAGCGCGATGGCAAGCTGGTCCGCCATGATCTGGAACACGGCGACGATGTCCGCGTCGAAAGCGTTGGGGGCGACGCTCTGCACGTCGAGCGCGCCGATGACCTTATCGCCGATGCGCATCGGCAGCGCCATCTCGGAACGGGTGTCGGGCAGCAGTTCGTTGCGCCGGTGGATGCCGCTGCTGTCGGTGTCGGAGGTAACGACCGGCTCGCCGCGCGCCGTCACCTGCCCGATGACGGACCGCGAGCCGACGGGCAGGGCGTGCTGCCGCGCCAGAAGCTGGCGCCCCGCCGTGCCGGTGCTGGCCACGAGTCGGGCCATCTCACCCGCCTCGTCGATGAGGAAAACCTGCGCGTGGTAGTAGCCGAAGCGGCTGCGGATCAGTTCCACAACCTCGTTCATCAGCACGCGCGGGTCACGCCGCGCGCTAACCGCACGACCGATCTCCGCCGTGATGGTCAGGTCACGGGTACGCTCCGCCACACGCTGCTCCAGGCCGGCAAAGGCGATCTCAAGCTGCCGGGCCATCTCGTTGAAGCCGCTGGCAAGCTGGCTGAACTCGTCGCTACCGGCGACCAGCGCACGGGCTCCGAGGTCGCCCTGCCCGAGCCGCTGCAGGACGCGCAGCAGGTCACGCGTGCTGAGCGTCAGCGAACGGCCAAACAGGTAAGTCAGGTAACCACCGACGGCCATCATCACCACCAGACTGCCAATCAGCACCAGGCGGAGGTGATTCTGCAGTGACGCGACCCTCGCAAGCTGCACCTCGCGCTGTGCGTCGGTGAACGTGTTCAGGCGGGAGGTCGTCAAGCGAAGCTCGTCTTTCAGGTCCTGCGAGTTGCGGAACATCGCGTCAAGCTGCGCCAACTGCCCCGCCGCCTGCTCGACATTGGCGCGGTACTCGTCCATCATGGACGGGATATCGGCGAGGCGGTTGTAAGTCGGCATCTGGGCGGCGTAATCCTCCACAAAAACAGCGGAGGCGTTGCGGAAGGCTTCAAGCGCCATCCGGTCGCCCGTGCTCAGAACGTCCGCTTCGAGGTTGCGCAGCGCCGCGAAGTCGTTGATCATGGCCTGGTTACCGGTGGCTTCCAGCACATCGGCCAGTTCGTCGCCAAACACCGAGGCCCGCCCGACCGTCATCCCGGTGTAAGCGCTAAAGGACTCGATCAGGTTGAGCATCGCCGTGAACGACCGCTCGCTGCCGATCACCCCGGTACGGACGGCGCGCAGTTCCCTCTCCAGCAGTTCCCAATCCTCGTCGTCCGTCAGGACGCTCTCCGCCAGCGCCTCCAGACGCTCGACGCTGGTCTGCGCCTCCTGCACCGCTGCCGCGTAGTCCGCCTCGAAGCGCGCGCGGGTGAGGTTGAAGGAAGGCCCCCAGCCGTAGCGCTGCTCGACCAGCCGTGTCTCCAGGCGCTGGAGCGTCTCGACTTTGGTCTGCAAGTCCTGCGAGAGCGTACGCATCTCGACAGCGGATGCTACGCCCGTCTGGAGCCAGTTTCGCACCATGCCCAGACCGACGAACGCGAGCACCGCGATCACGGCAATCAGCACCATCTGGAGCAAGAACAGCGCACCCGTCTTTAACGGGATGGACAGGTTACGCCAGGCAAGCCGGTTGAAGAAGCGCTGCATGGCTGTTCTCCCTAAGCCTCAAGACTGGTGGTCGGCGCGGGCTCGGCAGAGCGCGCCGCCTGCTGGCCGGGGCGTATCTGCACGACGCCGTGTGTCGCACCGAGCACTTCGCTCAGTTCGGCCAGAGCAGACTGCAGCACCTCGTCGATGCTGCGCGCCGCCTGCACGTCCTGCCCGATCTGGTTGACCACGCGCTCGCGCTCGGTGGCCTGGCGCGCGCGCTCGTACAGGCGCGCGTTCTCGATAGCGGTGGTCAGCCGGTCGACCAGCGTCTGCGCAAGCTCCAGCTCGGCGCGCGTCCAGCCGCGCGGACCCTCGCGCCCGAGCTCCAGCACGCCGATGACCTCGCCACGCAAGCGCAACGGCAGGGCAGCGACATACCTGTCACCGTCACGCCGCACGACCGGGCCACCCTCGCTCTGGTAGGCCGCCAGCATCGTGGGCGTCCAGCGTTCGTCCTCGACGATCTGCTCACCGTGCAAGCTGAAGCCGAGCACCTCCTGCCGCCGCGAGCGCAGGTACTCGCCCCAACCCTCGCGCGTCAGGCGGCGGTTCAGTTCGTCAAGCTGCCGCAGCGCTGCCTGGCTCTCGTCGAATAGCTGCTGGTTCTCGGCGGCGCGCGCCTGAAGCTCGTCCACCAGCCGCGCCTTGTCGATAGCGGCAGCAAGCTGCGCCGCCATCACGCTCAGCGAGCGCACGTCCGCAGGCTGGAAGGCGTGGGCGTAGGTGCTCTGCACGTCGATAGCGCCAATGACCTGCTCGCCGACGCGCAGCGGCAGCGCCAGCTCGGCGCGGGTGTCGGGCAGAAGCTCGTTCGGGCGGTGGATGCTGCTCGTCCGCACGTCGTTCACAACGACCGGCTGGCCCGACGCCGTACACATGCCGATAATGGACTGAGAGCCGACGGCAAGGGCGTGCCCGCGCGCCAGCAGCGCCTCGCCCGCGCGCCCGGTGCTCGCCTCAAGCCGCGCCATGCGCCCCTCCTCGTCGAGCAGGAACACCTGCGCGTGGTAGAAGCCGTACACCTGCCGGATGCGCTCGACCACGTCGTTGAGCAGGTCGCGCAGGCTGGGCGCGGTGGCCGCCGTCTCGCTGACCACAACCGCCGCCTCAAGCTGCGCGGCCTGGCGCTCGGCCTGCGCGGCCCAGGAGATCACGCTGGTGCTCACCAGCCAGCTCAGGACGCCGACCACGTGGAGCAGGAACACCGCTTCGACGATCACCAGCACCGGCGAGGCGGCGTCAAAGCTGCGCAGCGCTTCGCTGAGAGCGGCAGTCGAGCCGATACGCTCAACGTAGATCGCCCCTGCCGTCAGCAGGCTGGCGACAAAGGCCGTGCCGAACCCCCAGCGCGCCCCCAGCAGGAACGAGGACGCGAAGATCGGCACCGCAAAGGCTACGGCGGCGGTCTCAAGCGGTGTGAGGTCGAACCATGCCGCCTGCGCCATCGGGAAGAACAGCGCCAGCAGCACAAAGCCCATCCCGGCGAACCGCAGCCTGCCGCGCCGGGCGGCGGCAACCATCACCAGGAAGCCCACGCCGACCGCCCCATTGATCAGCACCGGGCCCCAGTCAATACCCAGCGCCGCCCGCATTATGACGCTCGCAACGAGCGCCATCAGGCCGAACGCCATGCTGATCGCCGAGACGGCAGCCGCCCGGTGCGCGTCGCCCTCCTGCTCATAGACGGACTCGATGCGGAAAAAGCGCAGCAGCGGGAGCCTGTGGCTCGGCGGAACTGCATGTTGCGCGTCGCGTACTGCCATCGCTTAACCCTCCCCGGCTCCGTTAGGCCCGGTATGTGCGGCGCCCGGCCTGCCGCCGTTTGTCTGCGCCGCACGGGCGAACGCTTCCTGCCCGTCGGCGGGCGGACGCCCCACCCGCAGCGCGACGGACTCTGCGCCCGTCGCCTCGCCGAGCCGTGCCAGCGCATCGCGCAGCATGTCGTCCAAGCTGATCGCGCTCTGGAGGCTGGCGGAAAGCTCGTTCACGCGGCGCTCCTGCTCTGCACGCCAGCTTGTCTCCTCCACCATGCGGATGCTGTCGGCCAGCGTCGCAAGGCGGGCTGCAACCGCCTCAACAAGCAGGCGCTCCTGCTCCGACCAGCCCTGCCCCGGCGGGCGCGTCGCCGCCACCACGCCGATCACCTCGCCACGCACGATGAGCGGCGCGGACAACACTTCGCGCCCCTGCTCGTCAACGGTCACCTCTGCCGCGGCCTCGGTGCGCTGCCACAGCTCGGACGGCAGCGTGGGCCAGTCCCCGGCGGGGTCGGTTGTGGAGCGCAGCTCACCGGCCAGCTCGAGGTACTCCTCCCAGCCGCGCCGCATCAGGCGGCGGTTCAGCGCGGAGATCTGCTCCATGTTCTCGGCGCTGGCGGCGAACAGGCGCGCGTTCTGCAGCGCTGCGCTGAGCTGGTCCGCAACCAGGCTGAACATGTCAAGGTCGTCCACCGCGAAGCGCGCGCCGTGCCGCCCGGTCACGCACAGCACGCCGGTCACGCTCTCGCCCGCAACGAGCGGCAGCGCCGCCTCGGCCAGATGGTAGCCGGGGGCGGCTGCAACCTGCGGCTCGCCGAGCAGGATCGCACGCCCGACGTGTGTCCGCTCATCAATCGCCAGCGCCGGTTCCTGCCGGAGCAGGGTCTCGTAGATCGCGCCGTGCCCGGCGACAAGCTCGGCACGCCCGCGCGTCTGGTCGGCGAAGTAAACTCGCACGCCCTCGACCCCAAACGCGGAGACGAGGGTGCGGCTGGTGCTCTCAAGCAGTTCATTCACGTCGAGCGAGCGCAGCGCCACGCGTGACACCTGCACGGCGGCGTCAAGCTGCTGCATACGGACGAGCAGCCGCCCGACCAGGTCGCGCAGCACGCTCGCCAGCCGCCCCACCTCGTCAAGCGGCAGATCCGGGATGGGCGTCTCAAGCTGCCCGGCGCTGATCCGCCCGGCGGCAATCGTCAGACGCCGCAGCGGGTACAGGAGCACCAGCGTCATGCCACCGGCCAGCACCGTCACGAGCAGCGCGCTCAGCGCGAGCGCCCATAGAAGGTTCTGCATCAGCGCAACCGCGCTGGTCTGCATCACACTGTACGGCTCGCGGACGACCACCGTCAGGTCCGGCAGGCTCGCATCGCGCCCGCGCAGGCTCAACTCGCCGAGCGACGCCACGCCGTACAGCCAGCGCTCGCCGTGTGCGTCCTCGTACTCCAGTGTGGGCTCGCCGGCCTCACGCAGCGTGCGGACCAGGGCATAGGGCAATCTGCTTTCTGCGCCGGGGTCGGAGGCGTACAGCACCTCACCATCGCTCTGCACGATGAGCGCCTCACGCGAGCGGGCCTGCGCGGCGGGGGGCACGTTGCTCATGTTCCACACCGCGTAGACCACACCCACCACCCGGCCCGGCACGGTCGTGTCAACGATGGGCATGGCAATGTGGAAACCCTCAACGCCGGTCAGCCCGTCCGCTATCGGGCCGGAGAGATAGACAGCCATGCCGCCCGGCTGCTGCGCAACCTGGAACCACTCCCAGCTTCCGCGCTCTGGCAGGTCCGCCGCCGGGAGCATCGGCGCCGCGCCAATGACGTACCCCGCTGCATCGAGCACGGCCAGCGCGGAAAGCTCCGGGTGTGTGATGCGGTATTCGGCAATCAGACTCTCAATCGCGGTGGAGGGGCGGAAGGTCCCGCCGCCGCCCGATACCGCAATGGACGAAGACGCCTCGCGGATGTACTGCTGCACGCTCGGGTCGGACACCAGCCGCGAGAGCCCCTCGATCTCCGCGTCGAGCGTCTGCACGACACGCCCCGCCTGGTCGGCGCTCAGCGCGGCAAGCTCGTCGAGCACGAGGTCGGTCTGGCTGGTCCTCACCACGTCGTTCACCAGCCCGATGGTCACGAACATGGTTACCAGCAGCACGCCACCCAGCCCGATAGCGAGCTTCAGCGCGATGGGCAGTGAGCGGGGGTCTATACGGCGGGGCCGGCTGTGAGTGGTCGTCATGGCTGTGTCCTCGCTTCCTCCGCCTCATGGGCAGCGCCGCGCCCGTTCTGCTCAGCCGGGTGCGCTTCGCGCGGCTGCTCCAGCCGGATTTCCGCGTAGACGCCCTCCGCACCGAGCACCTCGGCAAGCTGGGCGGTGGCGCTCTTGAGCAGCAGCGAGAGGCTCGGCGCGTTCTCCAGCCGCCCGGCGATGGCGCTCACGGTCTGCTCGCGCTCGGCGGCCTGTTCCATCTGCTGCAGCAGGCAGCGCATCTCCAGCGTGTGCGCCGCCGCATCGACCAGGCCGCGCGCCGCATCGAGCGCCGCCGCGCCAAAGGCCTGCTCCTGCTGCGCCTCGGCGATCACCGTGCCCAGCCACGTCTCGCCCGCGCGGAGCGGCAGCACAGCCAGCGCATTCACGCCCCGGCGCTCGTACTCATGCCGCAGTTCGGGCATCAGACGGTCGTCGCGCGGCAGATCGTTAAATGTGCGCTCCTCGCGGCTCAGCGGGAGCTGCCAGGGGGCGGGGCGCTCGGCGTTGGGGTAGCGCGTGCCGGAGCGGTCCACCACCACCTGCCCGCCCTGCCAGACCGCCACCCGCTCGACATAATCCGGATCGCGGAGCGGGTCAGGCCCGGCGAGGAACAGCAGCGCGCGGTCGGCCTTCAGCAGCCGGGCGATCTCGCCCAGCAAACGGTTGTAAATCGCCTCCGGCGAGCGGGCGGCAACAATGGCCCTCAACACACCATGATGGGCCTTCGCCTCGGCGAGCGCCCGCTCAAGCTCGCTCAGGCGGCGCAGGTTGTCCAGCACGACGGCAATCGGCCCCGCAAGCGACGTGAGCGCCTGCACCTCGGCATCGTCAAACGTGCCCACCTCCCGATGGACAACGAGCAGGCAGCCCACCACGCGCCCGCGCGCCCTTAACACGGTGAACAGCAGGCGATCCGCGCCGAGCGGCGCGGCAATCTGCCCGGCGATCTCCTCACCGAGCGCCTGCGCCTCCCCGAACAGCACGCCCCCGGCGGCGCTTACCTCCTCCAGCAGGCCGGGCGGCAGGCTGACAAACGTCGCCGCACCGCTGCGGTCCCACACGGCGCGGGCCGTCAGACCTTCCGCGCCGGGGACGAACAGCGCGATATAGTCTGCCGAGGGTGTGGCGTTCTGGCGTAGCGCGTCGATAATCTGCGCGGGCTCGGCGGCAACCGCGATCTGCTGTGCGGCCCGCATAATCGGGCTGGTCGCCTCCAGCAACGCCGCCTCCGACGCCAGCAGGTGCGCCTTGTGGATGCACGCGCCCAGGTGGTCGGCAAACTGTGCCAGCGCCTCGATCTCGTCGTCGGGGAAGGCGTCCACCCTGGCTGCACGCAGCTTCAGCACGCCGAGCACATCCTCACCGTGACGGATGGGCAGGCCCAGTTCGGTCTGCGTGGCGGGCAGCCGCACCGCGCCCGCCAGCCGCCCGCCGCGATGGATCACCGGCGCGTTCGTCGCAACGACCTGCCCGGCGGTTGTGTCCTGCCCCAGCCGGAAGCGGTTCATCCCGGCGCGCAGCGGCAACTCGCTGTCGCCTGCCGCTGCGCGGACCTCCGCCACGTCGCCGCCCGGCTCAAGCAGGAGCACCTGCACCTGGTCACACTGGAAGGCCGCGCTCAACTCGACGGCGACCGCATCAAGCATGTCGTCAAGCGGCCCGGCAGCACCCGTCAGCCCGGTGATACGCAGCAGGTGCTCCAGGCTGTGCGTGCGCGCCTCGGCCCGCCGCGCGGTCCGGCTCGCCTGTGCGGAGATGGCGCTCAGACCCACGCCCGTCACCAGCAGCGCCACGAGCAGCAGCCCGGCACGCGTCAGCGCGGTTTCCGGCGGCACGACAAACGCTGGCACACCAACAACCGTGTGCGCCAGCAGCACGCCAACGGCAGCGGCGGCATACAGGGCGGTCAGCAGCAGGCCGCGCCGGGCTGCGGGCACGGTCAGCGCGAGCGCGGCAAGGGCTGCACCGGCGGCAGCGGGCCACAACTGGCCCGGTGAGAGCACCAGCGCGGCGCTCGTGATAATCCACAGCCCGACTGCGAGCAGCCGCCCCGCCCCGGCGAGTCGCCCGGTGGCAAGCAAACGCGCCGACGTCACCACGACGAGCAGCGCCGTCGTGAACGCCAGCCCGTGCGAGAGCGTCGCCTCCACCTGGGCAACAAAAAACAGGACGGCGGCATACAGGATCACGCCAACGGCGAGCGCCACCACGCTGCTCGCCAGCGCGCCGGCCCACCGCCGGTCGTCGGCGCTCAGGGCGCGAGCCTCCAGTTGCGGGAACAATCGCTTCAGCATGGGCGCGGTCCTTTATCTGCCGACGAGGGCAGGCGCAGTGCGATCAGTGAATCTCCCACACCGGCTCTCCTTTGAGCACTCGCCTGATCTGGTCGGGGAAGCGGTCCGGGTCGAGCGGCTTACCGAGGAAGCCGTCGAAGCCGCACTCCTGCGCGCGCTTCATCTGCTCCACGCTGGCCTCCGCGGTGACGGCGACAACGAGCGTGTCTTTGAAGCGCTCGCTGGCGCGCACCTTTTCCAGCGCCTGGAACCCGTCCTCATACGGCAGGCGGATGTCCATGAGGATCAGGTCGATACGCGGCAGCGTGTCGGCGAACTCAACCACCTGCCAGCCCGAGGTCTTCCACTCGCAGCGCGGCACGCCCATGTAGGCCAGCAGCCGCGCGATCAGCACGAAGTTGGGCACGTTGTCCTCGACGACGAGCACGTGCGCCTCGGTCGGGTCGATGGGCTTGATCGGGCGGCGCGGCGCGGGCACGGTGCTCGCCTCGACCGGGGGCGGAGCGGGCGCTTCGTCGCGGCGCTCGCTCGCGGGCTTGGCCTCAACACTCGCAGGCTTAGCCTCAACGTTCGCGGGCCTGGCCTCAACACTCGCAGGCTTTGTCTCGGCACTCGCAGGCTTAGCCTCGACGTTTGCGGGCCTGGCCTCGGCGCTCGCCGTTTCCGTCACCGGCTTCGCCGCCTCGCGTGCAGGTTGGGGCGTCTCGCTGGCGGGTTTGGCCTCCTCGCGCGGGGCAGCAGGCGAGGATGCCGCCTTCGCATCGAGGGGTTTCGTGCCATTGGACCCCGTCGGGGTGCGGGTCACAGGCGAGCCACCGTCGGGCGGCTGGCTGGCTGGTTTCTGGCTGTCGTTATTCATGTTCCGCATTTACCTTCGTCAGTAGGTGCGAGCAGGTGCGCTCGATAAAATGCCCCAATCGTTTACCGCCCCTCACCCCTGTGGCGCGGCGCTAGGCGTCCTTGCTGCTGACAGGCGATGCCAGCGCGGCGCGCTTTTTCTTCTTAATATGCTCGGCGATCTGCCGGGGCAGCTCGTCGATATCGACCGGCTTGGGGATGAAGCCGTCGCAGCCGGCGCGCAGCGCTTTCTGGCGGTCGCCTTCGAGCACGTTGGCCGTCAGCGCGAGGATCGGCACGTCCTTCACCGTGTCGATCTTGCGCAGCCGCGCGGTGCAGTCGTAGCCGTCGATGTCCGGCAGGTTAATGTCCATCAGCACAAGGTCCGGGTGGCACGTTTGCGCCAGCTCCAGCCCACGCAGGCCGGAGTCCGCCTCGACAACCTCATAGCCCTCGGCCATCAACACACGCCGGATGAGCAGCCGGTTGTCGAAGTTGTCTTCCACGTAGAGGATGCGTCCAAGAGTCATGGAGTTCGCTCCGCTCTGGCTGTGGTATGGTGGCGGTCATCCACCAACGGTCGGCAGGAGGGTGCCCGGAACCTGTACAGATCACCTCTCGTCGGCATTATAAGAGAGGGCCCGGCGACCATGTATGGGGACAGTCACGTAGACAAGCCTAGTACTCTAATACGGGGGATGCGTGGGCGTGCAGCAGGGCCGACTGTCTACCCCCTTCGTCGTGTGAGGATACGTGTGTGTCGGCTGGCACTGGAACCCCCACCCAACCTTGCAGTGACGAAGTCACCGCTCGGTTGACCTCCCCCTTGCAAGGGGGAGGTTGAGAAATCGCTCTGCGATTTCTCGCTGGCAGTTGGCTATGCCCACCCCCAGAGGGCATGTTGGTGGTGGTGATGGAGGTTTGGTGCTAAACTTAACCCTGCGCCACATCGATCACGTTCCTGGCGCATGTTTTATGTATGCAGCACCCGCGTGCTGACTCACTCATTTAGCAGTTGCAGGGGAAATCCGCTTTGACTGACCAAACCCAGGCGACCACGAATAATTACGTTGGCAGTATTGCACCGCACGGCGGCACCCTTATTAACCGCCGTCTGCGCGGTGAAATGGCCGAGGCCACCCGCGAGATGGCCCGCAGCCTCAAGACGATCGTCCTCTCCCCGATGAACGTCTCCGACCTGGAGATGATTACGGTTGGCGCGTTCAGCCCGCTCACGGGCTTCATGTGCCAGGCCGATTACCTCAGCGTCGTCAACGACATGCACCTGGCAAACGGCCTGCCGTGGACCATCCCCATTACGCTCGCGGTGGACGAGGAAACGGCGAGCGACATCCGCATCGGCCAGTCCGTCGCGCTCGCCGAGCCGGATGACGCGGGCGGCGTGCGCCTGCTGGGCGTGATGGAGGTCGCGGAGAAGTACACCTACGACAAGGAACTCGAGGCGGCCAAGGTCTACCGCACCACCGAGGACGCGCACCCCGGCGTCGCGCGGCTGTACCGCCAGGGCGACGTGCTGCTCGGCGGCGACATCTGGGTGTTCGACCTGCCGCTCGCCACAGAACGCGAGTTCCCGGAGCTGCGGCACACCCCGGCGCAGACCCGGCGCATGTTCGCGCAGAACGGCTGGCGCCGCATCGTGGCCTTCCAGACGCGCAACCCCATCCACCGGGCGCACGAGTACATCCAGAAGACCGCGCTGGAGATCGTGGACGGGCTGTTCATCCACCCGCTCGTCGGCGAGACCAAGGCGGACGACATCCCCGCCGACGTGCGCATCCAGAGCTATGAGGCCATCCTGCGTGACTACTACCCGGCGGAGCGCGTGATGCTGGGCGTCTTCCCGGCGGCGATGCGTTACGCAGGCCCGCGCGAGGCGGTCTTCCACGCCATTGCCCGCAAGAACTACGGCTGCACGCACTTCATCGTCGGGCGCGACCATGCCGGCGTCGGCAACTACTACGGCACGTACGACGCGCAGCTCATCTTCGAGGAGTTCGACCCGAAGCTGATCGACATCACGCCGCTCATGTTCGAGCACGCCTTCTACTGCCGGAAGTGCGAGGCAGTCGTTACCGCCAAGACCTGTCCGCACGGCAAGGACAACTGGGTTTTCCTCTCCGGCACGCAGGTCCGCGAGATGCTCGCCAGGGGCGAGATGCTCCCTCGCGAGTTCACGCGTCCGGAGGTCAGCAAGGTGCTCGTCGAGGGGATGAAGCGCCAGCGCAACAGCGACGCAAACTAAGGAACCAGCAGGGGCAGCCGTCATCTCCGCCATGAACGTGACGGCTGCCCCCAGCCAATCTCTACCCCCGGTACTCGCGAGGCAAGCTACCCTCTCCCAGCAGCCCACAGCGCATATTGACGCCCTGTAACCTGGTGATTAGACTCCGTGTGGATTGTGAGATGCAGGCTCGACGTTTGCACCCACCTGTCTGAATGCCACCGATCTTGAATGACAGAAAGGCTCGACTGTGTTAAAGAGACTGTTTGGTCGGAAACCGCGCGAGCGGAAGGTCATGGTTATCGGACTGGACTGCGCCGCACCGGAGCTTGTCTTCGACAAGTACCGCGACGAGTTGCCCACATTCCGCGAGCTGTACCGCACCGGCGTGTACGGCGAGCTTGAGTCCTGCATCCCGGCGATCACCGTTCCCGCCTGGTCCTCGATGATGTCCAGCAAGGACCCCGGCACGCTCGGCATCTACGGCTTTCGCAACCGCCGCGACTACTCCTATGACAACATGTTCATCGCGACGGGCAACTACGTCAAAGAGCCGCGCGTGTGGGACATCCTCAGCGAGGCGGGTAAGCATGTCACGCTGATCGGCGTGCCGCAGACCTTCCCGATCAAGCCCGTCAACGGCACGACCATCGCCAGCTTCCTCACCCCCTCGCTGGACAGCGGCTTCACCTGGCCGGAGGAGCTGGCCCAGAAGGTGCTTTCGATCGCGCCGAACTACCAGGTGGACGTGCGCAACTTCCGCACGCCGGACAAGGACTGGCTGCTCCAGCAAATCTGGGATATGACCGAAGCCCGCTTCGACGTGCTGAACTACCTTATGGAAACCGAGCCCTGGGACTACTTCATGTGGGTGGAGATGGGCGTTGACCGCATCCACCACGGCATGTGGTCCTTTATGGACCCCGGCCACCGTCGCTATGAGCCGGGCAACAAGTATGAGAACTCGATCAAGGACTACTACAAGCTGATCGACGCACAGCTTCAGCGGATGCTGTCCAAGATCGACGACGACACGATCGTGCTGGTCGTCTCCGACCACGGCGGCAAGAAGATGGACGGTGGCATCTGCATCAACGAGTGGCTGTGGCGCAACGGCTACCTCGCGCTGAAGGAGGCCCCGCCCGAGGACAAGTTCGACGAGAACGGGCGACGCATCCTGACGCCGTTCGCTAAAGTCGAGGTCGATTGGGAGAATACCATCGCGTGGGGTTCGGGCGGCTACTACGGGCGCGTCTTTATGAACGTCGAGGGGCGCGAGCCGCAGGGCAAGGTCAAGCGGGAGGACTACGAGAAGGTCCGTGACGAGCTGGCCGAGCGCTTCCGCGCCATCACCGACCCGGACGGCAAAGACATCGGCACGGTCGTCTACAAGCCGCAGGAGATCTACCGGAAGGTGCGCGGCATCGCGCCCGACCTGATCGTGTACTGGGGCAACCTCGACTGGCGTTCGGTCGGGAGCTTCGGGCACGGCGGCATCTACACGTTCGAGAACGACACCGGCCCCGACGATGCCAACCACGCCTCGAACGGCATGTTCATCCTGTACGATCCGCGCCAGCCGGGCGGCGGGCGTAAGATCACCGGCAAGCAGATCATGGACGTTGCGCCGACCATCCTCGACCTGATGGGGGTCAAGGTTCCGGCGGATATGCAGGGCGGGCATCTGCTGCAGACGTAGAGCTGCTGGCAATAACGAAGGGCTGGCTCGCAAACCGGGCCAGCCCTACTTACAGCAGCTAACCGACCACGAACAGCAGCAGCGGGATCGTCACCGCGCTGAGCACCGTCGTCCAGAAGACCATGCGCGAGGCGAACTCCGGCTTGCGGTTGAACTCCCGCGAGATGACAAACACGTTGACCGCAACCGGCAGCCCCGCGCCGACGATCAGCACCGGGGCCATGCGGGCGGGCACGCCCAGCGCCACCGCCAGCGCAGCGGCGATCAACGGCGAGGCGATCAGCCGCACCAGCACAATCGCGGACACTTCCGGCACGTCGCCCCGAAAATCGCTCTGGGAAAGCTGCGCGCCGGTGGTGATCAGTGCCATCGGCACGAAAGCCTGCGCCAGCCGCTCCAGCGGCATCGCCAGCGCCGGGATGAGCTCCAGGTCGAAGGCCCGCAGCACGAAGCCCAGCGCCACCGCGTACAGAACCGGCATCTTGAGCAGGCGGATGATAGAACCGCGCAGGCCCTCCTCGTCGCCGATCAGGGCGAACAGCCCCAGCGTGTACATGAGGATGGTCTGGACGAGCAGCACAATCGCGATCACCCCGACCGCCCACTCGCCAAAGGCCAGCAGCATCAGCGGGAAGCCGTAGTTACCGGCGTTGAAGAACACCGCGCCGAAGCCCAGCACCGTGCGCTTCTCGACGAACGGCCTGAGCGAGAACAGGCCCGCCGCCAGCAACGCCATGATCAGCATATGCGCCGCCGCGAAGCCCGCCACAGTCGCGATGTCCGCCGCCGTCAGCGAGGACTCGACAATCGTCGCAAAGGCGATGGCCGGGGTAAAGACGTAGAAACCGACGCGCGTCAACGTGGTGATATCGAGGTGAAAGGCGCGGTCGAGCGCAAAACCGATGCCAAGCAGCACGACAATCGGCGCGATGATGTCGGAGAAGATCGTCAGCGGTGACATGTCAGGGCGCTCCTTGGATGCGCCAATTCATATGCCGGGCTATCTATAGTTGTCCGCTCCGCGGACAGGGCCGCCTGCGGCGCTCGTCCCCGCAGGGGACGATTGTACATAGGTGGCGGCGGATTTCTCGTAAATGTGGCGAGTTATAACTATGAACACCCTTGCTGACACCCTCCCCGCCGAGGCGGGCACATACGTCCTGATGATCGGCGTGGGCGAGCCGCTCCGGATCGTGCCGGGGCGGTTGGGCGCGTTCGACCTGCCAGCCGGGCTATATGCCTATGTCGGCAGTGCGCATGGCGCAGGCGGCCTGCGTGCCCGTGTGGGGCGGCATCTGCGCGCCGGGAAGAAAGTTCACTGGCATGTGGATGCGCTCACCGCGCTCGCGCAGGTGGTCGAGGTGTGGGCCAGCGCCTCGGCGGAGCGGGTGGAATGCGAGTGGGCGCGGGCGCTCGCCGCGCTGCCGGGCGCTGAGGAGCCGATCCCTGGCTTTGGCGCGTCGGACTGTGCCTGCCCGACCCACCTGCTACGCCTCCCACCGGACAGGCTGGGCGAGGCGTGGCTTGCGCTGGGGCAGCCCGCCCGCTACTCCCCCTGAGCCTGCCCGGCGAAGTCCCCGGCGGAGGGGCAGCCGCCCAGCGACGTGGCCGCACGCACGCCGTTGACGATGGCCTGCGCGACGACTTCCGCCGCATACGCGCCCACAACATTGATGTTCACCCGCTTCTTGCCCGTCGCCAGCGCGAACATCGTGTCGCCGTCGAGCATGGTGTGCGCCGGGCGGATGGCGAGCGCCAGCCCGTTCTGGGCCATCTGCGCCAGCTTGTTCGCCTCTTCCTTCGTCAGTTTGGCGTTGGTCGCCACCACGCCGATCACGGTGTTGCGCAGGGCAAAGCTGCTCACCGCCTTGCCGACGAGCGTATCGAGCGCGCTCATGGTGTCCGCGAACTGCTTGCCGCTTGGCGGCTTGCGCGCCCCGGCGATAATCTCGCCCGTCTGCGGGTCGATCACATCGCCGTAGGCGTTAACGGCGACAATCGCGCCCACGACCACGCCGCCGCTGAGGTGGACGCTTGCCGTGCCGATGCCGCCTTTCATGTTGAAGGCCGAGCCGAACATGTTGCCGCAGCGCGCGCCCGTCCCCGCGCCGACGCTGCCCTGCTCAACCGGGCCGTCGCTGGCGGCCATGCACGCAGCGTACCCCATCTCCGGGTCGGGCCGCCGGTCGGAGCGGCCAATGTCGAGGTCAAACAGCGAGGCGGCGGGCACGATGGGCACGTGCGTCACGCCGACGTTCACGCCGACTTTACGCTCCTCCAGATAGCGCATCACGCCGGCGGCGGCGTTCAGCCCGAAGGCACTGCCGCCCGTCAGCAGCACGGCGTGCACCTCCTGTACCAGATGCATTGGGCGCAGCAGGTCGGTTTCGCGGGTGGCGGGCGCGCCGCCCCGCTGATCGACCCCGCCGACCGCCCCGCCCTCGCACAGCACGACGGTGCAGCCAGTCACGGCCTCGCGGTCCTGGGCGTGCCCAACTTTAATACCCGGCACATCGGTGATGGCGTTGTTCGGCTTTCGAGCCACAGGAGTCCTCCTTGCACAAAGAGGCGCGCCACCCGGCGATGGGCGACGCACCTGTGTGGATCAAACGTCGGGGTCAACGTGCTCGTCGAAGAGCCAGGGCGGGTCGTCCTCGCTATCCCCCTCCAGCGCCTCGACCGCTTCCAGAATGGCGAGCGCCTTCTCGACCATCGGCCCCGGTACGATCACGTCGATGCGCCCCAGGATACCGACGCTGACCGGCAGTGCCGTGCTGACAGCCTCCTGGCGAAGCTGGGCGGGGATGCCCTCATCTTGCAGCCGGGCGACGGCGAGCCTCGCTTGCACCCAGTTGAAGACGGTCAGCACCGATACCCATGGCGCGGGTTCGTCGTCCCCTCCTCCGAGTTCCCCGGCCTGTTCCGCCGCGTCCTCACCCGACCGGCTGCTGCCAGCACCAAACAGTCTCCACACCATTCCTTGCAGCATAGCTCCTCCCCCAATACGCAGACCGTGCACAACCGTTTACACACGTGACGGGTCAGCGCGGGCGCTGCCCTGCACACAGATCATATCGCATGGGGGTGGAAGGTCGAGAAATTACGGGGTGGTCAGGCGGGGTGGCGGCTCACCCGCGCCGCGCGCCCTGCCGGGGCCGCGCCGCCACCGGCTCGACCTGCGGGTCGTACCCCGGCAGCACGATCGTGAAGGTCGTGCCGCGGCCTACCCGGCTGTCCAGCCAGATGCGCCCGCCGTGCGCCTCAACAATGGACTTCACGATGCTCAGCCCGAGCCCGGTGCCGTCATAGGAGTCGGCGACATCGCCCGCGCGGTAGAACTTGTCAAAGATGCGGGGCTGGTCCTCAAGTGGGATACCGATACCGGTGTCCGTCACCCGCGCGATGACCTGCTCGCCCTCGCCGAACAGCTCGACGTAAATCTTGCCGCCGGTCGGCGTATATTTGATCGCATTGTCGATCAGGTTGACGAACACCTGCCGCAGCCGTACCGGGTTGCCGAGCACCATAGCTGTGGGGTCGCCTCCCTCGTAGACAAGCGTCTGGTTGCGGTTCAGCGCGCGGTCGCGCAGCGCGTCGACGGCATAGGCGGCCACCTCGTGCAGCGACACCGGCTCGCGCTCGCGGTCAAGCCCGGCCTCAATCTTGCCCAGGTCGAGCAGGTCGCGGATGGTCTCGGTGATCAGGCGGACGTTGTGCCGCACCTGCCCCGCGAACTCCAACTGCTGCTCGTTCAGGTCGCCGGTCCGCATGAGCAGTTCGATGTACGAGAGGATCGCGGTGAGCGGCGAGCGCACCTGGTGCGACACCATCTCCAGCAATTCGGTCTTAACGCGGTCGCGCTCCTTCAGGTAGGTGATGTCGTGCATCACCGCCACGCGGCCAATGTTCTCGACCGTCACGACGCGGGCGTTGTAGGTGCGCTCGTCCTCCAGTTCGACCTCGCCCTGCACCAACTCCTGCAGCCGCGCACCGTCGAACAGCGCCAGCAGCGACTCGTTGCGGGTGAACTCCCGCAGGGGCCTGCCGATCGGGTTCACGCCCTCCGGTAGCGCCTCAAGAAGCTGCTCCGCCGCCGGGTTGCACAGCACGATGCGGTCATGCTCGTCCACGGCAAGCATGGCGTCTTCCGCCTGTGAGAATATCCGGGCCAGGCGGGCGCGCTCGTTCTCGGCAGTGGTGTAGAGATGGGCGTTGACGATGGTAATGGCGGCGTAATCGGCGAGGGCGATCATCAGAGCGACATCCTCGCGCGAGAAGGTGCGGTCGGAGGCGCGGTTGTGCAGGCCCAACACGCCGAGCACCCGATCTTTGATCTTGAGCGGCACATAGAGCAGGCTGCGCACGAGGTAGCGGGTCTTGATCTGCTGCATGCCCTCGCCGCTGACGAGCAGCGGCTCCCCGGTGCGGATGACCTGCCCGGCGAGGCTGTCCTGCACGCGCAGGCGCATATTCCGCAGCCCGTCGGTGAGGTTCTTCTCGGCGCGCACGTACAGGTCGCCGGTTTCCGGGTCGACGAGCATCAGCACGCCTTCCTCGGCCTCGCTGAGGTATACGGCGGCCTCTACCACGCGGGAGAGGATCTGCTCAACGTCCAGCAGTGAGGTGATAGATTTGCCGACGGCAATCAGCGTGTTGAGCGCCTGAAGGCGGCGCTGGTCGGGCACACCGGTGCGGACCGAACCGATGCGGCTGGCTTGCAGCACCCGGCTTACCGCCTCAACCATCGCCTCCGGGTCAAAGGGCTTGATGAAGTAGTCCATCACGCCGAGGCGCAGCGCCTGCACCGCCAGGTCCTCCGAGCCCTCCGCCGTCATCAGGATGGCGGGCACGCGCGACCCCTGCTCACGCAGCGCCTGGAGCATCTCCAGCCCGGACATATCCGGCATAGAGAGGTCGGTGATGATCAGGTCGGGCGGGGAGGCGAGCGCCGCCGCAAGCCCTTCGGTGCCGTTGCGGGCGGTATCGACGCGGTAGCCCTCCCCCTGCAGCACCACATTCGCCATGAAGTCGCGCATCTGCGCGCTATCGTCAACTACGAGAATCCGCTCTCCGCTCACGCTGGCTATTACCCTTCATCCTGTGACGGTGGGGTCTGCGGCGAGCCGTCGGCAGACTGCTCAATCCACTCGACGAAGGCGAGCACCTCGCTCAACTGCCGGTGCATCACGTCCACGGCGGCGCGGTGTGACTGGCGCAGCGCCCCCATCTCTCCGGTACGAAACATGTTCATGGTGTTCAGCAGTTCGATGAGCGGCCCACGCAGGCGGGCGGCAAGTTCCTTGCAGCGGTTGTCAGGCGGAGGAGCGACCTTCGCCCCTGCTGCCGCCGCCTCAAGCTGACGGGTGCGCTGCTCCATCGCCGCGAACAGCCGGGCGTTCATTACTGCAATGGCGGCGTAGTCCGCAAGCGCCGTCATCAGGTCTCTGGCGTGCGTGCGGAAGGGCTCGCGCTCGTTTGCCACCCATAGCAGGCCCACCGCCGAGTCGTTGACGACGAGCGGCGCGTAGATCACCGCACGCGCTCGGCTGTGGGCCGGGCTGAAGCGGTGCAGCCCTTCCCCGCTGCCGACGTATGTTTCCTTCGAGGCCATGACCAGCGCAGCGAGGTCGTCCTCGACCGGCTCGCCAACCCGCTTGCTCAGCGCGTCAGGAAGCTGGTAGCCGGAGCGCAACACAAGCGGGCCGGATGGCTGCTCCCGCAGGAAGAAGCCGGAGCTTTCTGCACCCGTCACCTCAACGGCGGCGCGCGTCAGCGCATTGAAGATGTTGTCCAGCGCGCGCAGGGTCGTGATCGCCCTGCCGATGCCCATCAGCGTGCGCAGGTCGTGCAGGTGGCGCTCCGTCTGCCGGGCGGCAGCCTGCACCTCCGCCAGCAGCGCCTCGCGCTCCCGGCGCAGCCGCACCTCTTTCAGCGCCCGTTCGACAGCCTGTATCAGTTCCGCCTCGCGCACCGGGCGGACCACGTAGTCGCGCGCGCCCAGCCGGAAGGCCCGGAGCGCCTCGCGCTCGCGTCCCTCATCGACGAGCAGGATGACGGGGATGTCCGCCCCCTGTGCGTTCAGCGCGGCCAGCACATCGTGCCCGCTCAAACCGGCCATCTCCAGGTCGAGGATCAGCACGTCGGGCGCTGCTGCGCGGATGGCTGCCAGCCCGCTCGCGCCGTCTGCTGCTGCCTCGACGTGGTAGCCGGACGGCTCCAGCGCCGCCTCGACCAGTGTGCTGCGCTCAGCGGCGTCGTCGTCAATTATCAGGACTCGATCTTGCTTCTCGGCCACAGTCGCCTCTCAAGGGAAATCTCGCCATGGCGAGGCGAGTGATTTCAGGAGCGCCAGTGGGCTCTCCGGCTAGTTTACCGAACAGCCGCATACGATAACAGTAGGGGAAGACTTTACCTTTGGTATTTTACAACGCCCACAGCTCACGGGGAAATTGGCGTGTGGTCCCATGCGGAGAAGGTTGGGCAAACACGCCGCGGGTGGTAAATCCGCTTGTCTGTATTTACCACCATGCCGGTAGGGGCGGGTCTGAGACCCGCCCCTACTCACATTCCGGTGAGTTTAAATAACAAATCCGCTGAACCTCTCCCTGCAATGCGGGTTGGGGGTTGGGGCGGGGTTGAATCCGCCGCGACTAAACGTCGCGGCTTCGATCCGGGGCTGATCATCATGCCGGTAGGGGCGGGTCTGAGACCCGCCCCTACTTACATTCCGGTGGGTTTGAATAACAAATCCGCTGAACCTCTCCCTGCAATGCGGGTTGGGGGTTGAGGCGGGGTTGAATCCGCCGCGACGTTTAGTCGCGGCTCCGATCTAGGGCTGAGCGTCACGCCGGTAGGGGCGGGTCTGAGACCCGCCCCTACTTACATTCTGGCGGGTTTAAATAATAAACCCGTCGCTTCCCTGCAATGCGGGTTGGGGCTCACGCCCCAAAAAGAGGAAAGCCACCCTTACGGGTGGCTTGCACGTCAGGTTATCTTGGGGAAAGAAATGCAAGCCAGAGAGCTGTGCATCCTTCGTTTGGCCGGGAGCAAAATACCCGACGTGCATCTTCAATATAGCACGCCTTGATTAAGATGTGAATTACAGTTTTTCAAGTCGCCGGAGCAAGCTAGCCTCCGCCGACCCGCCACACGTACACCATCCCATCGCCCCCGGCAGAGACGAGCGTCGTGCCGTCCGCCGACAGGTCGATCCCCCAGCAGCCGCCCTCGTGCCGGCCCAGCGTGGCGATCCGCGCCTCCAGCCCGTGCAGATCGCGCACGTCGGGCAGGAGCGCCGCATCCCACAGACGCACGCTGCCATCGCCCCCCGCCGTGATCAACACGCTGCCATCCGGTGAGAAGGCCAGCCCCGTGATGCCGCCGCTGTGCGGCCCCCACTCCACGAGACGCTCGCCGGTCGCCAGATTCCACAGCGAAACACGGTTGCGGCTCGTCCCGACCGCCATGATGTTGCCATCCGGCGAGACGGCAAGGGAGATCACCGCCGCGTCTGCCGCGGCGAACGAGTCGCGGACTTCCCCGGTCTCCGCGTCGTGGAACACCACTGTGCCCTGTTCGTCGCCTGTCGCCAGCCACGCGCCATCCGGCGACCACGCCACGCTGCGCAGGCGCGTATTGTGCCCCTCCAGCCGGTACAGCGTCCCGCCCGATGCGCCATCCCACATCTCGCCGAGCGCGCTGAAGTAGCCGCCCCCCGCCAGCCGCGAGCCATCCGGCGAGAAGGCCACCTGCCGGAGCTGCGCGGTCGTGCCCGTGCCCATGATGCGCTCGCCGGTGCGAGGCTCCCAGAGCTGGAGCGTGCGATCCCGCCCGCCGGAGGCCAGCCGCGAGCCGTCGGCAGTCATGTCCAGCGTGTAGACGGTGCCCCGGTGGTGCTCCAGCCGGTGAAGCAACTCGCCGCTCTCGCCATCGAACACGTAGACCGCGCGGTCGGTGCCTGCTGCCGCGATGAGGCGACCATCGCCGGAGATCGCCACGGCGTTGAACGCGCCCCGCCCCTCGCCGAGCGTCAGCACAAGCTCGACACGCGGCGCGGTCTCCGCGACGATGACGTTGGGCGCGAGCGTCGGTGTGGGCGTCGTGCTGGGTGTCGGCGTGAGCGTCGGCGTAGGCGTGGCGCTGGGCCGGGGGGTAATGGTGGGCGTCGCGCTCGGCACGGGCGTGCGCGTCGGCGGCACGCTCGGTGAAGGCGGCGGCGTGATCTCAGCAACGGTGGACTGGCACGCCGCCAGCGCCCAGCACACAGCGAGGAGGAGCGGCAGCAGCGCGCTCCTGATGGCGTTCGTTCGCGTCAATCTATTCACTCACTATCACCTGACTGACGTTGCTTGCCGGCGGCACAGCCCGGTACAATCCGTCCGCTGACCGCCGAGGAGTTCTTGATTATGAGCACAGCCACCGTAACCGTTAGCCGCCCGATACCCTACACCTGCCAGTACGCCAGCCCGGACCTCGTGCGCGAGCTGGTGCACGGCGAGCGGGCGCTCACCGCCGACCCGAACTGGGAGAGCTACGGCGCAGCCTCGCCGGAGGAGTACGCACACTGGGCACAGCGGTCATGCGGCGTGGTGTGCGTCAAGATGGCAGTTGAGGCGCTGGCAGGCGTGGAGCCGCGCCCGGTCATGGACTGGGTGCGGGCGGGCCTTGCGCTCGACGGCTACCTGACCGAGTTCCGTCCCGACCGCCCCGACAGGCCCATCGAGAAAGGTTGGAAGCACGCGGCACTGGCCGCCCTCGCCCGCCAGCACGGTCTGCATGCGACCCTCGCCGCCGGGCTGTCGCTCAGCGATCTCGCCGCGCACCTCCGCGCCGACCGGCTGGTGATCGCGTCTGTCTCGTCGGAACTGGGCGAAGATGGCCCCATCACGCGGCGCGCCGGACATCTGGTGCTGGTGTACGGCGCGATACTCGGCGCGGGCGGGGAGGTGGAGAGCGTCATCCTGCACAACCCGTCCGGGCGGACGCCCGCCCTGCAAGCGGGGGCGTGCATCCCCGCCGCCCGCTTCGAGCAGGCTTTCTCCGGTCGCGGGATCGTCGTCTCCCGCTAGAGCAGCACAAAGAACACGTACAGCCCGATGCCGAGCAGCAGGATCACCAGGCAGCCGGACAGGAACGTGCGCACGGCAATCTTGACCACGCCGCGCACAATATACCAGCCGACGACCAGTATTCCGATAATGATGAGCCACGTCGTGAGCTGCCCGACCGTCAGGCCGAGCAGTTCTGCGATCGGTGCTAGAAACTCCATATCTTCCCAGCCTTTATCACCGTGTCCACAAGGTTGACGCCGTAGCGATAGCCCAGATGCCGGACGTCCGGCATGTCGAGCAGGAGCAGGTCGGCCTGCTTGCCCGGCTCCAGGCTACCGACCCGGTCGCCGAGGCCCAGCGCATGGGCCGAGTTCAACGTGGCAGCGGCCAGCGCCTGCGCGGGCGTGAGCTTCAGGTAGCGCGTGGCGAGCGCGATGATCATCTGCATCGACTCGCACCACGTCGTACCGGGGTTGCAGTCGGTGGCGAGCGCCAGCGCGCCGCCCGCCTCGATGATCGCCCGCGCGGGCGTGTACTCGTCATGCGCCAGCCCGAAGGGCGTGCCCGGCAGGCTCACGGCGACGGTGTCGCCCTGCCCCAGCGCGCGGATGTCCTCCTCCGGCGTCTTGACGAGGTGGTCGGCAGACACCGCGCCCAGTTCGACCGCCAGCCGCGTGCCGCCGATCCCCTCGAACTCGTCTGCGTGGATCTTGAGCGGCATCCCGGCGTCGCGCCCGGCTTCGAGGATGCGCCGGGACTGCTCCACGTCGAACACGCCCGCCTCGCAGAACACGTCCACGAACGGCAGCGGCTTGCCGCGCTCCTGCGCAAACGCGACCACCGCCGGGATCATCTCCTCGACCACGAGGTCCACGTACTCGTCGGTGCGCCCGTCGTAGTTGGAGGGCACGGCGTGCGCGCCGAGGAAGGTGGCGACAATGTCGGCGGGGTGCTCGTCGGCCAGCCGGTAGATCGCATCGAGCATCTTCAACTCGGTTGCCGTGTCCAGCCCGTAGCCGGTCTTGATCTCCACCGTCGTCGTGCCGTGCCGGAACATCCTGTCGAGCCGCTGCCGCGTCTCCGCGACGATCTCGTCCACCGTCGCCGCGCGGGTCATGTAGACGGTGCTGCGGATGCCGCCGCCCGCCGCCATGATCTCCATGTACGTCGCGCCCTCGATGCGCATCTCGAACTCAAGCGCGCGGTCGCCCACCCAGGCAAGGTGTGTGTGCGGGTCGACAAAGCCGGGTATGACCACCTTGCCGCCCGCGTCGAGGCGCTCGCGGGGATCGTAGCGGGCCGCGAGTTCATCCGTTCCGCCAACCTCGACAATCAGGCCATCCTCGATAGCCACCGCGCCGTTCTCGACAACTCCCAGCGTGCCGAGCGCTTCCCCCCTTTGCGGGCCTCCACCCGGCGAGGGCACAACGCACACCTGGTGCGCATTCTCCACCAGCAGATCGATCTTCTCTGCCATAGCTATCCTGTGGGTGCTACACTGGAATCAATCTGCTTGCAGTGTACCATACAGCCGCGAGACAGGGTACAGGGCGGGTCCATCGCATCGATCCGGTGGCAGCTACCATCTATAATTCAATCAAGGAGGGGGGCCTATGCAGACACAGACGAAGGATGTTCAGTCGGAACAGGATGTGCGAAGCCGCATTATGAGCTTCATGCCCAGCGCACACGGGCTGCGCTTCCCCAACCGCTTCCCCGGTATACCGGCGCCGTTCCACGTGCCGGGGATCGACAAGTCGATCTACGGGCTGTGTGGTGGGATGTGCTTCACCGTGCTCGACTATCTGCACGCAGGCCAGCCCGTGCCGGATTCTCCGCACATCCCGGAAAAGAACACGCCCTTCTGGCGCTACCTGTACCGCCGCCAGCTTGACTCGTTCGGGCCGGGGCTGTGGTACACACTGAAATTCGCACTGTGGACACTGCTGCCGAATGCCGCCGTGCGGCGGCGCACCCGCGTCACGCTGGAGAAGGTGCTCACGAGGCTCGAAGCGGGCGAGCCGACGGTGCTGGGTATCGTATATGTCGGCGTGCCGCAGTCATTCGCCGTGTGGGAGAATCACCAGGTGCTTGCCTATCGCGCCGAGCAGCCCGCGCCGGGCATCACAGACCTTTATATCTACGATCCAAACCACCCCGGCGACGACACGGACTTCATCCGCTGCGAGGCATCAGACAAAGGCGTCGTCTGTGCGCAGAAATCCGCGTACCGGGCAGACCGGCCCGTGCGGGGGTTCTTCCCTGTGCGGTACGCGCCCAAACGCCCACCGGCATTGTTCCCGGAATAGGCAGCCCCGGTGGATATGAACATGGATTGTCGGCGCAGGCCTGGCTAGGAGATAGGCATTGTAGGGGCGGGTCGTGATGCGCGATGCTTCGCATCGACCGCATCAATAGACCCGCCCCTACCAATACCGCGTATAAACATTGGTGTATAGACAGGGAGCCGCGATGCTTATTCGCGGCGTTCCCCCGCCCTTACTACCCCGTATATCGCTTCGCCAGCGCGTCGAGCGCATCATAGTACGGCTTGATGCTGGGGATATAGTGCCGCTCGTCCCTGGCGTGCGGGCCGAGGCCCGTCTGCCCCCACACGACCGCCTGCCCGGTCGGCGCGAAGCGCGCGCTTGTGCCCGGCAACTTCTTGCCAACGCGCGGCTCCTCGCCCGTCGCCTCGCGGATGGCGTCGAGCAGGTTCAGCAGGTGCGGGTTGGCCGGGTCGCAGGCGACGCCCGCATCCCGCACCTCGACGATAACCTCCAGGCCATTGGCTTCCCCATAGGCGCAGATCGCCTCAAGCAGCGATGCGATGTCATCCTGCGGGATGGGCCGCACCTCCAGCCCCAACTCGCCGCGTTCCGCGACGATGTTGTACACGCCCGGCTGCCCCAGCGTGAGGAACGGGAAGCGGTAGCTGGAGCGCCAGCCGTTCGCCGCGTCGAGCGTCAGGTACTCTGCGAGGATAGCCGGCAGTTCCGTCCGCGCACGCACAAGCTGCTCGCCGATGTCGGCCTTGACACTGGCCGTGCCAGTGTGCCCCGCCTCGCCGTGCGCGACGAGCTTCAGGCGCACCACGCCCCGGTTCTCCACACACACCTCGCCGACAAGCTCGGTGCCGCTCTCGCCGGTGCGCTCCCCGGCGATGATGAGGCCGGGGATGTAGTTCAGCTCGGTCTGCAGCGCCGCGAGCACGTGCGGCGTGCCCATCGGCTCGGTTTCGCCGTTCTCCTCGTTGCCGACGAGCAGCAGGTTCACGCCGGGCCTGGGGCCAGGCTTCTGCATCTGGTCCTTCATCCACACCAGGTAGGTGGCGACGACCGTCTTCATATCCGCGCTGCCGCGCCCCCACAGATAGTCGCCCTCGATGCGCGGCTCAAACTGCGAGTCGTCCGGCTGCGGCTCGACCACGTCGAAGTGCCCGGCGAGCATCACCGGGGCCTCTAGCTGGCCGGGGAAGCTCGCCAGCAGTGCCGGGTACTTGCCCTCATCGAACATCCGCACCCGCACGCCTGCACCCTCCAGATACTCGCGGATAAAATGCGCCGCCCGCGCGACCTCGTCAAGCCGCTCGTCGGGGCAGTTCGTCACGCTGGGGATGCTGATCAGCCGCTGGGCCAGCGCGACGATCTCGCTCGTCTTGTCCAGGTGGAGGGTGACCTCCGGCTGCGCCGGGTAGAAGTCGATGCGCACGGGTGCGGGCTGCCGCCGCGCTTCGCCGCGCGCCGCCTCGATCAACTCGCGGAGCTTCTGACCCTCGCCGTTCATGCTCTCGACCTCGGCGGCGATACGCCGCACCTGCCGCCGCACTTCCGCCTCGCGCTCCTCGGCAAGCTCCTTGAGCACCTCCGGCGGCACGATGACGCTGTCACCGATGGCCTTACGCACCCGCGCGCGCAGCTTCTCGGCGGTGTTGGGCGCACCGAGGTGCATCTCGACGAGCGGTTGGAGCAGCGCCTGCCGCCCCAGCGCCTGCGCCAGCGGGCGGACCTGCTCCAGCGTCCAGCCCAGGAAGGCGCGCATGGTGATCGGCTTGCCGGTGAACGGGTTCTCGATCTCCGCTCGCAGCCCGTAGGTGGCGGCAGCGGACTCATTGCGCCGCGCCCGCGCGATATCCTCGACGTCGTAGCGGAAGGCCCGCGCAAACTCCGGGTCGATGTAAAAGCGGATGAGCAGAAGCTCGACCAGCGCCAGGTGAGCGATGTCCAGATCGATGTCGTGCCCGCCCTCGTCGGTGCGAAGCTCCACGCGGGACATCGGCAGGTCGATGCGCGCGCGCAGGTTGGCCTGCTCAATCTGCGCCGCCATCTCCTCCAGGCTGATCGACTCGCCGCCGGGGTAGATCCCGCGCCGGTACAACTCGCTCAACTCGTCGGCGGTCAGCGAGATGATGCGCTCAACCGGCTCGGCGGAGGAGCGGGCGCGAACCGGCGTCCAGTTGTTGTTGCCGAAGCGCACGCCGCGCCGCACGAGGTCATACGAGATGTTCACGTAGTCCTCGTAGCTGCGGTACAGGTACGGCACGTCGAGCGTGCGGTCGTTGGGGAAGGTCAGGTTGCGGTTCGAGTCTACGTCGGTCAGGATGACAAGCGGCTCGCCAGTGCGCGTGTCGGTGCGGAGCGGTGTGCTGGCCGTCACCGCCATCGACAGCGCGGCGAAGGCACGCATCAGGCGCGTGGCCTCAATGTAGACGCGGTTCTTGTAGTTGTCGAGGTGGCCGTTGGTGCGCTCGCTGCTGGGCAGGTGCATAAAGTCCCAGCCGAGGAGCGTGTCAGGCAGCGAGACGTTGACGTGTGTTCCGGCAGTGGCGAGGCTCGCCCCGTACAGATCCACGCAGCGCTCCAGGTAGCGACGCTTGGCGAGGTTCCAGCTACCGGGTATGTCGGCATGGCTGACCTCGACGGGGTGCAGCACGTTGCCGTGGAACATGTACAGCCGCTCGCCCAGATCGGCGCTGGCCTTTGAGAGAATGTTGAGCAGGCAGGCCTCAAGCAGCCACCCCTCATACACGGTGTGCACCGGCGAGAAGTACGGGCGGGTGATCCACTCCGTCATCCAGTGGAAGACTTCGGGCTTGGTGTGCCAGTCCAGCCAGTGTGGGACGTACTCCTCACGCAGCACGTCAACGAAGCTGCGGCCATTGCCAACGGTGCGAAGCGGCTGGAAGCGGGAGTCGTACAGGTTCCACTCCAGCTCAAGGCCGCTCGTGCCTCCCTCGCGCGCCGAACGCTCGTCCGTCTCAATGGCCAGCAGATACTTCTCGGCGAAGCTGTTGATGTCGGGTGTCGATAACGCTGTCACTGTCTGCCCCTCTCTTCGTGTCCTAACCCCTGCGCTGATTGCGCACCTGTTCTTGAGACCCCCTCTGTCGGCGCTCCGAGGCTTAAGGGGGTTTCGGCAGGGGCGGGTCTAATGATGCGGTTGATGCAGAGCATCACGCATCACACCCGCCCCTACAACGCCATACCAATATGCCCAACCCTACCCCTTCAGCGCCGCCAGCCCGGCGACGAGGCGCTCGACCGCGCCGCGCGTCCGCTCGACCGGCGTCGCGTAGGAGAAGCGCACCCAGTCCGCGCCGAACCGCGAGAAGTACGCGCCCGGCACAATCGCCACGCCCCACTGCTCGGCCAGGTACTCGCCAAGCTCGGCGCTATCGGCCATGCCTGCCGCCCGCAGCCACTCACCGACTTCAATGAAGGCGTAGTAGCCCTTGCCGAGAATGGCCGTGAAGCCGTGCGCGTCCAGCATCTCGCGCAGGACCGCGCGACTGGCGTTCGTCGGCTCGATGATGGTCGCCGCCGCCTCACGGAAGCCCTGCTTGTACGCGGCAATCGCCACCGCCTGCGAGTAGAAGGAGGGGATCACGCCGTGCGAGGCCTGCGCGGTGATGAACTTGACAACCGGCTCCGGCGCGATGAGATGCGCGTTGCGGATGTTCGACGCGCCGAGCGACTTGGTAATGCCGTCGAGGAACATCAGCCGCCCGCGCTCCTCCGGCGAGAACCGCTTGATGAAGCTGTTCAGGTCCATCGGCTCCTCGTCGGTAACGTAGTGGTACATCCAGTCGAAGAGCACGTAGCGCACGCCCGCCTCAAGCGCCGCGTGGGCCAGCTCGGCCTGCCGCTCGGCGGAGATGGTCAGCCCGGTCGGGTTGTCGGGGTTGGTAATGACGAGCATCGCCACCTGCCGCCCGCGCTTTTCGGCGGCGGCGACCGCCTCACGGATGCCTTCCGGCGTGTAGGCCCAGCCGTTCTGCGCCTCACCGGGCATTAGCACAACGTTCGCGCCGATGCCGTACGGCCCCCAGTTGTAGCTGATCCAGGGCACGCGGGAGACGGCAATCACGTCGCCGATGCGCCCGGTACCGACGTGCAGCGCCGCCATGTACGCCTTGATCAGCGCATCACGCCCGCCCACCGTGGCAACCACGTTCTGCGGGCCCAGCCCGGTATCCGAGTCAAGCTGCCAGTAGTCCTCGACCACTGCCCGGCGGAACACGTCCGCGCCGTAGGGCGAGTCGTAGCCGGTGCCGTGCTCGATCTGGAGTTCGTTGGCCGCTTCGAGGATGGTGAGCGGCACGCCGGGCAGGCTCGCGCCGCCGTCGCCCTGCGAAGCGTCGAAGATCGGGCTGCCGGGGTTGGCCTGCTCGTAGACGGCAAGCCCCTTTTTGATCATGAACATCCGCGACGGCGGGATGGTCATCATGCGAGAGGGGTAGTCGTCGACGGGGATGAGGTGATCCTCCTGCACAAAAACGGGTGCGCTGCTGTCTGTCATATCCTCTCTCCTCCTGCGCGCTCATTGCCCGGCGTAGCCCACAAAAAAGCCCTCCAGATGGGCTCTGGAGGGCTCGGTCTGCGCTCGGCGATGTCATCTTACGGCTAGATGACCTTCGGCAACCCGAAAAACCGCTCCAGGCCCGGCCTGGCGGCGGTCAGTGGTGGTGGTATTCATGTTGCGGGTTGCGAGTGCTGCCGTGTCCATATTGTCGTGCATGATACTCGATCGCGCGCGGGGATGTCAAGGGGTGAATCGGGATCGCGGGCAAACAAAAAGCTGAGAGCACCAGTTTCGACAAAAGGGTTGACTCATTTCGCGGCGTGTGATATGTTTTGGGGCAGTATTTTTGAGAGGAAGCAAACACTTAAGCCAATGAATTCGCTGACAGCCCGCATCCGCCGTTACCCTCGTCGCCGCCAGACGCCCATTCCGGTGTCCGGCTAGTGGTGGTTGCAGTGGCTTAGGCAGGCCAGATTGACAGCAAACCGCTCCCGGGCAACCGGGGGCGGTTTTTTTGTGTTAAGGGAGAAGCCGCAATGCAGGTCAACGTAGGTGTGTACGGCGCGACAGGCTATACCGGGCTAGAGCTGGCCGCGATCTTGGCCCGGCACCCCGGCGTGCATATCCGCTTCGGGACGTCGGAGAGCATGGCCGGGCAGACTCTGCGCCAGAGCCACCCGCTCGCGCCGGATGTGCCGCTCGTGCGCGCGCAGGACGCCCCGCTCGGCGAGGTTGATGCCGTCTTTCTGTGCCTGCCGCACACCAGTTCCGCACCGCTCGCCGCGCAGGCGCTTGAGTACGGCGTGAAGGTCGTGGACCTCTCCGCCGACCTGCGCATCGACGACGCGGCGGTCTATGAGCAGTGGTATAAGGTCGCGCACCCGGCGCCGGACCTGCTGCCGGTTCCCTATGGCATCCCGGAGCTGTGGCGGGATACGCTCGTCGGGCGCTCGCTCATCGCCAACCCTGGCTGCTACGCCACCTCGATGCTGCTGGGCCTCGTGCCCCTCGCCCGGCGCGGCCTGATCGCCGAAGGCGGGCCAATCATCGTGGACGCCAAATCGGGCGTTAGCGGCGCGGGGCGCTCCCCGAAGCAGCACACGCTCTTCGCCGAACTTCACGGCAACTTCTACCCGTACAGCATCGGGCGCAGCCACCGGCATCTGGCCGAGGTCGAGCAGCAGCTTGCCAAGGAAGGCGTCGAGCAGGGCCGGCTGATCTTCTCGCCGCACCTGCTGCCGGTCGACCGGGGCATCATCTCGACGATGTACGTGCCCGTCACCGACGTGGACGCGGCGCGGCAGGCGCTCGCCGAGCAGTACG